>JGI24891J29808_1000301_pt1 | contig 40571 bp, 48 predicted proteins | sample FreactcultuFSWF8_FD_29808 | JGI IMG/M metagenome (IMG submission 29808) | reverse complement strand
CCCAGGCTGCGTCCTTCATGGAGGTGTACCGAATGATGTACTGGAGCTCACTGTTGGTCGGGTTCTGCTTCATGAGCTGCTCCCAGGCTGCGTCCTTCATGTTATCAGAGGAGAATACATCCTCGATAATGTTGATTAAATAACTGTTTGTTTTGTTTGAAAGATCCATTGGAAATTTTTGATGAGATGAATAATTATTGTTTTACTTCTTCGATTATTACAATCGTCTGGCCGTTGATGGTATCTACTGTGACATTTACTTTCATTGGCTGTAGATTTAAGTTGTTTGGTAGGATTTCAGGATCGGCGCCAGACGTTCTGCATTAGCTGATATCGATAGCGCTGCGATCATCGGGCTTTCAGGATTGAGCCGGTGTGCGGCATCCCAAAGAACGGTAAGTGCTTTATCCTGGATATCCAGATCCTTGTAGAGTTTTGCCTGCTTCTGCAGCGCTTCCTCTACGGCTTCGTGCTTGCCATTGTCTTCGTCAGACATCTGGCCCACGTTTTCCCACATTTCTGCGACCTGTTGGTCGACTTCTGATTTTACTAAAAGGCGTTTCATTTGTTAGATTTTATACTTTGAAGAAAAATTTTTTCAACTGGGAATCGATCGCCGTTCTTACCTTCTACAATCATCACATTATGGCAGTCGGATATCTCTTTTACCTTTTCTCCTTTCCGACCGTAGACAACTTGCTTATCCTTTTTATTTCGGAAGCAACTGATCTGGTCGGAAAGAAGTATGTATTCATTTACGGTCATGCGGCGGCCGGTTTAAAGAATGCCTGGAATCGAACAGTTTCGGAGTATTCGGGTGATTTTATAAGCCCATCACCTCTACCGGCCAATGACTCTGCTCCGGTTTCATCAAGCACTACCCGGCTGTCAGATTCTTTGGGAACTCTGAAGCATATCTGCACGGGGAAATTCACCTTCGCATCACCTGTAATGACTTTGACAGATGCCCGCTGAGTAGCCGCCATTATCCTGAAACCTGATGAGCGGCCTTTTTGTAATAGGATGCGCAAATTGTCTTCGAGCGATTTATATCCGCTCAATTCCTTTCCTTTGGCAGATTGCGCCACGGCATCGGCAAATTCATCAAACACAACAAGTGTATTTGTCTTTTTACCGGACCTTACCAGGGCATTCATTTGCTCAACCAACATGAGCATCTTTAACTCGATGTCATCAATGTCGTTGGATACGGAAACTCCTAAGCGGCGGCTATAATCCGTAAACTCATATTTCGGATCAAGTATTACCACTTCATCCACACCTGCCAGTAGAGCGTATTCTATGGTATTTACTACAAGTACGCTTTTGCCGCTGCCGGTTGCACCACACACAAGCACATGAGGTGTTGAATGGTTAGCTAAATCCCAAACAATGGTATTGCCGAAGTTATCCTTACCGAGCGGCAGCCTTTTTCCCTGCAATGCGCTTGCATCAAATAATAAGTCCGATTCGCGCTTTTTTGCAAAGTCTACGGACACATAAGATTTGCCCTGGTACACTACAAGGTTTTCAGAAAACCTTACGCTCGAAACATCAAGAGCATTGGCGATATCAAGCCGATGGGAGTACATGGACGCTATTTTCACTCCAGCTGATATTTCGAGCAAAAAGGTGTCGCTGGAATAACCTTCTAATTTGTGAGCTACTTTCACCATTATGCCGAAGCTGCGCAATATGTGTTCTATTTTTTCTGCCTGTGTCATGTTAGTATGGCTTAGATCGTAAGAGATAAAGGATGCTGCGTTTTCTTTGAAGTGCTTTATTACTGCAGGAGTTATCATTTTGCTGGAGGCATCCCGTATTTTCTTTAGCCGTTTCCCTACCAGTTCACGTTTGCTTTCATCGATGTTGAAGTCATCAACTTCGCTTATCTGTGTCCGGCACCAGAAATCATACATTTCGGCCCGATCGATGAAGTTGTCATTGTCATTTATTATATACACATAGTCCGGGTCATTGACTGCGGAGATCATTTTGCGCAAAGGCTCGTACAGAAGCGCCTCATACAACTTGCGGGTATCACCGTCTATTTCCACCTTGAACTTCCGAAGCTGAGCTGTCTTGTCTTTATTTTGGCTGATCTTGTTTTCTATAAACCAAACCTCATCAACCTCGCAACCGGTTTTTGACTCAAAACATTTAATGTAAGTGATTGCCTGAATGCCTATTGATAACCCTATTGCATCATCGTCAGTATATGTGGCTTTGCTCTTGTGGTCAATGATGGCAATTTTACCGGATTTGGTCTTTACGATGAGATCGGCCAGTGCGTGGCACGGCAGCGGTATATCTACGCCGTTGAGCGTTATAAACTCCTCAAGACGTAACTCTACATCTATAACTTCAGCAATATCATCTGTGTAAGTACCTATTTCCCCGATAAAGTTTTTGATCAGAGAATTTGCAACGGTTGTGGCTTTTGTCCGGCATTCCTCAACGGTTGGCGTAGTCTTTTGTAACTTCCACCAGTTGCTTTTAAATTCATCAATGTAGTTGAACGCAATAGTTTCCATATCCACTATTTCCAGTGTCTTGCCTTCTTTCATCCATTTGAAATACATCTGTAACGCCTCGTGGTATGCCTGCCCGGCAACTGTGGTGGCGGAGGACTTGCCTTTCATGCCGAATATGTAAGACATTTCAAACGCCTTTTCATTCCTGGCGAACGTCGTTACCCGTGAGTAACTCCAGCTATTGACAAGGAACCTGCTTAATAGCTCCTCCATTTGCTCCGGTGGTAAATCTCTGTATTGATGGCTCATGTTATGCGAGGTTTAATTTTTGTTGACCTTCATTAGCTTGTTTTACTTTCTCCTTTTCTTCACCAACCCTTTCTTCGTCCGTTTTATCGGCCTCTTGCCGCTGTAGTTCATACTCCAGAGCTGCCTCTTTGCACATATCTTTATGCGACTCCAGAACTTTCTTTAAATGTTTCGGAACTCTGTTCCACACATTAATTAAAGCCTCCATACCGCTTTCGCAAGACATCTGCATTTCAGATTTTAGCAGTGTTATTTTGGGATCTTCTCTTTCACCCTCGTTGAGCCACTCGCGAATAAGTTGGCCAGTTTTTATGCCTATATACGCCTTACCATCACCAAATGCGGGGATAAGGAATGAAGGCATTTTTAAGAAAGTCTGTCGCTTTCCGGAGTCTTCCATCAAGAGCGATGCGGTAAGCTCAAACATGAAGTTCTTTTCCTGTATCGGCTGCAGGCCCTGCGGTATGAATTCATCTTTTCCGTTTACTTTTTCGATCTTCACTTTATCGCGGGCACGGAGGCAACAGATAATATCCATGTTGCATTGAAGGAGCGTATTCATAAATCGCTTATGCTCTCGCTTTGCCTGGGCCCAGTTCGCGACCTTACGCGGTGAGCCATCCGCTTTTGGCGCATTGGCTATGTCATCACAGCCCCCTTCGCCCTCCCACTCATGGGAAACAGAGTCAATAACCAGAACCTTTACACCTGCATTCTGGAATTCCTTTATTGCCTCTGAATAGCGATTGGGAGAGAATGGAGGTAAGAGATCGGCTATTAAAAAAGGGCCGTCCAGTATATCTGCATAAAGTGATCCGCGCTTATTTTCGGCATCCAGTACGCCTATTTCCGATGGCTTAGAAACCATCCCGCGTGCAATTTGTAACGCTGTAAATGTTTTCCCTGAACCAGACACGCCAGCAATGCCTATAATAGCTTTGCTTTCCCCGCGTTTTGCTGGCCTGATATTGAGTATCGACATTTTCTAAAATTTAGTGGTTAAGAATTATTGTGCTTTTTACTTTCTTCGACAATCGCTGTATAAAGGCAGTCGGTTTCTATTTCTATGGCTATGTTCTCAAGCCAGTATTGATACCTGCAGCTGCCTCCCGCCGCCTGGTACTTACGGTACTCTTCGATCTTATCCATGATTAAGAAACCCGTTTTTATAAGCACCCTCAACAGCTTCCCGGGATTCATTCATGATCCTGGAGAACTGGCCGGTATGGTTAAGGTTTTCGTTATTGCGAACTATAAAAAGCAGTTCATTTGTTGCGTCAACAAGAAGGTGCACCATGTTCTGGGAGTTGGAGGCTTCAAACTGATGAAGTGCTTTTTCCATTTCACATTTCAGATCCCATATAGACGCCGCCTGTGAGCTGTATCCCATCAGCAGATCGCTGTCCGTATGTTTCGTCTTTTCTTCCTCGAGCTGGGCATGTGTCGCGCGGAACTCGGCAATCTTGTTTTTCAGGTATTGTATGTATTCCATTTTGAACGTCTTTGATATTTTGAAGAAATGTTATGAGGAGTTCGTGCTTATACTGTCTTCTTGTCTTTTTCATTGCAGATCAGGTAAATGATGAACAATATGGCCAGGACCACGGCGCTTCCCGACTGGACAGGATGGCTACAGATTAAGTGTACCATGGCTACGCAGTTTTAAGTGATCCGGATTGAAAGAAAAGATGATTACGGTTTTCGCGCTTGTTGATGATGAGCTGACAGTATTCCATTATACTGTCGGCATCGAGCGTATCCAGGTACTGGGCGAAAGAGAGGAAGTGCCCTTCTTCGTGTGTAGTGCTGACGAACACTCTTCCTGAATCATCAGCGAGCAGATCCTTCAGCTCGGCAAATGTTACGGTCTTAACGAGGTAGTCTGGCTCTATCTGTATAGACGCTCCGGGTGTGTAGCAGGAGCAAACAAAGCGGCCATCCTGCTGTGGGTTGTAAAAATCAACCACGATTTTTGAAGTTGGGTAATCATTATTACCTTTGTGCATAACATTTGAGCATTTAAGTGTTAAGAAATCAGGCAGCTGTTCCACCAACTGCTTTTTTATTTAGTAAGCTCTTTCCTTAATCTTTTTTTCTGGTACGTGCTCGAAGCCATTGCTGCGATCTCTGGATCTATCTTCTTGCCCCTTAGGGGAGTTACTGACCGCCCACCGGCCAGTAACTCTTTGCGCAGCATTGCAGCATTTTTAAGTATCTCTTTCGCTTGGACGGCCATGCTACTAGCGTGAGCCTCCATCTGTAATATCATTTCCAGCATTGCGATATATTTTGCTCTGCGTTTTCAATTTGTGCTTTCAGTGCCCGGTTGCCGCTCATTATCTTGTCTAGGGTCTTTACACTCTTGGTAACGATTGTCTTGTCATTATATCCCAGCAGTATCATTATCTGGCGGCGGGGTAGGGCGGTGTATTTTGTAAGTAGGTAACATGCAATCTGCTTTGCTTGCACTACTTCTATATTGCTTCTGCGCATTTGTTTACTGGTTAAAATTTCCTTTGAAACACCGAATTCGCCAGTAATGAGATCAATGAGGTAAGCGCCTTTTGCGTATTGGTGTAACCACTCGCAGAATGTAAAAGGCGTTGCATCATTCATTTGTTAAAGTGTGTGTTGATTGAGTTATTATATATGTGTCTGTTAAAAACTTCGTATTACGGATTACTTGGCACTGTTAATGATTATGCAGCAGATGTAAGAGACTGCTCTCTCTTGTTAACTATCTCTCGGCCTATGTCCAATATTTTTTTACCCGTGTTGAAGTCGCGCGGCGATTCTCCAGCGAACGTATACCTGCGGACAGTGCGAGATGTAACCTTTGCTTTCTTGGCTATTATTTCCAGGTCGGACGGGATGAGCTGCTGTGTCAGTTCCTTTAAAGACGCCTCCAAAAGAGCTACTGCTTTAGGCTTTTGGTTTTCAGAATTTGTTTGCATATATTGCCGTTTGTTGTCTTTTAGAATTCCTTATTATTTCGTTTTCATGTCAAAAATACGAACTAATTCGGAATTACAAAATTATTTTGCGATAAAATTAGTAAAATGGATTTAAAAACATTTTTGACAAATTATAGAAATGGCGTAAGAGCCGCTACTGGGAAGCTTCTTAGTAGAAGAGAGGTAGTAGTAAATATTTTTGGCAAAGAAGGTGTAAGTGACGAGGAAATAGGTAAAATAGAGAAAAAATACGAAAAGTGGGAGGTCGGAAAAGCTAAGCCGAAGGATGACTCCGATAGAAATGCCATTAAATCATTCTTTGGAATAGTTGATTTAGAAAATATTTCCGAAGATGTTCTAAATTCTGCGTTAACGAGGTCTGGCAACCCAAATAAAAAACGCATACCAATGATAGGAGAGGCTGTGGCAGGAACCGAGATGCAGTTAAATGTTGGTGATCAAAGTCACAATCTGGATGAATATATTGATGTGGGAGATATGCTTCGTGATAGTGAAGCTGCGTTTACAGTGTATGGTAATAGCATGACGCCTGCGTACCCATCAGGTTGCCTGCTAGGAATTAGAAGAAATTTAGATACTTTTATCCAGCCAGGTGAAACATACTTATTACTCACCAAAAGCAATAGGGTATTTAAACGCCTATTCTATACTGATGATAAGGCTGGCTTCCTTTGTTACAGCGATAATACAATGAAATACGACACTGGACCTTTGGCGGGAAAGTATGCCTACCCACCGTTTGAGGTACCATTAAGCGAGGTGATCAGCGTTTTCGATGTAACTGGAATGATAAAGAGAAACAGAAATTCGGGAATAATTAATCGTCAAAAATAATTAAATAGATAATTTTAAGCCATGAAATACGTCTTAGCAATACTAATTGCACTTACATTATTATCTACACGGCATTGTGGTGCTCAGGATCTATACGGAATTGATACTGCAAAATATAGGAAATTGCGCACTCATGTTCATGACATAAGGGTTTCTATGTATTACGCAGGAGAAGAATTAAATAAATACACCAACAACTTTTATATTGGCGCGGGGTTACAAATAGGTGGAGCTGCTTTAATTGGCGCGGGAGCAGCCGGACAAATTACACCTGCCATTTACTTGGGTGGTCTTATTATGTTGATTGGGACCGGAGTTGAGCTTATATCACATAATCATATTCATTTTGCTGGAATGGAATTACAGGCCGCAGGCCTTGCAATACCTATTGATTAATAAAAACGCTATAAAAAAATAGTTATGAAATACACATTAACAATACTGTCGCTGATCATAAGCGCATGTACGTTCGCCCAGACTGGGGAACTAAAGATTTCAGCTGGAGTGGCTGCGAATACGGCACTCATGCCCGGGATGCCCAATACCCCTGCTGCATGCTTTGGGGTTCAATATATGCAGAATGACCACCGTTTTCAATATGGCGTGTCCGTGTTCGCCTATCAGATGTTGACTAGAGGGCAAAAGACGATAAAGCTGGCAAATCCCGCCGTTCCTATAGCTTTTGTGCTCAACTATAAACTGATAGACAAATCAACAGATGTATTGTATGCGGGCATTAACTTTGGTGCAGGTGTCGTATTCGTAAACAATACATCATACGAAGATGTAAGCGGAGAAAGTCCTTACATCGATTTTGCCGGTATTCAAATAGGGTACACGAAATATATTTCTAAAAGTGTGGGAATAAACATAGAGTACATTGGCCGAGAGTCGCAAATAAATTACACCACTAAAACGAACGACTATAACTATGGATTTTTTCAGAACTTAGGTACTGTCGGATTGATATTTAAAATGTAATGACAGAGGTGATAAATATAATACATAAAAGAGATTACTCCCAAATGAAAGAGTGGCAACTAGATGCTTTTATAAACAGCATTCTATATTGTTGCACATGGACAATTGCCGGCCACTATGATGTGGCAAAAATTGTAAGAGCGTATAAAATATTGGGGGATGATGTTTTCGATCGGCAAGAATTCAAATCAAGGTCGTATGTATTAAATGCGCACAAGGGGGACTTATTAAAAGAGTTGACAAATTACCTGCGGCTAAGCCCGATTGAATACAAAAAGGATCTTCATGATATCTGCACCGCAATAATTGAAGGCTATAATGATGAGCTAAACAGGAAAATAAGAACTATTTTGAATACAGAACTATTATAGCGTTATCCCTTACCCACACTACATTCGAGCCTATTTATTACCAATAACACTATTTGTAACATTTTTTTCAGTCAGACGTCAATTAAGATAAACAAATATTTATAAAACCGCGACAGTGGCTGTTTTCAAGACTTTTAAAAATAGGGTAGAGCACTCTTAATCAGCGGGTCCAGGGTTCGAGTCCCTGAGGGACCACTACCTCGCAAACAGTTGCCCATCAACTGTTTGCGAGTTTCAAAAAGGAAAGAAAACAGCATTGCAGCGGTAAAATTAGTAACACTTTGTGTAACACTTTTAAAAACCGCTCAAATGGAAGCTCTCGCAAATGGCTGCCGGTTCTCCGGGGTCAAAGTCACACCACAGAACTGGAAGTCAACATCATCAACAAAAAAGGACTGGTCCGTCTGGTATAGGTTCTATGATGATCGCCTCGACAAGAAAAAGCAGGTGGCCGACAGAAGCATGAACTGGATAAAGGACATAGGTCAGCGACAGGACTATGTAAGGCAACTTATTATTGAGATGGAAAGAGATCTCAAGGTATATGACTTCAACCCGATCACGGAATACAGGAAGAGTCTGGAAGAACCAGAACGGAAGGAATATGAAATAGATCCTACCTCGCCAATATCAGAAGCGCTGCAGCAGGCCTTGGATAAAAAGAAGTGCACCAAAGATGTACGAAAAGACCTACGCTCTGTGCTGAAGTATACCCAGATGGCCCTTAGAAACCTACACCTTGACCAAAAGCCTGTAAATGAGATAAGCCGGCGACATATGCTAGCCGTTATGGAGCAGCTGGAGCTTGTCAAGACCAAGCATGTAATTAACAAGAAGACAGGCGAGAAGGGTAAGTGGACGGCCAATACTTACAATTTCTATCGCGCTCACTTAATGATACTTTTTGAGGTGCTCTTCGACTGGGAGGTTATTAATACAAATCCCATGGAAAAGATGAGCAAGGAAAAGCACGTAGTGGCCAAGCGACAGGTACATACACCTGCAGAGCGCAAAAAACTGGACGAGCTGCTCAGGAAAGACAACTACCGGCTATGGCGCCTGATGCATATATTCTTTCACTCCGGCGCCCGGGAAACTGAAATAATGAAGGTTCGTAAGGAGGATGTTGATTTAAAGTCACAGCTCGTCACCTATACTATCCTGAAGGGTAGAACGTACAAGACTGAACAGCGGCCAATAAAAGATATATGCCTCCACCTGTGGGAGCAGGTAGTCATAGAGGCCAAATCCGGACAATATTTATTCGCCAAGGGGTTATTACCTGGAGATGAGCCGATCAACAGTAAGCAGATGTCTCGGCGCTGGAAAAAATGGGTTAAAGACAAATACCATATAGAAGCTGACTTTTACAGCCTCAAACATAGCAATTCTACTGAAACAAAGCGGCTTGTCGGAGCGAGGCTTGCTGCCAAGCACAACCAGCACACCGAGAAGGTGCTTAACAGCAACTACGATATGGACGCCGGGCAACTGGAGATGGAAATACTGAAGAGCGTTGATAACGCTTTTGCATAAAAAGAAAGCCACCCGCAAAGGTGGCTTTCTTCATTTTATCACATTTCTATTATGCGGGATCTGCGTAGCAGATGAAACCAACCAGAACAGCGTCAGTAAGATGCCGCTTACTATGCCGGCAAACCTCAAAACCATCTCTGCCTCCATCTTCATTGCTGTTACCTTCTATGGTATGCAACGTGCCGTCAGCATCCACGCTTTCGACTACAAAAGTGTGTCCTTCGCCATGGCCGAGGTTGAGTATGCCTTGGAAGCCCGGGAGAATATTCTCTGCTGTTGCGTCTTCTTTGGAAATGGTATCCAGCGTAGGCGATGCAACAGCCATATTCCAGCATGCCATTACACCAGCAGTCTTAGGAACGGGATTTGCTGGGCCATATGCCTCATCTCCACACCCGTAAACGAAAGACTGACACCAGGCATATCCACCGGATGGCAGGCCTGCCTCCATCTCCCATTTAGTTACCTGTGCGCCGTGATTGGTATGTGCTGCATCTTCCTGTGTGCCAATGTATTTTATGGCTACGTCTAAAAGTTTCACTTGAATAAATTTATTGGTTAAAAATGTTGTGTGTGCTCTTACGCGGCCAGCAGTCTTTTTGCGTTCAGATAGAATGCGTATACCTCTGTAGATAGCGCATTGTTATTGATTGCAGCGAGGATTGCGATACAGATGTCGCGGACAATGCCGGTATTCATGCCCGGCGTAGCCTGGATGTCTGTAATCAGAACTCGGAGCTTTCCTTCCAGCGTGGTCTGAGCATTTACATCAGCCTCGATCTTTGTTCCTATCAGCTCAGCAGCTATGGCCTTTGTGAGCAGCGCCTCGATGTTTGGTACCTGCACCATTACCTGGGATGGCAACACGCTAGCTAATACGAAATCTGCTGCAGGATTTTTCAGAGCTGCCAGCAGGTCTTGTTCCAGACCTATAACGAATGAGGCATGAGCATCGAGGAAGGCAAATCCACGTCCTACAATAATCTCAACCTTGTCTACTACTTCGGTTACTACTTTTTTGAAACTCATAATATATGTTTTAGTTATTGGTGACTATTTTCGTTTGTTATCAAACCAGATCAGGTAACAGCAAAAAGCCATTGCCAGAAGTGATAATGCGATTTTAACTGAAGCCGGTATATCTATCATAATACCGTGTTTGGGACTGGAGCAACTACCGAATGGGTACCATTCGCAACGGCCTGATCGAGAATTGCCTGCTTAAGATCTTCGCTGGCCAGCGCTGGATCTGTAGTCGGAAGCTTTGCCCAAAAGCCGCCGCCTACCATAAAAGTGCCGATTGCAGTGATGATCACAACAAACTTTTGATGGGCCGGTGCAGACATAAACGCAAAGAAGCCACACTGGTCGGCTCCAACGATCAAGCCCCATATACTGGCGGCAATAATTGCGGCATTCTGAATTCTTACAAAGAACTTTGGAGACTTGCTTTTGAGTCTCTTATACCAAAGCTTGATGCCGGTATAACATACTTTTTGGATTAGTGTATTCATGATTATTGATTGTTTTGTTCCTGTAATTCATTTTCGATAACTGACATTCTTATCTTAAGGCTTCCGATTTCTGTTTCCATAGTGTCGTGCCATATCTTATTTTCTTTATCTTGAGCAATCTGGGTCGAACGCATATCTAGCAAGAGGGCGTGATCTATCTCTATACTGTTTATTATTTTAGATGTTGCGTATACCAATGCGATCATAAGTGACACTACTTTTATGATAGTATCCCATGTAAATGCAGGTCGACGGATTATGATGTTATTTTCGCTTGGTTGAGACATGCTTAGATTGAGTTTTATTCGGCGGTAAGGCCTATGTTATCGTCATTGAGTATCTTCCAGTATGCATACTGTGCCCCTTGTGCTTTATAATACATGTAGCAGCTTCCATCTATGCGGTACGGGCTGCTGTATATTTCATTGCCCTTTTCGTCAATGAGGTGATATCGCAATACACAAAATGTCTTCAGGTCATCGTAATCTGCAGTCACGGTGAGAAAATGAGCCTTGCAGTTCGCTCCAGTTACCCTATACGGTTGTATCGCCACATATTCACTTAGCTTGACGCTATCGACATGGGTGTTTATTTTTACCACAGTATCGGTGCCTGGCACATAGGTTGTATCGCCACTTGCGTCCACTACCCGATAACTGATGTCTTGTATAGTCCGCTGCGTATCAATATTTATGCGGACGTAGATCACACCGCTTTGGGTTGCGACTGTACTATCTTCTTGCGCCTTTGAGCTTAAGCAAATCGCTATCATGCTCAGTAAAATGATTACTTGCTTCATTAGTTTTCGATTGAATATTTATAGCTTGAATTATCTGCTGTGTTTGTTGCGCCGGTGCTGTTTACCGATGTCATAGTAAACCCACTTCCCGCAGTCACAGTCTGGACATATCCTGCGCCGAGTGTGCCACTTACAGCCGTCAGGTATAGCCGCACCTTAGTATTAGCCGTCACAGTAGTATTGCTGACTGTGGCCACACCGCTTGCAAACGTCAGTGTGCCACTATTGCCGTTAGCGGAGGAGTTGTCTACCTGCGCTGAGCCGACCGCAGAAAATACGTCATTCCCTGTATGGCTGACATTGCCGGAGGGATCTATACCAAATTTTTCTACATAAGAAGCGAATGTCGTACCTGCACTAAAAAGACGTTGTGTACCTGTACCAGTGGTACCATTTCTAACAATCATCAAGTCTGTGTTTGATGCTGTAGATGTTACTGCATTTTGTGAATAGCTTGTAGGAATACAAACATTTGCAAAATTACCAGATGCTCCATTATTAACACCAGTTGTTCCTAATGCAAATGATACCGCATTATTCCAACCCGTTACGAGCCCTCCAACACCTGTAAATCCACCACCAACTGCTAAAGTACCCGTACCACCTGCTCCTGTTTTATAGATAATTCCTGATGCATTTATAGAACCATTACCAGTAGAACCAACTACAAGTATTTGATTCTGTCTTGATACTGAAAATAGTGTTTGATAAGTAGATCCACCATCGATAGAGTTATCAACTAAAAACGTACCCGTATTACCACCATTAGCATCGGTAGATGCTGCACGTATTCTATGAATAATCTGCCTATCAGAACCTTGCCATCCATGACCTGAAAAGTATATTGAAGGAGGATCCTGAAATGTAGGGCCTGCAACTGATAGTGTAGTATTACTAAGCGTTAACCCTGCTGTTACAGTTGTTCCTATACCAGCCTTTAGAACAGTAGGCGCACCTGTCCAAAGATTCGCAGTACCAAGGTTTAAGCCCAGTGTTCCGCCACTTGTTATAGTACCACCGGTTAATGTTGCATCAGTCGCCACACTGGTAACAGTTCCTACACCGCCAGTTGCAAAGGTGTTTGTAGTTACGCTGGTTACGCGGCCCTGGGCGTCTGTTGTGATGGTGGGTATGTGTGATGCATCGCCATAGCTACCGGGCGTCCCGGTGCTAGGCATGCTAATAGTCCCTGTACTGGTAATCGTGCCGCCACTAAGTCCGGTACCAGCTGTCACACTAGTTACTGTGCCGATACCTGCGTGCGCAGCAACATATGCAGGTGTTGCAAAAATGCTACTGTCAGCGGTAGTAAGTATCTGGCCGCCTGTTCTTACGGTGTCTATTTTGTCTGATGTGGCACCAGGTAAAGGAACTATATATGCATCGTTTGTGCCACCGTGAAGGGTCAAAAACGAATACCCAAGAACGGGCGAATAGTTAAGCCCGTATTCAGGAACTACACCCTTTTGTAAATTAATGCCGGTATCGCTGAATATATTTTGATATGTGACAGCCCCAACCACTCTACGTCTGATAATATTCCTGGTTGTGCTGTCGCCATTATTTGTAACGGATTGCAAGTTTTGAGCGGCGCCAAGGGCTGACAAATCAGAAGCTGTAGCAAAAACAGCCGCATGGCCGCCGCCACCTATCGTGTCAGCTGGCGTTATAATATACCCGGGATCGATAATTGTATCGGTAGTTTGTGCAGATAAGTGACCTACCCGAATACCGCCAGTGTAAGGTGACTGATTAGTATCTGTAAAATATATAGCACCTGGCCTAAGCTCAGTATAAAGTGCGCCGTTCTGCATGTCTATACCATCACCAGTCACATTTGTATAGGACCCGCTGTATCCATCATAAAAGTGACCACCACCAGGCACTATTTCAGCATACAGGCTTCCTGATAGAAAAATAGCCGTCCTGGCTGTGGTATCTCCATTTGCAAGGGCCCGGTCTAATGTTACGTTGTGTATGGAGTCTCCAACTGCAGTAGTAGTAGCAAAAGAGCCCAGTACGCTGTCGGTGATGTACGTGTACATCTTATAGAATGTATACCTAGTAATGGTGCCAGGCGTATGCTGGTTGCCTATCTGCAAATAGACGCTATCCCGATACCGATCGGGTGTCATTTGGGCCGATGCTGTCACGCCCGTAATGACTAATATAAGTGCAGCAAATAATTTCTTCATTTAATCAAAATTATTTGCTGCACCCCGGTAAGCGAAAAAGTTATATTCACCCCCTCACCTTAGTCATGCAATACGATCCAGGCGTATGCGCTTACAAGTGTATTCAGGAATGCCAGATCTGATCCGGTTGGTGCTGCCGCCGGTGTTTCATTGAGCCAGAAAAGACCGCCTGCGCCGTATGTGCAGTTAAGCTCAAAGAAACTGACTATGCTATTTATCTGTGTTACGTTCAATGCGTTGTTATATACACTGATGCCGCCAAGGTATAGACTGGTGAAGTGCACCCCGGCATAATTGAATAGCAGCGGATAGAATGCCGTTATCTGGCAACTGGCGAATATCAGGAATTGCAGCGTAGTGGAGCAATACTTCAGAAATGAGGCATCCACATTGCCGCCACTAAGGTTTTGTCCGTCCATTTCCCACCGGATCAGGCCGGTGGGTGCCTTGCTCGCACCGATAGCGGTGATAGTAGCCAGAGGAGAAACGAACGAAAATTTTAACTGCTGTATGCCAGTATGAGGCCCTGGCGCTACACCTGCGTGAAATATTCTCAGGTTGTAGTTTGCGGCCACACTTCCAGGGTAATTTATCCCGGCCGTATAGAGTGCGCCGTAGTAATTGGAAGTATAATTCGTTACAGTACCTTGACCCCAGTCAACAATGCAGGCTCCCTGCCGCGCACTCGGACCACCGGCAAAGTAGAATTCATAATATTGATGCGGAGACGCGCCTGTTGTTGATAGCGTCAAGTCAATAAATGAAGACCAGGAATACATACCGGTTATGCCGTTATAGTTCTCATTGACCCCGTTCTGGTAACCAATGCCAAAGCCGTCAGCCGTCAGTGTAAACGTGCCTCCCAAGTCATTGTCGTCAGAGAATGTACCATTCAGAGTAGCAAGGTATGCGGTCAGGGCGGCAGAGTCTGCGATAACAGTCGGCACGTTGTATGTGGGTGTGGCAACTCCGTCATGCATGCCGATTCTGTTTATGGCCAGCGGGAATATGATGGAGCCACCCTGCAATTCAAACTCTACAAGTAAAGTAAATCCGCCGCCGCCGTAAATCCAGCCACCATCGTGATCAAACTCCCTGAGCAGTATGCTGGATGCCTTGAAAGGATAGTTTGCGGTCGTGTTCATGCTGTAAGTAGCGCTTATCTCCTTTACGTACTGAGTGCCATCGATGCGTAATGTATCGCAGCTTGCATACCTATTCATTTTATCAATCATATAGTCAGCTACGCCAGCTGCACCACCAACAATCCATGTGAAATTTCGGTACGGGACAGACTGCAGCTTGCGCAACTCATACGACATATCCTCAAACACTGTATCGTGAAAGAATGGAGCATAGTTAGTGATGTCGCACTCTACGCGAGATTTGAATACAGGAAATAGCTGTTCAAACAGCACATCATAGTCATTAGTCGTATTAGTTGCTTCAACCAACATAGTGCCGGGCCAGCCTGTGGACCTGATGAAAATAGACTCGCTGATGTAATAAACACTATCTGAATCACCCTCGGTGACATATATCATCTCCATGAGCAGATAGTATATTCCGTCATCAATGCCTATGTCCGTGGCGCGGGTGCTGGTCATAAAAGTATTGTACTGCAGCTCGTCGGTCGTTCCCGGCAGGGTATAGGTGTTCCCTGGCAATACATAAGACGGAGTGGGTAAGTTCAGCACTGCGCCGGGAACGGGATTTCCGTTGCTGTCCAGCACCGTAATGAGCGCCGCTGGTGCCAGAGTGTCGAAATAAACAACTATGCGATCCGTATTAGTGAATTTCTGCTGGTAGTCCATGTTCAGGTCATTCTGATACTCCCTGATGGACTGGTAAAAGAATCCGCGATCAAATGGATATGTGTTGTATTCAGCTGGCAGAATATCATTTGCTGGAGTAAAACGTACCGGATTTAATGGAGGAATGCGCGTTGCCTTGTTTATGAAGCTCATATGTTAGTTGGGATTGTGGTATTTTTTGAACAAAGAAGTTTGTAGTTGTATGTATCATCGGTTCCCGGAGTGAGTCCCACTTCCAGGACGTGCGCCTCGAAGTAATATCCGAGGTAGGTGAATCCGAATACTCCATAAGGATTAGTGGCCATAATAGTATCGAGATCTACCGGTACTTTGCATGTAAAGCTGAATACCCACGGTTTATACAATGGGTCTATGTCCGGGAAAGCATTTAGGTCAGTATCAGCCTGATCTTCTGATATATCGCCAGATGCTAGGGAGCTACCGAGATATATTACCTGCAGACTGTTGACAAACTGTATCAACGAGTCCACAAGGCCGGAGTAGTTAGCTTTTAGGAATGGCATCAGGCGCAGTAAATTGCGCATAGGGCTGAAGGAAATATTGAAAACGCTGTCCACAACCTCAGGCGGAACACCGCCATCAATTGTAAACCCGCGAAGCAGATTATAGGTGTCATCTACCGTCGTTCCATCGGACTGCAGCTTGAATGTTGTGTTGTCATTCAGCGCATCAGTAGTCGTTTTGCTGTCCAGATTTGCCCTTTCAAACTCAACAACATACGGATCACACTGAATAGGGCTTACATAGTCCAGCGTGTTCTGTATTCTAACTACAGGCGTCTTGAACTGCACTTGCCTGTTGAATACGTATTTCCCATTTACACTGTCGTACGTCTGGTCTGTATATCCGATATTGATTATGTTGCCCATCTGATCAACGTAGGGCGTCATTGCAAAATCGCTAATTTCGCTCCCCAAATTTGCGATAAGTACATCAGCCTGGTAAAAGTGCGATAGGTGTTCAAAAACAAGTTGATCTCGGCCGGTGAGGTCTTTCTCTATTCCGAGTCCGCCACATAAACCACTAAAGCCATCTTTGAAAAAGTCATCCATCGAAATATTTATAGAAGGATTTTCCAAATATCCGAGTCCAACTCCAAACAAACCGCGAATCGCATCACCGCACGTCATATAAGTTTGCGTTGGGTCAAGGTCGTACGCTTCAGGATCGCCTAGGCCCCTGGGAGTGTTAAGCAATGCGCTACTGCTTCCATAAGGCCCACCGTATAGCCCGTTGTCGGTCATCTTAGTAGTTAGCAGATCAAACAGCTTGCCTTGGGTAACCGATCGACACCCGGTAGGAGGGTTTCTAAATGCGTATTTTATCAGCAGAGGGTATGCTACGTCATTGTATTGAATATTGATTGCATTGCTGGTGAAGCCATCCCACACCGTTTCAAGTTGCGCGTAAAAAAACAGATTCAGGTATGTATTCGGTGGAAAGTCATCCGAGAAGGTGATAGGTGGAATAACGTAAAAAGATGGAAATCCGGCGTTGGATTGCCCAGGAGTTAACCAGCCTTCAGGATTATTCCACACCACAACCCTGTCCAATAGGTGAGACGGGTCCCAGTCTGGTTGACTGTATACTCCAATGACCAGAGACAATTTCATGTTCCGGTTGTTACCCGGAATTGCGCCATACTGTATCTGCATGCCCGGGAAAGAGAGATATATAGTCGTATCTCTCACCGACTGAAATATTGCGGCGTCGGTAAAAGTTCCTCCCGGTACGTCTACGCCGGCTAATGAAGATGTTGGCGCTCCGACACCGTATTCACCTTCCTGATTTACGTAAGCTATGCCAAGTGATGCACCCGCGTCCATATGGCCGTTGCCGTATATTGTCATTAGCGTAGTCGCCGACAGCTGGGTTTGATAGTCGTAACTGCCCTCTATGATTATGCCGTCAAGCCATACCGTTTCATATCCAGCGTTCGTAGCAGGGTCCAGCAGGTCTATATTAACCGAAGCACTTTCGTAGGCGGCAAGTAACGCGGACAGACCTCCATCCATTAGGCCGATATCAGCATAGAGCTGCTGGCTGCTGTATGGCGTGCTGAAATCCATCGCCCACTGACCGAGGCTGTAATATTGCTGATCTGTGCTATTCAGCTTCATCACCTCCAGAAAACCTTTAGCCTCTACACCCTGCGTGTTGGCAAGATACCGGAGTATAGCGGCCCCATCATTAGAAAACCTTACTTTGTCCGGCCCGTACTTCCTGAATACTCCATGGTATTTCTTATCGCGCTTATACTGGAGCTGCAGCTTGTCCCAGTCAACTACTGACTGAGAAAGATTGACAGGATCTGCTGAAGGAGACACCACCGGCACGCCAAGGATAGTATCGCTTACATACAAGTAAGAAACTCCGTTTGTTATTCTGAATTGAAATATATCTTTTGGCATTAGTTGTGGAAGTTTCTATTGATGTAAGTAGTCCAGCTATTTCCTTTTTTTACTGATTTTTGCCACTCTCCATTGCTCATTACCATCTTTGTTTGCGGTATTTGCTTGATAGCCTCTTCCATTCGCGAAGCTGTCTCCCTTACTGCATTTTCCAGTTGGCTATAGTCGTTCTGATGAGTAATATTGATAGATTCCATCAAGGAAGGTGTCATAAAGCCCATACTGCCCGCTATAAGCTCATGCTCCGGTATAACTCGCGTATGTGCAGGCAAATCGTAGATTGTAGGTGTGCTGGCAGACCAATACGGCGATTTTCCCGGCTCCTGTACCAATTCCCTCTTAAATGCATCACCAAGCAATGCGCGGCCTCCAGCGTGATCTTTTGTACCTTCGGCATAAGCGGGTAGGGGCTTGGCTAGTATTTCAGCTATTTGAGCCGCGCCGATGGCTGCAATCAATATCTCTGTAGTAATGGCATACGGAGCAGTTGCCGGGTCGGCAAGAAATGGAAGAGTTGCGGTTTCACCCTTAGCAATATTTTCGCCAATGGTCAGCAGAGAGGCTGTGCGATCAGCTATTGCTTGATTCCGCTTAATACGGTTCATGTCCTGCTGAATTTGCTTCTGCTGTAGTGCTGTTTGCGCGTCTAATGCCTTTGTGTCAATGGCTTTCTGCTCGTTGCTTTCCATTTCAGAATTAATGGCATCGAGTTTGGCCTGCTTTTGGATATCTATGTTGTCCAGTAATTTTTGCTGCTGCTGGAGCTGCCGCTCGTAGTATGAATCCGTTAAAGACTGTGCGAACTGAATGCCCTGACTAATCGCTTGTAGCTCTTCATCCTTTAACTGTTTCTTTGCTTCAGCCACTTTCGTTGCTGCCGAGATCTCTTCGGTTAGGTTTTTATCTCGTAGTGCTTTTAAGGCTGTATTTAATTCGGTTTCTATTTTGATACGCTCCTGATCCGTCAGCTGCTCGTTGGTCAGTTCGTATTTGTATTCAGCTATTTTTTCGTTTAGCTCAATGATATCGTACTGGTTTCGGAGCGCCTTTATCTTTTTCTGATACTCTTCCTCATCAATAAGTTGACTGGTATAATTTTTATCAATAAGTTCTTTTTCCTTGTCGTACTGGTCTTCAAAATCCTTTATACGCGACTGCAGTCCGTCATTTTCGGTACGTATAAATTCCTCTCCGGCGCTCTTTCTTATAGCTGCAAGTTGCTTTGTGCCAGTAAGATTGATAAGGGCTACCTTATTTTGCAGATCTTCTTCAGCGGCCTGTATTTTAAGGTCGTATGCTTTGTCTTCAGTGAGAAGTGCCTGGTACTGGACGGTAGTGAGCTTCTGCTTGCCATCGTTATACGCCTTCTCCCGGTCCTGTATTTCCTTTTGCTTAGCGTTGAGGTCTGCAAGCTGCCGCCCATTCTCAATAACGGCGATAGCGGTCATATCAGCCTGGTATTGCTTGTAAGCGTCCAGCCGTTTGCCTAAATACTCCTTTTCATTATCGAATATCTCCTTCTGGTCGTCTGCGTCTTGCTTATAACGCTGTTTTGCTAACTCTGCAATGGCGTCATTGAGCGCCTTCTGTGCCTGGTACATGGCAGAGGTATCTTTATTTGTAGTGTCTTTAGTTTTCGTGTTCTTGCCATCATCAACAATCAATGGAGCCGCTTTACTAGCGAAATCATTTGCCTCCTGCTGATACTTTAGCATCTGGGCTTTCAAGTCATCACCTTGTTTTTTTAGCCGGTTGAGCTCTGCTTCTGCGGCGCTAAGCTGATTGGCCGTGAAAGAATTCTTAGTAGGTGCAAACCTACCGGTACCGGAAGGCACTGCAACAGTATTGTCCTCAATTCTCTGAAGACCCTGTATGCGTAGTGTTGTCTTCTGTATTTCATCCTGAAGGTCAATGTACTTTTTTGCAAGTTCGCTGACTTTTCCTTCAGCAGCTTCAGTAAGTGCTTTATTCAGCAGCGCAGCATTCAGGCGCTCCATTGCTTCAGCTACATTGCCGGTCAATATCGCTTCTTTAGATAGGTTTCCCAGGTAATCAGGATACTTGTCTTGCAAGTCCTTTACTGCCTTCAACCTTATGTCATATGGCTCTTTCAGGTCTCTTGCTATGGAAAGCAACACCTGAGCTTGTGAATATTCCTTTGCAGCACTAGAGGCAGCACTATCATCAAGCTGTTTAAAGCTCTTTGTCAATTCTTCAGCAGATTTTGCGTCTTTTGTCCATTCGGTCCAGAGATCTTGTGCAATCGTGCTTAGGGCTTGGAAGATAACAAGGTTCGCCAACATACGTAGCCCCATCTTTTCAGCAATAGCGGTAAAGCGATCACCTACAGACGAAACCTCCTTTACTGCCACGCTGACCTTTTCCATTGCAGCGCTCAGCCGGAGCGCCTCGGCCTGCATTTCCCGAAACTCTGCCGTGTCTTCTTTGCCGGCAATAACTAGGCCTTGCATATTCACTTTTAGTGCCGATAATTGCTGCGAGGTTGATGTAAATGCAGCTCCAGAACCTCCGGCACTTGCACCTAATCCAGACGTAGCAGCCTCCACTCGCTTTATTTGAGCTTCTAAATCAAAGAACTCTTGTGTGGTTTCTTTCCCCTCCTGCTTTAACTGTTCCAAACGAGCGGTCAAGAAGTCAATATCCCCGGCAGCGCTGGAGTAGTTTCCGATATTTAGCCCTTGTGCGGCACTTGCATCCACATTAGTTTTTATGAATGCTGTGCGCTCATCAATCAGTGCAATGAGCTCTTTTTGGCGTGCTATGCCTTCGTCTGTTTCCAAATTCAGCGCCTTCAACTCCTCCCGCCATAAAGCCGTCTTAACTTCTGCTTCTTTAATACTGTCGGCGGTTGTTCCAATACCTTGCGCAAGTCTCTTTTGCTCAAGGTTGCTAGCTATGAGTTCCTGCCTGTTCTGCTGCATTTCAAGTGAAACATTCTGAAATTCTGCACTTTCAAGCGCGCGCGCCTTCGCCGCAGCAGTCTGCGCATCGGCGTATAGCTTCATTTCTGCGCGAGCGGAGGCCATAGCATCGGTAGCATTCGTAACGGCCTCGAAGTGCTGATCTTCTGTAATCTTCTTTGCCTTTAAGGCTGCATCCGCAGTCTTGATAGCTTCCTTATACTTTTCTACTTGCTGTTTTGCAGCCACATACCCTTTGGCATTAGCGTCCAGAGCTTCACGAGCCGCATCAGTTCCGTCCGTAAACTCCAACATGCTGATATCAATGTCATCGAAGGTCTTTTTAAGACTCGTGACACTGTTAGCCATGTTCTTGTTGGAAATAGATGCCCGGCTGGTCACATCTATAAGCTGTGTCAGGTTCTTTATAGCACCAAAGTCAGAGAATGCGTTACGTGCAGCGGCTCCAACCTCTTCCATTTCATCAACGAATTGTGCAGCCTCCTTATGCAGCCTTTCCCACTGCTGGAAGGCCGCCGGGCTGACGAATTGGTCTAATTGATCATCTACTGCCATTTCCCTTGTTTTTTGCTTTTAAGAAATTGTTATATTCAACTAATTCGTTGTACAGGATAACCACCTTGTAAGTGCTTATCTCCTTTGGATCGTAGTTCATTTTCCGGTGCGCTTCGATAGCGTACAGCATACGCATAAAGCTGTCTTTTGTAGCCCCTTCACCGTTTTTTTGCTTCGCTTTCTCCTGGCGCTCGTATTCTAGCCGGTATTTCTCCCTTTTTACACGGTCGTTGCCTAATTCGATGGCCACACGGTCCAGATCAGCGCTCAAACTGGCTTGGGTGAAGGGTAGGTTATACCCCCAATCCCGAAGCAAAGAGATAAGCCTTGGCTGATAACTCACACGCAATGCTATTAATAGCAACTCTACCTGTGTAATTTTTATATTCACCCCCTCTATTTTCGCTACATTTTTGATGTAATTCGCCGCTTCTTTTGAGTTTATGAGCTGGTAATAGTCGCTAAGGAGGCGCATCCAGCACAAATACAGGTCATCTTTTGTCGGAGTGCCGGAAATCGTTAAAAAGTTATATTCACCCCCTACCGCACAAAGGATGAAGTTGTAAAATGAAAGTTCCTCCAGCGAGGTTATCAAAACCGGTTTTTCTGCCGGTATTACATCCTTTATAGGCTCCTTAATTGCTGCTTTCCTATCCTTGCGCATCTGCCACCAATGCCGAAGGCGTAAACAGCCCTCTATAATGTACAGAATGGTCATTACAGCCAGCAGCAGGCCGCAAATACAACAGAATATTAAAAAAAATATCGTCATCCTATATGATTTTTGCTCCGGTTATTGAGGCCACCTTTCTTACCAGTGGCGATTTTACTATGTCTGTCCACGCCAGGTAAAGGCTCTTATCATTGAGGCCCAATGGCGTGTTGTTATACTTTGTAGCTATGGCGCCGGCGAATGTGGCCGACGCATCAAAGCGCACACTATCGCCGAATCTTGATACTGCTATGGAATTATGGAACGTGCCTATAACTATCAGGTTGGGTGTGTCGTACGGCGTCTCCGGGAATCGCTTCTTTTTCCAGTCAGCGTATCGTTGCGCTGCGCCGGGCTTCTTAAACCATGGATCTTCTGAATACTTCGGGCTCAGCGGCTGGCCAAGGTTGTTGAGCCCGGCCATGAGCTGTGATATGTTCAGCTCACGTACAGGCGCTGTATTTTCAGCAATGATATCACCGGTGAGCTGTGTGAGGCTCACTGATTGTATCCGCCGTAACATTTCCGCTCCTGTACACATACTGGGTTATTTAAAAAAAGGGTGGCGTACTTGCCACCCTTTTAGATATTCGTCAATTCGACAACTACTCTTCATAGTGCTTTTCAAGCTGTATGTCGGTCTCAACTGCCTTTGGTGGCTCAGGTATTATGCCTACCAACTTGCAGCATCGTTCGTGCACGTCAGCCAGCAATTCTACGCGTTCGTCTTCTGGCTTGTCCAGAAAGAAGCTGTTTTTTTCCTGATCAATGAAGTCCTTAACATTTTTAGCAGCTATAGAATCCGCATTGAAGTTGATATTTCCGTATTTCAGTTCCACTTTGAATAATTTAAGTAGTTATCGAATTTTATTAAGCTACCATCACTACTGATGCCTGCGCTGCTGCAGATACGCCTTCGTAGTATTTAAAGCCGGCCGTTGCCAATGTGGTAACGTCAGTAGTGGTCATTATCACCGGAGCTCCAACAGACCAGCCACCTGAAGCAGTATCGAAGGTTACCTGAACCTTGTTACCGACGATTGCAACCGCTGTAGTACCCACTGTGGCCCCTGTATTGCCGTTCTTGAATACGAAGCTTGCGGCTACCATCATTGCAGGTAATGTAAGCGCCAGGTTGATACCACCACCTTCAGCAGTAACCACGTAAGATGCGACATGCGCAACCATTGGGCCAACCGGAGTGATGTTTACGTCCTGAATGCCCAGGTTCTGTACGAATCCGATCATGTCTACACCTGTTTCGAGGATATAGCAGTTTTCATTGTACTCGGCGCTGTTCTCCAGGGTATAAGCGATGCGATACTCCATTTCTGTAGTCTTGTTCGCATTCTTACGATCGTGAGGATACAGACGAGACAGGGTATAACCCTGGAAGCCGGTTACAAGGCCCGTTGTCGGGTCGATTGTAGTGCAGCCACCTACATTGCCGGCGATGTCGATATCAACGCGCTTGTACTGGTTGAATTTGCCACGGAATGACAATACGGACATGAAGTAGTCCAGGCCGCCTTCATCGAAGACAAACTCATCGTTATAAACGGCGCGGTTTGTTTCAACGGTCTTGCCATATCCAAGCTTCTGCTCTGTTGGAGCTTCCATCTTGTCGTCATAGGTTTCATAAGGACCTATGTAGAAGCCGCGCGCGTTATAGTTCGGGTTTACAAGCAACGCTAAGAGCGCAGCCTGCAGGTTTGTTACCATTGTGGCATCGGTGTCCGTTGGTCCTATTGGAAACGTCCAGTTGTACGGCACGAGTATGGAGCCTCTGATCAGGCCAGGATTCAGCGGTGTGGTGTTTTTGCCGGTGTTCCTGCCTATCTGTGCGTTGTTAAGTCCTTTGACTCTGTTCATTGTTTAAAATTGAAGAGGTTGAAAATGTTGTTTACTTTTTACTCATGTAGGCTATTAGTCGTGTCTTCGGAGCCACGCTGTGCCAACAAGAGTAGATGTCTGGGTGCCGGATGAGATATATCGCGCTCGTATGTACCTGAATTTACAATTAGGTATAATGAACGTTCCTCCGGTAGTTCCCGATACCGTGACGGTATCCTTCACTAAGGCGCCATTTTTATCACACACAAGAGTGACCCAGTCACCTACAACGGCAAATACGCCTGTCATGCTGCCCTGGAATATCACACTGCCGCCAGATGTTCCGGTTAGCTGTGTATTAGTCCAGTTGACTATCACATCGCCATACGAACTTATGGAGCCGGGTGTTGTGCCGCCGCCGTTGTTGTAATTTGTGTCCAATATCAGATATGTTGTATCCGCGTTGATTGTTGTATCCGCGGCTTTAATGACGCCGAATCCTGTCTGGGATCTGGTCGTTAGCTTCTGTATCTGTCCGAATGAAGTGGCTGTAAGGCATATCAGCGATAGCGCCAGCATTAATTTTATCTTTTTCATCTTTGAAATGGTTGGTTTTTGTAGTTAATTGTTAAAGGGAGTCCTTTGATTTCGATCGCGTCCAAATAGTCATTGAATTGATTTCCCGTGTTGCCGTATATGCCCGTTTTACCCCAGTAGTACCGATCTGTGTCGTAGCCGAGTATCTGCTTCTGACTTTGCACCCAGAATGCGCCTGACGCCACAATCTGATTGATCAGCTCATAGTATATAGGCCTGAGTATGGGAACGAAGTTTTTAGCCTCTCTGTCTGCCGCCTTTAACGTAGGATCTGTGTTCATTGCAATCACTATATCCAGGTTGACATCTTTGAACAGGCCACGCACCTTGCTTGGCTTTGATACGATGTCCGTGAAGAGCATGACCACAGGGAACATATCGAACTTACCCCCGGTTACACTGCCATCTGGCTGGGCAACTCCTGGATTCTCCGTCTTTTCCTTCAGCGTCTGTACAAGTTCCAACGGATGACCATACATATAACCGACAGAAAGAATACTGCCGTTCGCTTCCTGAAGCTTTGCAAGAATAGAGCTGTTAACTTTTTCCACAATGCCGGACATTGTTGTAACAACTGGATCAGGATGCTGTATCATATCGCTGTAAATCTTAGTCGTTCAAAATAGGTTGTCTGGCACTCGTCAAATTCAGGAAACATCGGGGTAGCATCGCCATTCACTGAATATTTCAGGAACTCATGCATCTGGTCTGTAAGAGCGACCATGGCGTTATAAGCGCGGGTTTGCTTCATTACCATTGATCCGTTGGTGCTGTTCTCGGTAGTTGCTTTTACTTCGCCGACAGTGGTTGTAAATGATGCGTTGTCCCGGGTGTACCAATAGTATACATAGTTTGCAATCGAACTGTCTTTAGTCGCGCTTACAAGGCCATTCCACTTTTTGACAAACCCACGGCAATCTGTGTATTCGCCACCATTCAGCAATTTATCAAAACGACCATTTGCGGGAGGCGTAGGCAATGAGTCATTAAACAACTTCCAAAAGGAATAACCCAAGGCCTGCTGTAAGTATTGGAGCTCATATTTTGTGATAAATATGGCAAGCTTGGCCTGAATGTCCGGAGACTGCAAGCCTGGTAGATTAATTTCCCCTTGGAAGTATGTTTTATCGATCAATGACATTTATTCACTTATTTTGTTTCTTCAGGTACTTTCAGTTCTGCAGCACCTTTTGTTTCTGTTTTACCACCTGGCTCAACTGCCCACTTCTTTTTTAGCAGGTCATCTTTATGCGCCGGGTGTATTTCAAACTCAGCGCCTTCTTTCCTGAAGGGGTGAGCGTCTGTCGCTACCAACTTTACTTTGTCGGTCAGCTTTACGGGTTTTTCTACTTTATCAGCCACGTTGATTGATTTTTATTGGTTAAAAAATATTGGTCAGCTTACGCCTTTACACGTTAGCTATTGCCGATTTGATGTTAGCGATATCATCATAAACAAAGGCCCCAAGGTCATTGTTCTTGATGTAGTTATGCAACCTCATATCACCCATGATGGTTACCATGTGTTTTGTGAAGTTGTCATTTACCCAGCCGAAATTGATCATCATGCCCTGGAGGATCTTAACATTGGTTCGCGTAGTGTCCATTACGAGCACCTTACCTACTGGCACCTGGTTGGATTGTATCACTGGCACGCCGCCCATGCTGTTATCCTTGTCATTAGGGTTAATGATGTAATAGCCGGTAGTGCCTTTTAGCAACTTGGTGTTTGCGAAATCTATCGGGTTCAGACACGCGATGTTGGCTCTGAAGTTCAGAGAGGTAATCTGAGTGCACGCCGCGAGTATTACATCGCTTGTGTTAGGATTGTCTGTCTTAACAGTTGTCAACACATATCCGCCCACGTAAGCGGCCAACCCCTTCAGATTATCACCAGCGCCATTACCCGACAGAAGATAAGCATCAGTCAGGATGTTTATCTGATAGATGATTTCCTTCTCTATCTCACCTGATATATAGTCGATATCATCGAGCATCTGAGTGGAAACGGTTGTTTGAGCCGTGACCATCTTAGCGCGACTTTCGCCTATTTCGATGTCGAAAGACACCATTGGGGCCAGAACATTCTCGCCAACCCACTGCGCTTGGCCCTGTGGATTTATTTTTTCCTGCCAAATGATGTTAGAGCTGCTCGTGCCAGAAACGCTCATTATCTGTATCAGGAACGGCTGATTACGGTGCAGATCATTAAGGCCTGGTATTACCTCCGGTGTCGGGAAGGCTATCGCCGTGGCTGCAGTTGTAGATGCCGTTGTAGCTCCTATAGTCTGCGGACCAGCCGCCTTGATGGCAATCTGAAAGCCAGCGCCTTTCTCCTGCGCTTTAAACTTCAATATTTCGGGCATTGCAGCTTTCAGGCCCGCACGTATTTGCCCCATGATAGAGTCATCAACGCCGCCAGAACCGTTACTCATGCTTTTGATCTGATCAAGCAGAATGGCCTGTTTTTGAACAGTCTCTACCATTTCATTGAATTCTTTTACCTGATCGGCAGTCATGCCAGAGGTAATTCCTTTCAGTTTTTCGGTGAGATCTTCGTTAGTAACCAGCCCTTTTACGTGGTTTGCAATAACCTCGTCTATCGCGCCAAAAGACTTTTCTTCGTCTTCAGTCAGGGTTACACCCTTCTTTTTCATTGTGGCTACAATACCTACCGGCGCCAGGGCTTCTATCGCCTTTGTGGCTGTGTGCGTAAACGCAGACAGGCCAAGCACACCAAGAACTGCCAATCCTAAGATCAGCTCTTTGGTGCCCTTTCTGATTTTGAAAATGATTTTTTTCATCCTTATAGATGTTTTTTAATTGTGATTTAATTGTTTGATAATTCAGCGAGCTTCGCCCAACGTGATACCGGCTTAGCGGCTTGCTTTTCTTTGAGTGCCTGCTTTAGCTTTTCAAGCGGCTCAGACTTAGCAAGTGCTAACTGTTTGGTCATTATTTGGCGTAATTCAAACTGCTTTTGTTGTGGAAGAGACCTGAAAAACCGTTCAGTCTCTTCATGTAGTTCGTCTATCTCACTTACCAGATCTTCACTCTTCAGGCCTGCATAATACGTGGCATCATTCGCCGCCATCGTCACCACGCTACCTTCAAACAGGTTGAGCTCCTTACATATGAAAGCGTCCTGATCTTGGTCATATTCCATCTTATCCCACACGTATTGATAACCGATGCTGAATTTGTCAAGCGTACCGCTTTCCATCTGAGTAAGCGCCCGGTTGGCGGTGTCTATGTCATCCAGGTCACACTCGAAGTAAAGTCCGAAGTCGTCTTCTTTGAGCATTGTTATGCGCCCGAGTGGCTCTTTCATATCGTGCTGCCACAGGAACGCTATTTTATTACCGGCTGATGATTCAGGACCGCGATCGGCGATAGACTTAGCAAATGCACCTTTGATGATGATATCACTATCGCTGTCTTTATTTCCAAATACAGCGAAATAGCCGCTTACTTTGCGACTATCTACAGATGGCTTCTTTACCTGGAAAGAAAGCTCTTTATAATTTACAAGGCCAGAGTCCTGGCGCTTCTGCTGTATTTTGCTATTTTTTAGTACCACGGAGTTTACGTTTTTGACCTTTGAATAATTTCAACACCTTCTTTGGTGGATTCTCGTCACCTTCAACCGGATCAACCTCGCTATCAATGTTTCCGGGAGTCTCTGTGTTGTTTATTGGATTTGGAGGAAACTTACCAGCAAGGCGCTCCTCTTCGTCGATATAATCATCTCCACCCTCAATTGGTTCATGGCCGATGAGTGCACGCAGTTCATTTTGAGTGATGTGTCCATCGTCATATAGCTGCGTTGCCGCGTTTGTATTGGCCAGCAATGCCTGTGCGGCCTTCTGTGCATCGTCCTGCAATGCTGATATCCCATCGAAGGAAACAACCACCTTTGCGCCTATCTCATCAAAACGACAGAGCTGCGTAAGGAAATGACAAAAAGCTTCCGCCTCGGGTATAATCTTGTTTTCGTAGAAATTACGTTCTGCGATGTCCAGGTTAGCAAACTTTGACTCTGTTGTCTTAGGTATCAATGCCATCGGAACACCGGCTATTCCCGCCAGCGCGGATGTAGATGCAAGGGTTTCTTCAAATGGCTGTAGCTCTTGTATGGTCGAGCCCATCTTAATCCAGTTTATCGGCTGGTTGCTTACTGCGAATGGAGACTTACGTCCGTCAAGGCCATAGTCGTTGCTGATATCCTCCGCTACTTCTCTTTTCTCTTTCGGTGTAAGGGCTATTAATCCATTTGCGTCACTTTTCGCACTTACAATAGCCCCACCTGGTCCGCGCTTGACATAGATCACATTCCGCGCCTTGTATACCGCTATCAGGTTCGACATAGGGTATTCGCCAGCCTTAAACGGAGAAACACCCTTACCAGTTACTATGTCGCTGGCATCGCCCATTTTGATGAAAACATCATGTGTAACATACTCCGGCTTTATCTGGCTCATGCTGTCACCGCCGTTGTACTGAAAGAAATCAACAATATCCTTTGCTGCAAGCGTTGTCAAGTATGATGGCCGTGGGGATAATAACCGGAGCTGCACGTAATGCGATGGCAGCAGCCAGATAGATTTTATATTTGAATGCTTAACCGTCAGTGTAGACGGGACATTTGCATATCCATACACGTTGCCGGTGCAATACTTGTAGATGATGTAATGGTAAATGAAGTTCTTGAATGTATACTGCCAGTTTGGTTTAACCTTTATAGAGTTCCAAAGCGCGTTATCTTCAATTGGATCGGCCGATTCATCGGTTTTAACCAATGTGTATTGTCCGTTCTTTACCCTGGTAGCTATGGCATCGATGACTGAAAAGAATTCCGGTATAGTGCTGAACATGGTGATCATGTTAGCTTCTGAATAGCCGCCGTTTAAGCATGATATAAAATCGCTTAGCCCGGGATCACTGAGGGTGTAGATATAATTCCCCCCTTTATCCTTTTGGAAGCGCACATTGTTAAACCATGAAGCAGGATTGTACCACATTGTAAAACAAAAATCCACACTATCAACGCCGTATGCAAAAAGTTATATTCACCCCCTACCAGAGGTGAGCGAATTGAGCCCTGAAATACTTGGCCATACCTGCAGCTGCATCGGGAGCGTCATCATGTACATTCTTGCTTGCACCGTCCTGTATTTCCCTGTATTCTGTCAGGTTCAGGATAAATGCACGATAATCCTTGCTGCAAAACTGCCAGTCTGAACGGAACACGAACCGCTTTGTTATAAATGCCTTTTGGGCCAATATGCGGGTGTGCTTGTTGGTAGTATTCTTGATAAGGCGCATATCACAATCTTCCCATACCTCAGCCAGCTGATCACGCAGCTCGCCACCAAACTGGTACCAGTTGAAGTTGGCCTCTACTTCTGCAGCCTCACATTTATGCCTGACTATCATATCGACGATACGCGGACCAACCAGCTCTGTACCGTCCTTGCTGTAGATGATCTCGGGTAGATATATCTTGTCGCCGATGAGCCTGCCAATAGGTGATGCTAATGAGTCGCCGCCTTTGTTTGCCGGGTCAGTGTAGCTGAACGAGTATTCCGACTGCGCCTCAACGTCTATGAGCTTAGGATCATAGAACTGAAGGTCCTGCATCGGGAACATCAGGCCTTCGCGCGGCTTCGGATTCTGCTGGAACTGTCGCTGGAAGACAATGCGAACCTCCACATCTTCGCTGTTTTCCATTTTAACCAGATCAGCTACAGTATGCTTTGTCGGGTCCAGGCATTGCAGCTCACCCGCTTCATCAACCCACAGAGCCGGTATGTTGATCACGGTCCAGTCGTCAGGCTCCACGCTGAGTACATAGCCAACAAGATCCAGCTCGTGCAACCGCTGCATGATAATGATGATTGGCGTCTTTTTGCTGTTAAGACGGCTTTTAATGGTGCTATAGTAACGATTGTTGACGCGGAGACGCTTTACATCGCTGTCTGCGTCATCAGGCTTAACCGGGTCATCTATCACGATGGCGCCAGCGAACCCTTCTTTCTGCTCCAGCTCTGATATAAATTCGTCGACGGACTTACTCTCGGTATCTTCAGTATCGTCTGCTGTCTGGCCAGCACCAAAGCCTGTTACCTGACCGGCAGCACCGGCAGCATACACACCGCCGCCAGCTTCGGTATACCACTTCGCCTTACTATCTGTGCTGTTTTTTATGCGCACTTCCGGGAATAGCTCTCTGTACGATTCACTTTTAACCAGGTCGCGAACCTTTTCAGAGTTTTCCAGTGCCAGGCTTGCGCTGGCCGACAGGTGCATGAATTTTGACGATGGATTGAGCGAAAGGCCATGAGCCATGAAATTGACTACACCAAGCTCTGTCTTGCCGTAACGGGGTGGGATAGTGATGATCAACCGGGTAATCTCACCCTTGAATACTTTCTCCAGCGCCTCGGCCATCATCTGGTGATGCTTACGGACGATATAGCGCCGACGGTATATTTTCTTGTATAAATAGCGGGTAGAGAACAGAAGCGACTCCTTGCACTTGTGCCGGGCCACTTTCCGCTCCTTTAACTCTTCAATCGATGGCTCTGCACTAACAATCATTTTCGAGTTTCTTATTGTACGCCTCCAGTTCCTCCTTCGACATCTCCAGGTTGTAGTTGACGTTCGTGTTGGTGTTTTTATTCTCAACAGTATGTCTGTCACGCCAACGTTCCGGATCTCTGTTCTTAAGCCAGAATATCTGCGCTGTGGTATCAGCCGGTTGGTGCTTAATAGTGATTTTCTTCCTGTACTGGTCCTCCATGATTATCGCATCCGGAGTGACAGTCAGATTCTCCTTTCCGTCCAGCTTCTCAAATGTCACCTCCTTATATTCATATCCCAAAGCCCTGTTATATAACTTTTCTGCGACGTTTGCATCAGGCATGGACTTGCCCTTTTTAATGGACTCCGAAAACTTTGGATATTTCAGCTTCCACTCATTGAGCGTTGATTCAGATATATTGAAGAAATCTGCTAATTCTACGTCTACCATACCCAGTAAACAAAGTTTATATACCTGCTTATTCATTGATACCAAATACTTGGTTGGCCTGCCGCCCAGATTCACATCTTCCATGGTGCTATAGCTTTACGTAGGTTACGACAGACGGCTGTATCTTGTACTGTCCTGATGTTTTTGTCATGCCGCTACAGAGCGGGCATATTGACGCTCCTGCATCTACCTTACCAGTAGCACCGCATTGTACGCAGTCGGCAGCGCTGGCAATACCTGCTATGATTGCCGTTTTCATTGCAGCAAGACCGTCTGTGATGGTTGATTGCCCTGCATACGTTTGCAACGCATCGTTTATCTGCGCTACATTGATATTTTGACTATATGGACTGTTTGGCATGTAACAAAGCTATGGCAGCGCGTTACCGGGTTGAAAAAGTTATATTCACCCCCTCGGGTTTTCGGCCACAGGACACCCCTTGTATCCCCTCGTAAACAAGTAATACCAGGCTATCCAGTTAACTGGCTATAGCTGGCATCTTACCGGCGATGTTGATTGAAAATACTATTGAAATCCGCTGTGGGAAGCGGGCAACAGCATGCTTAGGGCGTTTTTAACTGCTCTACCTGCCTGTTGGTTGTTCGCTTTCGCGGTACCGTAAAGTTAGACCGGAGTGTTATTTTGCTTCTGGGGTTATATTCACCCCGTTAAAACATTTTCAGCTGTGGCGTTTTCTTTCGCTGCTCAATTATCTCATCGGCAACCTCCTTGATCACAGCCAATGAAGTATAAAACCATTCATTAGTGTAGATAAGCTTTTCATATTTCGCATCGTAACCGATGAGGCCTTCAATGAAGTTCTCCAGTTCGCTGCTGGGGCATTCAGATAGGCCGATATTCCTTTTAAGTTGTCTTTTAATAGCAAAATACATCTCGGACTTATAAAGCATTATGTTTTCGTGTGAAGTTTTTTCGGGCTTGTCGGCGAGGAGATCATACTCACGAGCGTATTTCTTTGATGCTTTTTCTATTGGTGTAACAACTGACAGCTCCTGCAGCTTAAACACCTCAATAGCCTTGGATATATTCCCGACTTGATCATTTACTGCTTCTTCAAATCCATCATCACCTGACCGTATGGTATAGTTTATATCCTCGGCCAGCGCTTTAATCTGGTCCAGGAACGCGGTTACTTTCTCTGCAGGTACTTTCATGACATTAAACGTTTATTACATTCCTCTGCTGTTTTCCATCCCGAATCTATAGCACGTATTAACTTTGCTGCAAACGCATCTGCAAGGGTGTTGTAATACTCAAACCGCTGCTTATGCTCCTCGCTGGTCGGATTGATGTCGCTGTAGAATTTCCCTTTTGCATCACCTTTATCAGACACGTGAATATTTCCAACACTTCCGCACATTATCTGCAGTTCAGAAACTGTAAAAGCGTCGGCGATATGTTCCTCCAGCGTTTCTTGTGGAGAATCACGGTATAGTACACCCGTGTAATACGTTTCGCCTGTGGGATCCGGCATAATCGTACAATAGGAAAACTGAGAATTAAATTGCTCTATTCCCAACTCCATTAATCGTTTCGCCTGCTCCAGTGAGCATACCTGATTTTCTAATTTCATATTTTGTTTTTATAGTTTTTAACCCAATAAACGTGTTCTTTCGCCCAGTGTATGCGCACATGCATGGAATTGCGCCAGCGTGGACAGCCTTGATATTTCCTCATATAATTTTATGTTTTTCAAGTTCAACTAATATAGATTGCCAAGTGTCTTTACTGTCATATTCGCAAAGGATCTCGCCGGTGGGTGTGTAGTATTCGATGGCATAATAGCTCTTGGATGGAACTAACCACGACTGACATCTTACATCTTCCTGCGGAAGAGATAAATGTATGATGCCATTGATCTTTATCCTTATTCTATTGAAAGAATTATCTACCGTTATTTTAGCCAACATTGATTATTGCTTTTAAGTCACTTTCAAAATATTACTGCAGTCTACTCCGAGCACTGCGCCGTTCCGGGCCCAGGTTGATAAAACGTCTTTAGTATCTGCTGCCATAGGTTTGATCTTGAGTTTTGATTAGCTGGGTGTGGTCGGCATCAATTAGCAAATCTGCCCCGCCGAGTGTTCTAAATTTATAATAGCTTCCCTCGCGGCATTCATACTTGACCTCAGCCCTGTAATAGGAATAATGACGATCGGAATAAAATATTTCAGGAAGATGTGAGTTATCCATGTTTTTATATATTTATAGGGGGGGGGATTTTAAGAAAGGTCATCCAAATTGTACGTCCATGCTTACCGGTAACGTGCCCGGCTAATGGTTTATGGTCGATAACAGCCAGTACCTGGTTAAGTGTGATCTGAGCTTCATTCCATTTGAAAACAACCATTCCGTATGGTTTGACTACACGCATGCATTCGTTAAGGCCTTCTCGGATATCGTCCTCCCATGATGGCAGCAGCCTGCCGTATTTTTGAGCCATCCATGTATTTTTCCCGAGCTTATTCATGTGCGGTGGATCAAAGAATACAGCATAGAAACTGTTGTCCGGGAAAGTCATTTTAGTAAAATCCATAATGATATCTGGATTTACGACAAGGTGCCTGCCATCACACAGATCGTGCTCCTCTCTGCGGATATCGGCAAACAGAACGTCAGGGTTATTCTTGTCGAACCAAAACATCCTGCTGCCGCAACATGCATCCAATATTAATTTATCAGTATTCATCAAACAATGCTTTTAAGTCACTTTTTATTGTTTCACACTACGCAGCTGTTATCTCAAACTCAATCCTTGGATTATTCTGATCCTTGAATTTTCGGGCGACGATCTTCACGCATTTGTTATCGTTAGGTATTGCCTTTATCCTTTGCAGGCAGTCGAGGACACATTTTAGGCTGTTATCAAGATCGCTACGTTCAGAAGGATAGTATACATCGATGTGCAATTCAAAATACCCTTTAATCATCTTGTCCCGATAGTAGCCACATTGTATGTAAAAGTTGTCTTCATACGCTTTCATTGCAGGGGTTTTCGCCAATGAAGCATGTTTTCCAAGGGTAATTATTTTATAGCAATTGCTCTTCGACGGGCATACCCCGATTATTGTTTGTTTCATTATGAAAAAGTTAGTTCGTCAATTATTTTAAAAGGGTGTATCGCCAGCGGCAGCATCTTTGGATTCCTGGCTAGTAAGTGGGCGCCAGCCGCCCTGGCTCGGTGTTTTTTCGTTGAACAGCGGGCCGCCTTTGTCAGGATCGCGCCACTTCTGCGTGTCCTTATTGAATTCAAGAGCAATAAATCCAGTACCGATGTTGCGGCCCTTAGCTATTGTGATTACCTTTTTACCAAGGAAGAACGGATGTGCCTGGGTAAATGCAGGTGTGGGTTCCGAGATGAAAAGCACATTGTCTGCATCCTGCTCAATGGCTCCTGACTCTCGCAGATCTGATAGTCTCGGCTCCCTTTTAGCCTCACCAGTACCACCTTCCATGCTGCGGTTAAGCTGAGAAAGTGCTATTGTCGCAACATCGCAGTCTTTTGACATTGTCTTAATGCCGCGACTGATTCTGCTTACTTCCTGCTCACGGGATCCTTCTTTTCCTGTCCCTGACATCAGCTGTAGATAATCTATTATAACCAGCTGAGTATTGTGTTTTTGCTTCAGGTTCCGGACTTTGGCTCGTAACTCCTGCTCCGTCAGGCCTGCAGAGTCATCAATTACGATCTGAAGCTTTGAAATAGTATTTGATGCCTGGGTTACGCGGTCCCACTCTGACGGTGTCAGCATTTTTGGCCGGTTTATTGCATTCATTTCCACTCCGCTGATGGCAGCAATCATTCTCTGTATGATTTGGCCTATTCCCATCTCCAGGCTGAATAATGCAACAGCATGCCCGGCAAACGCCGCATTGAGCACCAAGGCGATAGCAAAAGCGGTTTTACCGACCGATGGCCGCGCAGCGAGTATAGTAAGGTCTGTTTTCTGCCAGCCGTTAGTGATCTCATCCAATTCTTTGAACCCGGTAGTTATACCGGTAAAGTCTGAAGCTGCCAGTTTCTGCTCCTCCATTCTGTTCATCACAGAGTAAATCCCACCCAATATGCTCATTGGTGCCTTCTGGATATTATTTGAAACGAGCCTGTACAAATCATCACTGGTCTTATCCAGCAGCTCAAAAACTTCCGTAGTCGGCTCGTAGGCTAAGGCTGTACTTGTACCACAAATTCGGATAACCTCCCTCTGTAAGTATTTTTCCATCAACACCCTGCAGTGATACTCCACATTCGCGTCAGTAACATTTTTAGATACGCAGCTCATCAGGTACGCTCCGCCACCAACTAACTCAAGCTCATTCGTTTTCCTTAACTCCTCCGTGACCAGGATAAAGTCTATAGGCATGTTCTTATTGAAAAGGCGAAGTAGTGCAGCGAAGATCTTCTGATGTGCATCAATGTAAAAGCACTCTTCAGATTTTATTATTCCGAGCACCTGCTCAAATATTGCTCTGCCATTGACATCCATGCAGCAACCCAACACAGCTATCTCAAATTCTTTTGCCTGCGGCGGCACTTTACCATATATCAAAGTGGCGACATCCGGCTTTTGTTTTCTGTTGTCTCTCTTTTCGTACATAGGGATTATTTATATCGTTCAGCAAGTTTTCGTTCTGTTTCAGTCATTCCGGGAATCGCAGCTTCTGGCGTTGGGTTTACGGGTTGGTATTCGTCCGGGTTCATTGTCGTATAACCAGGTATGTGTCCGATCCAGTTCCTGAAGTGTGTACGGTATTCGCGCTCCTGCTTTAGTTCCTCACCTGTGAATAACAACCAACGGTGAAAGGCATTTAACCAGGCAGGCAGTTTATCCGGCACTATGCCGATGCGGAAGAAGTTCTCTATGAAGAGTTGGTCTTTAAGGACCTTGTCTTTCAGCAGGTCCAGTGAATGAAAACCTTTAATGATTTGACTTCCCAAAAAATCATCTCCCCTATTGTTATTGTTTCCTTTACTTTCCTTTACTTTTATTTGTGTACTTTTTACATCAATAACAGTGGTTTCGGGAACATTAACGTTAGTTTCGTTTGCAATAACCCATATTCCGGGTATAATAACTGGGGTTCTTTTTGCGTATAGATAGATTTCCTGTATTCCTGATGAAGTGATAATATTGGACGCATCGAACACCTTTTTTTCAAAAAGACCGATACGCATGCACCCAAGCAACACCTCCATCGCAAGCTCTTCATTGATACCTGCTCTTAGAGAATCAGATAAATCGAAACAAAAATTTTCATCAAATTTTACCCAGTAACCATTTTGCTTGTAGCATAACGATTTGATGTATTCGTATATGATAAAACCCTTCGATCCAAATTCATTTATTAGTCTTTTTATATTCCTGTCATTGAACATATCCGAATCCTGCGGATAATATTCTAAGCCTTTCTTAATTGGTCTTGCCATAATATCACAGCTGTTAATATTTTATTAAGGCAGATTTATTGGCACATAATGTGCGTGTACCAACGTATCTGTTATTGATTCAATTACTTCCCCGGTTCGCACCCGGGGATTTGTTTACCTGCCTTTTATTGGCCCCGCAGTCAGGAGCAGGTAATACTCTTCACCGTCTATTTTCTGAGGTGTCGTAACTACTCTGAATCCGATACTCTCATCTTCATGATCGAGTGCATCCAGTATTGTCCTGGCCATTGCTGTGCTTTGGAAAATGAGACAACCGGCATCTTTGGGCTTGCGCAGGGTAAAACCTTCGTTGTCTCCCAAAAGAAGGTGCCAGTCCGTTTCATCGTCCTGTACAATACTCAGCTTGTCGCCGTCTTTTATATTTAGGGCCGTAGCAAGCGCTTTGCTTACTGTGTTTTTACCACACCGGGCGAATCTGATTGTACAATCACCCTGTCGCGTCGCTTCCATATTTGAAGCGTTGAATTTTGTAAATCCCATTTATTTGATTTTAAATTGTTACCTGAAAAGTTCGCTTTGTCTTACCTGTTCCTTTTGCGTGTTGCCAGCCAAGATATTATCAACCTCCGTTTCGGCCTCTTTAGCCCTGATAAGCAAAGCGGCCTTTTCCGGAGACATTGGCCGTGCTTTGAAATACGATATCTGCATCCTTCGCAGATGTTTAACGGCCGGCTCCAGGGCATCGAGTTTTACGACTGCAGCTTTCATTGTGTCGTAATATTCCTGCATCCTGTTTGCTACTGCGTCTGGCACCTCATGCCATGCACCATCGATATTTACCATCATAGTGTTACTGCTTTGAAAGTTCAATTGCATGATCACGGGCCTGCTGCAGCTCAAGGAATGATTCCGCTGTGCCGCCGCCGTTTGGGTGAGCTGTTTTTGACAGTTCGCGGTATCGGCCATTTATCAGGTCTTTATTTTGGGTTTGCTCTATGCCCAGTACATCCCAGCAGCTTTTTGATCCCGAAGCCTCCGGCAGTGCTTTAAAACCGGCGAATGCCTGGCGGAGCAGGTGTAATCCTCCATGTCTTAATTCTGTGCGCCTTGACTCTACAACGAGGTGTATGGCCTGCAGGTTCTCTTCTACTTTTTTGTACCGGTCGACAGCGATACAGAGCTGCTTATCTTCCCACAGGAACCATACAGCAACACCGGCATCTTTCGGGTTGCTATTGCCGAGGGAAACGTTACTGCTGATCACGATCTCTTTAACTGGTAGCGCGCTGTCTGCTCCGAAGAGCTTCAGAGATGAATTCACGTTCTTCAGCGCTGCGGAGAGCGAAGTTTTGAACCTGGAGGATTGTGGAGTGGTTGATCGCAGCCATCCTTTGGGCCATTTTAATGGATATGCATCTATCATAAATTACATTTTTCTTTGTGGAGTTTTTCAATAAACCGGTTGCAGCTCCTGCGAAGACGGTACTTCTTTTTGATTTCGAAGTTCACATGCACCTCATACCATTTTGCGCCTATGCGCCGTATGAGGGTTGTGATGCCGGCTTCGTCCAGTTCGAACTGAAGCCGGCGATATTTACCCCCCCCCATTTATGATTTATCATTTTTGAGAGCAGCTATACGTTGGTTAACCCTTGTGACCCGCTTGTCGGTCTTTTCTTTTTGCTCATCTTCGATCGCTTTTACCTCGGCAGGGAAATAATGATCGACAACCTTTTTGCCGCAGTAATTTGCGCTGCTCGCATCATGCGAACTGGTCGGAGGGTAAAGCTTTGAGCTTAGCAACAATCTGGCAAGCTGATTAAATTGCCCTTCATTAATTTTCTCAATGGCCATGGCTGTTGAAGTACCGCGATAGTGCCTTTCTTCTTGCTTCAACACCTGTTCCGTGAAATAATCACGCTCTGAATATCCCAGGCTGTCATATATAGCCATAGATAGAGCGACACGTTCGCTATCTGACAATGGTCCATCATGCCTTAATGCTTTCCATCCGTCAGCTGTGGCAAGGGAGCGGACCTTCGCCCAAACCTTCTCGGCATCCAATTCCTTCGCGCGCTTTTCTCTTAATTCGATAGCGACTATCTGTGATGCAGCATCGACAGATCCGTCAGTCGCAACTTTATTGCCACCCTTGGTCTTGAGCATTACATTGATAATCTTGCCGGCTTTATTACCTACGACTACGAAGGCCTTTTTAACTGTGCCATCTTTGAAAGCTGCTGTAAGCTGCTCCCATTCCTTTACCTCATCATCAAAAACCTCTTTCTGGTTAGCCAGGAATTCTTCTTTCGTTTCTTCCTCCTCATCCCAATCTTCTAAGCTGTCTTTTTCAAAGGCAGCCCATGTAGGTTTTTTCCCTGGCGCAGTTACTTCGCGCCATTCATATTCGGTGAATACGTGAACACCCATTTTCTTAACTGCGTCTACCCGGGCGCTTGCTTCTTTTCCGTAGAAGTAACCGGCGACAAAAAGGATAGTTGGATCCGTCATTACCTCTTCTATGGATTTGGTATATGCCCTGCTGCATTTAATATTGAAGCAAACAGCATTTGTACAGGTGCGTCCCTTTTCTTCCGTGAATAACAATAGATTATTCTGTGAGTTGTATTGACACTTGTCGCATGCTCCCATTTCAGGATAAAGCGTCGCATCTGTAGTTTTAAACGGCGCTTTGCTTAAATCGTTAGCCTGTGTCCTGACCAGATTAGAAATATTGTACAGCTGGAAGTTCTTTGATTTGCGCCAATCCTTTTTACCAACAACCTCTTTAAATATTGCATCCTGACCGTCGGTGGATATCTTCGCCAGCAGGAAAGCATCCGCCATGGGAATAATTCCTGTGAAAAACATCTCTTGAAAGTCAGGAAGCAGGTTGTTGAGCAAAAGTCGGTTAGCGATGAATTTTGTAGACTTACCGGCACGAAGAGCAATCTCGTTTACATCATACTTTTCACGCATGCGGTTAAACGATGCAGCCTCTTCCATAGGATGTGGATCATGGCGCTGAAGGTTCTCTGTGATCTGCAGCTCAAGTGCCTCGTCATCGGTGAGGGTTCGCACCATGGCAGGGATGGTGTTTACATTTACCTGCTCCGCCTGGGCGAGCTTGGATGCCCTGAAGCGACGTTCACCAAATACTATCATATACTGATCACCATCAACAGGCCTGACGAGTACCGGCTCTATAACACCTACTTGTATTATCGACTGCGCCAACTCGTGAAGATCCTGTTC
>JGI24891J29808_1000299_pt1 | contig 40695 bp, 48 predicted proteins | sample FreactcultuFSWF8_FD_29808 | JGI IMG/M metagenome (IMG submission 29808) | reverse complement strand
CGTGGCCACCGCTCACCGCTTCGCGCAGAGCCTTGGCGCTCCGCAGGATCGGAGCGGTGCTGCTAGGTGGCCGCGCCGCCGGCCCGATCTCGGGGCGCTCGCTCGCCCCCGCCATCGCTGCGGTCGTCGGGTCGGAAATCTTTCCGATCCCGGTCAGCATCGAGCCTTCGCTCTTGCCGGTCTTGTGGCTTAGAACGTCGTTGATAGCGCGCAACGCGGGAGCGTCGGATTGCAGCCCGAGCGTATGCTTGGCGTGCTCCGCGAACTCTTTCAGCCAGAGCGCAGCACCCGCGAACCGCCCGCCTTCGGCAGTCCGACGCGCAGCCAGTAGCCGCGATCCGTTCTCCGCCCAGAACTCCGAGGGGTTGACGTACTGGTAATACTTCATGCCCGGCATAGTCCGCTGGACCCGTTCCTGCCCTGCTTCCGTTGGGTTGGCCTCGAAATCTCGAATGGCTTTCGCGAACGACTGCAAGTGGGCGGGCCCCCTAGCCAGTGTGTCGACCGATTTAGACCACGCGGTGCGGATAGCCTCGCGTGACTTGTCGGGGAGCAGACGCTCGGTGTGATGCAGCAGTTCGTGCACCGCCGTCCGGTCCATCGTGTCGCCCTTCATAAGCGCGACCAGCCTTGACGTGGGGTCGTAGAAGCCTTGCAGCCCCCGACCCCCGCGCTGCACGGTTACGCTGACCTCATTGGCCAGTGTGGGGTTCTTGCGGACGAACCACTTGCCGAACTCTGCCGTCTCACGCGGGATATGGCCAGCGTTGGCCGCGTCGTCCATGACCTGCACCGCATGGTCCGCACCGCGCTTCCTGTTGCCGGGGTTGAACGGTGCCGCAGCGCTCGACCTGCCCGCAGCAGACGCTGCGCGCCTAGCGCCGGCCTTGTTGATCTCGCCGGGCGTGCCGCCCGTGTAACGCCAGTTCTCGGGATTGCCAGTGACGAAGCCCCGGTCGGTGGCCGCGCGCGCCGCGCCGCGCACTCCACCAGCCGCATATCCTGCGCCGACCCGAGCGGCGGTTGCGCTGGGGTGGAGCGCCGCGTGCAGCACAGGAGCCGCAGCTTCTCCGCCAGCGTGCAGCAGCGCGCCACCGGCAGCGGCCTTTCCTGCCTCAGAGGGGTCGAACTTGTCTTGCTGTCCTGCGTGCATCCGCAGAAGCTGCTGCGCCGAATCGCGGAAGCCTTGGAACCCGCCTTGGAAAGCTGCCCGCCGCGCGATGTTCTTCCCCGGTCCGCCGATGAGGTAAGTAGGGTCTACACCGCCGACCGTGCCGCCGATTATCTCTGCGCTTTTTCGCGCCAGGTTGCCCGGTAGGTTTGCCCAGCCGGGGTGCCACGCGGGGTCTGCGCTGTCGCGCCTGTCGCGCATCCCGGCCTCGTTCGCACGCTGGGCCACGATCTGCCGCTTCATGCCGGGGATGTGGCTGAACACCGCGTCGCCAGCCGTCTGCATCAGCGACGTGCTGTAGGCTTCGTCGTGCATCGCGTCCTTGGCGCGCTCCAAGAGCGAGCGGGGTGCGGGAGCCGACAGGGTGCTGTTGCCGTAGGGCCCTTGGTGGTACGCGCGCCCGGCGTAAGGGTCCGGTGCGGGCTTGTGGACTGGTGCAGGCTTGGCGGGCGCAGCGGCCTTAGCGGGGGCGGGCTTGAACCCGGCCCACGGATCACCGGCTGGGAAGTCCTGCGCTGACGACGTGGCCTCGATGTGCAGATGCGGAGCCGTCGAGTGCGCAGCGCCAGCCCCCTCCAGCAGCACCTTATAACCCTTGGGCCCGAATGTCTTCTGGAGACGAGAGCGGGCTTGCTCTAGCGTCTCTCCAGGTCCGACGCCGAAGTCTCTGGCGTTGTCGGTGAGGTGAGCGCTGTTGGGGACGCCGCCGACTTGGGCATTGCGCGTCGCCGTGCGCTCGCGGCCTGTAACGCGGAGCGAAGGATCGAGGCGGAGGGCCTCGCTCTCAATCTCCGAGCCATACCGGCTTCGAGGGAGTGCGGGCGAAGCAGCACGGGGCCTCGTCTGTGCTGTCCCAGAATCCAGAGCGGCAGGGCGGAACCCAGACCAAGGGTCTGCGGCTGCGGGTTTCACGGGGGTGAAGGATGCCCACGGGTCGGCCATGCTACGCTACGAACTGGCGACCGTCGGGGGTAACAAAATGCGTCCCCTTGGGCAGCTTGCGAGCCTGCTCTGGGGTGCTGACCTTTACGGGCGCACCACCTCCGCCAGATGAAGGCGCACCTCCGCCAGATGCCTCGCGAGCGGCCCTTACCGCCCCTGCTTGGTCCTTAGGGTGTGCGCGCAGATACGCGGCGTAAACCGAGCGGTAGTTCTGTTGGCGCTGGGCGTCCTGCCGCTGGTTGGAACCTCGGTCCTGCCGCGCATTGGTGTCCGCGTTGTTGGCTCGCGATGTCGCGTCGCGCATCTCGGTAGCCTTGAGTGTTGTGGCGTCATGGCCGGCGGCGGCCATGCCGTGCTCTTCGATGCCCGCGTACCCTTCGTCGATCCGCCCTTGGCCCAGCGCCTCCATCGCCTTGAAGTGCGCCTCGTCGATCCGGTTGCGTTCCTCGCGAGAGTTGGCATTTTGCCGGTTGACCTGCCATCGTTGGTCTTCCGACGCGATACGCTGCTGCAATGCGTCCCTTTTCAACTGGTAGCTGAGCATGGCGCTCTGCGCGCTCATCGCCGCCTTGGTCAGGGGAGACACCCCTCTGACAAGCTCTAGCTGCTGCTGCACGGCCAAGAACAAAGTTCGCGGGTCAATGCCGGGGTTCTGCGCCTTGATGTTCTGAGCGATATTCGTTTGTATCTTCTGGGCCTCGACAACGGGGTCGTCCATGACCGGAGTGTCTGTCTGGGCCTGTGTCTGAGGGGCCTGTGTCTGAGGGGCCTGTGTCTGAGGGGCCGGGGTGCTCGGCCCCTGCTGACCAAACGCCTGCGCAAACGACGCGCCTGCGGGCACTGGACCTGTCGGGATAGGAGCCGGCTGTTGTGACCCCTGAGCCTGCGACGGCGCGGGGGTTCCTTGGGCGAGAGCCCCAAGGGCCGATAGATTAGACGGACTGGCCGTTTGCGGCTGTTGTACAGGGGCGCCCTGACCAAGAGAGCCAAGGGCGGAGAGATTCGGGGCCGTGGGTATTGGTACGAGACCCTTGCCCACGGCGGTCTGTGCGCCGGCCTCGGCCTTCGCATTCGCTATCTGCTGTGCGCGTAGCTGTTGTTGCTGCGCGTTCTGCTGGCTCGCCTGCAACGCTTGGAAGAAGTTATTCAGGTTGCCGATGTTCATGCTCATGTCAGGCCCCCGCCATCGCCATCGCCACTTGCGGGCCCGCCTGACTGGTCATACCGTATATTGATCCCAGGGCCCCCATCAAACCGCCCTGCGTGTTGTTCTGCGATGTCGCTTGGTCGTTGATCTGTGTTGCGTTCTGCCCGATGCCGAGATACTTGCCGTACTGGCTGACGTCGTTGTTGACAGTGCTGGAGGACGATCCCGTACCGTTAACCAAGTTCCCCAGCGCCTGCATGATCGACGACTGGTTGGCGTTGTACACCTGAGCGGGCGCAGCAGCGCCTGCCTGCTGCTGCTGCGCGCCTGTGGCCGCAGTGCTGGCAGAATTGCTGAACAGCGACGCCAGCGCGGCGATGGCCTGCTGCTGCTTCTGTGCCTGCTGCGCCTGCCAGTTCATGTTGAAGCCGGTCGTCGCGTCGCCCTGCATCCCGGCGGCGAACGGAGAACCCGCCACCCCGGCCTGTGACGAGGCAATCGACTGCGCGTCCTGTGCGCTCTTGAGGCCGTTGTTGTAGAGCGCAGAGGTCGGGTCGAAGCCGCTGGCGATAATCGACGGGGCGAGGCCGTTCAACGTGTTGGCGTTGCTTATGTCCGCCGTCCCACTAGCATACTGCTGCGCGCCAGAGGCATTGATGCCCAGTTGCGCCTGCGGGTAGTAAGGGTTGTTCTGGACGTTCTGATAGGTCTGGTTGAAGCCAGTGCTGGCGGTGTTGTAGTTCGCCGTGTCGCCAGCGGTGAGGCCGTTTAGTGTCGAGGTGTACGACGCATCGGCACCGGCCTGGTTGGCCGGCGTGTACGCCATCGGTGCCGAAGAGCCGCCCATATTCGCCTCACAGAAGTTTGCAGTAAAGGTTCTCGAAGTGCGTGTAGCCCAAGACGGACAGCAAGTCACCTACCGTGTGCTTGCCGCCGATCTGCGTCAGCTTGGTATGGTAGATCACTTTTACGACACCCATGTTCTTGAGCATCGCCTCTGTGCCCTTGACCAGCCTGACGCCAGCGCTGCCGCGCTCTGCCGGGTCCACATAGACGACATCGTTCACCGCGTGGAGCGTCGTGCGGTAATGGATGTGCGGGTGAACACACATCGAGTTGTAACCTATCAGCCTGCCGTCTCTGCGCAGTGCAGCGGTCCAGAGTATCTTGTCACGCTCAAGCTGGCGGGCCTTGTCCCAGTCGGGATCAAGCGGAATGCGTCCGCGATCCCTCGCCACCTCCTGCCAGTGCTTGAACAGAAGGTCTTCGACACCCTCGTCCAGCAGCCTGTCTATTGGCTCCCACGCCAGTGAAAGGGTCATGCTGCTCTGGCCACCTAGTTGATGACCGAAGCGCCAACGGTGGCCGTGACTGCCGGAGTGGTGCCGCCAATCGTGGTGACGATGCGCCATGTCCGAGGCAGCACATCGCTCGACGACACGTTGGCCGACACAGTTTCGCCGGGGTAGAGCGTCAGGGTGGTAAAGCCTGTCGCTGCAATTACAGTACCGACGAGTAGGTTATAGTACACCCCACTCGCAGCGTCCTTACCCTGCACCGTTACGGTCAGCGTTGGGGCCGTGCCTGAGAGCGCGGTGACGTTGACCCCTACCTTTACCCCGCGACCATTGTAATTGGTTTGGTCTGCGCTGTTGACGCCGGCACTGGCGGCGGTGAGGGTGACGAGCGCGGCGGTATCGATGTTCCCGCGCTGTCTATCGAACGCCGCACCGTTGAATATGTAAGAAGCCATGGCGACAGGGACAGGGTTAGAGGTGGCCCCTATCCTACCGGAAAAACCATAAAGAGACGCAATGCTGTCCGTGCCTGCCGTCCCTGCGTATGTGCCAGCAGCGACATATAGTTCGCCAGTGGGGTTGCTGCGCAGGTTGGCGCGGCTGCCTGTTGTCAGAACGGTCGCGCTTGGGTTCGTATCAACAACGCCACCTATCTTGATCGGGTTGCCAGTGTCGGCGGTGCCGGAAGCCACGTTCCCCCCGGACTGTCCGAGCGGAGAGTAAGTGCCGTCGCCATTCGGAGACCACGACTGGTAGACTGTCACCGGGTTGCCGCCGAGGTAGGCGGGCTGCGCCGTTGTGGCGTTCTGTGCGAGGGCCGCGCCCGGAAACAGCAAGAGCGCGGCGAGGGCAATCTTCTTAAACATCGGTGGCTCCTACATCAAGCGCCAGTTCCAAGACCAGTTGGTGCGCCGTGTTGGGCGCATTAAAGTTGCTGCGCGAGGAGGGTGCCTCGGAGTTGACGACCGTCGCAACCCACGGCACGGGGGCAATGGCTTCGTTGCCTGAGTACACCCTGAACCCCGGCGCGGGTGCGAGGAGAACCTCGACCCGCATCAGACCTCTGATCACCTCCTCTCGGCCCCACGCCTCAAACCCTTCCGGGTCGAAGGCGACGATGTAAGCGTGCTCCAGCGTCGGAGCGCTAGGAAGGTCAGTGAGCTTGCGCTCGACCCGTTGCAGGAACGACTGCGCGCCGGGCCACGCCTCCAGCGTCTCTGACCTCTCCTTGTCGCGAAGCAGGTCGAGATACCGGACCCCCGTGTGCCGAGGGTTCTGGCTCTCGACCAGTGCGCGCTTATGCTTGCCGACGTAGCCGGCGAACAGGTTGGCTAGGTCATAGAAACCGATTGGCGTGAAGGCGTTCACGCAACCCGGCCACCGATCGACTTGACCTTGGGCGCCGGGTCTTTACGACCAATGTCGCCAGTGCCCATCTTGGTCGCCATCTTGTCGATGGCGTAGCCGCTGGGGGCCTCAGCGCTCTTGGTGGTCATGCCTTCAAGCATGTTGGACTTACTCATCGTTCGTCTCCTTCTCGTGCCTTATGCCACGCGCGGGGGTAGAGGTAAAGGTTCGTCAGAATGCCTCGCAGAGAAAGACCACCTGGTCAGCGCTGGCCGCTGTGCCGGTGATGGTGGCGGTGGTGGTGGTATAGGCCGTCTGGTTCAGCGCATCCGCCGGGGTCGTCATATCGTTTACGCGGCAGGCCCAGCCCGTGGGTGCGGACGAGGCGAAGGTGATGATCACCGTGCCGGCGGTGCAGGCGGCGCTGAACTTGAAGCTGCCCGCCGTGTTGCCGCCGACCTGCGTGCCGGCGGTGCAGGTGCCGGCAAGGGTGGGCGCAGAGCCGCCCTTGATCAGCGCAGCGGTGACGGTGATGCTGCCGGTTTCCACCAGATTGCCATTCGCGTCCCACCTCGCGCCGCTGGTCGCCCCACTGGCTGGGATGATGTCAAAGAACCCACCGGAAGCATAGAGCAGCGCCGCGTCGCCCGCCCGCACAATACCATTGTACGCCACGTTTGACATCGAGGGGAGCAGCTTGACATAGCCAGACGATGCCTCAAGATCGACGCCGATATTACTGTTCGCCGCGACATTGGCTTGGAACGGCGAGGTGGGTGCCGCCGCCGTGCACGCCACGCAAACACTCGTCGCGAAGTACCCGTAGGACCAGCGATTGAGGCTGTGCGAGCCTCCAAGCGACAGATCGCCTAGGGCGAACCCGCCGTCTGTCCCGGGGACAAATGCGGGGCGGCTCGCGTCGAGCGCGGCAAGAATCACATTTGACCCCGAACGCCACCCGTCGAAATCGCAGTCGGTCGATTCGCTGCCCGCTGTTGCCGAGATCAGGCCGCAGTTGATACCTGCCGCATCCCGCATCACGCCCGCAGAGTTCGGGCTTTGGAAATCGAGACGAGGGCCGCTGCCGTTGCCCGCCGCGCTGGCATCCCAGAAATAGCCCTGCGTGGTGGCGGTTCCGTTGGCTGTGCTGGTGACGGTTACGCTGTTGGTGCTGGCGGCGGTGATTGTGAAGCTGCCGTTGAATGCTGCCGGGGTGAAGCCCGCCGCGACAAGGGTGTGACCTACGGTCATTGCCGCGCCTGTATATGTGTACGTCGCCGTGCTGCCGTTGCCCGTGGCGGCACTGGTATACCCCATCGAGCCAAAGCCGCTCTGGCGGTTGCCGAGGTATGCATCGCGAAGGACGAACCAATTGGTCGTGGGGTCGCCGCTATTCGACAGAAACCCCGTGGTCGCTGCGCCGTTAGGCGCGAGAACATTGAAGGGCCCGTTGTTGCCCGCCCCGCCGATCTGGATCACGCTGACGCTGTTGACGATCTGCGTGGGAGTGCAGAGCTGCGCGCTCCCCGATGTACCCGGCGTGACGCACACCGAGGACATGCCCGCCGAACTCGATGCCGGGGTCAGTGCAGGCAGCCCCGCCGAGCTGACAGAGGATACCGTCGTGCGCCGCGTGATGGCGCCCTGGACGATGGGGACGATCTCCGTGCCGGTGAGCGTAGATGCAGCCGGGAGCGCAGAGATAGGAAGCGCGGTCTGCGCCCGCGCCGGGGACGCGAGCATCACGGCGGCGAGGACTAGGTAGCGGAGTATGTTCATTTCGAATCTCCTCGGCTGAACCGATCAACCAGGCGTGTTGCCGTCCATGTGATGGCAAGCACCGTAGATACTGTAACTAGAATAGGGTTAGCGATCTGCGCGACATGAGCGGTCAGCGCGAACACCGACAGGATAGCCGCACCTATGTCTGCGATATGCTTTGCGGTTTCGTGGTCGTGCACTTCTATCCCCTAGGTCTTGATGCAAGTGAGAACGGCGAGGTTGCGTGGGCGCGTTTCAGTGCCCCCGGTGCTGCCCGTGGCCGATGACCCACTACCGAAGAAGTTGGCCCCGGCGCCAGAGTAGGCTTGGTTCGTCGTGGAGTAGGGCACGCTGTGCGTGTGGCTCGCGAAGGCGTCGAGCTGGAGCGAACCGAAGGCGCGCCCGGCGTCAACGCCTGCGCCGTGATCCCATCCGCGCCGGAAGTTGCCGCGCATGTCGGGGAGGTTGAACGTCGCCGATCCGTCTCCCGAACCATAGAGGACGCCTATGGCGGTGAACAGCGCCGCGTAGGTCGTGCGGGACACCGCCGCGCCAGTGCACTCCAGCCAGCCGGTAGGCGCGGTCTGCATGGCGAAGTCCATCAGCGCTCCTGACGGTGCCGACGCCGCGATGGCCGCGAGGAGCGTAGTCACCTGCGCCTGCACGAACGCGGTGGTCGCGGCGCTAGTCGAGTTGTCCGCCGACGGCATCGTTGGCGCTGTCAGCCCTGCCGCCGCCGCCAGTGATCCGGTCAGCGTTCCTCCGGTTATCGTCAGGTACGGCAGCCCAGTAAGTTGGCCCACGTTCACCGCGTCTGTCGAAGCTGTGCCTGCGCCGATGTTGTGTATCTGCGAACCGAAGGCGTTCATGCCCGTACCGCTATCGAGCAAGGCGCGGTTGAGCCCTGCGAGGAGCGCGTTATAGTTGGCCATGGCTGTCGTCGCGTCAAGCGCGCTGCTGCCATTGGCGAGCTGGTATGGAATGGTAAGCCCGTTGGCGATGCTCATGGGTGCCTCACTGTAGTGCGTAATTCCAAGGCACAGGCTGTACCTTGGCGTATATGTTCCCGATCTGCTGGCCCGGAGCCGAAGCCCCAGTCACCGACAAGGACACTTGCCGGAACACCAAGGGTTGGTCCCATGGCACGGGAATCTCTCGCAGGTAAGGGGCTGCTGCGCCCCACACCCCAGAGCCCCAGAAACCTGTGCCCCATATACCGGCTGAGGGGTAGAAACCTGAAATCCCCACCGCGTCGAGCGTCACCCCTCCGTCATCGACGGCGGAGACGAGAAGGTGGTCCGTGTCGTAGATCGCCAGCGCGATGCTGGTCTGCATGACTTTGTTGAAGCTGCCGTCGTGGTTGTCGGGAAGCAAGGTAGTTTGGAACTGCCATGTAAGGGGTACGCCGTTCTCGACATACTCGGAGGTGGCCACTGGAAGCACGCCCGACTGCCACGCCACCCCCTGCGCGTTCCAGGGAATGCCGAGGAAAGAAGACCCGCTATCGTAGGCCGCGACGAGCCGCATCGGGCAGGTGTGAGGGCCCGTCCACTGCTGGTTTTGGAAGTTGAACCAATATTCGTAGAGCGGCTGTCCCGGCGCGGCGGCGTTCTGCACCGTGACGCGGTAGATGTCGTCGGCGTAGTCGGCGCACATCCGGCTCGGATATAGCGCGTTCATAAAAGGCAGCACAACACCTGTTCCATTCGAACCGATTGGCTCGGACAGCGTTCCAGTCAGTCCGAGGACCCGCAGACCATCCGTCGCGATAAACGCGGTGCCATAGGGTGTGGCTGCTATCGAGTTCGGCGCGAGGGTCCCTACCGACCCTTGGATCGTGTTCTGAGCCAAGTTTGAAGTGAGAGGGTCCCCGGTGATCTGCGTCAGCGAGCCAGAGCCCTTGAACACGGTTAGAGACTGCTGCACGCCGCCGGTCAGTTGAGAAGTGAGCGGCACAGAGCTGATGAGGGTGATGGGTGTGTTGTCGCCGATCACCAGTGCCTGCGAAGCCAAGCTGACCTGCAAGGGCTTGAGGGGGTCGGAATACACAAGGTAAGGCCCAACACCGAAGTACGCTCGCCCACTGAACCCTGAGCAGGCTACTGGGACTTGGCTCAAGGGGTTGGTGTTGGTGTTCCCTGCACCCCAGAGGGGCGCGGCGGGGCTCCCTCCCGAGAAGGTCAGAGACACGTTGTTGGCTGTCGCTGTCGGATTGGCTGAGATAACGACAGTACCGCCGCCGGAGAAGTTCACCGACGTGCCCGTGGCGGTGAGAATGGCCGCTTGGTTTATCGTCACCGTCGAGCCGCTGACGTTCGTCACATAGGTTCCGGCGAGGAAAGCCGGGCCCGTCACGCTCATGCCGGCGATCACCCCGGCGGCCGAGGCGACTGACGCTATAGACGTGCCACTGGACACATTGCCGGTGGTGCTGAGGCTGAACGTCCCATTGGTCGCGGACACCACGTATGTCCCCGCCGGGATGCCGGCACCAGCGACAAGCTGCCCCGGCTGAATGCCTTGCAGGATCGGCGCTGAGGTTCCCTGCGACGTGACCAGTCCGGTCAGGGTGCGGGAGGAGGTCAAGGTGTTGGCCAGGACCGTCTGCGAGAACCCTGAGATGTCCAGCCAGCCGAAGTAGGGTAGCGCACCACCTTGATAACCCGGATGCAGGAAAAGAATGAGGGAGTTGGTGACGGCGCAAACGACCGGGGGTGTCCAGTCCCCTGTTGAGGGGAGCGACGTGGGGAGGAGCGCGGCAGTTATGCCGGAGATCGTGACGAAGCCTTGGGCCACCAAGTCGAAGCAGAAGGGCTCGTCGTATCCGGGGTATATCGCGGACTGAGCCCATCCATACGCTCTGGTGCCTATCACAATGAGGGCGTTGACCAGTCCCCCGTATACAGGCCCCTCTAGCTCCAGAGCGACGCCTGACTCAGTGGTGATGTTGAGGCCGCTCTCGGTGGTCAGGTCTCCGCCTTGAAAGAATATGACCGGCACGCCAGCGGGCCGGGGAACGAATACGTTGGCCGTGCCATAGCTCGGGCAAAGGTTCTGTAGTGAGCGCATCGACCCTGACGGCGCATTGGTTCCGTCGAGGCTATCCGTCAACCCGACCGGAGAGTAGATGATGTCCTTGGCGTTGCGGAGGCCCACGGCTTAGAAGCCCACGGTCTTGGTGTTTGGCAACCTGTTGAAATTCTGGCCGAAGAACCGACGGTCCAGCTTCACCCGCATCGACCTGTCAGACGCATCGTCTTTCATCTTGAGGTACTTGTTGAGGATCATCTCGGCCTTCTGGAGGAAGGAGTCGGCGCGTGTGTCGTCCACGTGCTCCATCATCTTGCCCGCGAGGCGTGTCTCCAGATAGTTCGTGTTGGGAAACCACGGCACGACGCTGCTGCTCTGCGGCGAGGCTATGTCAGGCATCTGCTGGTAGTACCGGATCGTCACCGGGTACACACCGTTCGGCGGCGGCCAGAAATAAATCACCGGAGGCGTCTGGCTCATGTCGGTGGCGAACATCGTCGGGATCGACTGGAGACCCGGCTGCTGCACCAGTGAATCGAACTCGGCCAGGTCGAGCGGCACCAGTGGGTAGGGTACGTTGTTGAAGGTGATGAACACCTCACCGGGCAGAGTGCGCAGGTAGGCCGCTGGGAGGGGGTAAGGCCCGGCGCCCGACGATATGTTCAGGACCGTGGTCGTCTTAGCCAAGTCGAGATCATAGGTCTCGCACAGGTCTGAGAGGATCGCGTTGAGGTACTGCCCGGCCTGACTGGTCATGCCGGGCGCACCCGCTTTCTGGCACGCAAGCGTAATGATCTGTTGCGCTTGCAGTGCCACAGGTCAGCCTCCGGCAGTCGCGGTGAGCGCAGCGAGCTTCGTGCGCAGCTTGGCGAGGTGCTGCTCGTGGCGCGCAATCGTCACCCCGATGTTGCCCTTGTGGTTCTTGCGCTCGGACTCCAGTGTCTCCTTCTGGGCCTTGTACGCCTTGAACTGCTCTTCGAGGTTGTGGAGCTGAGCGCCCTGCGCGCCGAGAGCCTTGGCTCGGCCAGCAGCGTTCACAGCTTCGTTAATCTTGGCGATCTCGTCGCGCACGAAACCAGCCTGCACGTCGATGCGGGCGAGGCTCATCTTGTGCTCGTCGTCGAGCCGGGTCACGTCATCGTGCAGGTTCTGCAAGGTGCGCTCGCCGTCCTCTATGTCCTCGGCCACCTTCTCGCACTTGTACTTGGCTTCCTGCCGGTCAGCAGCCGCCAACGCCTTGTCGAGGAGAGCGTTGATCTCGGCGGCGCCGGCGTCGCGAGAGACGTAGGTGGTCATCTTGAGCTGGCGCGTATCGCCCAGAGCCGATACAACTTCGATGCCCAAAGCCGGGATGGTCTCTACCTCGTTCATGCGAATGCTCCGATCTTGGCGGCAAGGGCCGGGTCCACAGGGACGGCTCCATTCTTGTTGACGTGCTGGGCGTGGCTACGGCGGTAAGCCTCCTGCGGGTCTTTGCCGTCGAGCTGGGCTTGGTGCATGTAGCTGCGGAACATGATCTCGTTCATGCTCTGCGCCTTGTGGCGGGGCACCGTGTAGGTCGATGCGTGAAAGAACTGCTCGCCGTCGATGACGATGCGGTCGGTATACTCGGCGAGGTCGATGGTGATCGTCACCGGCTCGTCTTGGTCCACCACGCCGGTCAGCGCGTTACGCTCGCGACGGATGGCGTCCATGCTGTCGGCAATCAGGCGCTCGCGAGCAGCCTTGCGCTCGGCGTCGTCGAGACGCTTCTGGGCTTCGGCCACAGCAGCGTCGTATTCCGAGTTGGTCAGGACCGGGTGCTTGCGCACCTCAGCCTCTACCGCCTTGGGCGTCCTTGCCGGCTTGGCCGCTTCTCGCGCCAACCGGGCGTCTACATCGTCTTCCATAGCTAAACCTCCAAAAGCCTTGATAGCCTCTGCGGGCATAACCCGCAGAGGCCGTCATGTCTAGGCTAAGGACTGTTAGCCGAAGGAGCCGTTGGTGGAGGCCGTCGACTCAATGCGCGCAGCGAACTGCGTGTTGAGAATGATGGTCCCGTAGAACACCTTCCAAGTGATCACCCGAAGCTGGTTGAAAGGGTCAGACTTGTCGGGGTCTTTCAGGTAGGCGAACTTCGGATCGTCGAGGACCACCTGACCGTAGGCTCCGCGACCGAACACGAAGGTCGGGTACACGGTGATGCCGGTCGCGGGCGCAGCAGGAGGGATCTGAGCATTGCCGGTGGTGGTGATCGTCACGGTCTGGTTGCCGGCAAGCTGGGTGGCCTGTCCGGTCTGTGGACCGTAGGTCGGACCAGCAGCGCAAGCGCCAAGGTTGACCGGGCTGGCCGTGGTGCCGATGTACACGTTGAAGGTGTACCCGGGGAGGGTCGGCAGCGTGACCGTGATCGAGCCGGTAGGGCCGGTGACGGAGATGCCGCCGGAGACCTGATAGATGCGGCTCTCGTACTGGTTCTGCGTGTCGCTCGCAGTCACCTGCACGTAGTAGGTGCCGGTCGCCAGCGTGCCGGTCGTCGCGGCTGTGCCGGTGATCTGCGCCACCCCGGTAAAGGTCGGGATGAGGTTCGATTTGCAGAACCGGATTCCAGCCCACTCGCCGGCCTCGAAGTTGTACAGGCGGTTGATGTCGCTGTACGACCACGCGGTAGCGACGGTGGAGCTCTGACGGAAGTCATTCACCACCAACGGATGAATGGCCGCAGCGTAGTGCGGGTTGGTGCGCGGGTTCTTGGAGGCGTCAGCGCCGCCGCCGTCCAGGGAGTTCTTCTGATCGGTCTGCTCGTCGCCCATGAAGTGCGGAGCGCCAATGGTCTCCAAGTTGGCCGACGTGCGCGAAACGGTGGGCGGGTCGAGGTAGTCGGTCGCGGTGAGCGCGGCACGAGAGCCTCGGAAGTTGACGTAGTTGACCTGCGTCAGCGCCATGAGGTTGTTGAAGGTGTTACGCTCCAGCGTTTCACCCATCTGCAAACCGACCAGATCAATCGCCTGCGAGAACAGCGGATGGAAGACGGTCATCTCGGCAACGTCGGTGATGACCACCTTATCACCCCACTGCTGGCAGACAGCCGACACCTGACCGATGGTCAGCGATTCACCGAGCGGAGGGCCGACGCCCTCGGCCAGCGGCTGGTAGGGCAGCGCGATGCGGTTGTACCGCGTGGCGGTGTAGGTGGTGCCTCGGCCTTTCTCAAGGCGTAGCGGGTCTCCGAATTGATACGCGACGAGCTGACGCCGAGCCAACGGGAGAGTCTTCTCCTGAATGAAAGGTACGACGTCAGACGAAAAGTTCGCGGCAGTGTTGTTACCGGCCATTATGGTCCCCTTCTGGGGCCACTATGGCCCCACGTTAGATGAGTTGGTTTCTCAACCTCTCCATACGAGCGGCGCTTTCACTCTTGGAGTTAGACCCCCGCACATCCGAACCGGAAGTGACAGGTGCTGCCCTCTCGCGAGCTACGTTCGCCGCAGCGGATCGTACTTGCGTCGCTCTCGCTTTGCTTGCGCCGTTCAGGATAGCCTGACCGATCACAAAGGCGGCGATCACTTCGCGCGGCGGAGGTACGCCCCCCGACTTGATCTGGTCGCTGTGAAGCTTCTCAACTTCGGCGCTGACCTTGGCTACCGCTGGCTTCGAGGCGCAAATGGCTGCGAACGCGGCCCTGTCCCCTTGATCAGCGATGCTGCGTTCCAACCGAGCAACGACGCCTTGTGTCTGCTGCTGGGTCTGTCGAGCGATATACTCAGCTCGGTCCCAAGGTTCCATCTGCGCGAGGCGCTGCTGTTCCTGAGCTTCGCTGGCTTGGCGGTTCTGACCACTCAGAAGGTTCTGCAACTCCCGACGCGAAGCCTCGGCTTCTGCTCGGGCTGCGGCGGCTTCCTGTGCGTAAGTGTCACGCTCGGTCGCCAGTCGCTGGATGCGGGCGTTACCCCGCGACGGTTGCCTTGCTTCTGCCTCTGGCGCTTCCTGATGCTCTGGAGCAACTAGGTCAGCTTCGTCCTGGTCTTCTTGGTCAAGGACTTCGGTGTCGTCGAGATAGTCGTCGGCGTCACCACCGTTGAGGTCGTCAGGGTCCATTATCGCTTCTCCTAGCCAGTAACGCCCGGCAAGTCGTGTGGTGAGGTATCGGCCACCAGTCGGTGCCCCGAGGAATACAGCCGGTCGGAGCTAGCTGTCAAGCTACTTCCTCGGCATTTGCGGCGCGCCAGCAGCGGCCATCTGGTCGGGCGGGATTTGCCCTGGGGCGCCGGGCTGCGACTGCGGCCCGGAGGGCTGCCCGCCCGGAGCCGGACCGCCGCCCGGAGCGCCGCCCTGTGGGGGCCCGGCCTTCATCTGCTGCTGTGCCTGCTGCTTCATCTGCAACTGGTGCTGGTGCTCGCCCATGTGCTTCCGAAGCGTTCCATGCGGGTCCATCGTCTGCTGCACCGCCTGCATGTGCGCCTGCAAGTGCTGCATGTCCTCGTCAGCGGCATGGACCTTCACGTCGAAGCCGTGGATCATCATGTCGTTCTCGATGTTCGGATCGACGGTAATCGGTGTGTCCTCGGTGAACACCAGCGGCGCGATGCGCGGACCGAACACGTTCTCGAACATCTGCGTGATGACCGGGGCGAGGTTCAGCTTGTATCCGGGGTATTGCTGCGGCGGAATGCCGCGCACCACGTTCACGGCGGCGATCTGCTGCTGCATCTGGGCGGCGTTGCGCGCGCCTTCGACGCCGAACCAGCGGAAGTCATAGCGGCGGTGGACCTGCTGCGGCTCGATCTCCTCCATGATGACCTTGCGGCCAACCTCGCCGAAGCCTCGGATCGTCAACGTGTCGTCGCGGTACTGATGATCGTATTCGAGGATGCGAGAGATAAGCGGCGTGAGGATGTTGTCCTCGATCACCTCGACAGCCGAGATGGTGGTGAGGATGTCAACCTGCTGCTCTTGAGCGACCTCAGCTTGGTTCTTCTTGTTCTTGCCCCCGGTGGTGCCGGGGATCATCGACGGGTTGACGCCGAGTGTCTGGAATATCTGCGCGCGAACCTCCATGACGCGCTGGAACCCTTCACGCCACATTTCGGGAATCTTGGCGAAGCTGGTGTCGCTGGGGCTGGTCAGCCAGACGGCGAGCGGACTGAACACCAAACTGGAGACGCGCGGGTTCTTCGAGGGGTCAGACATGATGATCGGCGCGGCAGAGTAGTGCGCGCTGTCAGCCGCCTCGTTGGTCATGTCGTTGGCGAGTATCCACAGGTCAAGGACATCGGCGACGGGGGCGCGGCCATTGAACACGCCTGACTGCTTGTCCACGGCGACGGACAGGACGGGAACCTGATCGCACCAGTAAGGGCAGCGGCGGACGGACAGGACGTGTTCACGCCCTGCGGCATAGATGCGGCAGAGCTTTCGCTCACCACCGCCCACGTCCATCTTGGCCCACGTCTCATAGACGTAGGCCACTTTGTCGTCGTGCTGGACCTTGACCCCAGCGGCCCGGCCTTGCGCCTTCGCCGTGTCACGGTCCTTGGCGCTGGGGTTCTGCCCCATCGCCTCCATGAGTTCGTCGGCGGCCTTCGACGAGATTTCCTTCTTCGCCTTCCGGCGCTTGATCTCCGCCTTGGACCAGCGGCGAAGGATCGTCACCGACCCTCCAGACTCAATGGCGTGGTCGATGCTGCGCGCGGTGGCCGGCAGAACGAGCAGGTCGTTGTCGAGCAGCACCTCGACGACCGGGCCAGCGTCCTCGACCTCCTTGGTCTCCATGTCGTCAATCGGCTCGGCTACGTCAGCGGGCACCTCCATGCCCTCCATCTCGACCGGCTTCCTGATCTTGCGCGTGACCTCGCGTGTGATCTTGTCCCACCCGACATAGATCGAGTACTGGCCTTCGTTGTCGCCGTTGACACAGAGCGGCTCGACCACTTGGGTTTTCAGGTTCAGCCGGCGGACATAGTATTCCAGTAGCGAGACTGTCGCGTGTGGGATGTCGCCATTCTCGGTGACGACCTCGACAAACTTACCCGACGGAGGGAAGAGCTGGTTGGCGAAGCGTGTCTTGCGCGCCTCGACCGCATCGTGGATGAAGGGCACGCACACCATGCTGGTGCCGTTGTAGAACTGGCGGTCGGACAACTGGTTGTTATAGGCTGACCAATGGTCCTTGATTGCCTCGGCCCGGTCCCTCTTGCGCTCGAAACCTTTGTCCACATCGCCGATGACCTCCTCGGCGTCCTCACGGATGGACTTTCGCGTCGTCAGCTCTGCGTCGCGGTCCTTGACCTTGCGGTCGGGTGCGTCGTCCTCGATCTCGGGGATCGTCGCCAGTTCCGGTTCGTCGTCCAATGGTTATCTCCTCGCGGACAGGTGCCTGACCCCGCTTGCCGTCATCGCATAGCTCAAGTCATCGTCGTCCGCAAACGCTCCGGCATCGGTGAGGGAGGCGAAGCCCTCGACGGCTTCCATCAGCACGCGGTAGGGGCCCTCCTCGGCGTTGAGCGTGAGGACGCCGTTCTTCAATCCCCGGCAGTACCCGCCTGCCAACCCGTTGAGCGTCCAGCGCGCCGCTGTGGACACCTGCACGCAAGGGAAACCCCGAGCCTCTTTCTGGAACAGCCGAGACAGCACAGGCTGGCCGTCTATGCTGGTGCCGCTCCTCTGCACCGTCACGGGTATGCGGCCAGCCGCCTGTGTGATACCGACGTTGGTGGCCCAGTCGAAGTGCTTTGGTTCGCAGACCACGACGACTTTCTTGCCTGCGGACATCTGCGCTGCGGCGACCATCTCGGGGAGGTGCTCGGCAGGGGACCCCTCACGCAGCCAGTCCTCCTTGAAGTATATCGACCCCTCACGCACATAGGCCAATACTCCCGCCAGCAGGTTGCGCTCGGCGCCCACCACCAGGTAGGGCTGCGCCCCGCCGATGGCGCCCATGTCCTCGACTACGTGACGGAACGAGAAGTGCTCGTGGATCGGAGCGCCGGGGCGAAGACGTAGAGCATATGCGAGAGCATTAGGTACGTCGATAGGGCCTGACGGGAACCTGCGGAGCTGGGCAGCAAGATCAGGACAGTCCTTTGCGAATGATACTCGGCCTGCCCGGAAGTAGGGCTGTAGCCCCCGGATGAAGTCGATCTTTCCCTTCGGCGCGCGGACAGCTCGGAAAGGGATAGACTGGCCACGGCGGGCCTGCTCGGAGCGAATCGGCTGGAGAAGAAATTCATTCAGACCATCCTCCTCGACGCCCATCCACACGGGCGGTAGATCACTGTTGAGGCCCACCTCGAACATGGCGGCGACAATCTCGTCGGGCATGAGCTTCTTACCCCATGCGTCCCAGATAACCAAGCGGTCCGCGCCGGTCCACGACCAGCTTGCAAAGCCCGTGGTGGCGCTCCCCTTATTCACGGTTCGCGCCGGGTCGAACATGGCGTAGACCGCCTGCCACGTTCGGACCTGCGGCTCGACGGGCATCGGAAGTTCGGAGAAGGTGTGCTCGCCCTTGCGAATGACCTGGCACAGGTACTCGCGCTCGAAATCGTCGATCATTCCCTGCTCGGCAAGCTCGTCGCGCTTCTTATCGATCCAGTCGAGCGGGTATCGGTCGGGCCATGTGGCCTTCCTCTCACCGTCTTCTCCGATGAACTCGATCGGGTATATCTTGGACTTCCACCCTTCGGCGCGCAGCAGCCGCACGGCGAGGGCGTCGGGAGACAATGGCGTGGCGGCGACGCGGACCAGAGCTTGGATGTCACAGGCTGGAAGCAGCTCGCCGAAGAACCATCGGCGTACCTTCATGATCCGCTTCTCGTCGGCAACGCTGTCGTTGTTCTCGATGTCGTCGCAGAAGATGGCGTCGGGACGCATCTCCTCGAACTTGGTCCCGCGCAGCGCCTGCCCGCGCCCCAGCGCCAGCAGGCGGACGCCTGCGCTGGTGACGATCTCGCCGTCGGACCATGTGGGGCCGACGAGTGACCCGAAGACCTCTTGCAGCTTCTCGTTGGTCTCCATCTCGTGGCGGACGGTATGAAGGCGCTCGCAGGCGCGGTCGTAGGTCTCGCCGATGACAAGGCCGTTCTTGAACTCCCGGAAGCCCGCCAGAAGGATCAAAGCCTCTTCTGCGATGGTGGACTTGGCTGAACCTCGGAAGGCCATCTCCAGCAAGCGCGGGTGGGCCGGGTTATGCCAGTCGCGGATCATCGCTTCGTGGAAGGGCTGGGTGCGGCTGGTGTGCCGGTGGGCGAATAGGATGCGGTGCGCCAGTACGCGGTCTTCGTACAGGCGCTTGAACAGTTGGGCGTGTTGTTCCTCGGGGGTCACACGATCCTACCGGCCACAGCCAGTACGCCGGCGGCTTCAATGGCGGTGAGACCGACGCGCGCCAGAGTGATAGATGAGCCGGGCAGCACTATGGCGACTGTCATACCCTCGGCCTCGACGGTGCCGTTCTCGATCAGGTCGGCCAGCCCGCGCAGGTAGGCGGGGTAGTCGGTCTTGTCGGCGACGTCGAGGTTGTTGACCCAAGGGAGCTTGTGGATGTCAGCCATTACTGTTCCTCCCAGTCGTAGCGGTCCTTGAGCATCTGGTGCCACGCCTTACCGCGAGAGGGCGCGGTGATGAAGGAGGTGTAGGCCGCACGGGGGACCGTTGCGGCAAAGGTCTTGCCGTCGGTGAAGGTGACCTCAAGCTCGTTGGTGTCGTGGTCGTAGCTTGTCTCAGCGATAAAGCTCGAACGCTGCTGGATCACTTCTGCCATGTCGTCGGCCTCCCAGCCCGTTGTTAAGCCTTGGTGTAGAGCGCTGTCTCTGCGGCCCTGCGGCGGACGAGCCCCTGCTCGATACCTCCTCCTGCGTATATCCAATGCCCGAAGTGCCCTGCGGCACTGTTGAACGCCCCTGCGTTGTGGAGCTTGAGCAGCGTCGAGCTTTCAAGGCTGCCAACGCCGAGGTTGAAAGCAAAGTCCACCAGCGCGTCGAACTGGTTCTGCGTCGCGGTGTTCACGAGGCGGTTCACCCCGGCTACGGCGGCGTGTGTGTCGGCGAGGAAGAAAGACTCTGCGACCTCTGGCGTGATCGTCTGCCCCGGCTTCACGCCCTGCGTGTGGCCCCAGCCTATCGTCCAGACGCCAGCGCCGTCTTGGTAGGAGGTGAGCCTGAACCCCTCGAAGCTCTTGGTGAGAGCCTCTCCGGCAGGGCTTTGCTTAAGTGGCGGATTGAGGGGCATCTACCACCACGGGTTCGGCCGCAGGTTCGGCCGCAGGTTCGGCCGCAGGTTCGGCCGCAGGTTCGGCCGCAGGTTCGGCCGCAGGTTCGGCCGCAGTCAGGTTGTCGATCGCGGCGCCGACCGCTTCGGCCTGTGCTGCGGTCGGCTCGGCCGCAGGTTCGGCCACACTCAGGTTGCGCATCGCGGCGCTGACCGCTTCGACCTCTGCTGCGGTCGGCTCGGTGCCTCGGGCGGCGAGACCAGAGAGGCCAGAGTTCACAGCGCCAAGCGCGGCGGGGTTGACAGCCTGGCCACCCCGAAGGGCGCGCTCGACGCCTCGCAATGTGGCGATGGCAAGGGATGCGACGATGTAGGTCATGCCTGTAGGTCCGTGTTGAGCTTTGCGAACGCTGCGTCATATGCGGCTGCGTAGTCGGTGAGCTGTGCTTCTGTGGGGGGCGTAGCCGATGTCAGCATGGTGTACAAGCCCACGGCTGTCGGTTCTGCGGCGGCGACGCCACTGGCGATCTTCTGCACCAGTGTCAACGCTGCACCTATCGCGGGGTCGACGACGTTGACGATGGGGTTGAGCGCGCCCAGGATCGCGGCTGCGTCGGCAACGAGGCCGCTGACTTTATCGGTGGTGCTCATGGCGTCGGGGCTTTAACTGGCACGCCAGCCGCCGCGAGGGCTGCCAGCGCCGCGTTGAACGCGGAGAGGTCGAGGGGCGTTCCGGCTGGCTGCGCTTCGAGGGACTTCACTGCGGCGTGAAGGTCATTGGACGCATTGCCGATCAGGGCGCGCGTCGCTGGCGAGGGGTTGGCGGTGATGACGTAGGTGTCAGCGGCCTGAGTGGTCAGCGTCGCAGACTGCTCAACCGCGGCGAGGGTGGTCGTGCTGACGGGCGCCGTCGCACACCCGGCGATCAGCAGCGCGGACCAGATGATGGCTGCCCACAGGAGAGCGCTCAGGAAGAGCGAAATGCGAAAGCCCTTGGCGAAGCTGTTCATGCTGACACCTGCCAAATGAAGGCGCCAGAGGCGGGCTCACCCGCTGGCGGCGCAACGATGGGAGGCTCACCAGCCGCCAGCGGGGGCTCAGCCACCTGTGTGGCAGGCACAGGCGGCGAGGCGATGACGGGAGGGGCCTGCGTCTCGGCCACGGCCAGCGACGCGAGAACCTGAGCGGTGTGGGCCACGAGCATCGGCGACGCGCCTCGGGCTCGGAAGTCCTGAACCACGGAGGCCAGTTCACCAACCTCGTCGAAGGGGGCGTCGGTGATGATGGCGGTTGCCGTCTTGTTCGAGGACACCCGTGACCAGACGATGCTCGTGGCGTAAGCGGCTGCCATGCCAGCGCCAGCCACGGCGTAGGACAGAACCTCTTGGCTTTGGGTGGCGTAGCCGTGGGCGGCGAGCAATCCGGCGATGATGCCGGCACCGCCGGTGATCGCATGACGGACCAGTGGGGTCAGGTCAGCCTCGAATTGAGATTGGTTCATAGGTTTTGTCCTGCCGGCGGTTCGTGTTCCGAGGTGCTGTCTGCCCTGAGCCTTGGATGTTGTCAAGGAGGGATGGGAGGTCTGTGTGGTTATACGGCTTAGGTTCTTGAAAAGTTGGGCGATTTTTGAGTGAGGTCTTCAAAATTTTTTCACCTGGGAGGGGGCTAGGGTTTACCCAAGGTTGAGAACCTAACAGGAACATTAGGCGAAAAGCTAATGAAATCAAAGGGATGGGCGGGCCAGTGGGGGTTTGGAGGTGTGTTGGTGTGTTAGAAGGCTGAGACACCGCAGCGCCGCGAAGACTATGAGATGTTATATCATGACAGGCTCCCATAGGCAAATGCCTAGCCTCGACGACCCCCATGGGCAAATGCCTAGCCTCGACGACCCCCATGGGCAAATGCCTAACCTCACCGCCCAGGATGCTGCCCCGCTGTATTTTGCAAAACAGAGCAAAACACCAAAAGCCCAGGTATTGCTGGGTTTCTGCGCTGTCTGTGCTGTATCCCTAGGGGAGATACAGCATACAGCACACAACGGCGCCGGTGTTGTAATACAGCAGACATACAGCAACAATACAGCATACAGCGCTAGTTTTTTTGACTTGACAATCCTAGCCGCATGACTAGAAATGAGGCGCAGACAACGAAAGGTGATTCGCAATGAGCATTGATCGATCCGAAGCAAGCCGCGCCATGGCGAAAGCCATAGCCTATAAAGCCTGCGGCAAAGACAACGAGGCGGCGCAATGGGCCCGTGAGCTGGTGCGTATTCTGGAATGTGCTGAAATTTTGAAAGGGTAGGACAGTGCGCAAATTTGTTAAGACATCATCGCGTTGGGGAGGCGTCTATCGCTTCCGCTATTTCATTGACGGCAAGAGGCACGAGATGAGCGACTGGCGCGTAAAGTTTTGTGCTGCGCGTCTGGGGCCGGATCAGCAAAAAGCGGAGCGCACCTCTTTCGGCTATCGCGCCACTTGGACAGTGGAGGATTGAACGATTAAACTAGGCTTTCCTTGGGGCTGGCGATTGGAGCCCGCCAGCCCATAGGTGAACTTAGTAGAGGATTGAAAAATGAACGATACGGCAAAAGAGCTTTATATCTGGGCGACAACCTCTTGCGCGCGCTCCTGCGCAGCGCGGGAGCATATGGCCCGCGCATACGAGAAGCGCATAGCGCAGGGCTCTTATGTCAGCGATTTTGCGGTTGAGGGCCTTGCCTACGCAGTCGAGCTGGCTGCACGATCCTATGTGGCTGAATTTTGCCTTGAGGGTGAAAAATGGAGCTCCGTATTCCCTCGTGCCGATAGGATTCAAGTGCAAAAGGCGTTGCGCGATGATCTAGAAACCGAATGGCGGGCGGGAAACTATTACGGCAATTCAGCTGTCACATTCCCACCAGGCCCGGCACGCTAACGCGCTCTCCCTACCGCCCTTGCCGCCGGGCAAGGGCGCATTGGACAACGCAAGAGGAGTTGAGACAATGACAAAACTGGCACATGAAGAGCGCGGCACTGCGACGGCTGGCGGCTATGGCACTGCGATCATACGCGACCGCCTGCTTGCCTCTGTTGGCGGCGACTTCGGGCGCTTTGTTGGATGGTTTAGCCAACGCACGTTTTCGCCCGAGCGTCAGGCTCATGGCGCATTGAACGATTGGGCCTCGCTTATTGCCGAGGTCTGCGAAAAGCTGGCCGTGATGGGTGCGACGCCGGAGCAAATCGAAGCGTGGGTTGCAGGTTGCGTAAAGCGCTGGGCGGCGTTCCAGTCAGCCGGATCGCGCACCGTCAATTGGATGCTCACCGGCCCCGCTCACTTCCCTGTCGCCCGCAATCAAAAACGGATGGATGTGGAGCATAAGCGGTTAGATGAGCTGCTCGGGTATGGTAGGGACTGGGCCGCGTGGTTCCACCGCCAAGAGCGCCGCGCTGAAAAGTCTGCGCTGGCTGAGGTATCAGCATCGACCGAACATCGCACAATCGAGTTCCCCGGCGTAAAGCTGGTGCAGAACACCACGTTGGACCGCGTTCAGTTGCTTTTCGACGGCAAGCCCGATGCGGAAACCATCGCGGCATTGAAGCGCGAGGCGTTCCGCTGGTCGCCGCGTGAGGGGGCATGGCAGCGCCAGAATACAAACAATGGGGTGCGGGCGTCTTATCGCATATTGCGTGCCCTTGGGTTCACGGTGGAGCCCGAATAGTGCGCGCCCTTATCTTCGCCCTCGCACTACTGGCCGGTGTCATACTGGCCAGCATATGCGCCGATACGAATGCAACGTGCGGCAACGATGAACAGTGCCGCCTTAACGATTGGAATCCGCAATGATTAACCCTAGCTTTGCCGGCGTGGCCCTTACACCGGAAACTATAGCCCTGACGCGGGAGCACTTCGCCGATATATCCCGGAGGTGCATATCCGACGCAACCGAGGGGAGGCAGCACGTCAACGATCTCGACTCTTATGTCGCATGGCAGGAGTCGGCAATCCGGGACGCCATGACCTGCGAACGTTTTTCGCTTACTTTTCTTCAGCGCGCCCACTGGCTCCAAACCGGCGAATGCGTCGCGTTGCTGCCCTAATGCCCCCTTGCCCCGCGTCACTTAATTTGCGGCGCGGGGCGATGATGGCACTAGGCCACAAACGGAGAAGCGACCATGCACCGACTGATTGACAAAAGCGGATTTAAACCTGGCGAATATGTCGTTCACGCGCAGGCCGGAAAGACATCCTACACCATGCGCGTTCGGCGCGGGGGCAAAGGTTGGGAAACCTATTACCACGAGCCGAACGCACGCGCAGCCGGAGGTGTCTTCACCTACATAACGGCGCGCACGTTAGAGGCGCTAGGCGGTCAAGCCGCCTTGCTAGGCCCTGCCAGTACCGACGCCACCGCCTAACGCTTTACCGCCCCCGGAGCCGGAGCAGGTTGCCGGGGTCGCAAAGCCTTTATGTCGGTGATGACGGCCTTCTGTGCCTAGATTAAAGCCGAAACGCCGTGAGGCGTCCGTCAACCTTGGCAGGTTGGCGCTGATGAGGGCAGCCAGACTAGAAAGATCAAACAATGACCGAATTTGTTATTCCCGCCGCGTTTATGGACTGCGCGCGCCTAGCCGTGTCCCCAGATGAAACGCGCTACTACCTGAACGGCGTGTTTTTAGACCCCGCCGGCTATGTAGTGGCCACCAATGGCCACATTATGTTCGCCGCCGTGGTGGAATACCTTGTGGTCCTCAAAGAGCCCATTATCATCCCGCGCGCGGCGCTGGACTTGGTGGTCAAGGGGAAGGGCGTCGATTACTACGTGAGCGAACCAAGCGTGGACGGCGAGCGCTGGGGCTTGGCGCGCGGCGCCAATGAAACCTGGTTCACGCCGGTTGACGGCACCTTCCCAGACTGGACGAGGGTCATACCTTCGGGCCCAGCCGAGGAAACGCCAGCCAAGTTCGACCCCACCCACTACGCCACCATGGGCAAAATGGCCGTCCTGATTGCAGGCAAGGGTAAGAACAGCGTCAATGCTTTCGAGGTGTGGCAGGACGCGACGGGGCCTTGCGCTTTCATGTTCGATGGGCGCACTGACTGCTTGGGGGTAGTCATGCCTGTTCGGAAAGGCTCTGGCGAGTACGTCCGCGAAAGGTTCCTGCAAGCCCCTGCGAAGCCCTGATGCCTTACCGCCCCCGGAGCCGAAGCCGGTTGCCGGGGGCGCATTGGCATTAGGAGATCGTCGTGACCAAAGAAGAATTTGACCAGCGTTACCGCGTGATCGAAAGCGGGCGGGGCTTTGGCCTCTGGGACCTCATCGAACGCAAGTTCGAGGGCCGACATGGCGTCGAGCGTAAGCACATTGAATGCCGGCGGGCTTTCATCCGCCAGAACTGCGAATAGGAGAATACATGAAAAATCCAGACCCCCAAGACCTGCCCGCCGCGCTGATCGAGCGTGTCGCCAAGTGCATCCCCGGCAGCCACCGCTCAAAAGAACAAGACCTCGCGGGAATCGAGTTGATCCTCGATCTCGAAGGCTATGACACCAGCGACGCGGCTTGGGTTAAGGCCGTGCGCAAAAGGGCCGCGTGGGTGATCCGCGACGAGCGCGCCAGCTTTGGCGCCCTCTCTGCGCTCTTTGAGATGAAGATCACCAACGAGAGCGTTGGGCGGGCTATAGGTATGCCTAAAAGCACTGTGCAGGCGACAGGCGCGGGCCGTGTCCCTGAGCGGCTGACCGAGGACCAACGCGCCAGAATGCACAAACTGCTCGACGCACTGGCCGGACAAATCGACGTAGTGCGAGAAGCGTTAGGCAACTAATCGGAATTTCCAATTTATAAACCGCACCAAATAGTGCCAAACAAGGCTAAGTGATTCGGGAGGCTGTTTTGACCCAGGTGGTACTCGCTATTGACCCAGGCAAGTCCGGCGCTATCGCGCTTTTCATTGGCGACCGGCTGGACAACGTAATGCCGGCTACACCCGGAGCCCTTTGCAAGCGGCTCGTCGCATACAAGCACCGCCGCGTCGTGATCGAGCAGGTCAACGGCGCTCCGGGGCAGTCTGGCCCCGCATCGTTCAATTTTGGCAGGGCCTACGGCGAGTTGCTCGGGGTCTGCGCTGCACTTGATGTCGAGCCCGTCTTGGTCCGGCCAGTTGACTGGAAAGGTGGTCTCGGGCTGCGCCGCGAGTACGGCGAGAGCGTCGCCAGCTTCAAGCGGAAATCACTGGTGATGGCGCGAGAACGCTGGCCTCAGCACGCCAACACCTTCTTTGCCCGCGCCAAAGACGACGGGGCGGCGGAAGCCGCGCTGCTCGGGCACTACGCAATCAAGGAGGGCTTGGTGTGACCGAGGCTGAACAGATCGTGATGGACGCCTTGACGCGCGCAGCGGCCAGTAGGGGGCCCTGCCCTTCGAATGTAGACCTCTGCTCGATGCTCCCCGGATTCGCGGCTCCAAGAGCCGCCTCTGATATTGTCGAACGCCTCGAAGCGCGGGGCCTGATAATCGTCGAGCGCACACGCTCGTCGCGCAGGGTTATGATCGTCGCGACTGGCGACAGCACCTCGGCCCACATCCGCAAGGACGGAGTGAAGAGCCTCTATACGCTGTCCGGCCACGTCTCCGAAGGCTGCACACTGACAGAAGCTGCGAGGCGCATGGGCATAAGCCCGCAGCGCGCCTCGCAGCTCTGGCGCCGCATCCTCGACGTGATGGGCGAGCAGGCGAGATGAGAGTTCTGGTCGCATGTGAGAAGAGCGGCGTCGTGCGGCGCGCGTTGAGGGCTGCGGGTTTGGACGCTTGGTCGTGCGACCTTGAGCCCGCGCAAGACGGCTCGATACACCATATACAAGAGGACGCGCTGCGCGTAGCGTTCGGCGGTGTGTGGGACGCCATGATCGCGCATCCAGAGTGCCGGTTTCTCTGCGCCTCTGGGCTGCACTGGAACACCCGCCCAAGGTATGAGTGGCGTGACGCCAAGACGACCGAAGCCCTCGCCTTTGCCTTGGAGCTTTGGGGCGCTCCCATACCGCGCGTCATACTGGAGAACAGCCGGGGGAAGCTCGGGAAGGCCATCGCCGGCTATGACTACCGCCTCGCAGTCCAGCCGTATCACTTCGGCGACGACGCCAGCAAAGAGACATGGTTCTGGTTTCGCGGCATCAAGCCCGGACCGATATACCCGGCCAAGCGCCTGCCAGGCCGACTCGTGACCGATCCCCGCAACGGCAAGGTTGTGGAGCGTTGGGGCAACCAGACAGACAGCGGGCAGAACCGCCTAGGGCCCTCACCCGACCGCAGCGCCAAGCGCGCTGAGACATACCCCGGCGTGGCTGACTGGCTCGTCGATGCAGTAGTGGCCTCGCAATGACCGATCCTCTCTTCCCTTATCAGATCGAAGGCGCTGACTTTCTCGGCCAGCGAGAGCGCGCCGGGCTGTTCGACGCTATGGGTCTCGGCAAGACGGCGCAGGCGATCAGGGCGCTCGACAACTGCGGACTGACGCGCGGCATCATCGTCTGCCCTGCCAGCGTGCGCAACGTCTGGCCTGGCGAGTTCCGCAAGTGGAGCAGAACCCCGCGCCGCGTGCTTAAGGGCCTCACCGACCAAGACCTCAACCTGTGGCTGCGCGAGCGCGTTGACGTGCTGGTGATGAGCTACGAGGGAGCCAGCAAGTGGCACAATGAACTCCAGCGCGACCTGCGCGACTTCACGATATTTGATGAGGAGCACCTCATCCGCAAAATCAGTTCTAACCGGACCCGCAGGGCGCTTGGTTCTGACGCTTCTGGCGCTCATGGGTACGCGCGATACAGCGCACACACTTGGTTCCTGAGCGGCTCGCCGATGGCCAATGACCCGTCGGACATCTGGACCTTCCTGCGCTACTGCGGCGGCACGAAGCTGTCTTTCAAGAACTTCTGCACGCGCTACTTTATTGGCAGTACCGGAGGTTTCAACACCAGCTACAAGCCGCGCCGTGACACGCTGCCAGAGCTGCGCGCGATCCTCGCAAAGTATTCGATCAGGCGCACCACCGACGAAGTTGGCCTTCAACTCCCGCCGCTGTGGATAACCACACAGGAGATCGAAGGCAGCACCGCCGAGATCAACGCCATGCTATCCGCTCACCCCGGCCTCGACCGCGCGATAAGAGACGCGGTTGAGAAGGGCGGGATCAACAAGCTCGATGAGACCACCGGCCACATCACGACGCTGCGCCGCCTCGTCGGCGAGGCCAAGGCACCTGTGTTCGCCAAGCAGCTTATCGACGAGATCGACGGCGGGCTGGAGAAGATCGTGGTGTTCTGTTGCCATAAACGGCCCGTCGAAATCCTCTGCGAAGTCCTCACCCATCACAAGGTCGGGTACGTCAAGATCGACGGCTCGGTCAGCGACAGCGCGCGGGTCCATGCCGTCGAGGCTTTTCAGAGCAACCCCAAGGTCAAGGTGTTCATTGGCAACGTCGTCGCGGCGGGCACTGGCCTGACGCTGACGGCAGCCTCTCAACTGGTGATGCTGGAGTCAGACTGGACGCCGGCGAACAACGCACAGGCGTTGAAGCGCGTCCACCGCATCGGCCAGACGCAGCACACCCATGTCAGGTTCATCTCCCTCGCCAAGTCGATTGACGAGGAGGTGAGCAAGTCTGTCGCGCGTAAGACGCGCGCGATCACCGAAGTTCAGGGTTCTGAACTGTAAAATGGAGGAAGTAAGATGCCTATCGAATTGAAGATCACCGCCGAAAACGTCGAGGAGTTCGACGGCCTGCTCGCGCGGTTCCACCCCGGCGCTGCCCCCGCGCGCGCATCACAGGAGTGGGGCGACAAGGTGGTTGTCACCGACGTTGCCGAGGTGACGCTTCCCTTGGAACCGGCGCCGAGGGGGTCGACTGCCGCCGAAGCAGAAACCCCTTTAGACCCGCCGGCGACGAAGACGCGCGCCAAGAAACCCTTGGCTGGTGCTGGAGCTGCGGAGCCGGCACACACCGAAAACAATGGCCCGGCGGAAAGCGGTACGAGTGCGAGTTCTGTGACGACATCCCCTTCTGATGACGAACACCCGATGCTCGTCAGCAAGACCTTGGCCGACGTGAAGGCGCTTGGGAACAAGTTGGTGAGTGCCCTAGGTGCAGGTCCGGTTCAGGCTCTTCTGCTGGAGCAGTTCAAGGTCAAGGCTTTCGGCGCTCTCGACCCTGCTGACTTCGACGCCGCATACGCAGCCTTGGAGGCGTTGAAGTGAAACACTCAGCCTATGGTGGCTCGTCAGCGAGCCGTTACATGGCCTGCCCTGGGAGCATTGCGCTCTCAGGGCGGGCGCCCCCTGAGAAGCCAAGCCCCTATGCGGAGGAAGGAACCTTCGCGCACGCTGTTGCGGCAGAGGCGCTGACGACCGGCGCTCGCTCGACTGTCGCGGCCATCGGCAAGACGCTCCACTACCTCGATCACGGCATCAGCAAGGAAGTCGTGATCACCGAGGAAGTCAGCAAGGCCGTGGACGTATACCTTGATGCGGTGTGGGATGAGTTCGACCTCGACCCGGACAGCGAGATGTACGTCGAGGAGAGCTTCACTCTGGACGTGGAAGCCGCAGAGCCGGGGGAGGTCCACGGCTCGACGGACTGCCTTATCTACTCTCCCAAGGCCAAGAAGATCACGAACTTCGACTACAAGCACGGGGCCGGCGTGGCTGTCGATGTCGAGGACAGCAAGCAGCTCAAGTTCTACGCGATGGGCGGCTGGCAGAGCCACCCAGAATGGGATGTGCGCGAGGTCGAGTTGGTTATCGTCCAGCCGCGCGCCTTCTCGGCCAGCGGTGATGGCGTCAAGCGCTGGTCGCTGCCAATGGCCGAGGTCATCGAGTTCCCATATGAGCTGAACGAGGCTATCACCGCCTGCAAGCAGCCCGACGCGCCGCTCATCGCTGGCGAACATTGCCGCTGGTGCCCAGCCAGCACGATCTGCACAGCCCGCGAACAGGAGTTCGTCAAGGCGGTGCGTGAGGACTTCGCCGGCGTCGATCTGATCGGGATCGAGCCGGTTGTCGCAGCGCTCGAAGTCAGCACGCTCGACTTCGAGCACATTGCGGCGATTGTCGCGGCGTATGACCGGCTCGGTTCTCAGATTGGCGACATGCGCAAGGCGATGGACGAGCACCTGCTGGCCGGGGGCACGATAACCGGCTGGAAGGTGGTTCAGGCCATCGGGCGGGCGCACTGGACCGAAGGTGAAGAGCAAATCGCTGAGTATCTCGAACTGGTGCACGGCGTGCCAGAGGACGAGCTGAGGCCCAAGAGCCTCGTCACCATCACCGAAGCGAAGAAGCTCTTGAAGACCTACGTCGGAAAGGGTGAGTACGCAGAGGCCGAGCGGGATATGATCCTGCGCTTCACCATCAAAGAATCGAAGGGGCTGGTGACAGCCCCGGAGAGCGACCGCCGGGCGGCAATTTCGCCGGTCGCCGCGTCCTTCGGGGACGTGCAGCTCGGATCACCAGAGGACTAAACGGACCATGATGGACGACTTTTCAAAAATGAGCGACGAGTGGATCAAGAACGCGGTGACGCGCAACCCCTGCAAGGACATGGGCGACGGCACCTTCCGTACCTGCCCGGTGCGCGGGTCTTTCGTCTACTTGCTGGGCAAGACCAAGCCGAGCAAGGACCGGCCTGACGGGGTGTATAGCACCACGCTGATCTTCCCCAAGGGCGCTGACCTGTCGGTGCTGGAGGCGGAGGCCAAGCGGGTCGAGTACGCCAAGTGGCCGGAGAATGACCCGGACCGCGCCGGCTATGACAAGCGGAAGGTGACGAAGGTCAAGTCCCCGTTCTTGGACGGCGCAGAGAGCCTGAAATACGACGGGTTCCACGAGGGGCAGACTTTCCTGCGGGTCAGCACCGGGTCCAATGGGCCGGGCGGGCGCAACGGCGAGAAGAAACCCGTTGTCGTGGACACCAAGAACCAGCTCATCACCGACCCCGAGTTGGTCTACCCCGGTGTGTGGATGATCGCCAACATCAACTGCTACGCCTACGCGGGCGACACCAACAAGGGCGTCACATGGGGCCTGAACATGGCCATGATCGTCGCTGATGACCAGCGCCTTGACGGCGCTCCGACCTCGGACCCGAGCAAGACGTTTGCGGGTGTCAGCATCGACGCTGGCGACGTGGACACCACTGGGCTGTTCGATTGATCAACTGCCCCGCCAGCTTCGGGCTGGCGGGGCTTATTCCGTGGAGGCAGACATGACAAAGGAAGAACTGGCCATCGAGAAGATGGTGGCTGATGCTAGAAACCATCCTGATCTAGAGGTGCGTCTGCTCGCCGGAGTGGACGAGGGCGTGCTCCTCGACCGGATCAAGCTCGCGGGATTCGAGTTGCGGAAATGACCGTCGCGCACCTTGACATCGAAACGCGCTCGACCTGCGACCTGAAAACCGCAGGGCTTTACCGCTACTTCGAGGACCCGGAGACGGAAGTCCTCGTCGTGCGGTGGAGGATCGGTGACGGGCCGGTGGGGGATCAACACGACCTTTCCGGCCTCGTTAAGCACATCGCCGCCGGGGGCATCGTCGCCGGCCACAACATTGCCTTCGACCGCGAGGGCTGGAACAGGTGCCTAGCGGGCCCGTACTGCCCCGAGATCACCATCGAGCAGACCGACTGCACAATGGCGCGCTGCGCGTCGCTGTCCCTGCCGCAGTCTCTTGAGCAGGCGGGCAAGGCCCTGAACCTCAACATCCAGAAGGACGTCGAGGGACACCGCTTGATGATGCGGATGTGCAAGCCCAAGACACAGGAACCTCTGACGTGGCACGAGACGCCAGAGCAGCTTGCGCGCCTGTCTGAATACTGCGCGCAGGACGTTATGTCCGAGTGCGCGATAGACGCTGCGGTGCCTCAGCTCTCGCCCTCGGAGAAGCGCCTCTGGGTGCTCGACCAGAAGATCAACGCGCGCGGCGTCATGCTCGACGTGGGCCTGATCGAGAAGGCCCTCGCCGTGGCAGAACGCGCGGCCCTCAGCGCGTCGGCAGAGATTTTCGACCTGACAGACGGTGCCGTCGAGCGCACCACTCAGACGGCCCGTATCGCCGCCTGGCTGAACGCGCGCGGCATCCCCGCTGGTAGCATCGGCAAGGGCGAGACCGAAGAGCTTCTGGTCCGCACGGACCTGTTCGACGATCCGCTGGCGCGCAAGGTGATCGAACTGCGCACCGCCAGCGCGAAGTCTTCTGTCGCCAAGTACAAGGCGATGCTGCGCGCCGTCTGTCGCGATGGCCGCTCGCGCGGCACGCTGAACTTCCACGGCGCCAGCACGGGGCGCTGGGCGGGGCGGCTGTGGCAACCGCAGAACCTCCCCAAGATACTCGACGCTGCGCCTCTGGTCGGGGAGCTGCATGATATACTATATCATAACGACGCAGACACGGCTTTCGATCTGTGCAGGCTGAACTTCGACAACCCGCTTGACGTTTTGTCGAAGGCGCTTCGCTCGATGGTGATCGCTGCGCCGGGACACGTCCTGATCGGCGGGGACTATGCGAACATCGAAGGCCGGGTCAGCGCGTGGCTGGCGGGCGAGCATTGGAAGACGGCAGCGTTCTACGCCTTCGACGCGGGCGAAGGGCCTGATCTCTACAAAGTGACCTACGCCCGCGCCTACGGCATCCCGGTCGAGGACGTGACCAAGGAGCAGCGCAACACCGAAGGCAAGACGATGGACTTGGCTTTCGCTTTCGGAGGCGGTGTCAACGCTTACCACAAGATGGGCGCCAAGTTTGGCATCTCGGCCACCGACGAACACGCTGACGCGGTTAAGCACGCATGGCGTGAGGCGCACCCCGCCACTAAGTCCGGTTGGTACGAGCTACAGGATGCTGCGCTCACTGCCGTCCGTCACCCCGGCATGAAGGTTCCTTGCCTCGACGGCAAGATCACCTATCTGGTGGCGCGCAACATCTTGTGGTGCAGGCTGCCGAGCGGCAGGCCACTGGCTTATGTCGCGCCCTTCATCGAAAGCGGCACCTGCAAAGCCTGCGACGGCCACGGCGCCATCGAGCATGACGAGGGCTTGCTGGAGGACTGCACCGAATGCTGGGCGACGGGCCAGATTAAAGCGCGCGTCGCCTTCTACGGTATGAACTCGACTACGAAGCAGTGGAAGAAGAACAGCCTGTGGGGCGGCCTGCAATGGGAGAATGTTGTGCAAGGGATAGCGAGAGACCTCATGGCAGAGGCCATGTTCCGGCTCGAAGAAAAGCTTAAGGCTCTCCACCCTGACGGCCGATGGCACGACATCCTCAGCGATGTGAGGCTAGCCGACGGTACGATAGGCCCAGCAGTCGTGATGCGAGAGTTCAAAGTCCGAGGGTACACCTTGGTCCTGACGGTGCACGACGAAATCATCTGCGAGGTTCCCGAAGGCTTCGGATCACCAGAGGAGCTGGCGGAGCTGATGTCCGTCGTGCCAGAGTGGGCAGAGGGCCTGCCGGTGGCTGTGCAAGGTTGGAAGGACAAGCGATATGTTAAATAAGCAACCGTGGATCGAGGTCATTGTCCGCGCGCATCACAGCGACGGAAGCCTTGCGGAATCCACGTTGGGCCTCACCGACCTTGAACTGTCTGCCGAACGGCAGCTTGTGTTCCGGCGCGCGGCGGAGTTGGTAGGCGAGGCTCTGTCCGAGACATGGGCGCTGATGCAGGCGCAGGGCGTAGGGGGCGGGTCGTGATCCAGAAGCCTCGACCCCGCGCCCATCAGCGCCTCTACGACGCCTTGGACGGCGGTCCTGTGCACGTCCTCGACCTCTACGCCGCAGTGCGCGGAAAGCCTTACGACGGGAACAATAGATCATGCATGGGGAACTTGGGGCCACTGGTGCGGGAGTTCAACCTTCGCGAGAGCGACTGCATGGTGGTGCCGGGCCCAGAAGTCTACACGTACCGACTGTACCGGGGATGACGATGCTCGACCACGCACTGGCCGCGTCCCGCATGGGCCTTCGAGTGTTTCCCTGCCAGCCTCTAACCAAGCTGCCCGCCAAGGGTTGCCGCTGGAAGGCTGAGGCCACGCAGGACGAGGGGCAGATCGCTGCGTGGTGGAGAGACACCCCCGACGCCAACATCGGCGTCGTGGCCGACGGCATGATCATCGTCGATGAGGATAACAAGGACGGAAAGCCTGGGGCTTTCGAGTTTGACCTCCTCGACATCGACCCGGAGACATACACGACGGCCACCCCGAACGGAGGTCTGCACCACTTCTACGCCCATGCGGGCCGCGTGAGCCAGCGCGCAATAGGTGAGGGCCTCGACGTGCGCGTCAGTGGGGTCGGCTACGTCATCGCTGCCGGGTCAAAGCTGCCGACCGGCGAGTACCGCGTCGTCAAAGACCTGCCTGTTCTGCCAGCGCCGCAGGCACTGGTCGAGCGGTGCGGCAAGCCCAGAGACCCTGCCGCTGATCCGCGTCAGCCGGTCGCCGAACTCAATACCGAGGCCAACATCCAGCGCGTGATCGAGTACCTCGCGTACTTCGCCAAGCCCGCCGTTCAGGGTGAGCGCGGTGACGACCAAGCGTACCTCACCGCGTGCCGCGCCAAAGACCTCGGCGTGTCTGATGGCGTCTGCCTCGACCTTATGCTGGAGCACTACAACGACCGCTGTGACCCTCCTTGGGAGCCGGAGCGTCTGGAGGCGAAGGTCACGTCGGCCTACACCAATGGCCAGAACCCGCCAGGCTCTGACACGCCAGAGGCTCACTTCGCAGGCGTTGACGTTCCCTCGCCAGAGTACAAGCCGAAGCCTCCGCGCGGCAAGATCATCTGGGCTGGTGATGACGACGACGAGGACGAAGAGTGGGCGTTGTTCGAGCGGCTGCCGCGCCGTGGCACCGCGATGCTCGTCGCGCCGACCAACTCAGGCAAGACATTCATCTCTTATGAGCTGGGCCGCTGCATGGCGACGGGCGACAAGTTCTTCGGTGTGGAGCCCGACTACCGCTGTGGCACACTGATCTTGGCCGGCGAGGGGCTGAGCGGCGCGCGCAAGCGGATGAAGGCTCTCAAGAACCTTCCTATCGGCGTGCTGCCTTCGGGGTCGCTGGGGGACGCTGAGAACGTCAAGGCGCTGGTCGCTGACATCGAGGACGCCAAAGCTCAAATGGAGCTGGTCCACGGCGTGCCGTTAGGGGTGATCGTGATCGACACATTGACGGCTGTCGGCCTGCTGCAAGACGAGAACAACAACTCCGAATGCGGCGCGGCGGTTAAAGCCCTAGAGGGCTTGTCGCTGCGCTTTGACTGCCTCGTGGTCGTCAACCACCACCCGCCGAAGAACGGTACTGGCGCGCGCGGCGGCGGTGCGCTGCCGGCGGGCTTTGACACGGTGATGGAGATATTCTGGGATGGGAAGAGCCCCGTTAGGTTCATGGAATGCACCAAGTCACGCGAGGGTCGCACCGGATCGTGGGGGGCTTTCACGCTGGCTTCAATCACTGTCGGGCACGACAAGCGGGGCAGGGCCAAGACGACCTGCGAGGTGTCGATGAGTTCAGAGGTTTACACCCCTCCCACCAAGGAGCCGCCGAAGTATGACCGCTTGGCCTTGGCTATCGAGACGGCGCGGTTGAAGGTGAACCTCGGCGCCCGCGAGCCTGTCCCCCGCGCCGCAGTGCGCGCAGCCTTTGGAGACGTGTCAGGGATAACGGACAGGGGCAACGCAACGCGAGCCTTTGATAAGTGCATCGACCACGCACTGGCCCTCGGGTCTATTCGAATGCCACATGGCAGAGACGGCCTGATCGACGACCGACCAATGAAGGAGGAATGAAATGCGAGACATTATCGAATGCGAGAGCCACCGGGGCTGGTTCTGGTTCGACGGCATAGGGTGCTGCCCGGAGTGCGGCGGCACTGCGGGGATTAACCAGAACGAGCGGGTTCGCTCATGCCAGCCAAGGAGCCAGACCATGACGCAGATTGAGCCAACAGACATGGACATCGCCGAGGCGCGCAGTCTCGCCAAGATACCAATGGCGGCGGCCAGCCATGCCGAGATACGCGCATTGGCTGAACGTCCTGGAGATGCAACACATCTCACCTTGTCGATCATCGCCCACGCCCAGACCATCGCCGAGCTGCGGGTGGCGACAGCCTTTTTAGATGAGGCGATTGACCTCATCAAAAGCGGCAAAGCATACGACCAAATGTGCTGCAGCGGCTATGAATGTGGCTGCATGGGGTCAACTAATGCCGAGCATTTCTTGCACTTTGCAGAGCCAGCCCTCGCCCGGATAACACAGGAGACGCCCGATGCAGGATGAACAAATCAAGCATATGGTTGACCGCTTCCTTGCGTGGAAGCTGCCATCTAAATTCAATCCCGACAACGGCATATCATTTAACCGCGTCGTCAATGGTGGAACGGAGCATCAGTATTATCGTGAGCCTATGGGTACAAATCTTTTGGACGCGATACAGGCTGCTGAAATGGTGCGATTTATGGTGGAAGATTTCCCCACTGGCCTCGAAGGCACACTGGCAGAGACGGCCTGATCGACGACCGACCAATGAAGGAGGAATGAAATGCGAGACAGTATCGAATGCGAGAGCCACCGGGGCTGGTTCTGGTTCGACGGCATAGGGTGCTGCCCGGAGTGCGCATGTGGCGCGGCGTGCCTGACCTTTTCGGCTCAAGAGGGGCCAGCCCCCGAAATACCAGCGGGAGTTGACGCAACTCTGGCAGAGCGCGGCGCCCGATATGGGGACTTCACTGAGCACGCAAAGATCACAGACGCATTGCTCGGCGTCATGATGGGCGACAGCCTCGCCGGGCGGTTCGCGACAAGCTGGGATCGGATGCAGCCTTTCCAGCGGCAAGCGCTGCGGACCATCTGTGACAAACTGGCGAGGATCGCCAACGGCGACCCTGACTACATCGACAACTGGCATGACGTTCAGGGCTACGCCAAACTGGTAGAGGACCGCCTAACCAAATAACTCCTCAGCGACAGGATCGCGCCGGTTGATCTCGTCGAGCAACTGGCCAATCCTGTCGCTGTTCTTCCGCCGCAGCGCACCGTCATTGACGCGCGTCGTCGCTGTCAGGATTGACGCCATGACGGAAGTCTTGGTGGAAAGCACCTTCGGGAAGTTCTTGTCCCAGGGTTCGAGCGGCAAGGCCATGACCTCCTTGGCGTGGGCCAAGGCCATGCCAAGGAGCGCCTCGAACTCTTCGGGCTTCTCAGCCCCTAAAATTGCAAGCCCGTCGCGTAGCCCAACTTCTGCATCGTTGGCAGTTGCTTCTTGAGCCTCTGCCCTATGTCGGGCCTCCAGAATGGACTGTTTGGCACCTCCAGTCCTTCCAGAACTCGGTACGCTCTGGCGCGGGCTTCGCGCACGGAGGTCCCGAGCCCGCTCGCCACCAGCAGATAATCTCCCGCGCTCGTCAGACATGGCAGTTCCACCACCTTCCCATCTAGATCGTGAGGCGCTTTCCCCTGCTGTAGTTCGCAGGGGTGTACGTTCGCCCGGTTGCGGCTGTTGAGGCCGTAGATCGGTATCCCCATCGCGTCGGTCCGGGTGTTCTGGCTGTACGGGAAGTCCGGCATCACCATCACTACCCCCACCGCCAAGGCGTTCGAGGAGAAGGGACTTGCGGTGCGGCCTTCGGCTAGGTCCAGTAACCATTCTGCGGGGTCCTTCCCTTTTGCCAGCATCGCCATCTGGATGTTGAAGGTGGGCCAGCCGGGTCGCATCGTGAACTCCAGCGGCCACGGGGTGCCGTCGTCGTCAATGATGCAGTTGACATCGACGTAGCCGACATACTCGGCCTTGTGCAAGTCCTCCTCGAAGGGAGCCAGCACCTTGTCCGCGAGCTTCGACTTGGCGACGTTGCGGACGACGGTGCCCATCTCGCCGGTCGCCGGGCCAGTCTCTCCGGCCATCAGCTTCTTGAACTCCCAGTTCTCATGCCAGCCGGGCAGGAACCCGCCCGGCCCAAACCAGCCTCCGACGGCCATCTCGCAGCCGGTTACACGCTCTTGCAGGATGAAGCTGCCCTTGTGGCGCTGCTGCTTCTTCCACCGCTCCAGCATGAACACGAGGTCCGCAGGTGACTTACTGACATAAGACAGGCTCTTGTCTTCCTCGTCGCCGCAGGGCTTGCAGACGAAGGCCCTGCCCTCCTTCTTCACATACGCAATGGCCTCGTCGTAGCGCTTGAACTCTTTGCAGTCGGGAACGGCCAGCCCGCGCTTCTTCATCAGGTTCTGGCCAAGCTGCCTGTCGGTCTCCCACGCAGCCGTCTCAGGTGTCGCCGCGACAATCGGCACTCCCATCTTGCGGTAGGGTTCGAGGTCGTAGAGGTATCGAACATTGTCGGGAAGTACGATGAGGTCAGCCCAGCGTGCCCACTCGCGCCAGTCGGGAACCTGTGCGCTCTGACCGACCAGCAGCCCCTTGCCGATGTTCATAGTCATGCGGTTGGGGCGCACGAACCACTTGACCGTATGACCTGCCTCTTGGCAGCGCAGGGCGAAGTCGAGCATGAGGCCCGCATTATCCACGAGTAACAGTCTCACGGCTTCTCCTGTCTCGCCTTTGCCTTGGCCTCGGCGCTGGCTTCAATTGATACGGCTTGGATGCTGCGCTTCTTCGCCGAATCCTCGTAGCTCTCGGGGTCTGTGAACTGCTTGCCAGCAGGCTTCAAGCCTAATCCGACCTTCGAGGCCCAAGAGATGTTGCTGTTCTCGCCGTTGGCGTTGGGCTGCAACCCATAAGGCACGACGGTTCCGCCCAGATGTTTCAGCGCAGCGGCCACACGAGAGCCTTTGAGGTTGTCGGGGATGTCGTTCTTGATCTGGTCGAGGTCATCCTCCTCGACATTGTTTGGCCGGTATACGGGAAGCCCGCGCCAGTCCTTGTTGGTGGCGACCTCGCTGACGGCGCGGCCCAGCGGGTGCAGCTTGTTCTCGGCTTCACCAACCGGATCGCGCATAGCCCCGAAGAAGTCTTTCATCACCGACGGGACGGCTGACCGCTCGGGTGTGCCGTCGGCCTCTGTCCCGCCAGTGCGGAAGGCGATCCAGTCTTCACCCTCGGGTCGCTCGCCTGTGTAGAGGTAGTTGGCGATGCCGTTCATTAGGAAGTACGAGCTGACGATCCCTACCGCTGCTGCGGTGCCGTGGCCAAGACCCTTGCCTTGGAACAGCCCGGTGACGCTCTTGGGCGCGTCACGCATGGCGTCGAGAACCAGTCGCACGTCGCCGTAGGCCCACGAGGGGGACAGGAAAGCCAGCCGCAAGGCGTCGGTGCGCGTCTGCGACCAGAAGATGTTGTCAGTGGACAGCTCGCCCATACGCCCGTCAATGTTGTCCGAGATGCGCCGAGCCGCCGCGCGCTTCTCCGCCGCCGTCCAGTTCGGGTTGGCCTCCAGCTCTGCGCCCATCTCACGCTCGAACACACCGCGTTTGATCGCAGGCACATAGTGGTCGAACACCGGGGCGCTGAATGTCTCCAAGGCGCGAGGGACGAGATCAGCCACGGCAGCAGCGCGCATCCCGGCGGTGCCCCTCGTCGTGGCCTTGAGTGCGCTCTTGATGTCCCCGCGCAGCGTCCCGCGCAGGCCGGAGGTCAGGAAGTTGGGGCGGATCGACGCACGGTAGACCGACCCGTTGTTGAAGCGGTTTCCCGCGTCACGCCACAGGTTGTCAATCTCGGTCATGGCGTGGTCGCCTTCGAGCAGCCGCTTGCCCATCTGCCGGCCAGCGTAGGCCGCGCGCACCGGGGCCGTCGGCGCGTACCACAGCGTCTTGGCAGCTTCGGCGGGCCTCCCGCGCAGCAGGTGGTTCACACCAACTGCAAGTTCGCTGCCGACAGCCTTGCCTGCGACAAGCGCCGGGTGGAACCCGGAGCCGGTCAGCGCCAGGTTGCCGACCATGCCGCCAGCCTTCTTGCCTGCATCGACTGCGAAGGCGCGCTTGTTCTTCCCCTGCCGGCGCAGGTTGGTGGCGAGGCCCGGATCGACGAAGGCGTTGTAGCGCTTGGCCACCTCTGGCGAAGCGGTGAGGATGCGGCGAGGGATCATCTTGGGAGCGGGCAGGTCGTCGGGGCTCACACCCTCCTTGCCCGGCTCCAGCATGGCGTCGATCACCGTGTGGCCACCGTTCAACTTGATGCGGCCCGGTTCTGCGGCCTTCTCGAACTCCCACTTGGCCAAGCCGCTCTTGTGCATCGCGCCGCGCAGCTCGTGCGCTGCGAGGAACCTGCTCATGTTGTCCACGTAGGCGGTCATGGCGTCGAGAGGGTTCTCGTGGACCGGGACCAGCCCGGCTTCGAGGCCCTCGGCGTAGGTCGGGATGCTGCGCTTCTTGAGGTTGCGTCCAGACCCCTGCTTGCTGATCATCGCCGCTTCGACCTCTTTCGGCGAGTTCTTCCACAGGTGGACGTAGTAGTCCTGCACGAACTTCGGCACATTCTCTTCGCTGCCAGCTTTCTGCATCACCGCCTCGATGCGGCTCCTGTAGTCGGTGGCGACCTTGCGGATTGCGTCGGCAGCTTGGCGCATCGGCCCCGCCATCCCCATCGCACCGCCCTGACTGCGCGTCTCCACCGAATGGATCAGTGCGCGCTGTTCTTCTTCCGAGGCGTTACCCACGACGCGCTGATGCTTGGCGAGGTCGGCTGCCGCGCGCGCCGCGTCCAATTTGTGCTTGCCTACGATACGCCGTTGCAAGTCGGCGTAGACCTCTGCCTCGTGGCCACCGCTCACCGCTTCGCGCAGAGCCTTGGCGCTCCGCAGGATCGGAGCGGTGCTGCTAGGTGGC
>JGI24891J29808_1000298_pt1 | contig 40745 bp, 37 predicted proteins | sample FreactcultuFSWF8_FD_29808 | JGI IMG/M metagenome (IMG submission 29808) | reverse complement strand
TTTTCTTGGCGAGACAAGAAAAGTGAGCGGCTGCCGGGCCGCCCCCGGCGCGTTCTCCCGACCGGAGAGAGAAAGTAATTAAGCTAGAGCGCAGGAAAGCATTCCGTGCAGACTATCCAAAACCTAACAACCAGAAAAGAACCCAGCCAAGACAACAAAGCAATCAAATCATCATTTAACGGGAGCGCCGCTTTCGAACCACTTCCCGATGATGGCGCGTTCATCGTCGGTGATCTGAGTCATGTTCCCTAGAGGCATGGCCTTCTGCACGACAGCCTGTTGATAGATCTGCTGAGCGTGCTGGGAGATATGTTCAGGCGAATCGAGCAGCACGCCTTTGCCGGGTACAGGCATGAGGGTAGGTTTGGCGGCATGGCACTGAATGCATCGCGCCTGAATGACTTGCTGGACTTGGGCAAACGGCCCTGCAGCCACAGCTTCGCCAGCAGGAGCAGGAGCAGCAGAGGAAGAAGGAGCAACAGCAGCCACCGGCTTGGACTGCATGGCAGGACTCATCCACAAGATCACCGCCAGCAGCAGTGCAACAGCAATCCCCGGATACCACCAGTTATAACCCCCCTTGTGCCGCAACACGAAGAACTGCCGGATCAAGGCACCAGCGGCCATGATGCACAACAAGACAATCCAGTTATGCGGCGCGCTGTAAGTCATGCTGTAGTGATTGGACAGCATGGCAAACAGCACCGGCAAGGTGAAGTAAGTATTGTGGACGCTACGCTGCTTGCCGCGCTTGCCATGAATCGGATCGGGTGCTTGCCCGGCGCGCATGGAGGCCACCATCTTGCGCTGCCCCGGAATGATCCACACCAGCACGTTAGCGCTCATGATGGTGGCAAGGGAAGCGCCACTGATGAGGAAAGCCGCCCGCCCCGAGAACAGATGGCAGGCCGCCCAAACCGAAACGATCACCTGCAACCCGACCAGAATATTGACCAGCCGATCCGCCCCCGCCCGATCCCCGATGGTGCTGCAGATCGCGTCATAGATCAGCCAGTTGAAGACCAGGAAAGCAATCGCCGTCCCGCCCGCCATCGAAGCCGACATATCGAACACATTGCGATCCACCAAAAAGACGTTCGCATTGAAGAGATACAACAGCGAAAACAAGGCAAAGCCCGACAGCCAGGTACTGTAGGACTCCCAATAAAACCAGTGCAGATGCTCCGGCAACACCTTGGGTGCAAGAAGATACTTTTGCGGATTGTAGAAACCGCCGCCATGCACCGCCCACAGCTCCCCCCCGACGCCCTTCTCCTTGAGATCAGGATCGGTCGGTGCCACCAGACTGTTGTCCAGCCAGACGAAATAGAACGAAGACCCGATCCAGGCAATCGCCGTGATCACATGCAGCCAGCGCAGCAGCAGGTTCAGCCAGTCAAGTAGGTATGCTTCCATGATGCTCCGCTCTCAAATCCCTGTTGATGACGAAGGCCGCAACACGCAAACCCCCATCCTGTTCAAAACCCAGCAATTAGATATCAGCCTGACCGATACCTCATGCCTGAAAACCTATAGCCAACATATGGCAAACAACATAGCGCCCTGGGCGCCAGCGGCCAGCCACAGTGTAGCCAATTCCCGCCCAGGGGCGAGCACCCAATAAAAATGCCGGATCCGAAGACCCGGCATCGCCATGATGCTGCAAGCAGCCGGATCGACCGGACGCTTAGAAGTGATACTCGGCGCGCACCATCGGGGTCTTGGCCAGCGAACCCGCCACATTGCTCGGGTTGCCGAACTTGTTGCGCCAGTATTGATACTCCAGACCCACGCGGAAGGTGTTCTTGCCCATGCCCATCGTGGTACCGAGGTCATACATGATCTGACCGTCGAAGTTCAGCTCGGGCGCAGTCGGACCACCGAACTCGTTCTTGCCCTTGGACGCGATGTAGTTCATGTAGCCTTCGAACGCCAGACCGGTCGAACCCAGCGGGATGCCCCAGGACAGGTTCAGCATCGGGTGCGTGTCGTAGCTGTAACGGCTCGACACACCGATCGGCTGGTTGCTTTCGAACAGCGCCAGCACGCTCACGTTCAGGAAGCCCGGCACGTCCAGCATCAGGGTCGGACCGACCACCCACATGCGCTTCTTGGAAGCGTAGCTCTTGTCATTCTTGGTGTTCCAGTCAAAGCCCAGCGTCAGGCCGACACCGCGTGCCGGGCCGAAGGACAGGTCCTTGCCGCTGATCTTGCCGATGTCCAGGGTATTGCGGTAGACGATGTAGGCTTCCTGCGCATTGTCATCCTTGCTGTCCGACATCAGCAGGTCCACGTTCAGGAAGTTGGTGCCGTACTTGTAACCGCTGGCGTGCTGGAAGTTGATGATGTTCTTGCTGATGTCCTGCGAATTGAAGGGCTCGGCAAACTTCGTGCCGTAACGGTAGCCGATCGAATTGTCCGACCAGTCTGCCGCCTGCGCCGACATGCTGCCGGCCGCCGACGCGACCACGGCTGCCATCATCCAGTACTTCCCCTTGATACCCTTCTTCATAAGTTTCTCCCTGTGTTGCTTGTCTAAAAAAATGGCGATTGAACCGGAGCCCGGTTCGCATATCGTGACGCCCTGCACTCTCCCCGTCACGGCATGGAATCCGCGCCCCTCGTGTGCTTGCCCTCGTCAAATCAGGTCTGGCAAATGGCTGACCATCTGGCCGACACCCACACCGACCGGAGCGTTTACGCAAAGCCCGTGCCAGCCCCCAAGCTGGCCCTGTACGCCTGCGATCGCCTGCCTCCGAAGTGCCTGATCGATTGCCCGCAACGCGAGCCGGGCATCGCTGCATCGAGCGATGCGCCCCGCGCGCCGGGGCGCAATCCTAGCCGAGTCCCGGCACTTTCCCAAGCCCTCTTCCACGGCTTAGTTGCATGGTGACTCGCATTGTCGACAATCGTGGCAACGATGTGCGATCCGACAAAAATGCCCAGGAGGCGCATGCCGTCTGCCTTACAGCGCTGTAAGCCAAATTTTTTTAGTGCATTTTTTTCTACTTAGGTGCAGACAAGCACCAAATTGTCGCAAATGAATTTTTTGATTGTCGACAAAAAGAAAAGCAGCTGTCGATCATCGGCACCACCCCTTGCCGACGGCGTGACGCCCGTCACGGCCGACAAAGCGGAGCAGACGCGAACTGCAGGAGGCTTGGCACATTAAATGCTATTGAAGCTCCGGGATCTGACATTCAAACGAACAAGGAAGGAAGTCCACCGTGCATTCCAGCAAGCTCTTCAAACTCGGCACCACCGTTCTCGGCCTGGTAATGGCCGCCAGCTCCTCGCTGGCGCTGGCGCAGGAAACCAAGGTCAAGTTCCAGCTGGACTGGCGCTTCGAAGGACCGGCCGCCCTGTTCCTGGTGGCCAAGTCCAAGGGCTACTTCGCGCAGGAAAAACTGGATGTCACCATCGACGCCGGCAACGGCTCCGGCAATGCGGTCAACCGCGTGGCCTCCGGCACCTATGACATGGGCTTTGCCGACATGGCCGCCCTGATGGAATTCACCGCCAACAATCCCGATGCCCCGGGCAAGCCGGTGGCCGTGATGATGGTCTACAACGACACCCCGGCCGCGGTGTTCTCGCTCAAGAAATCCGGCATCAAGAAGCCCGCCGACCTGGCCGGCAAGAAGCTGGGCGCACCGGTGTTCGACGCCGGCCGCCGCGCCTATCCCATCTTCGCCAAGGCCAATGGCCTCGATGCCAGCAAGGCGCAATGGACCAGCATGGACCCGCCGCTGCGCGAAACCATGCTGGCACGCGGCGACGTGGATGCCATCACCGGTTTCTATTTCACCTCGCTCCTGAACCTGAATGCGCGCGGCATCAAGGATGAAGACATCAACGTGATGATGTACCCGGACTACGGCGTGCGCCTGTACGGCAATACCATCATCGCCTCCGAAACCATGGTCAAGCAGAAGCCGGACGCCATCAAGGGCTTCCTGCGCGCCTTCGCCAAGGCCAGCCGCGACGTGATGGCCAATCCGGAAGCCGCCATCAAGGTCCTGAAGGAACGCGATGGCCTCATCGATGAAAAGCTGGAACTGCGCCGCCTGAAACTGGCCATCGCCAGCGCCATCGCCACGCCGCACGCCAAGGCGGAAGGCTACGGACAGGTCTACAGCCCGCGCCTGACGCTCATGGCCTCGCAAGTCTCGGACGCCTACGGCACCAAGACCCGCGTCAATGCCGACAAGATCTGGAATGGCAGCTTCCTGCCGAGCAAGGCCGAGCTGGACGTGCTCCCCAAGTAAATCATTTATATCGTTTACTAAATTCATCCTTGACTGAAGCATTCATGAGCGAACCCTTCGTCGATTTCCGCCACGTCTACCTGGCCTATGATGGCGCCGCCGAATTTGCGGTGGAAGACATCGACCTGCAGACCCGCGCCGGCGAATTCATCGCCATCGTCGGGCCGTCCGGCTGCGGCAAGTCCACCTTCATGAAGCTGGCCACCGGCCTGAAGCAGCCCAATCGCGGCAGCGTCGTCATCAATGGCCAGACGGTCACGGGGCCGCTCAAGTTCGTGGGCATGGCCTTCCAGGCCCCGACCCTGTTGCCCTGGCGCACTACGCTGGAAAACGTGCTGCTGCCGCTGGAGATCGTCGAACCCTACCGGCGCGACTTCAAGCAGAAAAAGGCCGAGTACACCGAGCGTGCGCTCAAGTTGCTCAAGACCGTGGGGCTGGATGGCTATGCCGACAAATTCCCGTGGCAACTCTCGGGCGGCATGCAGCAGCGCGCCTCGATCTGCCGCGCGCTGATCCATGAGCCCAAGATGCTGTTGCTGGACGAACCCTTCGGCGCACTCGATGCCTTCACCCGCGAAGAGCTGTGGTGCGTGCTGCGCGACCTCTGGGCCGAGCGCCGCTTCAACGTCATCCTGGTCACGCACGACCTGCGGGAGGCGGCCTTCCTGGCCGACACCATCTATGTGATGAGCAAGCGCCCGGGCCGTATCGTGGTGCGGCGGGAAAACCCGTTGCCGCGTCCCTGCCCGCTTGAAACCACCTATACCGACGGCTTCAACGCGCTGGTGCATGAACTGCGCGAGCACATCGGCCACGTGCGCAATACCTGACCCTCACACGGCCCGGCCAAGGAAACTCATGAAAACTCCGTTCAACGGCAAACTCAACCGCGCCGCCACCACGCTGGCGCCCTGGATCCTGCTGCTCGCCATCCTGGGCGTGTGGCAATTCATCTGCAGCGTGTGGCAGGTCTCCGATTTCATTTTCCCGAGCCCCGCTTCCATCCTGCAGGCCATGGTGGATTACGCCGGCCCGATCACCGAACATGCCCTCTCGACCTTTTGGGTCACCATGGTGGGCTTCGCCATCGCCGTGGCGGTCGGTGTGACGCTGGGCTTCGTGATCGGATCTTCACCCATGCTGTATGCCGCCGCCTATCCGCTCATGACGGCCTTCAATGCCCTGCCCAAGGCGGCCTTCGTGCCGGTGCTGGTGGTCTGGTTCGGCATCGGCGCAGGGCCGGCCATCCTCACGGCGTTCCTGATCTCCTTCTTCCCCATCATGGTCAACATCGCCACCGGCCTGGCCACGCTGGAACCCGAACTGGAAGACGTCTTGCGTGTGCTCGGCGCGCGCCGCATGGACATCCTGCTCAAGGTCGGCCTGCCGCGTTCGATGCCGTATTTCTTTGCCTCGCTGAAGGTGGCCATCACGCTGGCCTTCGTGGGCTCGACCGTGTCCGAGATGAATGCCTCCAATCAGGGCATCGGCTACCTGCTGGTCTCGGCCGGATCGTCGATGAAGATGCCGCTGGCCTTTGCCGGACTGGTGGTGATCGGGGCCATGGCCATGGCCATGTACGAACTGTTTGCCATCATCGAGAAACGCACCACCGGCTGGGCGCATCGGGGAAAATGAGATAAATCGGGCCGTTACGCCGCAACAGGGGCGCAAAACCCGGCAAAAGCGGTATGCGGCGCGGCGCAATTTGTCTATGATGTCGCGCGTGCGAGCCGCAGGGGGCGCTCGCGGCGGCCGCAGGCACGCGGACCGCGTTGCATTTCGACATGACCACATTCATCACCACAGGGAAATCACGTGAGCGCAGTTCCACTCCGTCTTGAAATCAGCCATGTGCGCAAGGCCTATCCGGGCGTGCTGGCCAATGACGATGTCAGCCTGGCAGTCGCGCCCGGCGAGATCCACGCCGTGCTCGGAGAGAACGGCGCGGGCAAGTCCACCCTGATGAAAATCATTTTCGGCGCCGTCAAGCCGGATGCCGGTGAACTCCGCTGGAACGGCGAGACCGTGCAGATCGCCAATCCGCAGGTGGCGCGCAAGCTGGGCATTGCGATGGTGTTCCAGCATTTCTCGCTGTTCGATACGCTGACCGTGACCGAGAACATCGCCCTGGGCCTGGATGCCAAGACCGACCTCAAGGAACTGGCCGAACGCATCACCCGCACCGGCGAAAAATACGGCCTGGAGCTGGAACCGCAGCGCCACGTGCATACGCTGTCGGTCGGTGAACGCCAGCGCGTGGAAATCGTACGCGCGCTGCTGACCGAACCGCAATTGCTGATCCTGGACGAGCCGACCTCGGTGCTCACGCCCCAGGCGGTGGAAAAACTTTTCGTCACCCTGCGCCGCCTGGCCGACGAGGGCTGCAGCATTCTCTACATCAGCCACAAGCTCGACGAGATCCGCGCGCTGTGCCACAGCGCCACCGTCATGCGCGGTGGCCGCGTGACCGGCAACTGTGATCCGCGCAATGAAAGCAGCGCCAGCCTCTCGCGCATGATGATCGGTGACGAACTGGTGCGCCTGCAGCGCGAACGCAATCCCGATTCGCTGCGCAATGAACGCAAGCTGCACGTCAATCGTCTCTCGCTGCCCAAGGCGCATCTGTTTGCCACAGAACTGAAGGACATCGAATGCGAAGTGCGCGCCGGTGAAATCGTCGGCATCGCCGGGGTTTCGGGCAACGGCCAGCAAGAGCTGCTGGCGGCGCTCTCGGGCGAAGACCAGCGCGCTGCGCCCAACATGATCATGCTGGCCGGCAAGGCCGTGGGCGACCTCTCGCCCAATCCGCGCCGCGCGGCCGGCCTGGGCCTGGTGCCGGAAGAACGCCTGGGGCGCGGTGCCGTGCCTGGGCTTTCGCTCACGGCCAACATGCTGCTGTCGCATCAGAAAGCGCCCTACGTGAAGCGCGGCATGATCGACTTTGGTTTTACTCGCCGTGCTGCGGCCTCCATCATCGAACGCTTCAAGGTCAAGGCAGCAGGACCGGATGCCCCGGCCAAGAGCCTCTCGGGCGGCAACCTGCAGAAATTCATCGTCGGCCGCGAAATGGAACGCAAACCCGCCGTCTTCGTGGTGGCCCAGCCGACCTGGGGCGTGGACGTCGGTGCCGCCGCCCAGATCCACGGCGAAATCTTGAAACTGAAACAGGAAGGTTGTGCAGTGCTGGTGATCTCGGAAGAACTTGACGAATTATTCGCATTATGTGATCGCCTGCATGTCATCGCCAAGGGGCGCCTGTCGCCCTTCATTCCCATCGAACAGGCCACGCGCGAACAAGTGGGCGTGTGGATGAGCGGCCTGTGGGACGAACCGGCAGCCGCTGCGGCGGAGGTGAACCATGGCTGAACGCATGAGCTTCCCGCTGCGTCTGGAACTGCGCGGTGCGCCGTCCAGGACCATGACCTATCTGTCGCCGGTGATCGCCATCATCGCCACCCTCTTCCTCGGTGCGCTGCTGTTCCTCGCACTGGGCAAGGATCCGCTGGCCGGCCTGAAGGTGTTCCTGGTTGACCCGTTCAATGGCAAGCGCGCCATCAGCGAGCTGCTGCTCAAATCCGTGCCGCTGATCCTGTGTGCGCTGGGGCTGGCAGTGTGCTTCCGCGCCAGCATCTGGAACATCGGTGCCGAAGGCCAGTTCACGGTCGGTGCGCTCTGCTCGGGGGCCATGCTGGTGTGGCTGGATGTGCCGGGGCACGGCATCTCCGGCGGCATGGGACTGGTGCTCATGATCGTGGCCGGCATTATCGGCGGTGCCTTGTGGGCGGGCATCACGGCTTACCTGCGCGACCAGTTCAATGCCAATGAAATCCTGGTCTCGCTGATGCTGACCTATGTGGCGCAGCTGCTGCTGATGTGGGCCGTCAATGGTCCGTTGAAGGATCCCAATGGCATGAACTTCCCGCAGTCGAAGGTGTTCTCCGGCGAATTCATGCTGCCCATGCTGATGTCGGGCACGCGCCTGCATATCGGCTTTGCGGTGGCCATCGTGGCGGCCGTGCTGATGGCCATCTTCATGATGCGCAGCCTGCGCGGCTTCTCGCTCATGGTCGGTGGCGTGGCACCGCATGCGGCGCGCTATGCGGGCTTCTCGGCACGTTCGGCCTTGTGGGTCTCGCTGCTGATCTCGGGGGCCTTTGCCGGACTGGCCGGGGCCTTCGAGATCGCCGGTCCGATCGGGCAGCTGTTGCCGTCGGTGTCGCCGGGCTATGGTTTCGCCGCCATCATCGTGGCCTTCATTGGCCGCCTGCATCCGGTGGGCGCCATCCTGGGCGGGCTGATCATGTCGCTGCTGTACCTGGGCGGCGAGCTGGCGCAGTCGCGCCTGGGCCTGCCCTCGGCCATCACGGGCGTGTTCCAGGGCATGCTGCTGTTCCTGCTGCTGGCCTGCGATACGCTCATCGATTACCGCCTGGCGTGGAAAAAGAAAGTCTAAGGAATCAGGACAGGACATGGAACAACTCGCTCCTCTCATCGCAGCCTCCATCAATGCCGGCACGCCCTTGCTGCTGGCGGCCATCGGGCTGTTGATCAATGAACGCTCCGGCGTGCTCAACCTGGGTGCCGAAGGCATGATGCTGGTGGCGGCCATCGCCGGCTTTGCGGTCGGCTATGCCACCAAGAGCCCGCTCCTCGGCTTTGTTGCCGGTGCCGTCTGCGGCATGCTGATGGCCACGCTCTTTGCCTGGCTGGCGCTGCGCCTGGCCACCAACCAGGTCGCGACCGGCCTGGCACTGTCGATCTTCGGGGCTGGCCTCTCCGCGTTCGTCGGCCAGCGTTTCGTCGGCCTGGCGCTGCCGGCGCAACCGAATTCGATTCCGCTGCTGGGCGATATTCCCTTCCTCGGCAAGGCGCTGTTCCACCAGCACTGGATGAGCTATGTGGCCTTCGCGCTGTGCCTGGCCAGCATCTGGTTCCTGTATCGCACACGGGCCGGACTGGTGCTGCGTGCAGTGGGCGAGTCGCCGGAATCGGCGCATGCGCTGGGCTATTCGGTACGTGGCATCCGCTATCTGGCGCTGCTGTTCGGCGGTGCTTGCTGCGGCCTGGCGGGTGCTTACATGTCGCTGGTCTATACCCCGATGTGGGTCGAGGGCCTGGTGGCCGGACGCGGCTGGATCGCGCTGGCCCTGACCGCCTTCGCCACCTGGCGTCCGGCACGGGTCTTGCTGGGTTCGCTGCTGTTCGGCGGCGTCACCATCGCGCAGTTCTACCTGCAGGGCATGGGCGTGACGGTGCCCTCGCAGATCCTGTCGATGGCCCCGTACCTGGCCACCATCGTGGTGCTGGCGCTGATCTCGCGCAACCCCGACTGGATCCGCCTGAACATGCCGGCCTCGCTGGGCAAGCCGTTCCGTCCGGGCGCCTCCTGAACTATTTATACCGTTTATATCGTTTAGTTCTTTTAGTCCATTTTTGTAGCAGCACTTGCATTTATCCACTGACCTTGAGGGAGAACACAATGAAGATTTCGCGCAGGGCATCCTTGACGATGCTCGCCACCCTGGCGGCAGCAACCCTGATCGGTTGCGGCAAGAAGGAAGAACCCGCTGCCGCCGCGCCCGCTGCTGCGCCGGCGGCTGCTGCACCGGCGGCTGATCCGCTGAAGGTCGCCTTCGTCTACATCGGCCCGGTGGGCGACGCCGGCTGGACCTTCGCGCATGACAAGGGCCGCAAGGCTGTCGAAGAAAAATTCGGCGACAAGGTCAAGACCACCTTCGTGGAAAACATTCCTGAGTCCGCAGCGGATGCCGAGCGCGTCTTCCGCCAGCTGGCCACTGATGGCAACAAGCTGATCTTCGGCACCACCTTCGGCTACATGGAAGCCATGCTCAAGGTCGCCAAGGAATTCCCGGATGTGAAGTTCGAACACGCCACCGGCTTCAAGACCGCCGACAACCTGGCGCAATATGACGTGCGTACCTATGAAGGCGCTTACCTGGCCGGCGTGGTCGCGGGCAAGATGAGCAAGTCCGGCAAGCTGGGCGTGGTGGCCTCGGTGCCGATTCCCGAAGTGATCCGCAACATCGACTCCTTCACCCTGGGTGCGCGCTCGGTCAATCCGAAGGCCACCACCGCCGTGGTGTGGGTCAACAAGTGGTTCGATCCGGGCAAGGAACGTGAAGCCGCCACCACCCTGATCGGCCAGGGCGTGGATGTGCTGATGCAAAACACCGACTCCGCAGCCGTGGTGCAGACCGCGCAGGAAAAGGGTGTGTATGCCTTCGGCTGGGACAGCGACATGACCAGCTTCGGCCCCAAGGCCCACCTGGCTGCTTCCATGATCAACTGGGGCGTGTATTACACGGCGCGCGTGCAAGCCGTGCTGGATGGCTCCTGGAAGAGCAGCACCAGCTGGATCGGCCTGAAGGAAAACGGCATCGACCTGGCCGCCTTCAATCCTGAACTGCCGGCCGACGTGAAGTCGCTGGTGGAAGAGCGCAAGAAGGGCATCGTCGACGGCTCGGCGCCGATCTGGAAGGGTCCGATCAAGGACAACGCCGGCAAGGAAGTGCTGGGCAAGGACGCCGTTGCGGATGACGGCTTCCTGCATGGCATCAAGTTCTACGTCGAGGGCGTGGACGGCAAGGTGCCGGGCTGATTTTTCGGCTTGCCCCCCGGCGCTGCTGTCAGGCGGCCGGGGCGGACTTGATGAAGACCGCTGGCATCGCGAGGTGCTGGCGGTTTTTTATTGGGGGTCACGCAGTGATGCGCTCGATCACCGGACGGGCCAGCTTGCCGGCCTCGTGCAGGTCATACTGCAATTGCATCCCGGCCCAGAGTTCGGGACTGGTGCCGAACGCCGCCGCCAGGCGATAGGCCATGTCCGGCGAAATGCCGGCGGCACCATTGACGATGCGCTGCAGCGTGACACGGGCGACGCCCAGACGCATGGCTGCTTCCGTGACGGTCATCTCACCCAGATATTCCCTCAAGACCTCGCCCGGGTGCGGCGGGTTGAACATGCGCGTCATGACTGACCTCCGTTGATTTGCATTAGTGATAGTCGCGGTAATCCACCAGCACCGCGTCCTTCCCCTCGAAAGCGAAAATCAACCGCCAATTGCCATTGACGGTGATCGCCCATTGCCCCTTCAGATCACCTTTGAGTGGATGCAGCGCCCATGCAGGCGCTGACAGGTCTTCCGGACGGATGGCTTGTTCCAGCGCAGCAAGCTGCAATCGCAGCCTGCCCGCATGGGCGGCCTGGATACCGGCCTTGCTGCCCGTCTCAAAGAAACGTTGCAGCCCTTTGTGTCGGAAACTCTTGATCATGGCGATCACTGTATCTTGTAACGCTACACTTTACAAGACTGGCGTAGAGTGTAGCTGGACACTGGCTTTTCGCCATAAATATTTGGCAAATCGTCGGCACCCGCGGCGCCCCCTCCTTGCCTGCCGAAAACCCCCGCTCCACCGCTATCGCGGCCGCATCCAGCCTGTATAATGCACAGCCAAACCGGGTGGAAAGCCTGCATATTTCTTCACTTTCCGCCGCCTTGAACTACAGGATTTATGCAAAAAACGCGCAAACCGATCGAAATCAAAATTTCCACTGTAGTTGCCATTTCGGCAATTCTGCATGAAACCGATCCGACTTCGCTGGAAAAAGCCCTGAAGGAAATGACTGGCGGCGTCGCCGATTTCTTCGAAGACGAATTCGCGGTGCTTGACATCGGCACCCTGGATGCGGCGGCCGCTGCGGCCATCGACTGGAGCGCCGTGGTGGCCCTGTTCAAGCGCTTCCGCTTGAATACCGTGGCCGTGCGCAATGCGCCGGAAGAGTTGCACAGCGGCATCGTCGCCCAGGGCCTGGCCATCGACAATTCGGCCGTGGCCGGTGCCGGCACCGCCAATGCACGTGCGCAGGAGGCGGCAGCCCAGCAAGCCGAGCCGGCACCGACACCGGTAGCCGCCCCCGCAGCACCGGCCGCTCCCGCTGCGCCCGCTCCCCAGTCCGCCCCGGCCCCGGTGGCCAACACCGTGGTGATCGATACCCCGGTGCGCGCCGGCCAGCGCATCTATGCGCGCGGTGCCGACCTGGTGGTGCTGGCCGTGGTCAACAACGGTGCCGAGCTGATCGCCGATGGCTGCATCCACGTCTACGCACCGCTGCGCGGCCGTGCCCTGGCCGGTGCCTCGGGCAATACGACTGCGCGCATCTTCGCCGCTTCACTGGAAGCGGAACTGGTTTCCATTGCGGGGGTCTATCGGACCTTCGAGAACGGTCATGCGCCCGAACTCGCCGGCAAGCAGGTGCAGGTGCGCCTGCAGGGCGAACGCATCGACGTGCTGCCGATGGCGGCATCGTAAGGCTGCGGCGTAAATCATTTAAACGAATCCAGCCGGAACCGCCGGCGTACTGTTCTTCTTAAGGAGTTTTTCGTGGCAAAAATCATCGTTGTGACTTCGGGTAAGGGCGGCGTCGGCAAAACGACGTCCAGCGCCAGTTTCGCATCGGGCCTGGCCATGCGCGGCCACAAGACGGCCGTGATCGACTTCGACGTCGGTCTGCGCAACCTGGACCTGATCATGGGCTGCGAACGCCGCGTGGTCTACGACCTGATCAACGTGATCAACAAGGAAGCCACCCTGAACCAGGCCCTGATCAAGGACAAGCACTGCGACAACCTGTTCATCCTGCCGGCCTCGCAAACCCGCGACAAGGACGCCCTGACCGAAGAAGGCGTGGAGCGTGTCCTGAACGACCTCTCCAAGATGGACTTCGAATACATCATCTGCGACTCCCCGGCCGGCATCGAGCACGGTGCGGTGATGGCGCTGACCTTCGCCGACGAAGCCGTGGTGGTCTCCAACCCGGAAGTGTCGTCGGTGCGTGACTCGGACCGCATCCTCGGCATCATCCAGGCCAAGTCGCGCCGCGCCTCCTCGGGCGGCGAGCCGGTCAAGGAGCACCTGCTCATCACCCGCTATTCGCCCAAGCGCGTGGAAGACGGCGAGATGCTGTCCTATACGGATGTGCAGGAAATCCTGCGCATTCCCCTGATCGGCATCATCCCCGAATCGGAAACCGTGCTGCAGGCCTCCAACCAGGGCTCCCCCGCCATCCACATGAAGGACAGCGACGTGGCCCAGGCCTACCAGGACGTGGTATCGCGCTTCCTCGGCGAGACCGTCGAGCTGCGTTTCACCACCTACGAAAAGCCGGGCTTCCTGCAGCGCATCTTCGGAGGTAAGTGACATGTCCCTGCTTTCTTTCCTGTTCCCCAGCAAGCCCAAAAGTGCGGTGGCGGCGAAGGAGCGGCTGCAGATCATCATCGCCCGCGAGCGTTCCAACGGCCGCCAGGGCCCGGACTTCCTGCCGGCCCTGCACAAGGAACTCATCGAGGTCATCTCCAAGTACACCAAGGTCAACGCCGACGACATCAAGATCTCGCTGGACCGCCAAGGCAACCTGGAAGTGCTGGATGTGAACGTGGTGCTGCCTGACAGCGACGTACCGGCTGCCTGAGCGCGCACACCGCACTCTGCATGAAGAAAAGGGCAGCTTCGGCTGCCCTTTTTGCCAATACGGTCCACCACACCCGGGCCCTGCGCGTTGACTGCCTTTTACTGCTGCCCTGAACTGATGCAATGAAAATCGGGATCCTTTCCAAAGACGCCGATACCGTGACCCTGGTCACGCAGCTGGCCGATCGCCATGACTGCCAGGTCTACAGCGGCGTCGAAGGCTTTGCCGCCGCCTGTGCCGACCGCGCCAACCTGGTCGTGCTGGATCTGGACGACCTGCAGCGGCATCAGCATGCGGTTACCATGCTGGTCCAGCAGCACCGTCCGCCGGCGGCCTCGAAGGCGCGGCCGGTGGTGTTGCTGCTGTGCACGCCTGCCCATCAGCACTGGCTGCGCAACCTGCGCATGGCGGGGGCCGATGATTTCCTGGTCAAGCCGGTGGACCGCCAGGAACTGGCCCTGCGGCTGGACTTGCTGCTGCTGGCCGCGCAGCCCTACGAAGCCCCGCCCAGCGTGGTGGAAGCCGGCGGCTTCATGGTTGACCTGGCGCGCCTGCGCATCACCCATCCCGAGCGGCCCGGCCTGGATGCCACGCTGACCCGCAAGGAAGTCGAACTGGCGCTGCTGTTCATGCAGCACCTGGGACGCCCGCTGTCGCGCGCCTTCCTGCAGGAACGCATCTGGGGGGCCGAACCGGACACCCCGACCCGCACCATCGATACCCACGTCTCGCGCATCCGCACCAAGCTCAAGCTGCATCCGGGCAATGGCTACCAGCTGGCCACCGTCTATGGCTACGGCTACCAGCTGGAGCGGCTGGAATAACACGCAGTGAACCTTCGCGCAGGCCAGCCGGCGAGTGTTGCATCGGCACCCCGGCCATCTGCGCCAAGCCTGATCCATGTCAGGGACATATACCGATTATCAGGGGCCGTCCCAACCCGAGTGTGGGCAAAGAGTATAATTATTCCCAAAACCGGGGCCGAATCTGTCTGATTTTGTACGAATTGCATTGTTTCGTACGCTTTTCATTCAGTTTCACAGCCATAGAAGTGCAATTTCCCAGCTCATCGGCACTGCTGCCTTATAGTCGATTCCTCCATGCATTTGCTCGCCGTCGGACTCAACCACACTACCGCGCCGGTCTCGCTGCGCGAGAAAGTGGCATTCCCCGCTGACCAGATCGGTCAGGCGGTGGCGTCCGCGCGTGCGTGGTTCGGCGGCAATGACAAGATCGTGGCCTCCGGCGAAGCCGCCATCCTCTCCACCTGCAACCGCACCGAGCTGTATGCCGCTGCGGCGGCCGGGCAAGACGGGGTGGAGTTCGCCATCGACCGTACTGCGCAATTCCTGGCCGAGTATCACCGCATTCCCTACGCCGACCTGCGTCCCTACCTGTATTCGCTGCCGCAGGACAATGCCGTGCGCCATGCCTTCCGCGTCGCCTCCGGGCTGGACTCGATGGTACTGGGCGAACCGCAGATCCTGGGCCAGATGAAGGATGCAGTACGCCAGGCCGATGCCGCCGGTGGCTTGGGCACCTATCTGCACCAGCTCTTCCAGCGCACCTTTGCGGTGGCCAAGGAAGTGCGCAGCACCACCGAAATCGGCGCGCACAGCGTCTCGATGGCCGCCGCTGCCGTGCGCCTGTCGCAGCGCATCTTCGATTCCATCTCCGGCCAGAACGTGCTCTTCATCGGCGCGGGCGAGATGATCGAACTGTGCGCCACGCACTTCGCGGCCCAGAATCCCAAGACCCTGACGGTGGCCAACCGCACCATGGAGCGCGGCGAAACCCTGGCCCATCGCTTCAGCGGCCGTGCCATCCGCCTGGCCGACCTGCCGGCGCAGCTGGCCAACTTCGACATCGTGGTCTCCTGTACCGCCTCGCAGCTGCCCATCATCGGCCTGGGGCTGGTGGAACGGGCCGTCAAGGCACGCCGCCACAAACCCATCTTCATGGTCGACCTGGCCGTGCCGCGCGATATCGAGGCTGAAGTCGGGCGCCTGGATGACGTATTCCTCTACACCGTGGACGACCTGGCCTCGGTGGTCCAAAGCGGCGTCGAAAACCGTCAGGCGGCGGTCGCCCAGGCTGAAGCCATCATCGAAACCCGGGTGCAATCCTTCATGCACTGGATCGACAGCCGCGCCATGGTGCCGCTGATCCAGGACCTGCACGAAACCGGCGAGGCCCTGCGCCTGGCCGAACTGGAGCGCGCACGCCGCATGCTGGCCAAGGGCGAGGATGTGGAAGCGGTGCTGGACGCCCTCTCCAAGGGCCTGACCGCCAAGTTCCTGCACGGCCCGCAACAGGCCCTGCATCACGCCCAGGGCGAACAGCGCAGCCAACTGGTTTCGCTGCTGCCGCAACTGTTCCGCGCCAAGCGTTAGCGCCTCTCCCGCCGCGCTGGCCGCTGCCTGCGGCTGGCACTCTCGCGCTGTCGCCGACGGCTGCCGTCGTCCCCCTCATTGCTGACCGATACTGACTTCCCGACCTCATGAAACCCTCAATGCTCGCCAAACTCGACCAGCTCGCCGAACGGCTGGAAGAGCTCAACAGCCTGCTGGCCCAGGAAGATGCCACGTCAAGCATGGACAACTTCCGCAAGATGACCCGCGAACACGCCGAACTGGGCCCGCTGGTGGCGCTGTACCACGACTATGTGCAGGCCAGTGAAGATATCCGCACCGCCGGCGAGCTGCTGTCGGACCCCGACATGAAGGCTTTCGCCCAGGAAGAAATCGATGGCGCCAAGGCCCGCATGGAGGCGCTGGAGCTGGATCTGCAGAAGATGCTGCTGCCCAAGGATCCCAATGATGAACGAAACATCTTCCTGGAAATCCGCGCCGGAACCGGAGGTGACGAATCGGCCCTGTTCGCCGGCGACCTGCTGCGCATGTACACCCGCTATGCCGAACGCCAGCGCTGGCAGGTGGAGATCGTCTCGGCCTCGGAATCTGAACTGGGCGGCTACAAGGAAGTGATTGCCCGCATCGCCGGCTTCGGCGCCTACTCGCGCCTGAAGTTCGAATCCGGCGGCCACCGCGTGCAACGCGTGCCGGCCACCGAGACCCAGGGCCGCATCCACACCTCCGCCTGCACGGTGGCCGTGATGCCTGAAGCCGATGAAGTCGAGGATGTGGACATCAACCCGGCCGACCTGCGCATCGATACCTATCGCGCCTCCGGGGCCGGCGGACAGCACATCAACAAGACCGATTCGGCCGTGCGCATCACCCATTTGCCGACCGGCATCGTGGTGGAATGCCAGGACGACCGCAGCCAGCACAAGAACAAGGCGCAGGCCATGAAAGTGCTGGCGGCACGGATCAAGGACGTGCAATTGCGCGAGCAGCAATCCAAGGAAGCCGCCACCCGCAAGTCCTTGATCGGCTCGGGCGACCGCAGCGAGCGCATCCGCACCTACAACTTCCCGCAGGGGCGCATGACCGACCACCGCATCAACCTGACGCTCTACAAGCTCGATTTCATCATGGATGGCGACCTGGACGAACTGACCAATGCCCTCATCACCGAGCACCAGGCTGAACTGCTGGCCCAGCTGGGCGACGACTGAGGCCACCGGAACCAAGCCGGGGGGATGGGTTCAGAGTGCCTTTGCCGCCGCTTTGCCTGCGCGGGCAGCATGCACGCAGGCCCGGACTTCTCTACAATCGCGTCATGGCAAAAAAGCCGCCGGATAATCCCTGCGGCCCTGCCCATCGAACTGCCCGGCGCTGTCCCCCTCCATTAATGAATCACTGAACCCTCAACCATGAAATCATCCAAAGCGGTTTTCCTGCTGGTGGCGCTGGTCTGCGCTGCCCTGCTGGGCGTTGCCATGTACCTGCAGATCGTCGAAGAAATGCAGCCCTGCCCGCTGTGCGTGATCCAGCGCTACATGTTCGTGCTGGTCGGCGCCTTCGCCCTGATCGGTGCCCTGATGCCCGAAGCCGCCCGCCGCGGCAGCGCCGGCCTGGGCCTGCTGGCCGCGCTGGCTGGCGCCGGCACCGCGATCTGGCATCTGTACGTAAAGGCGCATCCGGGCGTCTCCTGCACCACCGATCCGCTGGAAACGGCGCTCAACCAGCTGCCCACGGCCAAGCTGTGGCCGCAGATGTTCACGGCCGATGGATTCTGCTCGGCCCCCTGGCCGCCAGTGTTTGGCCTGCAGATCCCGACCTGGTCGCTGATCTGGTTCGGCGTGCTGGCCCTGGTGCTGGCCGTGCAATTGTTCAAGCGCGCCCCGCGCACCACCATCTGGAAGTGATGGAGCCGCTCTCCAGCTATGCCGGCTGCACGCTGGCCACCGTATTGAAGACGGCGCCGCTGGAGCCGCTGGAGAACCGCATCCTGCTGTGCCACGCGCTGCGCATGACGCGCGTGCAACTGATCACGCAATCCGAACGGCGGCTCGATGCCGCTGAATCGGCCAGCCTTGTAGCCCTCTACGCCCGTCGCCTGCGCGGCGAGCCGATTGCCTACATCATCGGCCAGCGCGAATTCTATGGACTGGATTTGCGCGTGACGCCGGAGGTATTGATCCCCCGGCCCGATACCGAGCTGCTGGTGGAACTGGCCATGGAGAGATTGCCGCAAGGCGCGGCCCTGCTGGACATGGGGACCGGTTCGGGGGCGATTGCCATCGCCATCGCCCATACGCGGCCCGATGCTGTGGTGACGGCACTGGATGCCAGCGCTGCTGCACTGGCTATCGCACGCGAAAATGCCACGGCCAACCAGGTCCGCGTAACGCTGCTGGAAAGCGACTGGTATGCCGCCCTGCCCGAGGATCAGCGCTTTGCGGTGATCGCCTCCAACCCGCCTTATATCGTCGCAGGAGATGTGCATCTCTCCCAGGGCGACCTGCGCTTCGAACCGGTCGATGCGCTCACCGATCACGCTGATGGCCTGACCGACCTGCGCAGCATCATCGACGGCGCACCGGGGCACCTGCTGCCCGGCGGCTGGCTGCTGATGGAACATGGTTACGACCAGGCCGCTGCGGTGCGCGGACTGCTCTCCGGCACCGGCTTCAAGGAAGTCCAGAGCTGGCGCGACCTGGCCGGTATCGAACGGGTCAGCGGCGGCCGCCTGGGCTGATCCGCTGACCGTTTCCGACTTTCCTCCTGCTCTCTCAGGCCGCCCGCTTGCCGCCTCCTTGCGGCGAGTGCGGCTGCTGCGAGGATCCCTGTTCGAGCTGTGCCAGCAAAGCGGCCTGTTTCTGCATGGCCGCTTTCAGATGGCGTTCCTTCACGTGGCCATAGCCGCGAATCTCTTCCGGAATGCGGGCCACGGCGACGACCTGTTCCAGGTTATCGGGCGTGAGCTTTGCCAGCAGCCGTGACAGGGTGGCACGGTACTCGCTGATCAGCGCACGCTCCTGTTTGCGCTCATCGGTGTAGCCGAAAGGATCGAAGGCCGTACCCCGCAGGAAGCGCAGCTTGGCCAGCACGCCGAAGGCCGGCATCATCCAGCTGCCGAAGGCCTGCTTGCGCAGGTGTCCCTTGTCGTCGCGCTTGGCCAGCAGCGGCGGTGCCAGGTGGAAGCGCAGCTTGTAATCCCCCTCAAACATGCCGGCGATCTTGGCGCGGAAGGCCGGCTCGGTGTAGAGGCGCGCGACTTCGTACTCATCCTTGTAGGCCATGAGCTTGAAGAGATAGGTGGCCACCGCGCGGCTCAGTTTGAGGCCGCGTCCCGCCTCACCCAGCGTGCTCTCACGCGCCCGCACTTCTTCCACGGCATCGCGATAGCTGCGCGCATAGGCGGCGTTCTGGTAATCGGTGAGGAAGGCCACGCGGCGCTCCACCAGTTCATCCAGGGTCGGCGTGCGCTTGAATTCGATCACCTGGGCCGTCATGCCATTGCGGCCTGCTGCGGCCAGCACGAAGTCCGCATCATGTGCGGCCACGCGGCCCCAGGCGAAGGCCTGCTTGTTGAACTCCACCTGCAGCGCGTTGAGTTCGATGGCGCGCAACAGGGCCGCTTCCGACAACGGCACCCATCCCTTTTGCCAGGCATAGCCGAGCATGAACATGTTGGTCGCGATCGCGTCGCCCATGAGCGCCGTAGCGATACGGCCGGCATCAATGAGTGAAAGATTGTCCCGGCCGCAGGCCTTGGCGATCTCGCCTTCGCTGGAGGCGGTGGGGAATTGCCAGTCAGGATTGCGGACGAACGCGGCAGTGGGCATCTGCGTCGAATTGACCGCTGCATGGGTACGCCCCTCGCCCATGCGCGAGAGGGCATCGCGGCCCGCAGTGACGATGACATCGCAGCCGATCACCAGGTCAGCCATGCCGGTGCCCACGCGGGTGGACTGGATGTGCGCCGGGTCCTCGGCAACGCGCACGTGCGACATCACCGGCCCGCCCTTTTGTGCCAGCCCGCTCATGTCCAGCACCGAGCAGGCGCGGCCTTCGACGTGCGCCGCCATGGCGATGATCTGGCCGATGGTAATCACGCCCGTGCCGCCTACGCCGGTGACCACGATGCCGTAGGGCTGGGCCAGCCCCGGTAGCACCGGCTCGGGCAGGGTCGGCAAGGCCGGCCCTGATTGCGTCTTGGCACGTACGGGTTTCTTCAACTGGCCACCTTCCACCGTCACGAAGCTGGGGCAGAAGCCGTTCACGCAGGAATAATCCTTGTTGCAGGAAGACTGGTTGATCTGGCGCTTGCGGCCGAACTCGGTTTCCAGCGGCTCCACCGACAGGCAATTGGACTGCACGCTGCAATCGCCGCAGCCTTCGCACACCGCCTCGTTGATGACGGCGCGCTTGGCCGGGTCGGGATAGGCATTGCGTTTCCGACGACGGCGTTTCTCCGACGCGCAGGTCTGGTCATAGATCATGGCCGACACCCCCGGCTGTTCGCGCAATTCGCGCTGCACGGCATCGAGTTCGCTGCGATGGCGGATGGTCACGCCCTCGGCCCATTGTGTCCCGGCCGGATACTTGTCCGGCTCATCGGTGACCACGATGATGGGCCGCACATTTTCGGCGGCCAGCTGGCGCGAGATCATGGCCGGATCGAGCGGGCCATCGAACTCCTGGCCACCGGTCATGGCCACCGCATCGTTGTACAGGATCTTGTACGTGATATTGACCTTCGCCGCGACCGAGGCGCGCACCGCCAGCAGGCCGGAATGGAAGTAGGTGCCGTCACCGAGGTTGGCGAAGACATGCTTTTCCGTCGTGAACGGTGCCTGTCCTACCCAGGTCACGCCCTCGCCGCCCATGTGGGTGAAGAGGCTGGTCTCGCGGTCCATCCAGGTGACCATGTAGTGGCAGCCGATACCGGCCAGGCCACGGCTGCCATCGGGCAGTTTGGTCGAGGTGTTGTGCGGACAGCCCGAGCAGAAATGCGGCACGCGGTCCTTGTCGGGATCGGGCTTGCTGCTGATGTTGAGGGCCGCTTCCTTGGCTTCGAGATAGGCCACGCGGGTGCGCACACGCTGCTCTACCGGATGGCCGGCGAAGTAGCGCGAGATGCGCGTGGCAATCGCGCGCGCGATTTGCGCCGGATTGAGTTCATAGGTGGCCGGCAGCAGCCAGTTGCCATGGCCCTCGCGCTGAGAACCGCTCCATTCTCCGGTGTCATCGAATTTGCCGACCACGCGGGGTCGAACATCGTCGCGCCAGTTATAGAGTTCTTCCTTTAACTGGTATTCAAGAATCTGCCGCTTCTCCTCGACCACCAGAATCTCGTCCAGACCCTGCGCGAATTCACGCACGCCCTCGGCTTCCAGCGGCCAGGTCATGCCGACCTTGTAGAGACGGATACCGATGTCGGCGGCGACCTGTTCATCGATGCCCAGGTCTTCCAGCGCCTGGCGCGTATCGAGATAGGACTTGCCAGCAGTGATGATGCCGATGCGCGCACGCGGACTGTCCCAGATGATGCGGTTGAGTTTGTTCGCACGGGCATAGGCCAGGGCGGCATACCACTTGTAGTTGATCATGCGCGCTTCCTGGCCCAGCACCGTATCCGGCATGCGGATGTTGAGGCCGTCGGGCGGCAGTTCGAAGTCCGGTAACTCTATCTTCACGCGCTCCGGATCGATCATCACCGACATGCCCGATTCGACCAGGTCGGTCACGCATTTCATCGCGACCCACAAGCCGGTGTAGCGGCTCATGGCCCAGCCGTGCAGGCCGTAGTCGAGATACTCCTGCACCGACGACGGATAGAGCACCGGTATGCCGCAGGCCTTGAGGATGTGCTCGCTCTGGTGTGCGGCGGTAGAGGACTTGGCGGCGTGGTCATCGCCTGCGATCACCAGCACGCCGCCATGTTTGGAGGTGCCTGCCATGTTGGCGTGCTTGAAGACATCGCCGCAGCGATCCACCCCCGGGCCCTTGCCATACCACAGCGAGAACACGCCGTCGTATTGCGCGCCCTTGAAGAGATTGACCTGCTGCGTGCCCCACACACTGGTGGCGGCCAGGTCTTCATTCATGCCGGGATGGAATTTGACCTGTTTGGCTTCCAGGTATTTGCGCGCCTTCTCGGCGGTCTGGTCGACCGAGCCCAGGGGGGACCCGCGATAGCCGGTGATGAAGCCGGCGGTGTTCAGGCCTGCGCGTTCATCGTATTGCCGCTGCAGCATCGGCAGGCGGATCAGCGCCTGGATGCCGGTCATGAAGACGCGGCCGCGCTCCAGTGCGAATTTGTCGTCCAGGGATACATCGTCCAGCAGCAGGCGTTGCCCGGCGGGTAGGGGTGCGTTCATGTGGTCTCCGTGCCAAAAATCTTGTTTTTGCCTTGCACATGCTCCCGTCAGCGACGCCCTGCACAGGTGTCGCTGTGCGGCTACGCCGATCTGTCGGGAATCGGGGACACCTCAGTCTTGTGAACCGGGTGTCTTCAAGTTGTAGTGTCAAGTTAGCACAAGGGTGACCGGCCCGCTACGCGCGCCGCAGCAGGGTTTCCGGGCTTTTTTGCCTTGCAGGAAACTGTTTCCGCAGGTCCTGCGGCGTTAGTGGCAATGCAGAGAAGAAAATGCCGGAAAGCGAAAAACAACAACATTTCCGGCTGAAAAAAAAGGGCTGTGGATGCCCCAAGTGTTACAAGCAAGACGTGAATGTAACAGCCCGTAAAAGCCGTTGGACCAGCTCGGCCGCTGACGTTTAATAGACCTCACTTGAACAGCGATTGATTGGTATCCGTTACTGTGCAAGGTTCCTCCCCTCTAGTGTTGAAAGCACCACTAGCTCGCGGATCCGGCCTCCCCTGTCGGATCCGCTTTTTTTATGTGCGCTCAGTTCGTCCCGAAGGGACGTGGCCGGGGGGNGCGCTCCGAGGAGGGCGGCAATATCGGGAGCACGATGCGGGGCTGGTCACCGGTGAGCGTCTTCAGGAAAGCCACTACCTTGGCATTGTCCTCGGCACTGAATTGCCGGCCAAGCTGGATGCGGGCCATGGTATCCACCGCTTCTGACAAGGTAGCCGCCGCGCCATCGTGGAAATAGGGATAGGTCAGTTCGACATTGCGCAAGGTCGGCACCTTGAAGGTGAAACGATCGGCATCCTTGCCCGTGACGCTCGCCCTGCCCTGCGCTGCATTGGTGGTGACATAGGGCTCCACCAGGCCCATCTTCTGGAATGAACTGCCACCGACGGCCGCGCCGTTGTGACAGGCCACGCAACCTGCCGACTTGAAGAGCTGGTAGCCCTCGCGCTCGCTGCGCGTGAGCGCCTTGCGGTCGCCCTTGAGCCATTTGTCGAAGCGCGAATTGGGCGTGACCAGGGTCTCTTCGAAGGCGGCAATGGCTTGCGTGATTTCATCGACGCCCAACTTGTCGTTGCCGAAGGCCTGCTTGAAAGCGGCCACATAAGCCGGTATCGATTGCAGAACATCCACCGCCAGGGCGTGCGAGAAGGCCATCTCCCCGGGATTGGCGATGGGCCCGCCGGCCTGCGCCTTCAGGTCGGCCGCGCGGCCGTCCCAGAATTGCGCAATGTTGAGCCTGGCGTTGAGCACCGTGGGTGCATTGATCGGTCCCTCATGCCAGTTGTGGCCGATGGAGGTCTTGAGGTTGTCGGTCCCTCCCATGGACAGGTTATGGCATGCGTTACAGGAAATGAACCCGGACCTGGACAGGCGCGGATCGAAGAACAGCTTCTTGCCCAGTGCGACCATGGCCGGGTTGCCGACCCGGGCGGGCTGGATGGGACTGATAGGTTCCTTGCCTGTGGCAAGGACGGGCGCGGCCAGCGAGATGCCGGCAGCAAGCAAGACGGACAGGGTGAATCGGTGATGCATGGCATGCTCCTTCCTGAAGGGTGGGGATGCCTGCATTGTCCTTGCGCACTTCGGCGGCCCCTTGACCTGGATCACCGGGAAGGTCTGCGGTCAGCAAGCTGACCGGATTTTTCGCATTACTTCGATGCCGCCCGCGTTCGAGGGTAAAAGCCCACCCGATCCGCCAATAGAAAAAAGCCGTCCGTGACAACACGGACGGCCAGCTTGGTTTCTCATGTCGCCGGCCCGAAGCGGCCGGGCGGCATCAGCGGTTGGGAGGAAGATTGGACTCGCCCGCCAGCAGCGTATTGGCCGGCAAGGCCTCCTGCTGCTTGAGCCGCTCGTAGAGCGGCGTGAAGTCCGGTGCCGTATCGTTGAAGAGCTGTTCGAAATCCTTGATCACGAAATAGGTCTCCTGATAGGTATCGATCTTGTAGAGCGTGCGCATGATGCGCTCCACCTCAAACGGTACGCGACGCGGCTGGTCGCTGGAGAGGCAGTACTCGACCTCGCCGCCCGAGGAGAGGATGCCGGCACCATAGATGCGCAAACCCTCCTTGCTCTGGATCAGCCCGAACTCGATGGTGTACCAGTACAGGCGCGCCAGATAAGCCAGCCCGTCGAGCTTGAGCGCCTTCAGGCCACCCTTGCCGTATTCCTGCAGGTGGTTGGCGAAGATCGGATTGAACAGCAGCGGCACATGGCCGAAGAAGTCATGGAACAGATCGGGCTCGACGATGTAATCGAACTCGTGCTCTTCACGCAGCCACACGGTGACCGGGAAGCGGCGATTGGCGAGGTGCTCGAAGAAGGTGTGGTCCGGCACCAGGCCCGGCACGGCCACCAGCTGCCAGCCGGTGGCCTTGAAGAGCGCTTCAGTGGTACGGTCAAAGCGCGGGATGCCTTGCGAGACATCGAGCGCCTTCAGGCTGTCGATGAAGACATCACAGGCGCGGCCGGGAATCAACTTCGCCTGGCGCTCATAGAGACGACGCCACAGCGCGTGCTGGGCGGGCGTGTAGCCCTCCCAGTTCTGGGCCACGACGTAGTTGGCGTCGGCCTGGCTGTAGTCGCCGCGCAAGGCTCCGCTATCGGACTTGGTGGCGACGGTGGCGAAGAAATCATCGGTGTTGGGATTGGTGCTCATGGCATACCCGTTATCAAAGTGAGGCGCATATTATGCGCTCCCGGCACGGGATGGTCATGTGCGTTCGCGCAAGCAGCGCGTCAGGCAGCGGGCGGCGGCGTGCCGTCGTCCTTCTTTTTGGCACCGATGCCGGTCACGCGCGCGCCCCATTTCAGCAGCGCCTTGAAGTTGGCCTTGACGATATAGTCCAACATTGCAACTTGCTCTTCCAGCGCTTCCTGGAACACCGTGGCCGAGTTGGCAGGCTTGATCTTGAGGTAGGCATCGGCCTCGCCATAGTCGCGATGGATTTCCATGCCGGCCTTCTTGGCGATGTGCATCATGACCTTGTTGGACGAAAGGCAGTGCATGTACAGCGTATCGACATCGGCATTGCGACAGTGCATCGAAGCACGCATGAACAGGCGCGTGCCCACCCCGAGCCCGCGCGCGGCGGCCGTCACCGAGACCCCGAACTCGGCCACCACCGGCTTGATGGTGGCACCGCTGATGCGCGTGCTCTCCTTGGGCGCGAAGGCCAGGTGGCCCACACCGAGCAATCGCAAGCGGCGGTCATAGACGCCGAAGACGGTATCGCGCTCGAAGTTGATGCCCTCCACGTAGCGCGTCACCATCTCATCGGAGAGCTTGGAACCGAAGCGCAGCAGGCGATCCTTTTCTTCGAGCGCGAGGAAATGTCGCAGCAGGTGGCGGCGCGCGCGCGGCGAGAGCTCCTTGACGAAGACGTTGGGCTTGTCCTGCTTCTCCGGCTGTGCAGGCGGCAAGCCGGGTTGCTGGCCACGCAGGCGCTGGAGGAGACGGGACAGGGGATGGCTCATCGTGACCTTCCCTCAAGACTGCGCCGGACGATGCTGCTCGACATAAGCCGCCACTTGCGCAGTGCGTGCCGCCAGGATGGCCTCGGGAATGCGTTGCGGCTGTGCCTGCTGCTGTGCGATGGCGCCGGCATCGATGGCCTGCGCGGCCTGCAGTGCGCCTTCCAGATAAGCCGCCTGCGGGAAGGGCTGCAACTCCAGCCCGGTGCGGCCGCGATGGTCGCACTCCGAGGCACGCAGCATGTCGACGAAGCGCTGCGGTTTGCGGAAGGCATCGCACCGCGCGAAGAACTTGACCAGGGTATCGGGACGCATCTCGAAGGAGCGTCCCACATTGCCATGTTCGCGGGCCGTCATCAGCGCCAGGTCACGGCATTCGCCGGGTACCTTCAGGCGCGTGCAGACGTCTTCGGCCAAACGTTCGCTGCGCGCTTCATGGCCATGATGGCGCGGCCAGATCTCGGGCGGCGTGGTGCCTTTGCCGAGGTCGTGCAACAGCGCGGCAAATCGGATCGGCAAAGAAAAATCCTGCGCGGCGGCCCAATCCACCACCAGCATCACATGAACGCCGGTATCAATTTCAGGATGCCATTTCTCGGGTTGCGGTACGCCCCACAGCGCATCGAGTTCGGGCAGGATGCGCTGCAAGGCACCGCAGGCGCGCAAGACCTCGAACATGCGAGACGGCTTGTGCTCCATCAGGCCGCGCGCGAGTTCCTGCCAGACGCGTTCAGGCACCAGCGCATCCACCTCGCCCTCTTGCACCATGCGCTGCATGAGCGCGTTGGTTTCCGGCGCCACCGTGAAATCGGCGAAGCGCGCCGCAAAACGTGCTACGCGCAGGATGCGTACCGGGTCTTCGACGAAGGCCTTGGAGACATGGCGAAATACACGTGCCTCGAGGTCGGCACGGCCGTGATACGGATCGACCAGGGTGCCATCCTCATCCTGCGCAATCGCATTGATGGTGAGGTCGCGGCGCGCGAGATCGTCTTCCAGCGTCACATCGGGTGCGGCATGGAAGGCGAAGCCCTTGTAGCCGGGCGCGGTCTTGCGCTCGGTGCGGGCCAGGGCATATTCCTCGTGGGTTTCGGGATGGAGGAACACCGGGAAGTCCTTGCCGACCGGGCGGAAACCCAGTTCCAGCAGCTGCTGCGGCGTGGCCCCCACCACCACGTGGTCGCGGTCCTTCACCGGCAGGCCCAGCAAGCCGTCGCGCACTGCGCCGCCGACGGTGTAGGTCTTCATCGGCTGCGCCTCACTGGTGGTCCGGAAGGATTTCCTTCTCGGCCAGCGCCTCGGCGATCCAGCGCGCCACCGCCGGGTGCTCGCGCACACGGTCGGCATAGGCTTGCAGGGCCGGGGCCAGCGGCACCTGGTAGCTGACGAAGCGCATCACCACCGGTGCATAGAAGGCATCGGCAATGGAGAAATCGCCGAAGAGGAATTCATGATGGCCGAATTGCGAGAGGCACTCTTCCCAGATCTCGCACACGCGCGCGATATCGGCTTGTGCGTCGGCGGTGCGCCCCTTGCCGGGGTAGCGGCCACGGATGTCCATGCTCATGGCCGTGCGCAGGCCGGTGAAACCGGAGTGCATCTCGGCGCAGATGCTGCGCGCGATGGCGCGGGCATCGGTGCGGGCCGGCCACAGGTGGCGGTCAGGGAATTGCTCGGCCAGATATTCGCAGATGGACAGCGAATCCCATATCGCGATGTCGCCATCGAGCAGCACCGGCACGCGGCCCGAGCCGGTGTAGCGGGCGATCTCGCCGGCGGTCTCGGGCTGGTCCAGCAGCACGCGCACTTCCTTGAAAGGGATATCGAAGGCCACGGCGGTGACCCACGGGCGCATCGACCACGAGGAATAATTCTTGTTGGCTATGACCAAGGTGGGCATGTGGCGTCCGGCCTTTTGCAGGGTTTCGGACAAGACCGGATCCAGTTCTGTATCTTGCATTTGAGCTCGTTTCTCGAAGATCAATGTCGCGGCGACTGAACCATTCAGCGTCGCGCGGTGCTACGGAAAAAGTCGAATTGCTGTTGCGGGCTGCGCGGCAGGAGATAGCCGGGAATGACGTCTTCCAGTGCGCGCGGCGTGAGCTGCAGCTCGGGGGCGATGGGGCCGTGCAGGACATTGTCCACCTTCATTGAGGCGACGTTGTCGCGGCTCATCAGCTTGCCCGGCAGGTGTTCCAGCGCGAAGGCCTGCAGCCAGCCGGCCGCATCGGGCAAGCCGATCACCGGACGCGGATGGCCGCTGTACCAGCCCGACAGGCGCACCAGTTCACGCAGAGAATATTGCTTGGGCCCGCCCAGCTCGAACACCTTGCCGCCCAGGCGCGGCAAGGCCAGCGCATTGACGAAGGCCTGTGCCACATCGCCCACGTAGACCGGCTGGAAGCGCGCATCGGGGCTGCCCAGCGGGATCACCGGGAACAGGCGGTTCAGGCCGGCGAACATGTTGATGAAATTATCGCCCTCGCCGAACACGACCGAGGGACGGAAGATGGCCACATCGAGCGCCGGCGAGGCCAGCGCTTCCTGTTCGCCGGCCGCCTTGGAACGCAGGTACATCGACGGCCCCTGGGCATCGGCGCACAGCGCGCTCATGTGCAGGTAGCGCGGCACGCCCTGCTGCACGCAGGCGGCCACGATGCGGCGCGGCAGCAGCACGTGCTGGCGTTCGAAATCCGGACCATAAGGAGCACCGCCACGCGCCGGGCGCGATTGCAGGATGCCGACCAGGTTGATGACCACGTCCGCCTCGGCCACCAGGCGCGCCAGCACGGCATCGTCATGGATGTTGGCCTGGACCACGCTGACCACGGGCGAGACCAGCAGATGCTTGGCGCGCTCGTAGCGGCGCGTGGGCACCATGATGCGGTAGCCGGTGGTGCTGCCCAGCAGTTCGATCAGGCGGGTGCCGATGAAGCCGGAACCGCCGATGACGAGGATCTTCTTGACTGCCATTTGTCTCTCTCCGATTTCCAGGGGGAACCGCTGGCCGCCGCGTCAACGAGGGACGGCGGCCGCGGCGATGGGATCAGGGCAGGTCGGTGGCGACGTTGGCATTGGGGGCCACCGTACCCATGCGCTGCTTCAGCGATTGCGGGCGGTTCTCGAACATGGCCGCATAGTAGGTCGCATTGGACATCACGTTCTTGACATAGCCCCGGGTTTCATTGAAAGGGATGATCTCGGCGAAGATCGCACCTTCGACCGGACGCGGCAAGGTCGCGCGCCAGGTGCGCGGACGGCCGGGGCCGGCATTGTAGCCGGCGGTGGCCAGGGTTTCCGAGCCTTCCAGGTTGTTCAACACCATGTCCAGATAGCTGGTGCCCAGCAGCAGGTTGGTGTTGATGTCATTGACCTGGTCGGCCGTGAATTCGGTCATCCCGATCTTCTTGGCAACGAACTTGGCTGTGGCCGGCATCAACTGCATCAGGCCGGAAGCGCCCACGTGCGAACGGGCCGACTTGATGAAGCGCGACTCCTGGCGGATCAGGCCATAGACCCAGGCGTTCTCCATGCCCAGCGGACGTGTGGCCGCATTCATCTCGGGCAGGTGCGGTGCCGGGAAGCGCTGGGTGAAATCGAACTCGGTCTTGGTGCGGTCGGAGGTGTTGACCATGCGGTCCAGTACATCATTCTGGCGTGCGTATTCGGCGGCGGCCAGCAACTGGCGGTCGGTCATGTTGCGCAGTTCCCAGTTCCATTCGCGGATGGCTTCGAAGCGCAGGTTCAGCTGATAGAACTTGAGCGAGCGCTTGAAGCCGGCATTCTGCGAATACAGCGCCACTTCACCGGCGCCCGGCGGGGTCGGGCCGGGCGGAATGGTGATCTGCTGACCCAGCTCTTCCAGCGCCAGCTGGCCATAGAAGCTGAAATTGGGCGCGATCGATTCGAACAGGCGGCGTGCGGCCTCGTTCTGGCCTTCGGCCTTCAGGGCACGGCCGAGCCAGTAGACCCAGGCGGTGTCGCTGCGCAACGGGGCCGGCATGGCTTCGATGGTCTTGCGTACGGTCTTCCAGTCGCCGTCGCGCAGGGCCATGCGGACCTTCCATTGCATCGCATCCTGGGTCAGCGGCGCGTCCTTGGCTTTGCGCCAGTAGTCCGAGGCTTCCGGTGCCAGCTTGTAGGAGGCGGCCAGGGCGATCTGTGCCCAGGCCTGTGCGACTTCCTGCGAACTCATGTTGCGGCCGGCATCGTTGAGATAGGTGGCGGCCTGGGACGGATTGGTCTTGGCGATGCGGCCCAGCGCGATGATGTAGAGCTGGTGGTTCACCGGACCACGGCCCGGGCCCTTGGCCAGCATCAGCGCGGGGCGATCCATCACCTGGGTCACGCTGACATCGCCGCTGTCGACCAGCACCGCCGCACGGCGGGCCACGGTGGCATTGCCGTTCTCGGCGGCCTGGCGGATCTGGAACCAGACGTCGGCATCACTGAACTGGCCGTTCTGCGCCAGAGTGGCAATCAGGTCGCTGCAGCCCTGGCCGTAGTCCTTGGGATTGCTCAGCAGCGCACGCGCCTCCTCGGCCACATTGGCCCCCTTGAGCGCGCGCGAGTTCAGGGCAAAGCACTTGACCTGGGTATCATCATTGAGCACGAACTTGGGGTACTGCTCATCGAAGACGGCCCAGTTGCCGGTCTTGCCCAGGGCCAGCAGCCAGTCGTTGCGCAGGCGATCAACGATGGCCTGGCCGTCCCAGCGCGCCAGGAAATCACGGATCTCCTGCTCGCTGGCGCTGTAATCGCGCACGCGCGGCTTGAGCCGGTAGTAATCGACATAGGACGCCAGCTCATAGCCCGACAGCCGCGAGGCCAGGTCTTGCGCCAGCGCGGCGTTGTCGCTGGCGGCCGCCTGGCGCAGGGCCAGGAAAATATCGTCAGGAGCGGCGTCCGGGGCCACACGCTTCTGGGCGTGGGCGGCGGGCGCAGCGGTGAGCATGGCACCGGTCGCCAGCGCCAGGGGGAGCGCCACGGAGGCGGCCAGCGCGCGCAGGCGCTGGTTGAACGGATGATTCTTCGGACGCATACTCATGCAAGCTTCTTCATGCAGATTGTTGGAACAAATAATGAACCCAAGCATAGCACGCGATACGCCCCCTCCACCGACGGAACAGGAGGCGGCCGCCCTTCACAAACAGCGCCTGCGCGCAGAGCTGCTGGCGCGCCGCAAGGCCCTGCTTGACGAGGACAAGATCGCAGCCGATGCCATCATCGGGCAGCGGGTACTGGACTGGTGCGCCACGTACGCCATCCACAGCCTGGCGGTTTNCCAGCCGATCCGGCGCGAACCGGATCTGTCTGCGGCCTATAACGCGCTGGCCGCGCGCGGGGTGCACCTGTGCCTGCCGGTGGTGGTCGATAAAGATTCGGCACTGGAATTTCGCGCCTGGCAGCCTGGCGATCCTCTGGAAAAGGATGGGATGGGCACACTCGTGCCACCGGCCGGGACCACCGTCGTACAGCCGCAGGCCTTGTTGATTCCTTGCCTGGGTGTCAATGCGGCAGGATGCCGTCTGGGCTATGGCGGCGGCTTCTACGACCGCACGTTGGCGGCCAGTCCGCGGCCGCTGGCCGTGGGGGTCTGCCACGGCTTCGGACGGGTCGAATTCGAAGCGCAGGCGCACGACATCGCGCTGGATAGCGTCATTTTCGACGATATATGAAGAAAAAAGCCGGACTCAGGTCCGGCTTGGAAAGGCAATCTCCGCCTACTTCACCAGTTGTTGCCAGATCGCCTCGGTCGGCCCTGCCTGGTTCAGTGAATAAAAATGCAAACCGGGCGCCCCCCCAGCCAGCAGGCGCTGGCACAGCTGGGTCACCACGTCCTGGCCGAAGGCGCGGATCGATTCGGTATCGTCGCCGTAGCTGGCCAGCTTGAGACGGATCCAGCGCGGGATCTCGGTACCGCACATGTCCGAGAAGCGCATCAGCTGCGTGTAGTTGGTGATGGGCATGATGCCGGCAATCACCGGAACGGTCGCGCCCAGTCTGGCGGCCTCGTCCACGAAGCGGAAGTAGGCGTCGGCATTGTAGAAATACTGGGTGATGGCCGAATTGGCTCCGGCCTTCACTTTGCGTGCGAAGTTCTGCACGTCATCCTGCGGCGAGCGCGCTTGCGGGTGCATCTCGGGATAGGCGGCCACTTCGATGTGGAACCAGTCACCGGTTTCGGCGCGCACGAACTCGACCAGTTCGTTGGCATGGCGGAATTCGCTCGAAGCCTGATCCATCGCTCCATAGCCGCTGGGCAGGTCGCCGCGCAGAGCCACCAGGCGCTTGATGCCTTGGGAGCGGTAATCTTCGAGAATGGCGCGCAGGCTGGCGCGCGAGCTGCCGATGCAGGACAGGTGCGGTGCGGCCTCGTGGCCTTCACCGATGATTTCCAGCACGGTATCGCGCGTACCTTGTTGCGTCGAACCGCCGGCACCGAAGGTCACCGAGAAATACTTCGGTGCCAGCGCCGCCAGCCGGGCGCGGGTAGCGCGCAGCTTTTCCGCCCCTTCGGCAGTCTTGGGCGGGAAAAATTCGATACTGAAATTATGTGTACTCATTGATTCGAACCCGATTTCAGCAACAGTGTGGACAGAGCCCAGGACACGATGCTGTAGAGCAGTGCGCCGCCGACTGCAGACCAGAAGCCGGCCACGTGGAAGCCGCCGACCAGTTGCGCCACGACCCAGAACATGAGGCCATTGATGACCAGGATGAACAGGCCCAGGGTGAGCATGGTCACCGGCAGGGTCAGCACCACCAGCACCGGGCGCACGATGGTATTGACGAACCCCAGGATCAGCGCGGCCAGCAGGGCCGAGCCGAAGCTGTCGACCTGCACCGAGTGCATCAGGTAAGGAACGGCCAGCAAGGCCAATGCATTGATGAGCCAGGTCAGCAGCAGGCGCATGTAAAAACCTTTCGATCCCGTCGGGGAGTGATGAAGATACGTGAAGCTTGCATCACCTCAGGAGGGGATGCAAGGTCCGCGGGCGGGAGACGATGCTGAGACTGCCGGGCCGGCCCTCTCAAATCAAGAGAAGGCCGGCACCAGGCAGGAATCAGTAGCGGTAGTGCTCAGGCTTGTAGGGGCCTTCGACCTTCACGCCGATGTAGGCGGCCTGTTCGGCGGTCAGTTCGCTCAACTGCGCATTGAGTTTCTTCAATTGCAGGCGGGCGACCTTTTCGTCCAGGTGCTTGGGCAGCGTGTAGACGCCGACCGGGTAGTCCTTGGTGTTGACGAACAGTTCGATCTGGGCAATGGTCTGGTTGGCGAAGGACGAGCTCATCACGTAGGACGGGTGGCCGGTGGCGCAACCCAGGTTCACCAGGCGGCCTTCGGCCAGCAGGATGATGCGCTTGCCATCGGGGAAGATCACGTGATCGACCTGGGGCTTGATGTTTTCCCAGGTGTACTGCTTCAGGGCGGCAACTTCGATTTCATTGTCGAAGTGGCCGATGTTGCAGACGATGGCCTGGTCCTTCATCTTCTTCATGTGCTCATGGGTGATCACATGGTAGTTACCGGTGGCGGTGACGAAGATGTCGCCGTGTTCGGCGGCGTAGTCCATGGTCACCACGCGATAGCCTTCCATGGCGGCCTGCAGGGCACAGATCGGATCGATCTCGGTGACCCACACTTGCGCCGACAGCGCGCGCAGGGCCTGGGCCGAACCCTTGCCGACGTCACCGTAACCGGCCACGATGGCGACCTTGCCGGCGATCATCACGTCGGTGGCGCGCTTGATGCCGTCCACCAGCGATTCACGGCAGCCATACAGGTTGTCGAACTTGGACTTGGTGACCGAGTCATTGACGTTGATGGCCGGGAAGGCCAGCTTGCCCTCCTTGAACATCTGGTACAGGCGGTGCACGCCGGTCGTGGTCTCTTCGGTGACGCCCTTGATTTCCTTGATGCGCTTGGAATACCACTGCGGATCCTTGGCCAGATAACGCTTGATGGCGTTGAAGAGGCACACGGCTTCTTCCGAATCCGGCTTGTCCAGCACCGAGATGTCCGCCTCGGCACGGGTGCCCAGGTGCAGCAGCACGGTGGCGTCGCCGCCGTCGTCCAGGATCATGTTGGAATAGCCACCGTCGGTCCATTCGAAGATGCGGTGGGTGTATTCCCAGTATTCATCCAGGGTTTCGCCCTTGACGGCGAAGACCGGGGTGCCGTTGGCGGCGATGGCTGCAGCAGCGTGGTCCTGGGTCGAGTAGATGTTGCAGGAAGCCCAGCGTACTTGCGCGCCCAGTGCTTCCAGGGTCTGGATCAGCACGGCGGTCTGGATGGTCATGTGCAGCGAACCGGTGATGCGCGCGCCCTTCAGGGGCTGGGAAGCAGCGAATTCCTCGCGGATCGCCATCAGGCCCGGCATTTCGGTTTCGGCGATCTTGATTTCCTTGTGGCCCCAGTCGGCCAGCTTGATGTCTGCGACGATGTAGTCTTGGGTAGGATTGGTGGTCATGGCAATGGCGCTGTTCACGCCCTCCTTTCATGAAAAAGCCAGAAAAAAAGTAACGTGAGCGCGGTTGCCAGGCGACTTGCGCCTGTTCATCGCTTCAAGCCTGGCAGGGGATGTCCCTGTCGCAACGCTCCTTGCAGCGGTGAGGCATTGTGAGATTTGGCGTTCCGGACGCAATGCCAACATCGGAACAGTGCGCGAATCTTCATTCGCGGGAACAGCATTGTAGCGCGGGTCAGGCGTTAGTCAATCCTCGGAACAGGCGTGTGAATCACTATTCACACGCCTTTCCAGCAGGTTTGCAGATGCATTGGCGCTTCATTGTGCATGCTGCAAGCCGGCTCGTGCCGGATGGGCTGGCTTACAGGCCGGCCGAGGCACGCAGGGCGGCGACCTTGTCGGTGCGCTCCCAGGTGAATTCCGGCTCTTCGCGGCCGAAGTGGCCGTAAGCGGCGGTCTTGGCGTAGATCGGACGCAGCAGGTCCAGCATCTGGACGATGCCCTTGGGACGCAGGTCGAAGTGCTCCTGCACCAGTTGGGCCAGCTTTTCATCGCTGATCTTGCCTGTGCCGAAGGTGGTCACCATCACCGAGGTCGGCTTGGCGATACCGATGGCATAGGACACCTGGATCTGGCAACGCTCTGCCAGGCCGGCAGCGACGATGTTCTTGGCCACATAGCGGCCGGCGTAGGCAGCCGAACGGTCGACCTTGGACGGGTCCTTGCCGGAGAAAGCGCCGCCACCGTGGGGCGCTGCGCCACCATAGGTATCGACGATGATCTTGCGGCCGGTCAGGCCGCAGTCACCCTGCGGGCCGCCGATGACGAAGCGGCCGGTCGGGTTGATCAGGTAGCGGGTGTTCTTGAGCCACTCGGCCGGCAGCACCGGCTTGATGATTTCCTCGATGGCGGCTTCGTGGATGTCCTTCTGCTCCATCTCGGGCGCATGCTGGGTCGACAGCACCACGGTATCGATGGCGACCGGCTTGCCATCCACATACTTCAGCGTGACCTGCGACTTGGCATCCGGACGCAGCCAGGGCAGGCGGCCATCCTTGCGCAGTTGCGACTGGCGCTCGACGATGCGGTGGGCGTAATAGATTGCGGCAGGCATCAGTTCCGGGGTTTCATTGCAGGCGTAGCCGAACATCAGGCCCTGATCGCCGGCACCTTGCTCCAGATCAACGCCACGGCCTTCGTCCACGCCCTGGGCGATGTCGGGAGATTGCTTGTCGTAGGCCACCAGCACGGCGCAGCTCTTGTAGTCGATGCCGAAGTCGGCGTTGTCGTAGCCGATGCGCTTGATGGTTTCGCGGGCCACATCGATGTAGTCGACGTTGGCGCGGGTGGTGATTTCACCGGCCAGGACCACCAGACCGGTGTTGCACAAGGTTTCGGCGGCGACGCGGGAATGCGGGTCCTGGGTGAAGATGGCATCCAGGATGGCGTCCGAGATCTGGTCGGCGACCTTGTCGGGATGGCCTTCGGAGACGGATTCGGAAGTGAAGAGATATTCGTTGGACATGCAAGCCTCTGACTGAAAACGATTTAGCAAAATGTCGCGGCCCATCGTTAGTCGTGCCTGCGACGCTTTAGCGATATTTGTACCCCGTCTCGCAAGTTGTCATTAACTCGACGGCTTGTGCTATTTTACGCGTCTTGCATTTTTCTGCAATTTGACGGCGGAGCAACTCCGCCTTTTTGTTATCGGCAAGTATGCTCGTTTCTTTATTCCGCCTGCTCTCTTTCCTGCCGCTGCCGGCCTTGCATGCCCTCGGCGTGGTGGTGGGCTGGCTGGTTTTCCTGCTCTCGCCCGCCTATCGCCGCCGCCTGACTGACAACATCACCCTGGCCGGCCATCGCGACAGTCTGTGGAAATCGGTCGGGGAAGCCGGCAAGGGCATGTTCGAACTACCCTTCATCTGGTGCGCCCGCCCGGAACGGGTGTTGCGCACGGCGCGCATCGTCAACTGGGATCTGGTCCAGCAGGCACTAGACGCCAAGGCCGGCATCGTCTTCCTGACCCCGCACCTGGGCTGTTTCGAGATTTCGGCGCAGTCGGTGGCGCGCCATCACAGCCTGAGCGTGCTGTACCGCCCACCGCGCAAGGCCGCACTCAAGCCGCTCATCGAAGGTGCCCGCGCCCGCGCCAACCTGCACCTGGCACCGGCCAACCTGTCCGGCGTGCGTATCCTGCTCAAGGCCTTGAAGAATGGCCAGGCCATTGGCCTGCTGCCGGACCAGGTGCCGCAGAACGGCGAAGGCGTGTGGGCCGATTTCTTCGGCAAGCCGGCCTATACCATGACCCTGCCAGCCAAGCTGCAACAGATGAGCGGCGCGCCCATCATCCTGGCCTATGCCGAGCGCCTGTCCTGGGGACGCGGCTACGCCATCCATTTCGTGGCCTTCGAAGGTGAACTGGGCGAAACGCCAGAGCAACAGGCCCGTGCCATCAACGCGGCGATGGAAAAGCTGATCGCCCGCTGCCCGGCGCAATACATCTGGAGCTACAACCGCTACAAGACGCCCCCGGGCGTGACCCCGCCGGGAGCCGCGCAATGAGAGCCCTGATCGGGCTGATGTGGCTGCTGCACTGGTTGCCGCTGCCCATCCTGGGACGGCTGGGCGAGGCGCTGGGCTGGCTGCTCTATATCTATATGCGCCCGCGCCGCCGCATCACCCTGATCAACCTGCGGCTGTGCTTTCCCGAGAAATCGGAAGAGGAACGCCGCCTCATCGCTCGCCGCCACTTCCAGGCCTACGCCCGCAGTGCCCTGGAGCGCGGCATCCTGTGGTGGGCCCCGGAGTCGCGCCTGAAGCGCCTGATCCAGGTCGAGCCCGGCATTCCCTTCGAGACGCTCGACAAGGGTCCGACCATCCTGCTGTGCCCGCATTTCGTCTGCCTGGAGATTCCCGGCATCGCGCTGGTGCTCAACTCGGACTACTCGGTCTGCACCATCTACTCCCGCCAGCAGAACGAAGTGGTGGACCAGGCCCTGCTCAAAGGGCGCTCGCGCTTCCGCCCGGTGACCCTGCTGGCGCGCGAGAAAGGGGTCAAACCCATCATTCGCGCCATGCGCGAGGGCCTGCCCTTCATCATGCTGCCGGATATGGATTTCGGCACCCGCGATGCCGAGTTCGTCCCCTTCTTCGGCGTGCCGGCCGCCACGCTCACCGCCACCGCCCGCATCGCGGCGGCCACCGGCGCGTCGGTGGTGCCGGTGATCACCACCTTCCTGCCCGGCTATCGCGGCTGGAAGACCACTTTCTATCCGGCCTGGGAAAACTATCCGGGCGACGATATCGTGGCCGCCACCCGCCGCATGAATGCCTTCATCGAAGAACGCGTGCTGGAAGCCCCGGCCGAATATTTCTGGGCGCACAAGCGTTTCAAGAACCGCCCCCCGGGCGAGCCCGACGTCTACCGCAAGGGCCAGCACTAGACCCTGATCTCCCTCCCTGCGCCCTGTGAATCGGGCGCGGCGTACTTATAATGATGTGATGAAAATCAAATTTACCAAGATGCATGGTGCCGGCAACGATTTCGTCGTGCTTGATGCCGTGAACCAGGCCATTTCGCTCACCCCAGCCCAGTGGCAGTTCATCGCCGACCGCCGCTTCGGCATCGGGGCCGACCAGATGCTGGTGGTGGAAAAGGCGCAAGCCCCTGGCGTCGATTTCCGTTATCGCATCTACAACGCCGATGGCGGCGAGGTGGAGCAATGCGGCAACGGCGCGCGCGCCTTCGTGCGTTTCGTCACCGAAAAGGGCCTCACCGACAAGCGGGCGATCCGGGTGGAAACCATGTCCGGCGTGATCGAACCGCGCCTGGAAGCAGACGGCCAGATCACCGTGGACATGGGCGCGCCCATCCTCACGCCGGCCGACGTCCCCTTCGACAGCCGCGGGCTGCAACACCGTACCGAAGCCGAGGACACGCTGTGGCCGCTGGATGTGGCCGGCAAGACCACCTGGATCTCGGTGGTGTCGATGGGCAACCCGCATGCGGTGCAAGTGGTGGAGGACAGCGAAGCGGCCCCGGTCCTGGTGGACGGACCGCTGATCGAGCACCATGAACGTTTCCCCAAGCGCGTCAACGCGGGTTTCATGCAGGTGGTGGATCGCCATCACATCAATCTGCGCGTCTACGAACGCGGTGCAGGAGAAACCCTGGCCTGCGGCACCGGCGCCTGTGCCGCGGTCGTCGCGGGTATCCGCCGTGGCCTGCTGGATTCGCCGGTAGCGGTCCAGACCCATGGCGGCGTGCTCAACATCGCCTGGGCCGGCCCGGGCGAACCGGTGATGATGACCGGCCCTGCGGTGACGGTGTTTGAAGGCGAAATCGAACTGCCTGATTCGCTTTGATCCCGGAGAGTCCGGGATCAAGACAAAGCGGCTTGCAGAGGCATCAGCAAGCCGCTTTTCATTTGCGCTGCAAGACTTGCGCTGAACAGTGGCTTCAGGTTCTGTCAGGCCGCCAGATCCTGGGCCTCGGTTTCCTCGTCTTCCTGCGACTGGGGCAGCACGGTCTTCAGACGGTACAGACGCTGGCGGTAGTTGCCTTCCGGCCCGCTGGGTCCGCAGTCCATGTCTTCGAAGAGCCGTCCGATACGGTTGAGCGTGCCACGCTGCTCGCCGGTCTCCACCATGATGAGCCGCCGCTTGCTGCGCGCGTACTGGCTGCGGATGTCGATCATCAGGCAATGTCCGCAATCCGCCTGCTTCAGGTCGATCAGCAGGGCTTCCGGCCGGGTCAGGCCAAACAGCATGGCCAGTTCGATGCGGGCCGCCAGGAAGGGATGGGCATTGACCTGCTCGCGGCTCATCTGTGCGCGGGCCTGCACGGCCCAGGCGGCAGATTGCGGACGATCCGCCACCTTGTCGAGCAAGGCTTGCGCCTGTTGCGCGCCCTGGCTTGCCGCCTTTTGCAACCAGTACAGCGCACGCACGTCATTGGCGGGATCGTCACGCCGGTTGCGCCACGCGCCGACGCCGCACTCCACCTGCGCCTCCACATGACCCATCTCGGCGGCACGCTCCAAATAATGCTGCACATCGGCAAGGTTGCGCTGTGAAAATTCCGGCTTCAAATAGATACGGGAAAGAACAAACCAGGCCGCTGCCATCCCCTGCTCGCCCGCCAGGGTCAGCCAACGGATAGCCTTCTTGTAATTGGCTGACCCTTGCCCGGCGAACCGGCGCTCACCCGAGGCGTCGACCCGTCCGTACAACAGGCCCAGGGCCAGTTGCGCATCCCGGTCGCAGGCCAGGGCCGCCAGTTCCAGCAGTTGCTGGGCCTGCAGGAGATCGGGGCGCTTGTCGGACTGGTGCACTTCGGCCAGGCGGCGCAGCAACTGGATGTTCTGCGCACCGAGCGCAGCAGCCAGCGCCTCCGAAGGAGCATTGAGCTGCGCCACCTGCTGTTCATGCTGGCGCAACAGGGCATCGGCCAGGGGCTGGGCGCGCTGGCGGAAGGCCGCAAAGTCGGACTGCTGCCAGGCGCTGTCGGCCAGCGCATGCTGGGCCTGTTCGATACCGGCATCGGCGGCTTTCTGCGTCCATTGCTGCAATTGCTCGGGCCTGACCGTTGCCGCCGCCGCTGGCGCCACATCGGCTGCGGCCTCTGACGATACTGCTGTCGGGACCAGCATGCGTTCGCCCTGACGTGCCAGCAGCCACTGGGCATCCGGATCGCCCTCCGCCGCCACCGTTTCCAGCGCGCGCAGCGCGCGGTTCTTCTGCTCGGGACTGGCCGCCGCCACGCCGGCAGGATGTTCCAGGACCAGGCGCGCCAAGGTCAGACCAGCGCGCGTGGCCCCCGCCTCGAAGGCGCGCTCGTACCATTGCGCAGCTTCGTGCGGCTTGCCCAGCTGGCTCACAACTTCATAGGGAATATGCCGGGCAATGAGCATCCAGGCATCGGCCAAGCCCTGGCGGGCAGCCCGCTCCAGCCAGTGCCATGCGGTGCCCGGACTTTGCGGCAAACCATTGCCGCCAAACAGGTAGCGCCGGCCCAGGTTCAGTTGCGCCTGGGCATCTCCGGCACGTGCTGCCCGGATGATTGCTAGATCTTCGCGATTGGCCATCCAGCCTCCACATCAGGTCAGAAAGCCAAAATTATGCCGCACAATCGACATTTTTTTAAAATTCCCTGGAAAAGTATCCAAATGCATCGTTTTAACAACAAACTTGTTGACGAGACGGGGCGGATCAAGTTTTGCGCGGCCATGCCGTTAATGAGTGACACGCTGCAAGCCAAAATTTGCCTGTCATGCATTGACGGGCAGGAAAGCGTTTGAAAAAAA
>JGI24891J29808_1000297_pt1 | contig 41193 bp, 60 predicted proteins | sample FreactcultuFSWF8_FD_29808 | JGI IMG/M metagenome (IMG submission 29808) | reverse complement strand
TGCGGCTGGCCTTGCGGCTGGCCTTGCCCTTGAGCTTGCATCATGGCCAAATCCGCCTGATTAGCTTGCCAAAGCTGATCCATGTGATCCATGCTCATATCATGTGCAAGTTGCTGCGCCGCCATTTGCCTATCATGCACGTCGAGATTTTGAGCACCTAACACCTTAAGTCTCTGCGTCTCTGCATTATAAACATCAATATCCCGCATCTCATCCTTGCCTTTAAGTTTAACTTTGGCAATCTCCAATTCCTGACCAACCTTCTGCAACAGTTGCTGCATTTGCTGAACTTGCTGTTGCAGCATTTGCTCATTTTGACTTGGACCCTGTCCAAGAGCTTGAGGCGGAACCATACGGCGAAGGCGCTCTGCTGCTTCCTGTGCCATCGGAAAGTCACCTGCTTTCAGCAACAAATCACCGATCAAAGCAGTAAGCTGTGGAGCCTGTGTCAAGATCAATGTAAGGGCTTGGAAAGCTTCTTCACGTTTCGTAGCATAAGCTGGACCAATATCTGCTTGCACNTCATAAGTCCCNATCTTCGGGTTCATGATGCGTTTTGCAGTTTGCTCATTTGCTTTTTGCTTAATTTCAAATGCTTTCTTAGCCGTAGGATCAATCTCAATCTCCAGCGAAGTTTTATCTTCTCCCATTGCCATCACCACTCGCTTAGTATCGTAAACCAGCGGAATAAGCTCCAAGATAATCTTGCCTGTCCTTGCGATAGCTATACCAACTGCATTGATGTAATGGTAAGTAGCTTTATCACCCTGACGCTGCCTTTCGTTAATGGCTTTGCCTGTTCTTTCGTTTCCAGGTGCTCCAATCTGATTGTCATACTGCCCAGAAACCAGAGCCATTTCCATAAGCGAAGCTTGCATACCTTCCATTGCGACCGGAGCGCTAACTGGCGGTTGTACTCGCTGAGGAGGTGGAATATCCTGCCCTTCGTCATCTCGATTGTTATAAGGCAAAATAGAGTGATTGGAAGTATTTGCTGTCGCCCAAATTTGCTCATAGCCCTCGATGGCCTTGGCTGGCCCAATCCAAGGACTTTTGGTTTGCAATGCTCCATATTCCACCGCTGTGCTTGACCAGTAGTTATACATACGCTGGGCATCTATNAGGGCTCTAGTGTGACCTTTTCGATCCATCACACCATCTATCACTGTCTCCTCACCNATAACTGCCACAATCGGAATGGTTGAGCCTGGCCAAACTTTTTTGTCCATAATTTTATCGCCGACAATAAAATACCAGTGTACTTCTTTCCGCTTTACTTTTCTTGTTTTGGTAAGAGGATGATCCAGCAATTCATCCAGCAAATCATCGCTTCCATCCAGATGCTCTTTGAGTTTACTAAGCATCTCATCACGCTGTGTTCCATCCTCATCCTCCACATGCACCAGAGTATCTTCAATCTCCTCAACGGTAAAATACTCCGCCATCATAATTTCATTTTGATTAAGCCAAAGCGAACCTTCGCCAATCACCGGAGTATTTGACACATCCTTGTACTTGGGATGCTTTTTGATAAATTCTTCTCTATTCATCTTGTCAAAAATGATAGCAAACTTCATATCCGACTTATCCTTCTCCTGAGCATCAGGATCAAGGTAAACAGTCAGTGGGTCAGCAATACCTTTGATAAAAATGTCTTGGTTAAAAGATTTCTCATCCACATAAGCCGTCAAAACTCGCCAGTAGCCGATACCGCCTTGCACCATGGTTGTAACTGCTGCATCATAATGAGTCGTGGCATCTGACTGATACTCAATTCTTCGCATCAGGCTATTGTACATCTGTGCAGCATCATAAGTCGCATCATTGCCATTAGGCAAGATTTTAATTCCAGGTTTATTCTGCTTGGCATCGTTGACAATGAGAAGGCAATGCTGACGAGTTTTATTAAGCGTAAGCATTGGCTTTTTGTCCAACTTACGATAATCCTGCACATCGCTAGGCCACTGATACATGTTGTATGAGTCACCATTGCAGAACTTAGTGTCCTCCAGAAAGCGAAAATCTGCTTGCGACTGCCAGTCACGAGCAATTTCAAATCTATCAGTGGCTTCCTTGAGAATTTTCTCATCATCAATATTCAGCATTGCGCTACCCCATCCAACTTGTGTTATTGCCAATTAAAATCTGAGCAAACTTTGCCATTTTACCCGTAGCTTGATCTACCAATTTTGGATTAGCCTCGGTTTTTCCACTCCCATACCTACTGACTACTCCAGAATAGCAAAACGAGTCAGCAGCATCCGATGCCCAATCATGGTAAGGCTCATCGCTAAGTCGCGTAGTGCCAGTTACCAAAGCATACCGATAGTGCATCAGAGCATTTATCCCAGTTTCAGTTTTTTCTTTATCAAAATAACACTGAGGAAAGATTGTTCTAGCCGCATTGATCCTGTCGGCGATNGCAAGCTTAGGTACAATCCTAACTTTCCTGCCATTGTTTCGCAAAATCTCTTCAATGCTCATTCCTGTGCCAAGTGACTTGGACTTGGCGTCATGGGGAAGCCAGTCAATGCCATAGATATATTTTTTGGCTTGAAGTATCTGGAGATAATAACTGAGAGGCTTTTGTCTGCCTTCAAAATAGTCGATGTATCGGTACTCAAAACCAATCTTTTGCCTAAACCAGATAGTTGTGGCGTCACCATAACCTAAGTCCCAGATAGTGTCAACAGAAAAAGACGAGTCGTAAGGTACGCTCATAATTCGATTTTCACTAATGGTTTGACGTAGTTCTTGAGCAAAAACTGCACCTTCAAGATTTTTCTTGCACTCTCCTTCCCATACATTTAAGTATGAGTCATAATCAAGCTCCTTAAGTCGATCCATTTCGTCCTTGAGAACCTGCGGAAACCAAGGATTATCTCGCCAAGAAATTTTGATTACAAAAGCATTAGGTGGGGCATTTTTGACAAATCTTTGGTAAGTTTCATCTGTTTCCAATTCTGGGTTGAAAGAGAGCCAAATTTCACTTCCTTCCTTACGAATGGTAGGAATCAGCACTTCCCATGAGTTTTTAGAAATAAGATTGGCTTCCTCCACCCAGCAAACATCAACACCCTCGTAGGACTTAATCTTAGTAACATTATGCCGAATACCTTCGAAGGAAAACTCAGTTCCTTCCGCCCTACCTACTCCCTTAATAACTGCTTTTTGAATATCATAAAACTCGCTTAAACCCATGTTTGCAATCTGGTCACTTAAGACTTTGTGAACCGAGTCCTGCATAGAGTTTTGAAATTCACGAGCACAAAGAACTCTCAGTGGTTTATCAAGACCTTGGAGAAGCAAAGCTCTAGCAATNCCCCAACTTTTTGCCCCGCCTCGACCTCCATAAAGCACCTTATATCTCTTAGGGAGAAAAAGGCATTGCAGTTTTTCCGGAAACTGAATTACAGGTTGATCCACTGGTTACATCCTTTGATTTTCAAACGTGGAACGAGTCAAAACAAATCTTTTTTGCCTTTAATCTCGTTCTTGTAGGCTTTTTTATTATACTCTTTCAAGTTTTTATTAAGCTGACCTTCCGGCTCTTTTGGGCTTTTTATCTTCATTTTTGGCAATTTTGTCATAACTTCTTTAGGATTTTTAGCCATTTTTATCTCCGATACCAAGCATATTGAGTTGAATTTAGCTGAACTGGGAAAAATTCCACAGTTCCGGCAAGAAGTTGCCATGAAGTATTACCTTCACACACGTCCCTGACCGCTACTGACGTGCCAAAATTGATTGTAACTGGATAAGTTTCTGTATTATTGCCGTAATCCGAGATCACAATCGAGCTTTGCGATGAGTTATTGATAAAATCAATCACATTTGGCATAGTCAGCGTAACTGTTCCTGCCACATTCAAGATTACATCAGTGCCAGTGTTAGGAATTACAGTTGTTCCAGCAGCGGTTATTTGACGCACAGTTCTAAGATTAGGATTGGCAGTATTTCCGCCAATCGACATAGAATTTATCATATCATTGAGCATCTGATACAAGACCGCACCAGTAATTTGGCCTTGCCCATTTGTTGTGATATTTGAAACTAATTCAGCTTGTAGCTGCGCTCTCGTCAAGACTGTCATTTGAGTTTTTCCTTAGTAAGCAAAGCAAGAAACTTGCAAAATGTCACTTGCTGCCCAAGCGGTTGCAACACCTGTGGTATTGTAGTTGGTAACTGTGACAGTCGTTGTAGTGCTAGCCGAAACTTTAGTAAAAGTTGTAGCTGGAGTTGTAAAATCTTGCACCCAGCAATTCCACCCAGTTGTGGCTGTTGGCAAGCCAATTACACCAGACGATGCAGTAGCACCTGTGCCTACGTTGATGCGGAACGCCGCTGTACCGTTGTTGGCTGTGACTGAAGGCGAAGTTCCGAAGCCAGATGATATGGTTGGAGCCGCATTGCTTACAAGCAGGTTGGTCTCAGTGATTGTGGTAAACTTGCCTGTACTGGCGGTTGTAGCCCCTATTGATACGTTGTTGATAGTACCCGCTGTAGCCGGGCTGATCGTAACAACACCCGTACCCGTAGGCGAAAGAACCACGTTGGCGTTTGCAGGGCTAAGAGTAACTGTGCTTGATGCCCCAAGAGTGGTAAACGATCCTGCGGCTGCTGCCGTTCCCCCGATGGCCGGAGGCGAAGCAAGGTAGGTGCTAAAGCCCGTACCGGATACAGTGTTGGAAGCGGATAGTGTGGTAAATGCTCCAGTACCTGCGGTAGTCGCACCAATGTTCATGTTATTGATGCTACCAGCAGTCCCGCTAGTAATCGTAATTGTGCCCGCACCAGAAGTTGTATAAGACTGGTTGTTCGTTGTGGTGTTGTGAACAATAGCACCCGAAGCGGTCAATGCGGTAAATGTTCCCGCTGCGGCAGTTGTGCCTCCAATAGCCGGAGGAGAGGCTAAGTAAGTTGTAAAACCTGTGCCGCTTACCGTGGTGTTAGCAGTTACTGTAGCTGCCGTAATCGAAGTTACCGTAGGGGTAGCTGAGTAAGCCGGAGCAGCGCCGACACCGCCTGACACAAGTACCGAACCTGTGGCTACGTCTGCAAGTTTGCTGATTGTAGTCGAGGCCGAAGCATAAGGCAAATCGCCAATGGTGTAAGAGGCTAGTCCTGTGCCGCCGTTGGCCACGCCAAGCGCACCCGTTACGTTAGTAGTCGAGGCAAGGTTTAATGTGCCAAATGCGGGAGCAGCAATACCGCCGACACTAAGCAAAGCTTGTCCAGCTGTTCCAACTGCCGTTGCAGCCACAGCACCTGTGTTGTTGCCGTACAAAACCCCATACTGGGTAAACGTTCCTACCCCAGTACCACCCGAGCCTACGGCCAAAGGAGTGCCAAGAGAAAAAACGCCAGTGCTAGAAAAACCGCCAGCATCTGTAGTTCCACTGTTAGTAAAAAAGTGAATGGCGTTGGAAGTCAGCGTTCCAATCGCCAAATCCCCGTTTGAGGAAGTTAAAAAAACCGCATTGGGCAAATTCCAGCTACCCGATCCGGTAAATCCAGACGAGTTCATGCCAAAATCGCCAAAGTATGTTGAGGTTGTGCCTAGGTTGTTGCTGACCACATAATCCGCGCTAGCCGCTGCCCCTGCGTTGCTATTTGACACCACTACCTGATCGTAGCTATTCACATTTGCATTGAAAGAAGCAAAGATATTGGTGTCAGTGTAAGGAAGTGTGCCGTATGCAATCGCACCTAAAGCCGAAGCCGAGCTAATTGAGGCCGAAAATGCCTGTGGCTGTGTCCAAGTATTTACCGTACCAGTGTTACCTACACCGGTATTGCAGCTAAAAACCCCACCGGTAGCATAATTGAGAGCAGTACTTGTGCCATTGCAGTTTGTAATCGCTACCCAAAGAGGGTCATAACCGCCACCAGCACCAACTAAAGTAGTGTCCAAAGCAGCTGGGCCCAAGTTACCCATACCGCTAACTCCTGGGCCACGATTGACCGGAATTGTATGGTTAGGGGCAACTTGAGCCAAAAGGGGAGCCTGACTTAGGAGAAAAATCCCAGTCAGGAGTGAAAGTAATTTTTTCATAAATCAAGCTCCTTTGTATTACTTCGCCGCAGAGGCGCTAACAACCGTGGTAGAAGTCACGGCTACTGGTGTCCCAGTTGCAAGTGCAGGGCAAGCATCGTAAGCAATCTGGGCGTTATTTGCCAGTGCCTTCTGCACTTTCTTATTTGCATCTGCGTCAGCTGCAATAACTGAGATAAGTGCGGCATTTGAGCAGTCAAACTGCACAATATCCGTGCCTACAGTCTTAATAACCGTTGCTGCATTTGAGCCAAATGTTTCCAACTCAGTCATCTGAGCCGCAGAGCATCCTGTAAGACTCAGCATCAAACAAATATATGCTAAATTTTTCATTCTAGCCTCCTTGCTTAATACGAAACAAGCAAAAAAGTATCGCTTGCTGTTCCAGTTACCCAAATCTCATCCCCTAGCACAGTATTTCCTGCGACAGTGCAAGAAAAATTTGAGCCACCGTTCAAAGACACAGATTTAGTATTTCCAACTGGGGGAGTACTTCCACCGGTAGAGTCAAAATATATGTACATTGTATGGGTGCCGTTATTGTAAAATGTGCAGCCAGAACGAGACAGGTTAAGAGGTGTAACGCTTTGATATGTATTTGTTACAGCTATTGTTCCTGAAGTCAGAGTGCTCAATTTTGCACTATTAGGCAAACCACCGCCAGTTGTAGGCGCAAGGCAATGGGTAGGAGCATTTGGGTCACAAATTGCGTCACTCTGCCTAATCNCTCCATCAGGAGCAGCAAAGGCTCCCGAAGGAGCCAATGCTAGGCAAACTAGCAAGATTTTTGAAAATTTACCTAACATTGGCTTTCTCCTTACTGGATGCGATACCAGGTCAATGTGCTCAGACTGTAAACATATTCAACTGGGGTGTTGGCAGCCAAAGCAGTCACACCACCGACAATGGTCTGACCAGTGCCCGCAGTCAAAGTTAAAGCTGTAACAATCGCACTTGAAAAGATACGCAAACGCTGACCGTCCACTGCTGCCGTTGGGAACACAAAGGTGCCCGTGGCGAGCGTACCAGCCGGAGTAATCTGCTCAATCGTAGTCGTAGCGGGAACAGTAATGCTAAAACCAGTTACAGGGGTTGACTGAGCATAAGTAGCCGCACGAACCTGATTCAGCGGAATAAGCACAGTCTGAGGATACAGACCACCAGTCAGGGAGGTATCTGCTGGCATCAGTTCGTTACCAGTCACGCTTGGGCCAGCAGGAACTGTGCAAGTCTGTACGCCGTTTCCGCTAGAGCAGTTATAAGCCGAACCGCCCGCGATTGGGAAGTTAGGAAACGTGCCACCAGCGTAAGCTGAGGAAGAACCCAGCACAAGTGCCAGGGCAAGCAAAGCAATCTTTTTCATATTATCTCCTTAAAGTATCCATGGCCTCGCGCAGAGAACTATTCCCCGCATCCGGCTCTTCTACATCCAGTTTTGGAGGAGTCGCTGAAAACTCCTTCATCACCTTGTAGTCATCTCCCTTACAAATTGTCTTTGTAATAAGATAACCGTTTTTGATTTCTTCCACATTGATACTCTTGCTCGAGTATCGGGAGAAATTATTTTTCCCTAGCGCCATTGTTCATTTTCTCCTCTTTCGAGTGGCTCTGCTTGTCATGAGGAAGATAACCGAACGCTTTTTCATTTTCAGCCTGAAGGGCCGAAATTGCGCCTTTCAGCAGCGAACCTTCACTCTCATTATTCATGTCTTTTTCTTTTGCCATTTTGNAGCTCCTTTAGTGGCGGTCGTGCAAATAGTCCTATGCTTTGCACCAGCAGTCAAGCCCTCTCGCGAAGGCCAGATGAGAAAAATGGAGAAGGTGGAAGCTTGGCCCTGTCCGAAGGCACCCCTGCCCACAGCCCTGCCCACGGGTAATTACATGGAACCTAGCCCAAGCCAGTGGTAAACTGGAATAGTGCCCTGCGCCAAGATAAGGGCATCGTCCAAGTTCGTGGTCAAGGTCTGGGGGAGGGTATCCTTGGTCAAGTTTTTAGTCACCACCACGCCCCGCACCGGCTTGCCATAGGCTAACTCCAGTACTGGTTTATAAAGCTTGAGTATCTGGGTAAGGGCGGCGGGAGTATCCGTCAGTTTAACTTCAAAAACCAAGGTGTAGTCTGGCCCTAGCCACACTACGTCCGGCTGGCAGTAGCCTTTTCCATAGTAATCCAGAAAATAATACCAAGGGCCGAGAAGCGGATCATCCAGTGCCTTAGCCAACGCCTTGCCGACCTTCCTTTCGTAGCTAAGCCCAAGGGCTTTTGACCCTTGAGCCTTGCTTTTCGTTAGTCCTTGGGGCCGTTCGCCTTGGCTAGCCCAAAGCAACCCGCTAATGTGCCGTGTCATGGCTTGGTAGTCCCTTCTAAAACATTCAAGTCAATGACCCTGCCCATACCAGTCCCGCCCAAGTCCTCGGGCTGAGTTCCAATAAACTGGATGTTGACAATCGGGCCGGAGGATTGACCCTGACCGAAGGCCTGCCCACTGCCCTTGGGCATCCCTTTGCTGGGCGCAGAACTCCGATCCAGNGCATCACTCATCACTTCCCTAAGTTCCTTGACTGTAAACGAGTCNGGATCCTCCTCCAGTCTTTCCTGAAGTTCCTCCGCCGCGCTCATGCCTAGCTTTGCCAACCTCTCATGCACATCCAGATAAATCTGTTCTTTTTGCTGGGAGTAATAATGCACCAGTTCATTAAAGGCTGGGTCATTTTTGAGTATCGAGATCCGGCTTAGGCTGTAGCCGGTAATGGCCGAGGCTTCCACCATCTTGATGCCCTCCGCCATAAGCTTGGCAAGGGTATGGTGGGCGCTTTTCAGTTTCACCAGCGGCCTAGTCGTAACTCCCTGCTCGGGCGGGTTCAAAATCTGATCCACATCGCCAGCGTTTAAGTCCCGAAGGTAGGTCATGCTTAGGGGTTCCGCTTTGCGGCCTCTGGCTGAAGGGGCTCCGCCCAGCATATCTAAAATGTCCATCTCTAATCTCCTAGGCGGAGGAAAGGCCGCGCCCTCCCTGAGTTCCCGCGAGAATGGCAAATTTTTGCCCTTGAGTCAAGTCGGAAGGAGAAAGCAANGGGAATGTGACATGGGATTTTGCGGAAAGGGGAAAAGGTGGGTGGAGAGAGTGACCCTGACCGAAGGCCGAAGGTCTGGTCGAAGGTTTTTGCTGGTGCCATGGGTGGAACGAGTAAAATTTTGGTCGTAGAAAAACAGCTCCAGACAACGCCAAAGAGGACCCCTAGACTCGGCCAGTCCCCCCGTCTCAAGCTGGCGACAAGCCAGCAGGATCGGCTAACATGCTAGCATGGCTAGGCTGCTAGTAAGCCTAGCCTAGCTAATAGGGCTAGGCTGCTAGCTAGGCTAGGCTGCTAGCTAGGCTAGCATCCCAGTCCCGTCCTGCCCTTGGCCAGCCATTACTTACAGCTTGAAGTTGCATCCTGCCCTTTCCTCAACCGAAAAAGAGACAAATCGCAAAGTTTGGCTGGGCTGGTGCGATAGGTGCAGGCAAGGACTCTAGCCTGCCCTTGGCCTTCCTTGGGCCTATTGCCCTTTCGGGCTCGTACCACCTTGGCCTTGGCCTTCCCCTTGCCCTGTCCCTTCCTCTTATAGTACCCTGTCACGGCCTTCCCCTTGGCCTTGGCCTTGGCCTTCCCCTTGCCCTGTCCCTTCCTGCCCTTTCCTCTTATCGGCCTGTCCTTGACCTTCTTTTCTTTTTAGTGGAACCAGTCCCTTGCCCTAAAATATTTTATAAAAAGATTGCAAAGGGACTTGCACTGCTCACGATAAAATGCAATAAACGGTTATCGGGACATTTGTTCCGGTCTGCCCTTTTGGGCTGGTTGTTTCTCATCGTTACCTAGGGTTTTCGTACCCTAATTAGGAGTTTACTATGACTACTCTCTCTTTTAAAACTTACACCATTGACACAGCTAACCTTGCGCCAGCGGCTCTTGACTATTTGCTGCAATATGGTTTCGCCAAGTCGATGCAGGACTGCGTAGCAGGACAAAAAAAGGCTTTGGCAGATAAAGGCTTTAGCGAGTCTGAAATTGATATTGAATTGAACGATTTATGGACTCAACGCTTAGAGGCCATCGAACAGGGATCAATCGGTATTAGGACTGCTAGCCCGCGCAAAGACACTAAAGCGAAGCTGGTCGCAGAAGTTACCGCATTCCTACTTAAATCCGCTGTCAAAGCCAAGGGCAAAACATTGCCCAAGGACAAAGAGCAGCTCGCAGCTCTCATTGAAAAATGGGCTGCAATGCCTAAAAATGCCACGGCTATTGCTGAGGAAGTCGCTAGACGCGAGGCCTTGGCCTCTGAATCTGATGACGAAGGGCTTGATGCTCTTTTAAACGACATTTAAGACCATGAGGGCAGGGAGCAATCCCTGCCCTACGGACTTCGTGCCATATCGTGAAAATACGTCTTAAGGCTAGCTTAAGAGTTTACCCTAGGGCAGACATTTATTTGTCTGCCCTTTTTGCTCTGCCCTTCCCTATGGCCTTAGCCTCGGCCAGCCAGCCCTCTGGCCTAGCAGCCTAGTCATACTAACATGCTAGCAGCCCTAACATGCTAGCTGGGCTAGTATCCCAGCCCCAGCATTTTTGCCCCAGCCAAACGTTAATCAAGCTCCTTGCTCCCAGCCCCGAGCCGCCGTGATGGGCTGGCGTGATGGCCCCTCGGCGTGATGGCGTAATGCTGGCTTTTGGGCAAGGTGATGGCCTCGAGTCCTCCGGCGTGATGCTCCAAAACACTTTTGCCCAGTTTACTTTTGCGTGATGCACCTAAAAGTCTGACTTGAGACTCTGAAAGCGTTATAAATCATAGCCTTGCGAGTTTTTGGGTAAGCAGTTGGACGGATGCGAGCGCTCGGTCGCTGCCGCCATCGGCAGCAGAGGTTCAAAAATCGCCCATTCCGCATCGGTCAAATCGCTTGGCAGCCGCAGCTTTTTGTGTGCACGCGAGTTTCGGGTCAGACCCTAAAAGAAACTTGAGGTCAAAAGCAGCCCTACCAAAATCATTGTTACATTTCATGATCCTGAAAATAAGCTAGTAAACGTGCACCTAACATTATATGTACGCCTATGGTTCTTTCGTGTGTCCAGCCTCTGGCGCTCCAGTTTGAGGCTCGAGGGACTCGTCCCACTTCTTGAATTTCAAACGTGGAACCAGTCCCTTTGTCAGTTTTCATCCTTTTTTCAGTCCCCCAATGCCTTGTCCCTGCCCTTGAGTCCGTGTTCCATGTTACTCTAGTTTCTTAATTTTTTTTTTTAAAGAAATTTCGGAAAAACGCGAGCCACGCCTTGACTTCCTTCCCTTAAAACAATAACCATAGGCGTACATAACATGTCACATCCATAATCACACACCTATTTTCAGGATCATCACCAGTGATCCCAGACACTTTTCCCCCAAATCCCTCAGTTTTTGGCCTTTNCACCCTTTTTCTTCCTCTTTTCACCCTTAACCTTCGCCCACCACCCCGACCTCAAGCCTCTCACCTCGCNCATCTCCCCACTTTTCCAGCCCCAAACCTTCACCCTCCTCCATCCACCTTAAGGCTTTTTCTAAGCCTTCCCCTTCAGCCCACCAAAGGAGCCCAACATGGGAATTTCACAAGACACCCTCAAGCAGGTTTTGGACGAAGGCCTCGCCTTTCGCCAAGCCTACTTCAACCTCATAAATGAGGTCAGGGCCTCAGCCTCCCGCGCCATGAACCAAGGCAAAGCCAGCCAAAACCAGCCCCTCCACGACTTCGCCCTGGAGCTTAAGTATGTGACCGAGGCTCTCCAGCACCCCAGAGACACAAACCTCTACGTAGAGCTTCGGCACTGGCAATCCAGCCACAAAGCAAATGCTTGGAGAAAGGAGTATATGCGGAGACGGCGGGCAGGGCAGCGCTCCGGCCTTGAGCCCAACTACTCCGCCTTGGCCTACGAGCAGGAGCAAGCCGCCAAGTCTCCACCAGCCGGATCATTCCCTTCGGCCTTCAACTTGACCTACGGGCAGGGCCCAGCCGAGGACTTTGCTCAGCTTTCCCCTCGCATGGTCAAAACNTCCANCGGAGCACTCGTCCCCGCCGAATACCTCAGTCAAGACCAGCCCGTCACCTTCGGGCAGGGCAGCCCCTTGAGCAGGGCAGAGCCCCCAGACCTTCCATCCGTGACCAACGCAGAGCTTGCCGAAGCCTTAGCCTTCAACATGACTCCTTCGGACTTGGACGACATGTTTGGTCCAACTTGGAGGGCGTTGCCCGAGGCCAAAGCCAGAGGCTTAGCCTAAGGCTTAGCCTAAGGGCAGGGTCAAGCCTTAGGCAGAGTCAAGCTAGCATCCCTCTTTCCTAGGATAAAATTCCTATCCTAGGAAAACCTTCTCGATTGCATCCATGGCCCTATACCTATATACTATCCCCTAGGCAGGGCCCTTGCTCTGCCAGCTTTCACCTAGGAGCCTACCCCATGCCAGCTTTACGCCTCGTCCCCCTCCACCAGCCCGATCCAATAGACTTTCTCCCCTTTGACCCAGCATCTCGTCCTCCAGAGTTTTCTCTCATCTGCCACTGGCTGGGCCTTCGCGGTCATGTGCCATACGGTCACTCTGTGGATAGGGCTCTTAGCCTTGACCTCTCAGTCTCCAAGCTTTACCTCTTTTGGCACTCTATCCCGATTGCCAAGCTTAACCCCCGTGAGCGCACCCTCACCATTGATAACAAGCGGGCACCTAAGAGACTGAGGAAACTCCTCTGTGAGGCAGCTCGTGCCTCCAACTTTCAGCCCAAATTTATTTATCAATAGCCTGTGGGCAGGGCAGCCTTCTGGTCATGTCTTTCCCTTCTCTTAACTAGAGCAATCTTATGTCTCACCCAGCTTCCGTCTCCATCCGCACCGAAGGCCACCAGCTTATTGTGGACTTTCCCCCCGCCTCCGGCTCCATTGGCCATACCATTAAGCTGGAAGCCACCCAGCGCGGCTTTATGACTCTCTACGGCATTTTGCGCCAGCGGGAGACAGAAGCTCGCTATAGCCTTGGCACGAAGGGCGCACCAGCCCAAGCCCAAGCCTCCGCTATGCAAATGGCAGCTCAAAGCCTTGACGCCCTCGAGCGCAAAGCGCAGCTAGACGCAAAGCGGGCAGAGAAAGACGCATGGACTAAGGCTTTAGCTGAGGATAACATGGACTTTCTTGCCAGCCTTTTGACTGACTAACCTTCGGGCAGGGTCAAGCCCTTAGGGCAGGGCAGCGCTCCTTTCCTTAACTTTCACCAAGGACACCATTATGACTTACCGACTCACAAATGACGAAATTGAGCTAAAAATCCTTTCCAAGCTCATCCACACGGCCTTCGGTCTAGGCTACAGCATCAGCGTTTTTGACGGAGAGGAAGAAACTCTCACAAAATCCATCTCCTTTGCGGAGGTTCTCCAAGCCATCCGCACCACGGATATGGACACCCTGAGCTTTTACTCCCCCACAGAGTATGTGGGCAGGGTTTGGCTCTACTACGGCAATGGAGTGGACGTGATCGGAGACTCTACCGACAATGAAAAGATGACCGAGCTTCTTTCCCCCGCCATGGCACTCTCAGTCGAGCTGGAGGACAACGCATGAGCCGACCTACCTACTCCCTTACCTTTCACCAGAACGGAGTTAAGCGGTTTGCCGTTACCGTCCTTGCTCAGCCCGCCTACGCCATCGGCGACTATCACCTCGGCCAAGCCTATGAGCCTCCATCGCCTTGGTCAGGGAAGTCCTCCCTTTTGCCTATCGCAAAGCTTTTGATCGAGCCGTAAAGTGGTGGCGGGAGAAAGGCTCCAGCAGAGTGATGCCTAGCAAATGTGACTTGGTATCCCTCAAAGGCAAGCCCCTCGGCACACTCTATGCCACCCCGAACTTTTTCGATAACCAAATCCTTGATTAGGAGCCTACCGTGACCCTCATTGCAGTTTACCCCACCAAAAAAGTTCTCAAAGAATCTATCGGCACCAAGCTTAAGTACAAAGAGACATCAGCTTTCGGCCCAGAGTACAAGCCGACTGGCACCCTCGTCGTCGCCAATCGTCCGCACATAACCGGCATTGGCCGTGAGTTCTTTGCCCAAGTCNNTCTCAAAGATCANATNATTCAGCAAGTTAAGTAAGGAGCCCATCCCATGACCAATGCACAGCTTATCCGCCTCTGGTTTGCCGCCCCCCTCAATGCCAAAACCCGCAGCTCTAGCTTGAACTGCCACAACCTGCTGGCCTCGGACTACCTCTGGACTTACTATACCATCATGGCCAAGATTGACAGGAAGAGCCGCANNCTCTGGGTCTCAAGCGAAAAGTGGAGCCAGACAAGCTCCAAACTCCGCAACCTTCTTCTGGCCGAAGCCAAGCTCTCCGGCCTCACCATCCATCTTCTTCCCGAGCCAAAGTTTGTCATCTTGACCAAGACCCCTACCGAGCGTCCTTTGGACAATCCTTATATGGTATAAACTGGTTCCATTGTTTGATTTTCAAACATGTAACCAGCCCACGGTTTACGGCCACCCACGAGCCTCCGGCTCATCATGAAAGGACTACCCATGCCCCTTAAGAAAGGCTCATCGCCCAAGACTATAAGTAAGAACATCAAGACCGAGGTTGAGGCTGGCAAGCCCCAAAAACAAGCCGTGGCGATAGCCCTGAGCGAGGCTCGGGGTGGCAAGCCCAAGCCAAAGTCAGAGGCAAAGTGATGCAACCGTCTCCTCGAGTCAAAGAGCTCTTCAAAGCCAGACGCATACCGCTTCCAGCCCAAGCCATTATCATGGCCGAGTCGACAAATTTGCTTCTTGATCCCTTCGAAGTTCTCGGCCCAAGGAGACGGCAGCCTACGCTGGATGCCTGTCGTCTTTCCATCTACCAAGCCCTCAGGGCATTTATCTTACCTAACGGAGAACACAAATACTCCCTGCCCACCATCGGACGCTACTTCGCCAAGCATCACACCACAATCCTTTACCAACTTAACGGCTTATACGCCCGCAGGCGAGCCGAGAAAGCCCAAANCAATGCCCCTTGACCTTTTAGACGAGTCTAACATATATGCCTTCCATACTTATCTCATGATTGCTATGGCTGCTGACGGTGAGGAGCCTTCCCTCCAAGATCAACAGGATTGGAAAATTGCCATTAGGCTCATTGCCCAGAACTTTGAGAAATTTTCGGAATTTTTCAAGGAGCTCACGGGCGAGCCTTACTTATCCAAAAATGACCATTGCCACACCAAGATTTTAAAACTCTATTCTCTCAAAAAACACCAAGACAAGCGAATTGATGATCTTGAGAAAACAATCTCCGATATCTTCGGCCTAGCCTTAGATGCCCAACTTGACCNATAGGAAATGATCCAGCTTNGGGAGGCTAAGGCGGAACTTGATCGGTCAAATATTTCGCCCGTGACGCAATGAAAGGCAAATCATGATTAAGACAACTTTAAACCGCATCCGCGCCCATTCGCCATGTCAAGAGGGTTGGGAAAAACTCCTTAATCACCTTGGTAAGACAAAAGCCGATGATGAACCGCTACCCTATGCAATTATCGTCACCAGCAATGGAATGAATGATGCGCTCTGGTGTTGCAGGGCTGAACCGCAATATGCAAAAGAATTGCGCTTATTCGCCGTCGCCTGTGCTCGCCGGGTGGAGCATCTCAATTCTGACCCGCGTGTTAAAAACGCGATTGACGTTGCGGAACGATATGCGCACGGGAAAGCAACGATTGAAGAATTAAATGCCGCAAGAGCTGCCGCAAGAGCTGCCACATGGGATGCTGCAAGAGCTGCCGCAGGGTATGCCGCCGCATGGTATGCCGCAGATGCCGCATGGGATGCCACAGATGCCACATGGGATGCTGCATTGGATGCCACAGATGCCACAGATGCCACATGGGATGCTGCAGGGTATGCCGCAGATGCTGCATTGGATGCCGCAAGAGCTGCCGCAGATGCCGCCGCAAGGTATGCCACATGGGATGCTGCATTGGATGCCGAACGTGAATGGCAGAAGCAAGAGTTTTTGCGCGTCGTCACAGAGACTGAACAAAAGGAGGGTGAGTGATGGATATTGTTGAGCGGTTGCGTGAAGGAAAATTTGCAGGTCGTTACTGGCGCGAAAAAGAAGCCGCCTACGAGATTGGGCGGTTGCGGGAGGCGTTAGCCGACATTATTAAAGACTGCGAGAGCGACTATCCGCCGTCACATGNATCAATCAAATATTTCGCCCGTGACGCAATGAGGAAAAGTTATGACACCACATCCTGAAGAACCAAAGCACCCTTTAGAGGGTAAATTAGAGCCTGAATGTAAAAATGTTCAGACGCCAACGGAAGCGGCAATGCTTTCGATTGCAATTAGTCTAAAGCGTATCGCCGATGAAATATCGTTTTTCAACATTAACAACTACAACAGGTATAGGTAAATGAGCCAGACAAAAAATCCATTTGAAACGGAAAGCGCTAAAATTGCAGCGCCGGACTGGCAACCGATAGAAACGGCGCCGCGAACGCTAAATCTGAACACGGAAACGCTGGATTTTCTTGGCTGGTGTCCTGATCCCACTGCACCGCATGGCGGAGATCGACGCATTATTTGGTGGGAGCCTGAAATAAAAAAATGGTGGGGAGATAGAGACATTGAAGAACAGCCCACCCATTGGCAACCACTTCCAACCCCACCACAGCCGGAGAACATTTGATGCCCGATATTTCAATGTGCGCCGACAACGAGTGCCCATCTCGTTTTACGTGCTACCGCCACAAAGACAGCGGCACGAAGCCAAGCAAATATCAGCAGGCTTACGCGGCGTTTAACCATGACCCCAAAACCAGCGAATGTGAATCGTATTGGCCTGTTAAAAATCCAGAGGACAACCCATGATTACCATAACTGACGAGATGGTTGAAACGGACGAAATTGCTCGTTTCAAAGCCAAACCCTAACCACAGGCTCTACCATGTTCTACTACACCACTTTGCTTGGCCTTAGCCTCGAAATCATATACTCCTATCACATTACCTATCGCGGGCACTCCAATGGCAGAGATGAGCTTCCATGCCATACCGAGTATGACCTCACCATTGACATTGTAAAGCTTGAAGGCATCAGGGAGATTAAACTTAGCCCCTTGCGCCTTAGCAATCTTCTTGCCGAAATGATGGAGTCTGAGGAAATACATGATGATATTCTGGCAGAAGAAGGTCTAACCTACTAGCCGCACCACGGAGCCCTACCATGAAAATTCCATACGAAACTCACCTTGAGATAATAAACGCTGGTAGAAGATATATCCATTTTCTGCCCGACATTCTGGCCAATGCCCTAGCCGATCCTCGCAGCAAAAACCTTGCCATGCGAGTGCGCTGGGACTTCGCCTACTACATCCTTCCATCCGAGTTCTACATCGACAACTTTTACTCCAAAGGAGCCAATGACGATCATCTGGACTTTGCCCTACGCAAAGCTTTATCCCATCTCCGTAAATCCGCTTTCCTTACCCTCGAGCAGGACGCTTGCCTCACCCTTGCTGCCTCCAAGCAAGTTTTAACCAAGGATTATGAGCCATGGACACCCTAATGCTAAATTTTGCCAGCTTTACCTTTGGCCTTATCTTTACCTTCGCAGTCTGCCTTCTTCTTTTTCCTAACAAAAAGGACTAGCCATGCTCATTGACCTTTCCAAAACCAGTCTTTGACCTTAAAGTTGAAATCTCTGACCTAGAAGCGAAACTTGAAAATGCAAAATTCTGAAAGAGTCAAGCAAATCTTCACCGAGCGTGCAATCCCTTGGATTGTCCGTGACATCATCCTTAAAACTTGCCAAGAAAAAAACTGCCAACCCATAGATGTGCTAGGCAAGGCCAAGTTTGCCGAGCTTGTCGCTTGTCGAAAGGAAATATTCTCTATCCTTCGTGATTGCAACAATCCGAAAAACAAGCCAAGATTTACCTACGACAAGATAAGCAAGTGGTTTGCCAAAGATAAAGAAGCAATTCGATGCTTAATTTCAGNTTACTCAGCTATTCGTAAATCCCACAGAAAGGTGACTAATGAGGAGCATAAATAATCTACTTAATGACTATGCTAAACTTGGAGCCATGAAATGAAACCCTGTTATATTTTTGACCTTGACGGCACTTTAGCCGATCCATCCCACCGCCTCCGATATATCAAAGGGGAGAAAAAAGACTGGAAAAAGTTTTTTGAGTCAGTTGGGGATGATGAACTCATCATTCCGGTCGCAGAACTTCTCGACGACCTAGCCGCCAATACCGAGATCGTTATTGTAACGGGGCGGTCGGACGAGTGCCGCAAAGCCACTGCCGACTGGCTTAGCAAGCACGAAATCGACTATGTATCCTTGCACATGCGAAAGGCCGGAGATCGTCGTCCTGACTATATTGTTAAGCTAGAAATTCTTGTCCAGCTTCGTTCCCAGAATTACCTACCCATTATGGCCTTTGAGGATCGAGCCAGCGTAGCCTCTATGTGGAGAGAGAACGGAGTCCTATGTGCCCTTTTAGCCGAAGGAGATTTTTAATGGATGATATGTCTCGTCCCACTATTCTAACTTCCATTCGTGCTGTGGACGCTGCCGAGCGCCTCCGGTTTCACGAAACCAAGTTAGCCTATCGAAAATTCATCATGATGGCTGCAAAAAACTTTGCGGGAAACTCGGAGCTTACCATAAGCCAGTCCATATTGGAGGATGACATCTGGACAGCGATACTCAAGGTCTTTGTGCCCAATCCGCCTATTCCGATACTGGTAGAAGAACTTGGTAAGTCTTTGGGGAGAGAAATCGAATGACCTATGATGAGCTTTTCTCTCTTTGCAAAAAGCAAGCAGATCAGCTAGACAAACTTACTTTTGAATTAGAGTACTTGAAAGGGGAACTTGGCATTGACAAGTTTCCTTATCTTGAATTATCCCCCATCATCACTCATTCCCAAGCCAAAGTATTAAAAATGCTCATGGTAAAGGATTTTGTGACCCCTTCGCAGTTTTTAACCGGTCTTTACTACGACAGACCAGATCAGGAGCCAAGTTATCATATTGTANCAGTTTTCATTTCACACCTTCGTAAAGCTTTCAAGCCCTACGACATAATTATCCACAATAACTGGGGACAGGGTTATCACATAACTCCTCANNATAAAGCTAAAGTAATCAAACTTATTGAGAAAGTAAAGGAAAATCCAGATGTCTTATCCAATCGTCGGCGCTCATTTTCGGCCACCAGCAAAGGCCCTATTAGCCTCACTACCCAATGGCCACCCTCTCTGGCTCGTGCCAGAACCTGAAAATCNCTATGACTCTAGGGCTATTGCGGTTTTTCTCCAGTCAGTCAGCATCCCTNAGGAGTCCGAGGAAACCTTGGAAGCCATGGCGCTGGGCATGGGTCATGATCTCGAGTCCATCAAGGAGTCAGAATGGTGGCACCTTGGCTACATCCCCAAGANNCATAATGTAGAGTTGGCCAAAATCTTGGCTACCCAATACCCAGACCTTACCACCGACTTCCCTTGCTACCTATGCTTTGATATGAAAGGAGCCCCGCAAGTGACCTTAACCGAGGACTCAGAATGAGATACATTCCTTTTGATCCAGAAGAGCCACTAGACCAGTTTATCTCGTGGCTTCTCGAGCAAAACTACCGCGTGGACAAATGGCCGGATACCTACAAGCTTCTTACTGCAAGAAAGTATCCAGCAGATGCCCCAGTTTTCATAGGCCATATTTACATCAACGCCAAGTTACAGCAAAAGTGGCATCCAAAGCTACTTGACCTTTACAAACTTTGGGCCGACAAATAGCCTACTCCTGATTTCTTAAATGGATTTATCCTATGACCTTCAAGCCTACTTTAGAACAGCAAGCTATTTTAGACGCATCCCTGAACTCCTCGACCTCCCTCATGGTCACGGCGTATGCGGGATGCGCCAAGTCCACCACCCTCGAGCTTATCGCTCATGCCCTGCCGCCAGCCCCCGCTCTCGGCTTGGCCTTCAACGTGAAGATCAAAAAAGAACTGGAAAAAAGATTTCCATCCAACTTCCAGATCAAAACCTTCAATGGCCTCGGCCACGCAGCCCTCGCCAGAGCCCTTGGCAAGTTTCCGGAGGTGGACGAAGGTAAGCTAGGCAAGCTAGTAACCAAGTACATTAAGCTTACCGAAGCCCAAGATGATGGTGAACTCTGGGACAACACTCGGCAGATCGTAACTGCTGCAATGAACCAAGGTCTCGTGCCCTCGGCTTTCCCGTGGAAAGGACTGGTCGAGGACACACCTGCTGCATGGGCTGCGATAGGTGAAGATATCTTGGCTGTGCCGTATGAAAACTATGACCTAGCCAGAGCAATTCTTGTCGAGTCCATCAAACTAGGCCTCGATCCCGCCAAGCCAGTTATNTCCTTCGACGACCAAATCTATCTCTCCACCCTGTTTGGCGGCCAGTATCCTCGCTACGGCTTAGTGTTGGTCGATGAGGCTCAAGACCTGAGCCCCCTCAACCATCTCCAGATCAAACGTTGTGCCTCCGGTCGGCTCATCGTCGTCGGAGACCCCAAGCAAGCCATCTATGCTTTTCGCGGGGCTGACTCAACCAGCATGGGCAAGCTTCGCGCCCTTCGCAAAGAGTGGATTGACCTGCCTCTGGCCACCACTTTTCGCTGCCCTCAGGTCATTGTCGAACGCCAGCAAAANCATGCTCCAGGTTTTACCGCTTGGGCTACAGCAAAGATTGGTCAGTTCCTGCCTTGGAACTCCAAAGAAAACCCACAGCCTTGGACGTGGGCTAGGGTGGAGCAAGAACTACGGGCAGGGCAAAGCTGCGCTTTCCTATGCCGCAACAATGCTCCTCTCCTAAGCATGGCTTTCAAGCTTTTGCGCCAGCGCATCTCCTGCCACATGTTAGGCAGAGACATTGGCAAGGGGCTTATCAGCCTTAGCAAGAAGGTCATTAAGGATGGCCAGATGCCTAAAGCCGAGTGCATAACCCTGATCCAAGATTGGATTGATAAGGAAGTGCAACTGGCTCAAGCCAATGACAAGGCTGCCAAGGTAGCAGGGATCAAGGATAGGGGCGAGTGCCTATTGGCAGTCATAGAGGCCGAAGGGGTTGAATGTGCGGATGACCTACGCAAGGCTCTAAAAGACCTTTTTGATCGTTCTACAGGCCAAATAACCCTATCCACCGGACACAGAGCCAAGGGCATGGAATGGGACTTGGTAGTCCATCTTGACCCTTGGAGACTTCCTTCCAAACACGCACGCAAGGCCGCAGACAGAGGAGACATGAGCCAATTACAGCAAGAAATGAACCTTAAATATGTGATAGAAACACGAGCAAAAGAAACCCTTATTCAAGCCACAGTTGAAGATTTTCGATAGGAGCCAAACATGTATGATGACCATGATCTTCTCATAGACATAGCTTTTACCACCGTAGCAGTCGTACTTTCCCACTTCTTTTTCCACGAAACTATAACCTTTATTGCTGCCCTCGCCTTCGTCAAATTCAAAAACAACATCTAAGGAGCCCATTATGTCAGTTACCTTCATCNCCCCCACCACTTTCGACTTTCGTTCCATCACTCTCTTTGGCGTGAACTCCAAGCCTAACTCTGGAGCCATTGGCTACTTCGGTACGGGGCTCAAATACGCCATTGCAGTGCTCATGCGGGAGGAGCAAAGCATCCATATCATCTCCGACAATGTTTCCTATGAAATCAAAACCGCCCCNATCCAGTTTCGTAACAAGAATTTTGAGTCCATTCAACTTTGGAAGGCAGGTGAGTACCTGTCAGATCTTCCTTTTACCACGGAACTGGGCAAAAACTGGAACCTCCAAAACGCCTATCGGGAACTCTGGTCAAACACCATGGATGAGCAAGGAGAAATCTCTGATGCCGAGTCAATCAACATTGAAAACTCCAACACCTATATCCTCATCAATGGGGAACTCTTTGACCGAGTTCATACCCACCGTTATGACTTTCTTCTTGATCCTAAGAAAAAACTTTTATGGAGCAACTCCCGTATTGAAGTCTATGAAGGCGGCAACACTCCAATCTACTACAAAGGCATTGGAGTATATTCTCCAGATTACGTCACCACTTTCACTTACAATATTTTAGCTGACACCCAGCTTACCGAAGATCGAACCCTTTATTATCCTTGGAGATTTTACCACCTTCTTACCGAAACCCTTATCAAAGCTCTCCCTAAGGATCTCGTAGTAAAAGCCCTCTCGAATGAAAATTCTTTTGAAAACAAGCGTTTTGAGGAGATTTATGGAACTCCAAGCGAAGATTTCTGCAATGCGGTCGAGTATCTTGAGCAAGCTTTTCCCAAAGCCCTCTCGCCCAATGCTCGAGCATCTTTCTATAAGGCAAGGAATGAACTTGGCAAGCAGTTTAAACGGCTTAAATACTCCCCGCAGGAAACCACGATGCAGGAAGCGGCCCTCAAGCTCTTAGCCAAGGCTGGCTACGAGATCTATCAGGATATTATCCTAGTCGAAACCCTTGGTGAGCACATTCTNGCTCGAGCCCTTGAAGGAAAAATTTACTTAACCCCAGAGGTATTTGAGTCTCGATTTTTGCTCCTTCAAGCCCTTCTTGAGGAATACTTCCATCTTGAGTTTGGCATGGAGGATGCCTCGATCCGTTTCCAAAATTTCCTTTTTGAGCAACTTATTTCCAAAATTACGGAATAATCTCTCATGAACTATTACCATCCCCTTAGAGACTCAGGTCTCGGCAAGCGTTACCTAACGCCAGAGGGCGTACAAGCTAATCTTATCCACACCCCAGTTATCATCCCAGACGAGAAGGAAGAAAACTATATATGGATCAAGTTTATGTTACAAATATCTTCCAACTCCTATGCTTGGCGAGATCTCAAAATATTGGTAACTAACTTGGGATTTCATTATCACATGTGGCTGGAAAACCCAGAAAAGTACCTCTTTGATCATTTTGACTGGGCTCCTCAACTTTGGGCACATCGTCAAGTTTCCAAACCCTCCCTAATGCCCGAAGAAAACCTAACTGACCTTATGGCTGCCCTAGGTCTGGATTAAAATGAAATCACTGGTTCCACGTTTGATAATCAAACCATGGGACGAGTGATAATTCCATCCATGGAACTATCATCATTCCACAATAGGCATTGACAGAACGTGTAACTATCTATAATGTGCATATTGTCATATTGACACAATTCATTCGGGCATGTCGCCCACAAGAGAGGAATATAAAATGTCGCATCCTATGCTGTCCACCACCATTCAGGGCATCACCTTTTCACATGCTGCCCGCTATGTTGCTGGCCACGTCACACTGACCGAAGGCGAAGCCAAGGCTCTGAACCAGACACTTAGCGAAAATCTCCGCAATAACTTTGCTGGCAAAGTCAAGAAAGCTATTGATACCCATGCAGTTGACGGCCTCCTGCCTTCCGAGATCGTTGCTGAACTGGAAAAAGAATTTGCGGAATTTGAGGAGACTTATGAGTTCTCTGTTCGTACCCAGCGTGCTTCGGTCGATCCTGTTCACAAGGAAGCTCACAAGTTGGCCAAGGAGATGGTCATGGGTGTTCTTCGTGCAAAGAAGATCGACGTCAAGTCTTTGGCCGAAGGCAAGCTGGACGAATTTATCGCCCGTGTGTTGGCTTCCAAGCCAGAAATCACCGAAGAAGCCCGCCGCCGTATTCATGCAGTGAAATCGGTCGCAGCTTCTGCCATTGATTTTGACTAATCTAGCCTAACGGCCGCGATACAAGGGGCTTCGGCCCCTTGTTTTACTCTAGGAGTGAGCAATGGTTACGTTTTTTCACATTTTCTTTTGGGTCATAATTTTTCTTGCTGTAAAGAAATTTATCGACCGATATTGAGGCAAAAATGGACGAGATAGAACTGCTTTACCAAGCTCTAAATTCTCCCCTTGGGATCGTTGTCGCAGTTTCTAACTTCGAGAAGGTCAAAATGAGAATGTATAGTAAACGAAGGGAAACTGGAGATCCAGACTTGGACATCCTTCAGTTTCGCAGAAGTCCTTACTCCCCTGAGAGTGAAATGTGGATCGTTAAAGGAGCAAAGAAAAATGAGCAAGACTGACAAGTTACAAAAAATTCACATCCTTCTCCATCCAGAAGATGTAGAAAAACTTAAAGCCTATTATGGCAACACTATCGGCTTTAGTCGTGCGGTCAGGGAAATCGTCCACCGAGCCGTTACCCAGATCGACGCAAAAGCTAGCAAAACATCCAAGCCCCTTAAGCTTAACGTAGACCTCGACATACAGGACTAGTCATGACTCAGGACTCCCCACTCTCCGAAGCCGATCCACAATCCCTTGAAGCTCTCTTTTCCAAAGACCCTCTCAAATACACCCAGCAAGATCGTAGAACCATCATTGACAAACTCATTGCCCAGCGCAAAGCATGGGAGCAGGCAGAAGCATCAGGGGCCAAATCAGCGCCTAGGGCAAGTAAAGGGGCACCAAAAGCTCCTAAACCCGTCAAAGGTTCAGTTGAAGTTACCTTTGANGACCTTGACCTTTAGGAGTGCCAAATGACCCGAGACGAAGCCAGAGATATCTGCCGAGCAGCAGCCGCCGCTTGGTTCAACAACCCCCAGCTTCTTGCCCTTGAATATCTCATCAAACTTGCCGAGACAGCCAATGAACCAGTCATCATCGCTTACCCAGACGACTTTGCAGGAACTTACCAAACCGAAGAGTGAACTTGCGGTAAACTCCTCCTTTTCTACCAAGGTGCCCAACTTGCAAATCGCATGGGACTCGACTTCCCTTGGAGCCCTCAAAACCTGCCCCAGATACTATCAGCTAGCTATTGTGGAAGGATGGCAATCCAGACGCTTGAGCGTACACCTAATCTTCGGCCTTCACTATCATTCCACCCTTGAAGCTTACGATCACGCAAAATGCAAGGGCGCAAGTCACCATGAGGCCATGGAGATCGCCCTCCAGCATGTTATGGAGGTTACATGGGACAGCAAACTTCAACGCCCTTGGACTTCCGACGATCAGTATAAAAACCGCGAAACCCTTGTGCGAACTGTGATTTGGTACATGGATCAGTTTGAAGATGATCCCCTCAAGACCGTGGTATTGGCGAATGGAAAACCTGCGGTAGAGCTTAGTTTTCGCTACGAAACTGACTACATAAGTCCAGAGGGCAGCCCATATATGATCTGCGGCCACCTTGATCGACTGGCAACCCTGAATGACGAGTATTATGTTGTGGATCGGAAAACTTCCAAGTCCACCATTGACGAAAGGTTTTTTGCATCCTTCACTCCTCACAACCAGTTTAGCATATATGTGCTGAGTTCCAAGATCGTCTATGGCATTATGACCAAGGGACTCATTGTGGACGGAGCGCAAGTTGCCGTAACTTTTTCTCGCTTCCGAAGGGGAACCATCCCCCGCAGCGATGCCAGCCTAGATGAGTTTTACAAGTCTATCGGATTTTATATCCTTCAAGCCGAAATTTACGCCAAAGCTAACTTTTGGCCCATGAATGAAGCTAGCTGCGGTAATTACGGCGGATGCTCTTTTCGGGGCATTTGTTCCAAATCTCCCCAAGTCCGTGAGCAATGGCTTAAAGCAGATTTTGCTAAGCGAGTTTGGGACCCACTTAAGGTTCGAGGAGATGTGTAATGCAAATATATATACTAAATCTTATGTCGTAATACAAGTCATTAACATATTTCTCCTCCTCATTATCATCTAGTCAAGGATTTCCTAATGCCCTCTATCAAATCTCATCAGTCCACCACCTCTACCAAGCTACTTTTTTTGGGCGACTCTGGCGCAGGTAAAACAGGGGCTCTCGCTTCCCTTGCCCAAGCCGGATATTCCCTCCGCATCATGGACTTTGACAACGGCTTGGATGTCCTTAAGTCTTTTGTAACTGACTCATCCAGCCCCTACGTTAAGGCTAATCCAAAGTGCGCCGATGAGCTTTATTACGTCACTCTNACCGAGGAAATGCGTCATGTCGGCGGCAAGGCAGTTCCTAAAAAAGCCGATAGTTGGCAAAAGGCTTTAAAGCTTCTTGACAACTGGCAGGAAAAAGACGAGACCGGAGCCCTTGCAGTGGACTTAGGCCCACTTCGTAACTGGGGCCCAAATGATGTCCTAGTCATCGACTCTTTTACCGGCATGTGTAACGCAGCCCTTAATTTGACCCTAGCCATGAACGGTCGGCTAGGTTCCAAACCCTTCCAGTCCGACTGGGGTGATGCACAAGCCCAAGTCGAACAGTTCCTTGAACTTATCAAAGACAAGGAGACGAAATGCAACGTGATACTCAACTGTCACGTTACATGGCAGGGGGAAGATAACGGCCCCCAGCGAGGATATCCTTCNGCCCTCGGCAAGGCGCTTCCCCCTAAAGTAGCACGATACTTCAACACCATGCTTATGGCTCGGTCGGATGGTGTCGGCGCTAACTCACGAAAGATTTTNACAAGTTCTAACGGTCAGATTGATATGAAAAATACCAATCCCTTAAAGGTGCTTCCTAGCTATCCTCTTGCCACTGGCCTTGCGGATTACTTTAAAGCAGTTAGAACCTAGACCTTTGGTCAGGGCCAAACCCTGATCTTGTGACAGACTGGAAAGACAGTCCAAACCACGGTCAATTTCGACCTTTAACTGGAGCAAAACACAATGGCAACTGATTTTTCATCAATCCTTAACAAGCCCCTCGATACCGTAAAGCGTCCTCCTCCGCTGCCACAGGGCACCTACCATGGCATGATCAAGGGCTATGAGTTCAAAGCATCTCGTCAGAAGCAAACTCCTCTTGTTCAGTTTACCTTCACCCTTCAAGCTGCCGGTGAGGATATTGCAGCCGAAGATATGCAGGATGTGGATTTGAGCAAGAAGTCTCCGACAACGGACTTTTATCTCACAGCAGATGCAGAATATCGTCTCAAGGAGTTCCTTGAGAGCATTGGCATCAACACCACAGGCCGAACTTTTGGTGAAACTCTTCCAGAGGCTATCTCCAAAGCAGTCATTATGGAAATCGGCCACCGCCTGAACCCAACTGATCCAACTGCACCTCCATACATTGACGTGAAGAATGTTAAAGGTGATAATTAAGCCTAGCTTGTGCTAGGGAGAGGGAGGGCTTCGGCTCTCCCTTTTTCCTTTTGAAAGGAGTCTATCATGTCTGAAATGCCCCAAATCTATAACGTAAGCCTTGATGCTTACTTTCCGGTTACTCAAGAAAACATTGATGAGTTTATGCGCCGCGAGTCTGTGTATCGCGTTCACATACTAGTTCTCCGCGTCATAGACGAGGAATTTGCCTTGGCTCGTAAACTACCAAACATGACCAAAAAAGAAACTATCGAGTCCATCTGTTCCCGATTAAAGGAAATTTACTAATGGCTAGCCAGCAAGAATTTCAACGCATACCCCTCACCGAGATTAAGGTGTTGAGGGAGGAACGTCAGCGAAAAGTAATCGACGTTTCCAACCTTGTGGACTCGGTTTCCAAGCGAGGAGTTCTAAACCCCATCATCATCACCAAGGACAATGTGCTGGTAGCTGGAGAACGTAGGTTTGAGGCTTCCAAAGCCGCTGGCCTTTTCGACATTCCATGCCGGTATCTCGAGGACCTCGATCCTATCGAAGCCCAAATTATTGAGTTAGAGGAAAACGTCAAACGCAGCGACCTTGATTGGCGTGACCTTGTAACAGCCTATTCCGCCATTCATGATCTCTACTCCCTCCAGCCGGATTGGAGTCAAAGCAAAACCGCTGATGCCCTCGGCCTCGGCACAGGACTTCTTAGCTCCATTTTGCGAGTTGCCCGTGATATCGACAATCCTCGGATCAGCGAAGCTACTTCCTATCGAGTAGCTTATAACATCCTTAGCCGAGTTGATCAACGGGCTACCGGAGATGCCCTCAGCGACATCATCAATGCCACAGTTACTTTTGGGGATGAACTAAGCGACCCACCAAAGCGAGAAGAAGGAAATGAGGCACCGGAAAGTGAGGCTCAGACCGAAGGCTTTCCAAAGCCTGTCAAAGACACCTATGCCCCAGCCCGTGTTACAGCTTCGTCCCCAGCCAAGCCTTCTCCAGACCCAATCTTGAACGTGGATTTTCTTGAGTGGACAGAAGCTTACACTGGCCAGCCCTTCAATTTCATCCATTGCGATTTCCCCTATGGAGTCAACTATAACGCAGGAAAGATGAGTGGCAGCCAGCGTTGGGAGCAGTATTCCGACTCCCCAGATGTCTATTGGACTCTCCTCGGTTGCCTATGCAAAAACTTAGACAAGCTAATGAGCTCATCGGCTCATCTTATGTTCTGGTTTTCAATGGAGCACTATCATGAAACTCTCGANTTCTTTGCTACCCATGCACCAAGCCTTCAAGTTCAAAAATTCCCTCTTATCTGGACTAAGAGTGACAATGTTGGCATCTTGCCTGATCCCAAGCGTGGGCCACGCCGAATATACGAAACTTGTCTTATCGCCAGTCGCGAAGATCGCTACATTCTCAGATCGGTCTCCAATTCCTACTCTGCCCCTACCGACAAAACCAATCATAATTCTGCCAAAAACATTGCGATGCTCAAGTCTTTCATGTCTATGTTCGTGGACGAAAACACACGGATGCTTGACCCAACATGTGGCAGCGGCAACGCTCTTCATGCCGCAGATCAACTAGGCGCAAAGCAAGTTCTTGGCTTAGAAATTTCCCCTGAACACTACACTAATGCCTTAAGAAGTTTTAAACAAGCACAAGCCCTCCGGAGACTTTCAAAATGACCAAGCCGCATTTTCCTATCAAGCGTTACAATGAGATTGTCAAAGACACCATTACCCAACTTAAAGCTTTGGGTGAACTCAAAGGCCGTGAATATGCCGGAACTGGTGATCGGCTGGGCAATTTTCGCCGTCATGCTGACGCCACCGGCCTTCCCATGGAAACTATCTGGAGAATATATGCCGCCAAGCACTGGGATGCCCTCATGCAATACGAGCAAGATATGCGGGCAGGGATCACCGGCATTAAGCGTCTGGAAACCCTAGCTTCCCGCTGCGATGATATCATCGTCTATCTCTTACTTTTCAAGTGTATGCTGGAAGAGAGGGAGACCCAAATTAAGCTACCTGATCTTTTTGACCTTAGCCAAAGTGAACGCTCAGAATGACCTCAGCTCCCTTCTACTCCACTAACGGCCCGCGAAATGCTCGGATCGCCATAGTCGGCGAAGCATGGGGAGATCAGGAAGAAATGACTAAGCTGCCCTTCATGGGCAGTTCCGGCCAAGAACTCACCCGTATGTTAGCCGAGGCGAAAATCTCGCGTAGTGAGTGCTTTTTAACCAGTGTTTTTAACTTTAAACCTCCGCAAGGAGATATTGAGAAAATCTGTGTCAATAAGAAGGAAGCTGGCATTGGCTACCCAATGCCGCCTTACGGCATGGGCAAGTATATCAAGCCAGAACTTTTAGGCGAGGTTGCAAGACTTCAGCAAGAACTCCAGATCGTAAAGCCTAACCTTACCTTGGCCTTAGGCAATACGGCTTGCTGGGCACTCCTCAACTCCAGCGGTATCGGCTCCCTTCGAGGCACCGTAGCCTACTCTACCCTAGTCGATGATCTCAAAGTCCTTCCCACCTATAACCCAGCCGCAGTTATGCGTAACTGGGCACTTCGAGTAATTGTGATAACTGATTTGATGAAAGCGGAAAGGGAGCGTCATTTTCCTGAAATCCGCAGACCAGAGAGGGAAATCCTCATTAACCCCAGCTTTGAAGAAATGCTCGAATGGTGGCAAGAAAATTCCTCTGCATTATACCTCGGTGTGGACATTGAAACTCGCCTAGGCCAAATTACTTGCATCGGTTTTGCTTCCAGCCCCACAAAAGCCATGGTAATCCCCTTTGTAGATTACTCCGGCAAATCCTATTGGCCTACCCCTGACCTTGAGCTTGATGCTTGGAATTTCGTCGAAACCCTTTTAAGCTCTCCTATCCCCAAGGTATTTCAAAACGGCCTCTATGATCTCCAGTACATCCTCCAAATGGGTCTTAAAATTCAAAATTGCACTGAGGACACTATGCTGCTTCACCATGCCCTTTACCCAGAGTTACAAAAAGGTCTTGGCTTCCTTGGCTCCATCTACACCAACGAGTCATCATGGAAGAATACTTATCGCAAAACTACGCTCAAGAAGGATGAATAGGATTTTAGTCCTAGTTCCACCGAGGCCATTAGAAGGCCATGGACAGGCATCTTTTATCCCATGTATGATTGCCTATCCCTGCCCATACTTTGCCGCCACGCNTCAAATGTGTGTCAAATTATGGCCTTGCTTTCCTTTCCTTTATCTCATATTCTGATCGTCCTAGGAGATACCATGTTACGAGTTTACCCTGCTTCCAAAATCCCACTGGGCTGGTTTTGGCTTGACCTTCACGATAGGTGGAAGGAAATTTATATCCATGCGAGGTGGATTAAACATNGGGCAAATAAAACTCAGGAAACTCCAGCTAATGCCCGAGAGTTTTGGGTTGAGGATTTTGAAGATATTGAAAATGCAGATTTAGTTGCAGTTTACGCTCAGGAGAATGATCAGCTTAGAGGGGCTTTGGTTGAAGTTGGCTATGCCCTATGTCTGGGACTTCCAGTTGTCTTAATCGGAAACCATAAGGATTTTGGAACTTGGCAGCACCNCCCCGACATTATCAAGGTGGCAAATTTAATTGAGTTTCGCAAATATCTAAAAACTTTTCAAGCTGCAAAAAGAGACCAAAATGCCGGTAATTAAAACCTCGACTTATGCCCCTGCGACCAAAGATGAGTCTCACCAAGTCTATAACGGTTTAGATTGCTGCATTACCTTGGAAGTTCTCAGGGAACTTAAATCCCTCCATCCGGTCAATCCCCAAGTTTACAACTTTGCTCTTGCTCTCCAAGCCCCTGCTTTGGAAATGATGCAAAGAGGTTTTCTTATAGACAAGATCTCGGCCCAGAACGCCATCAAGGAGTGTGAGGAGAAAATCCTTTTTCTCCAAGAGGTGCTGGATGAGTTTGCAGTTGCAGTCTGGGGCAAACCCCTCAATCCACGCTCCCCCACCCAACTTATAAAATTCTTCTACGAGGCCATGAAGCTTCCTGAGGTCTGGACGAGCAAAAAAGGGGTACGCAAACTTTCCACCGACCGTGAAGCTCTTGAAACCCTAGAACTCTACTTTATAGCCCGCCCTATCATCCGAACCATTCTCGCAATCCGAGACATTGGCAAGCAGCTCAGTGTCCTACAAACCGAGGTAGATTATGACGGCAGGATGCGTACAAGTTACAACATCGCAGGCACCGAAACTGGTAGGTGGAGTTCAAGTTCTAGTTCCACCGGCACCGGCACTAATCTGCAAAACATCGCCCCAAANCTTCGCAATATCTTTATCGCCGATNCTGGCTGGAAACTCTGNGGCATCGACCTTGAGCAAGCAGAAAGCCGTGAGGTCGGCTGGCTTTGTGGAGTTCTTTTCGATGATTGGACTTATCTTGACGCCTGTTATGCTGGAGACTTGCATACTTTGGTTTGCAAGTATGCTTGGCCTGAGTTAAAATGGACAGGAGATAAGAAAGAGGATCGAGCCATTGCGGACTCAATATTCTATCGTGAGTATTCATATCGTGATATGGCCAAAAAGTTAGGCCACGGGTCAAACTATAGAGGTTTGCCTCCCACCATGGCTCGCCATGCTAAGATCGAAACCTATATTGCGGAGAATTTTCAACGGAACTATTTTAAAGCTTTTCAAGGCATACCGAAGTATCACCGCTGGGTTGCAGAGCAACTTCAAGTCTCTCAAAAGGTTACAACAGTTTTTGGCCGTACTCGCCACTTCTTTGGNCGACCAAACGATGACACCACGCTTCGCGAGGCCATTGCCTATGCACCGCAGAGCGCTACCGGAGACCGGCTTAACTTGGCCCTATGGCGCATCTGGCATACCTTGGGCGATTCAATCCGCTTGACCGCCCAAGTCCATGACGCAGTTTATTTTCAATACAAAGAGGAGGATGAAGGATGGATTATTTCCAAGGCATTAAGCTTAATCGAGACTCCACTTCACCACAAAGGTCGCACCCTGATAGTGCCAGGTGAAGCAAAAGTTGGCTGGAATTGGGGCAATTATAGCCCAGCCAATCCCGAAGGCTTAATGAAATTCAAAGGCAAGGATGAGCGCAAGCGCATCACTTCTCTCAATCGCATCCTTTAAGAAAGAATACTCCTGTGGACTGGATTGACTCATTTATGAAATACACAGACGGAGTTCCGTCTCCAGACATTTTTCGGCTCTGGAGTGGCATCACCGCAATAAGTGGAGCCCTTGAACGTAGGGTGTGGGTCGAGACCAGCCGCAGTGTGCTCTTTCCTAATCTTTTCACTCTCTTAGTGGCTCCACCTGCCGTAGGCAAAACTCAGGCAATAAATCCGGTCGAGCAACTTTGGTATGCCAATGCTCAAAAATTCCATGTGGCTCCCAACAACGTCACCAAGGCCAGCCTCATCGACTCCCTGATGAAGGCAGACAGGAAACTTTTGGCTCCAGACAAAAGCCTAATTGAATATCACACCATGCTTATTGCCGCATCTGAGTTCGGGGTACTAGTCCCTAGCCATGACCTTGAGTTTCTTTCAGTCCTCAACTATGTATATGACAATCCTAAGTCATATCGAGAAGAACGCCGCACCATGGCTAGGTCAATAGATATTTCCAATCCACAGTTAGTTATCCTTGCGGCTACTCAGCCCGGATATTTGGCTGCTACTTTGCCTGAGGAAGCTTGGTCAATGGGCACAACCTCACGGCTCATCATGGTCTATTCCGGCACCGGTAAGCATGTGCCGCTTTTTAGCAAAGGCGAGAACAGGCAGGAGGAATTTAAAGCTCTAGCGGAAAGCTTAGGGGCAATGAGCGAAAGGGTCGGAGCTTTCCAATGGGATGCAGATGCAGCCAAAGAAATCGAACGTTGGTATCTGGGCGGATGTGATCCTGTGCCCGAGCACTCTAAGTTAACCCACTATAACGGCAGACGTATTCTTCACATCCTTAAGCTTTGTATGATCTCTGCGATGAGCCGAAGTCCTAAGCTTCGCATCNCCCTTCTCGACCTGACTCGGGCCAAGGACTGGCTTTTAGCAGCCGAGGCCACCATGCCAGACATCTTTAAGGAAATGGTATCCAAGTCCGATGGTCAAGTTATTCAAGAAATGCACTTCTTTATGTGGCAGATTTGGGTTAAGGATAAAAAGCCTGTACACGAGTCTCGTATCATCAACTTTCTTTCCCAGCGAGTTCCAAGTGAAAAAATCCATAGAGTCATCGAAATTGCTGAACGATCCAATGTCATCAGTAGAATGGCAGGAACCCAAACCTACACTCCTCGCCCCAAAAACTCTCACGGCCTCGAGTAGACCTACGGCTTCCGCCGCCTGTCCCCACGGTTCCTACACCTTCTATGCCAATTTTGTAGATTTTCATGACTCTAAAGTNAAGATGCTGGAACTCAAAGGTCATTGTGCTTATTGTGAACTTCCAATGACCTTTNAGGGCATAAAAAAAGGACTTAGCTTTCACCAGCCTTCATGCGAAATGGATATGACTTTAAGTCGTTTTCCATTCACAATCGGCTTGGAAGAGCTAAATCCTATTGATAGACTGAAAGAAGATTTAATAGAGGAAGATAAATAGTTCCACGTTTGAAATTCAAGAAGTGGAACCAGCCTATCCCTGTCCTTTAAGAGAGTCCATTTCTCTTTGCAATCCATCTAATCTCGCAGACATTCCTGCCTGTTGCACCAGTACTAAAGTAAGTTTTTCAAGTTCTCGCTGAATACCTTCTTGAGTTTTCTCCAAGGTGCTAACCTTGCCTGAAACCGTTACGATCCCGCCAAAGAAGGTAAGTGCCACGATAAGCAACTCCCCAATTTGACCCAAGTTTATCGTCCACTGCACTTCCATATTAGCCCCCACATTGACTGGCTTGAATTTGTTGAAGATCATAAAGAGTCTTATTGGACTCTTTCTCATTATGCCGAGAGAGTCGCAAATCCTCCCCAGCCAAAGCTGCACAGAGACCCAAGTTAGTCCCTGTATTTTGCATCGTTTGGCATCCCCCCAGCAAGATCAAACTTGCTAGTGGCAGCCATTTTGGTATCCAAAATCTTTGCAACATTTGTTTGCTCCATTTCCAAGTCATTTGCTTTCTGAGAAGATTTGCCTGCTTGGTAGCCTTCCTGAGCCGCAACAAAGCCCAAAAGACTAAGAATGAAGTTCAAGGCCGTAGCAATCCATCCTGACATTTTGGGCTCCTTTGCTTAAACTTTCTGGCCGACTGGAGTGCTGGTCATCAGCCGCAAAACCATATTTGCCACTGTCACAATAATTATAGCAGTTTGAGGACTTACATACTGCGTCCAATCCACACCGGCCGCATAAGTCAGTGCAGCACCACCAACAGCCACAAGGCCATTAAAGGCCAAAGTTTTATAACCCTTCATCTTAACCTCCATTTAGTTTCAAACTAAGGGCTTCCACCGCCCTCACACGCCGTGTCCAGCCTCTGCCGAACCTTTTAAATGCCCGTAGGCGAGATAGGAAACCTAGCCGCTTTGTGGCATAATTCTTTATAACCTTGGCCTTATCGGCCTCCAAAATGGCTTCCATAGTCATAACGCCCATTTTGCCGTCCACCTTCACCCCTAGCACTTCCTGCAAAGTTACAATGGCCTGATGCGGCCCTGAATTCACCGCCTCATCAAAAACCGTGTAATCCAGCCCGCTAGGCAATTCGTCAAACTTTATCGCCTGAGCATACTGAATTTTGTAAATGTTACTGACTTCTAGCGGAGTAATCCGTTTGATCCATTCTTCCGGCTGATGCTGAGTCATCCTATACGCATCAAACACACGCTGAGTAATTCCTTTGTCAGTCGGCCCGCCAGAGTCTTGCGGATCATTCACATAACCCCCTTCAAGTTTTAAAGTTTCGGCTAATGCCGTATCCCAGTTTTGTTGCATTTTTAACTCCTCAATGCAAATGGATCAACATAAGGGCCGATTGGTATCCCTTGCTTTTCAAAATTTTGATAATCCACATTTGAAGGATCAACTGGAATGTAATAGGTAATTCCATTTTCTCCAACTGCAATTATCAAAGTATGGGCAGCATCACCCCAGACCGCAGACACATAAATCATTCAATCCTCCTAAAGTTCCGCATTGGCAGTTGACCCAGCATTTAATGTCGTTCCTGCCGAAGGAGCAGCTGCGGTTGCTGAAAAACTATCAGTTCCGACATAACTCGGAAGAGTGGCAGTTGAACCAGAAGCTGCAACCACGGTAGGCGATGTACGTTTCGTAGCTTTGTATGTCCAAGTTACCGAACCGTTAAAATAATTACCGCTAACCTGATTAGCTGTATAAAAAATTGTGTTTTGCAACACTTCATAATATCTTTGGCATTGTGGCAATTCATATTGAATAGGTCGTTGCTCAAATGCAGAAGCAGCAGCTCCTATTTCAAATTGCGGATTTGAAATAACCCAAGTTCCACTTGTCTGCGCTCCAACTGAAAAATTAATTTGTATTCCAGTAGTAGCTGCCAAAGGCACTGCAAATGAAGCTGAATACCTTGTCGATGTTGCACTTACAGTAAATCCTCCAGTAGCAATTAGAGTATTCGCAGAAAAGTTATCTGTTGTGGTAGCATAATATGCAGACCAAACTACAGCTGTTAAAACTGAATTTGCAATATACGCCGACAATGTACAAGTTTTACCTGCCATATCGTACGAATTTATGGCTTCAATTCTTTGAGTAAAAGCTATAGCTGTAACACTTGCTGCACCGGTAAATTGATAAAATCCGTAAGCAGTCCTTTGCCCTGTTACGTTTGCGCCTGCGCAATAACCAATCCATCGATCTACGGTATATGGTGCAGTTCCTGCTGTAATCGTCTGTGAAGCGCCTTTATTTCGCTGATCTACCAAAAAAGCCGGATTGATAAATCTGTTTCTAAAATCTCCTACGTTTGCTGATACAATAGGCAATCCGTTTGCAGAGGTATAAGCCAAGCATTTCCAATTTCCTGCCCCAAGATACTGAAATGTTGCTGAGTCATCTGCTGCAGTTGTAATACTTGCCCCACTTGGCAAAATTAAACTAATGGCATTATACGTCAGCACTAATGCGCCGGTAAATGTCACATAAAAAATCGGGTTCCAAGCATTAGCAGATGTACCAAGGGAAGTAATCGTAGTTGTGCCAGTAATACTAACCACATTGCTACTTCCAGAACCAATGTCTGTCGTTGCTGCCGACACAATAGTAAAAGTCGCATTGTTCTGCGGAGCAGGATTGATCAACTGAAATGCACTGGTATTTATGTCATACGCTACACCTACCAAATCACCTGTAACCAGTTCTCCGCCAGTAAGAGGCACAGGGCCAAGCGGAGTAGACTTGATAATCGGGATCGGAGGCAAATTGCTAACCACAAGAGAAGTTGGCCCAGTGTTAGTAAACTCCGTAATAAACCAAATTTTTTGACCGGCCTGAGATGAAAAACTTGGGGCACTAATTGTCTGCGAATTTGCCGAACCACTAGAATTGCCCGCCCAGCTATCACCAAGACTGGAAGTATCCGCAGTCAGCTGATCCCAAATGGTGTTGCCAAGTGAGTCCTTCAAAATCTGCCGATACGATCCTGAGCCGTAAATAATCGCCTCACCATTTGAGTCTAGCTGAACAGGGTTACTATTCAGCGTTACCCCAGACGGGTCTTGCCAAGTATTTTTCAAAGTATTGGTATTCGGAATATAGAAATAAACAAGACCAGCCGCAAGGGGCTGGCCATTTCCGTNAAAAAACTGCTGTTTGCCGTTTGGTAAAAGTGTAGGCATTTGAAACTCCGTTCGTCTATTGACGCTGATTATTGCGATATTCTGTGCCAGCCAATGCGCCGTAATTGCCAAGATTTTCAAGCCCATTATAGGCTCCACCCAGCACTCCTTCCGGCAATGTTGTTCCTGCCGAAGTGTTTATCAGCCTATTAGCAAATCCAGTTGTGCCTGACAATAAATTTTTAGACCCAAGCGAGGCGGCTCCCAACAATGCAGCAGGAACGGATAACACCGGATGTTCTGCTGCCATGTGAACCATTGAGCCAAGGTAAGGTAGGGCTTCATAAGCTCCTACACCACCAGCCCCAGCCAAAAGACCAGTTTTAACTGGATGTTCTGTAAAGTAATTGCCGGATGCTTTAGCTGGTGTGGACAAAATTTGTCCAACTTTTCCTAACTGTTCTACATCGCTTGACTTGCCCCAGCCAAAACTATCATACCCATTACTAATCGCATCTGCAGCTTCTTTAGGATTTACCACCCCTGAAACAGAGTTATCCGCAACTGGCTTAATAGTCTGCAACAATTTCCACTGGTTTTTTGCCTTAGAAAATGCTTGAAAAAGTTCTGGATTACCTTTCAGTGACTCTTGCACACCGTCATCCAAAATAGCTTTCAGTTGCACACCAAGCTTACTTGTCAGCGGATCGGCACTATCAATCAATTTTGAAACCGGCCCGCCAGCACCAGTTAATGCTTGATATGCTTCACCACTCATAACTTTAGGCTGTTTAATTGTCATATCCACCATGTCGCCCATGATGCCTAAAACAGTTTTTGCCACAGCAGTTCTTGCAGTCGTATCTCCCGATGAAGTCTGACTATACATATCATTCAACTTTGAGAGCACGCCAGTTGGACTTAAATTCACCGCAGGATCAATGGATAATTGTGGAGCCAAAGTGTCAAAAGTTTTTTGCAAATTTTCCTTAATCGCACCCAAGGTAGGGCCAGTAAGGCGAGTCGGATCTGCATTAGGAAATTTTGTACTGTTAGCTACAGCAGCATCAACATCAAGTTGATTTCCTAAAGCTTTAGTGTATTGCAAAGCCGCATTTGCAGCACTAGCTGGAGGTGCAGTTTTACCCATTAAATTCTGAACCGGAACATCAACACCAAGGTCTTTGGCTGCTGCCGCAGTTTGTGCCACTTGAGTATCAATTTTTGCAATCGTCGGAAGAAACATCTTTTTAACTAGATCACCTGCCCCACCAAGCACTGTTGAAAGTCCTGCACCAAGTTCGGCTCCGGTAAGAGTATTTTCACCAAGTGTGCCACCAGTCAAATTAGTATTAGCTGCACCTTGTGNTCCGCCAACCAATGCTCCATTAACTGCCCGAGAAGCCACGTTAGTAGCCCAAGGATTCCAACCTGGGGGAAGGCGCATTTTACCGGCTGCATCTAAAACTTTTCCACCTTGACCACTAAGAAAATTTAATGCACTTGAAGCCATCGGCTCTGCTTCTGGAGCCAAGGCATTGACGCCTTTAAGCGCCGCACTACCCAGTAAACCACCAACCGCTTCTGTTGCAGGAACTAAAGAAAGCANNTTACCTGCTGTTTGTGCGCCAAAATTAGCCCAAGGATGTTCAGTTTGATATGTTGACTGAGCTTGAGTTCGAGCCTGTGTTTGGGCTTCTTGCAATGGTTGTCGCTCATCAGGGCTTATTCCTTGATATAATGGAAGAGCATTACCTTGAACAAGTCCGAAAGTTGCCCCACGCACAAACGCATTACCAGCATCATAATTGGCCTGATTTGGATCATACGCATGAGCATTTGCAATATAAGGATTATCTGCACCACCTTGATTAAGATAATCCTCATAAGACATTACAACTTGCCTTGAACCTCGCCCAATACTTTGTACCTACAACATATTTAGGAGTCGAAGGCCCAAGATTATTTCCTGTCAAAGGACTAGCGCCTCCTACCGAAGGTATTGCAGTTGACTCAGATTTTACTGCCATAACAGGACCAACTGGCTGACCTGCTTTTGCTGCCAACTGTGCTTGCGACTGAGCAATTTCTTGGTTCATCGGCCCTTGAGCACTCATTTGATCAAGTTTAGCCGCCGCAGTTTTATTAGTAATATCTTTGAGCATCTGAGCACGAAAATCAGTGCNATTACCCGCCGGAGGCACCATCAACGTAGCATCAGGTTGACCGGATGCAAAAGGAGCATACCCAGTTCCACCCATTTTCAAACTAGCCCACTGGGCCATATCATTGCCAGTTTTACCTGCCAAAAATGGATTGGCCTTAATAGCATCTGGATCAAGGTGAGCAGAAACCAAGTCACTTGGATTATTAAGCACAGAAGCAGCACCACCTGCCCCAAAGAAATGAGACAGGTAAATGTTGCCNGGAGTTACAGGCAATCCGTTATCTTGCAATGCTTTTGTGTTATCACGAATGTACTGAATACCAGCATCAATATTTGTAGCTGGATCGTATTTGTTTCCATTTGGGGCATACTTGCCAAACGTCGAGTCAATAATTTGGTAAAGGCCACCCGCGCTTGCATTAGGATTTTGAGCTTTAGGATCAAATTTTGGATTTTCAATCCGCAAAACTCCCAATGCAACCTGAGGATCAACTCCGTATTTTTTCGCAGTTGTAGTCACCATATTGTAAATATCAGACGGAACTCCAGTCGGAGGGGCAGAAGGCGCAGTTATGCTGGAACCATTTGAATTTTGCCCAGCAGTATAACTGTTAGCAAAATCAGTTGGAATAAGTGAGTCGCGCCAATCTGCCATTTTTATCTCCTACTTATTGTTGAGTGTCATTTCTGTGAATATAAGCATAAAGCATCTTTTCATTGCTATTAGCCCAATTTTCCCAGTCTGACTGAATGGATTTTGGCGTAGCCTTAATTCCATTCTCTGCAATATAATTATCCATGTGAGTTTGCTGAATATTAGCAAGTTCAATCATAGCTCGATAATTACCCAAAATCTTTTGCACAGCATTTGGATCACTATCAATATGAGCCATGTTGTTTTGATAACCTTTCCACTCGTCTTGTGAAACTCGGCTTTGACCGCCAAAATCGCCTTTCACGCTCTGAGTGGACATTGACGTAAAGATGTTTTTTAAAATTTGAGCATTAGCAAGCCCATCAGGATTATTCATAATGGTATCTTGAATACTTTTAANTGTANCTGGATNAACACCAATCTGCGTCAAAGGCAAAGCTTGAACAAGCTGTGCAAGATCAACTCTGCCACTTGTTCCTGCACCAGTTTTAAATTTTTGCAAAATATTTTGAGCATTAGCAATTTGCTGACTAAGCGCTTGATAGCCTAAAACTTTTTCATTAACCAAGTTTTTGTATTTAATCATTGAGTCCACATTGGATTGTTCCAAAGGCCCAAGTCCTGTTTTATTTTGCAAATCTGTTAATGTTTTATCTGCCGCAACAGCAGCCGGAGATTGCGCCTGAGACTGGGGAGGAGCAGTCNCAGGCGCGGGAGAAGCAGGGCCACCGGACTGGTCCTTTTGCGCTTCTCCGGTAAATGCAGGCTGAGAGCCTGGCAAAGGTTTGGCTATAACAGNATTAGGCCGGTAAAATGTTTCAGCAGGATTAACAGGAGCACCTACAGGAGCACTTGCTGGNGCTTGAGGTCCATTAACGCCGAATGGCAAAGGCTGCGGCCCAAGAGTTGGCAGAGGCGGATTAAGCCCTGCTGCACTCGGAGGCACAATCATTGGTGCACCAGTTTTTGGATCAATAACAGCCACGCCACCTTGCGCCATAGGCGTAACGGCAGTATTTGTAACTGCACCAGTATCTTTACTTATCGCACGAGTAACATTAGCTGCCCCTGTATTAAAGTTTTCAATCGTAGGGCGATAAGTATCAATTTGAGTTTGCACTCCCATTGCTCGATCTGCAATCATTTTGGTGACACGAGTCAAATCTTGCGGAGACAAAGTATGCGCCTCCTGAGCATAAGCTGTAAACTGAGCCGGAGTAATCACCTTGTTTTCCAGAGCAGTTTTTGCTGCTCCAACAAACGCTTCTGGAGTCACCAATCCCTGATTATTTGTCTTGGCATCATTCAAAACTGATTGAGCAGTTTGCCCTAAAATAGTTGTTTGTTTGCTGTTATTATCCAACATCGTGGAAA
>JGI24891J29808_1000296_pt1 | contig 41511 bp, 38 predicted proteins | sample FreactcultuFSWF8_FD_29808 | JGI IMG/M metagenome (IMG submission 29808) | reverse complement strand
TCCCATATTGCTCTCTGTATTGATAGTTCCCAAAAGTTGTATGAGCTTTTGGAACTTGAGGAGGCAAGTACGCAACTGGAATCCACGCTTTCAAAAGTGGAAGGTAATCGACTGCGCAATTATGGGTTAGAAACTAAGATACGGAAGCGAGCTAAATATTTGCAGGTGATATTAGGTGATATTTCGGATTACCCATGGGAAAAGGCGCTTTCAGAGGTCTCTGTCCAGTCGGTAGAAGGATTGGTTATTAAGTGGAGCCTTAAGACTAAATTCGGGTCAAGCCAGTCAGCAACTGTTTACTCCATGAAAGTCTTCTTAGATATAGAAGAAAGCATCATCTATGTAGTTCAGGGTGAACCAACTTTTAGTCTCACCATCTTTTTCCGAGATCTATTACATCAAATACTTCCTCAAATTCCTGAAGAGCAACTTCGTCCGCTCATAGGCATGCTAGATAACGTCATGAATAAGGAAATTTTAGAAATTCAAACCCTACTTCGCGACTCCGGATATGTTATGGAAGAAAAGCTCCAAGTCCTAGAAGCAGCCCCTGAAATAGATCGAATCTCGACTCCAGGTGGAGAGGAATCCCAAATTGGCGATTGGATTGATGCTGACAAGCCTATAGAAACTGAGGAAGACTTTAACAAGGACGAAAATAGCCAAAACTCGAGTGGAATTGCAATCCCTCGCCGAGATATTTCAATTCCAAATGCACGTGTTGATGCCCCATCTTCAGGTACGAAGAATCCATATCAGCCGGGAGTCGGCAAAGCTCACTCTGAACAACCTCATTCTCCTTCAAAGAATCGTCAGCACTCGGCACAATCAGAAATCAGGAGAGTCTGGGTTTATGTTGAGGGTAAATCGACTGATGAAGGCCAAGAAAAGTATTCAGAGAAAATGGAACTCGAAGAAACCTCAATTGAATTTGTGGAAGCGGAAGAGTGGAGCAATGGACGCACACCTCACATAATGCCCCCTCGTAATGAAGGTTATGATATTCGCAGCCTGGAGCCTGACAACCGATTTAGATTTATTGAAGTAAAAGCGACAAGAGGTGCCTGGGGCGCACGCGGAGTATCAATGAGTCCTGCACAACTCAAATTTGCAATAGGGAAAGGAAATTCTTATTGGGTTTATGTTGTTGAGTTTGCAGGATCGGATCACCCAAAAATTCATAGAATTCAAAATCCAGCACTTTACGCAGCAGGCTATCGCCTTAATGATTCGTGGCGCGAGTTCGCTGAAATGCAACGAACCGAAGGTTATGTTGACGATCCGGACATTCTGACTGTCTCGGACGCTGGGCGACCATTCATACATAATCAATTCGGACGGGGTTGGATTTATAACGTTTGGGAAGACGAGGAAGGGATTATGGCTACCGTGAGATACGAGTCCAATGAGACGCCAGAAATCGACCCACTCGTATGGGAACCGACTCTTATGCGTAAACTGGATACATAACATCATGCAAATTCTGGTCTTCTTCCCCTTATGCCCGATTAAAGACACTATCAGTAACTTCCTTTAGGCTCTCACCATGATCGCTTACCTGGCCACGAAGAAGCAGTTCCTAGACGATGTGCCTCGAATTGAGGACATTATTAAGGACTCGGTGCACAAGCATCTAAACCACACCCCGTCCCCAGCTGAGTACAACTCTTGGAGAAACTCACTCGGTGGGGCCATGAATCACGTAATTACTCGCTCCTCAGTGCCTGATAACGCTGGAATAGCGATCGAATATCGAGTTAATGAGCGAAAGCTTCGAATTGATTTCCTAATTGCTGGCGAAGATGGCCATGGCAAAGAGTCCCTCGTGATCGTGGAATTAAAGCAATGGACAGATATTGATTTTTCAGAACTAGATGACCATGTTAAGACTTTCGTTGGTGGTGGACTTCGCAACGAGAGGCATCCGTCTTACCAAGCATGGAGCTACGCAAGCCACTTAATAAATACCAATGAATATATTTATGAAAATGAACTTCAAGTAGCTAGTTGTGCATATTTACATAACTGTCCGACTACAGCAGTAGTGAGCGATTCAAGATATGAGAACTACCTCCAAACCACTCCGGTCTATATAAAGGGTCAATATCAAGACCTCGCAGATTCGATTGCGGGAAAAATTCGAGTGGGTATAGGAACAGATCTAATACAACGAATCGACGCTTCACCAATCCGGCCATCAAAACCACTTGCGGAAGCCATTGGTTCTATGTTGAAAGGTCATGAGGAGTTTGTGCTCCTGGATGATCAAAAAACTGTCCTTGAAACAATCTTAATTAAATCGAAGAAATCTATGACTGGTAAGAAGCAGGTCATCATCATTAATGGTGGCCCAGGTACTGGAAAATCGGTAATTTCAATTAATGCTCTTTCGCGATTATCTGAAGAGCGACTAAATGCACGTTATGTAACGCCAAATGCTGCTCCGAGAGCTGTGTTTAAGAACAAACTTAAAGGTGTGCTGCCGATGGGGGATGTCAGCGAGCTCTTCAGTGGATCGGGTTCCTATACCGGATTACCAGAAAACTCGTACGATGTCTTGATAGTTGATGAAGCGCATCGGCTTAAATTGCGGCATCAGTATTCCAAAGGTGGAGTTAATCAGATCCTCGACATAATCAACGCCTCCAAGTTATCCGTATTCTTTATCGATGAGGCTCAAAAAGTAACTTGGAAGGATATTGGCGAAATTGCGGCAATCGAAGATTTCGCAAATCAATCAGGAGCGGAAATTCAGAAACTTGAACTAACCTCACAATTTCGATGCGGAGGATCAGACGACTACATAGCCTGGTTGGAGAACATGCTTCAAATTGGCCCTCACCAGGAAAGCTATTTCACCCCTGAGAAATTCGAATTTAAGATTTTCGATAACCCTTCTGAATTACACAAGGCCATAAAAGAAAAGAATGCAATAAGAAATAAGTCACGCCTTTTGGCTGGATATTGTTGGGAGTGGATTAGCGAAAATGATCCCTCTAAATTCGACATCACATTCCCAGCATTCAATTTCAAGGCGAAGTGGAACCTAAAATCACATGGCTATGACTGGATCATTAATCCCAAATCAGTCGAAGAAATTGGGTGCATTCATACCTCACAGGGCCTAGAAGTCGATTACGTTGGAGTGATCATTGGCGACGACTTGGTTTTTGACGGCGATGGATTAGTGACAAACCCCCATGCTCGTGCCAAGGGAGATACCTCAATTTATGGCTACAAAAAGGAGTTTAAGATCGATCCAACTGCGGCTAACAAGAAGGCAGATGAATTGATACGAAACACTTATCGCACCCTTATGAGCCGAGGAATGAAGGGCTGTTACGTTTACTTCACAAATAAGGCCGCCGAAAATCACTTCAGAAAGGCACTTGAGAATCTCTGATTCGACTCCAAAATGAATGACTTTGACGCATTAGCCATCCTTATAAAGGAATTTGCCGACGCCCGAAACTGGGAGCAGTTTCATAATCCTAAGAATCTCGCGATGGCTTTAACCGGAGTAGCGGGAGAGCTTGCGGCTGAATTTCAATGGCTGACTCTTGAGCAAAGCGAACTATCAAAGCTTTCGCCCGAGCAACTTGAACTTATTCGACTTGAAATAGCTGATGTTCAGATCTATTTATCTCGAATAGCCGAGAAGTTACAGATAGATATTCCGCGGGCAGTTAAAGATAAGTTAAAGATCAACGATGCAAGATTTCCGAAAGCTTAAAACCCATGTCCCTTCTCGTCTGGCCCGAAGAACCGCACTTCGCCTCGAACTCCGAGAAGGTGCTCTTTGAAGTTCTCAAAGCCAGCCTCGGCCCCAATGACGCACTAGTTGCAAACACTCGCTTCACCGATCCCCAGCGCGGAGATGTAGAAATCGACATCATCGCCATGATCGATGGATATGGCTGCGTCGTCTTCGAATCCAAGGGTGGTCACATCGATTACGACGGACAGCAATGGACTCAATCCGGTCGCTTTGCTCGCAAGCCCATCGACCCCCATGGCCAAGTCATCAAAAACTTATATGCCTTCCGCGATTTCATTCGTGGCAATTGGAAGTACAGCAATCTCAAAATGGAATGGCTCTTAGCTTTCCCCGATAGCGTCATTGGCAATGTCAATCAATCCGGCATCCCACGTGAGCGCATCCTCGATGCCAACGAAATCGACCAAGCTGCAATCCGCGCTCGCTTCATTCTCTCGAGCGTTCAAAACCGTCACGCACCCAAGCAACGCGACTGGGTCTATCAAGCATTCGAAGCTGTCCGCGGTCACTCCATGCTCGAAAGTGATCCTGAAGCAGCACTAGAAAATAACTTTAGGTTCACCAAGCGCATGACTCACGAATCCCGCAACATTCTCAATCTCATCCAGGATAACAATCGCTACATCGTCAGCGGTCCCGCAGGATCCGGTAAGACCTGGCTTGCCTACGAACAAGCAAAGATCTGGGCCAATCAAGGACTCAAAGTCGGTCTCGTTGTCTATAACAAAGGCTTATCCACTTACTTAATACGTAAGAACCAAGAACGCCCCGAACTCCCCAAAGCCGCATGGGTCGGAGTCTTTAACGACCTCGCCAAAGAAATCGGCGAACACAAACAAGCAATGCCCGATATCGAAACTAACCTTGATAACTACGAGAAACCAATCCTTGATATCGCTAAACAGTTACCCGATGATGAAAAGTACGATGCTTGGATTATCGATGAAGCCCAAGACTTCAAAGCAATTTGGTGGAAGATCATTCAAGCAACTCTCAAAGATCAAACAAACGGAAAAATAGCTATCTTCGGCGACCCAGAACAATCTGTCTATATCGAACCTCAATACCCCGAAGGCAATTTTGCCAAGATTCAGTTGTGGGAGAACGTTCGCAACAGCCAACAGATAGCCTCAAGCGTGCAACCACTGGTCTCCAAAAAGATTATCGCCCGTGGCCCACGTAGCTACGAAGTCGAGTACGTCGAAGTCGGGCCCAATGAAAATGTCATCGAAAAAGCCAACGAAGTCGTAGATCGCCTCATCGAAGAAGAACTCTGGAACCCCGGAGAAATCGCATTACTCACCACCAACAAACGCCATCCCGCCCACGAATCCCACCCGCACCGCAACCAAGACAAATATTGGGAAGAGATGTGGGCCAGTGAAGATATCTTCTACGGCACCGCAGTTGGCTTCAAAGGTCTAGAGCGCTCTGTAGTAGTCCTAGCCGTCAACGGCTTCAACACCAACGTAGACCAGGACGATGTCCTCTACGTGGGGATGACTCGGGCGAGGGATAGGTTGGTTGTGGTGCGGAGCGATAGCCTAAATTCTAGTGATTAAGAGTTACCTACTTCTTAATCGGCGTCCGCCAGAAATCGATTAGTGGGAACTTTCGATCGCTGAGAGTTTTTGCATCGCGGATCTCAATTGACCCTTCCCAATCGTCGGGGAGGGATTTGATTATTGCCTCTAGCGCGGAGTTGGCGTCGGGGAGTTCGAACTCCTCCTTGTAATTGCGTTGCTCAAAGACATCCGCGCAGATTGCGTAATAGTTTGGCATTAACGAAAAGATTAACGAACTGAGCGCAGAACCGCAGTGACCTTACCTAAGATCTCGGCGTTATCTCCATCAATCGGTGCATAGTTGTCATTGGCGGGCAGAAGCCAGATGTGACCATCTTTCTTGGAGAGAGTCTTTACTGTGGCCTCGCCATCAATCATCGCAGCGACGATCTCGCCCTTCTCTGCTGATTTTTGAGAACGAATCACAACGAAATCTCCATCGCAGATTGCAAGATCAATCATGGAGTCGCCGACAACCTTAAGTAAGAAGAGTTCGCCTTTGCCGACCAATGACTCTGGGAGGGGATAGACCTCTTCAACATGCTGTTCTGCGGTGATCGGACCACCAGCAGCAATGCGACCCACAAGAGGGATATTGACAGTCTTCTCTGGCTTAATGGCATCTTCGTGCTCGACTACCTCAAAGGCGCGACCTTTGGTGGCGTCCTTGCGGATAAATCCTTTTTCAATGAGAGCGTCGATCTGGTAGCTGACAGAGGCCGGGGAGGCTAGGCCCGCTGCGGCACCGATTTCACGCATAGAAGGCGGATATCCCTGAGTAGCGATGGCTTCTTTAATGACGCTCAAAATGAGCTCCTGGCGCGTGGTTAGCCCACTGTCCGTTGGCTCAGCTTCCTCGAGGGAGATGGCTGGCTTGGATGAAGTGTCCTTTTTGCTCATGGATTAATGGTAGATGAAGAATCCGGAAAAGTCGAACACTTGTTCGAAAAAATATTGCCAATGTCAGTGGGGTGGTCTATCTTTATCTATAGAACAGATGTTCGAATCCCCTCGAACATCAGGTGCTACTGAGTAAAAACAAAGTAGCTGGTTATAGAAGGAGCAAAGAAGATGGCAACAAAATTAACAAAGCGCGGACGCAATGTTGTACGTGGTACAGCTGTAGCATCGCTATTAGTAGTGATTGGCGCTGGTTTTAGCGCTGTCGGTAATGCTTCTGAAAATGCAATTGATGCAACTCCTGCATCGACAGGTTATGTGAAGGTTGTTGTTGCACCGGGGGAGACACTCTGGTCTCTCGCTTCAATGGTCGCCGGCGATCGCTCAGTCTCTTCCGTCGAGGACGCGATTGTTACTGCCAACAACCTCACTGGGCCTGATCTCACAGCGGGTGTGCGTCTCTGGGTTCCTACAAAGTAAATACCTCTGAGTGACTGGTTGCTAGCTGGTAGTTGTCCGTTTTCTCCTGATTTTTGGGGAGAGGGGTAAATGTTCACCTTGCTGCTAGCCGACACGCCGAGTTAATTCTGCAGAACCCTCAACTCTCGATGTACAGTTAACACAACATCTAGGGGTAAAACTGCAAAACGTGTCCATAAGTTGTGGTTTTTCTCCCAGATCGAGTGTTTTTCCGCTATTGTCCAGCCTCTGCACAGGAAACAGTAATTGTTTCCGTCAGAACAAGAAAAACTCAGATTTACCGAGAAACAAGGAGCCACACGATGATCTGCCCGTTCTGCCGCCACGATGACTCTCGAGTCGTCGATTCGCGCCCAGCAGAAGAAGGCACCCTCATCCGTCGCCGTCGCGAGTGCACATCGTGCTCACGTCGCTTCACGACCTCTGAGACCTCAGTACTCCTGATCATTAAGCGTTCTGGCGCAACAGAACCATTTAGTCGCGAGAAGGTCATCGCTGGTGTCCGCAAGGCATGCCAGGGCCGTCCGATCAATGATGATGACTTTGCGCTATTGGCCCAACGTGTCGAAGAAGCTCTTCGCTCAGATGGCCAAGCCGAAGTCGAAGCACATGAAGTAGGAATGGCGATCCTCGCGCCGCTCCGTGAGTTGGATGAAGTTGCATACCTTCGTTATGCATCTGTCTATCGCAATTTCACATCGCTTGAAGATTTCGAAGGTGAGATCGCACTTCTCCGCGCTGCACCTTCAAGAAGTAACCAACAAGAAACAGCCGCCCCAGCTGTAGCAGCAAACAACGCACAGCAATAAATCATTTACTCAGCATCTATATAAGGAGAAATACGCATGTCAATCGTCGACCGCCCAGCTGGTTCAAGCAAGACAGAGGGCTCAGCAAAGAAGACTGTGGGTAAGGGCCTCACAATCGACCGCATCTATACAACTGCGGGTATACACCCATACGACGAAGTGACATGGGAGCGTCGCGATGTTGTTCAGACCAACTGGAAGTCCGGAGAGGTTATCTTCGAACAAAAGGGCGTTGAATACGCTGACTTCTGGTCGGTTAATGCTTCAACAATCGTGACAACCAAATATTTCCGCGGTGCAGTGGGGCACGATAACCGCGAGTGGTCACTCAAGCAGGTTATCGATCGCGTTGTTTTGACTTACACAAAAGCCGGTAAGGAGCACGGATACTTTGCAACTGATGCTGATGCAGAAGTATTCGAACATGAACTTACATGGATGCTCTTGCACCAGGTCTTCTCATTTAACTCACCAGTCTGGTTCAACGTTGGAACCAACGCACCACAGCAAGTAAGCGCATGCTTCATCTTGTCTGTTGATGACACCATGGATTCCATCCTCAACTGGTACCGCGAAGAAGGAATGATCTTCAAAGGTGGTTCAGGTGCAGGACTTAACCTCTCACGCATCCGTTCGTCAAAGGAGCTTCTAAAGTCCGGCGGAACTGCTTCTGGTCCAGTTTCATTTATGCGCGGTGCAGATGCATCTGCAGGAACAATCAAGTCAGGTGGCGCAACACGTCGTGCTGCAAAGATGGTTGTTTTGGATGTTGATCACCCAGATATCGAAGAATTCATCGAGACCAAGGTTCGTGAAGAAGACAAGATTCGCGCACTTCGCGATGCTGGATTCGACATGGATCTCGGCGGCAAAGACATCATCTCCGTTCAGTATCAGAACGCAAACAACTCAGTTCGTGTCTCAGATAAGTTCATGCGCGCATATGAGAACGGTGAAGATTTCGGTCTCGTCGCTCGCGCAACGGGTGAAGTTATCGAGACAATCGAAGCTCGCAAGTTGTTCCGAATCATGGCTGAAGCTGCATGGGCATGTGCCGATCCAGGAATTCAGTATGACGACACAATCAATGATTGGCACACAAACCCAGAGACAGGTCGCATCAACGCGTCTAACCCTTGCTCTGAGTACATGTCACTCGACAACTCTTCTTGCAACCTTGCATCATTGAACTTGCTCAAGTTCTTGCAGAGCAACGGTTCATTCGACACAAAGAACTTTGTGAAGGCAACAGAGTTGATCATCACTGCGATGGATATCTCAATCTGCTTCGCAGACTTCCCAACAGAGCCAATCGGTGAGACCACTCGCAACTACCGCCAGCTCGGTATCGGTTATGCAAACCTCGGTGCGCTTCTCATGGCATCAGGTCTTGCTTACGACTCAGATGGCGGACGTCAGCTCGCAGGTGCGATCACATCAGTCTTGACCGGTGTTTCATACCGCCGCTCAGCAGAGCTTGCCGGCATTGTTGGTCCATACGCAGGCTATGCACGCAACGCAGCTGCGCACACGCGCGTCATGCAGAAGCACACAAATGCTTCAGCATCTGCTCGTTCAGTCACCACACTAGATTCCGATGTCTGGTCTGTCGCTAATGCAGAGTGGACCAAGTGCCTTGAGATTGGCGCAAAGAACGGCTGGCGTAACGCACAGGCATCTGTGCTTGCACCAACTGGCACCATCGGTTTGATGATGGATTGCGACACAACAGGTATCGAGCCAGATCTTGCTCTTGTGAAGTTCAAGAAGCTTGTCGGTGGCGGATCTATGCAGATCGTTAACCAGACAATCCCATTCGCTCTTCGCAAGCTTGGTTATGCAGAAGAGACCGTAGAGGCAATCGTTGAATACATCGGTGCCAACGGTCACGTTATCGATGCCCCTGGTCTAAAGACAGAGCACTACGACATCTTCGACTGCGCAATGGGTATTCGCTCAATCAGCGCAATGGGTCACGTCCACATGATGGCTGCTTGCCAACCATTCTTGTCAGGCGCGATCTCAAAGACCGTCAACCTTCCTTCAGATGCAACTGTTGAAGAGATCGAAGAGGTTTACTACCAGGGTTGGAAGCTTGGCCTCAAGGCTTTGGCTGTCTACCGCGATAACTGCAAGGTCGGACAACCTCTCTCAGATGGCAAGGGCGAGAACAAGGGAACAGATTCAAACGTCGCAGCAGCTGGGCCAGCTGTAGCAACACGTAAGCGTCTACCTAAGTCACGTCCATCAATGACAACATCATTCTCTGTTGGTGGTGCCGAGGGTTATATGACCGCTGGTGCATACGCTGATGGCGCTCTTGGTGAAGTCTTCTTGAAGCTGGGCAAGCAGGGTTCAACTCTTGCTGGCGTGATGGATGCATTCTCAATCGCAGTATCGATCGGACTTCAATACGGAGTTCCACTAGAGACCTTCGTTGAGAAGTTCACCAACCTACGCTTTGAGCCTTCAGGTATGACAGATGATGCAGATGTTCGCATCGCTCAGTCAATGATGGACTACATCTTCCGTCGCTTGGCACTTGATTACTTGCCATTTGAAACACGTAGCGGCCTAGGCCTCTACACAGCCTCAGAGCGCGCTCGCGCTTTGGAGACAGGTGAGTACACGCAAGATGCGCTCGCAGCTGTTGCACCTGCTGCACCAGCAGCTCCCGTGAAGCAGCCACAAGCTGTAACAATCCAAGCTAAGCCAGTCGATAAGCCAGTCGATAAGCCAGTCGTTGATAACACTGCTGGTGTCGGTTCATCGATGGAGCTCTTCGAAAAGATGAGCGGTCAATCATCTGATGCACCTCTCTGCATGACCTGCGGAGTCAAGATGCGTATGGCTGGTTCATGCTTCGTCTGCGAAGGTTGCGGCAACACATCTGGATGTTCATGATCCGATAGTTTGTAAGCAAGGGCCTTGGGTTAAACCCCAGGGCCCTTCTTATTGCCTCGTTTATTGCCTCGTTTATTGCCTCGTTTAGCGCTGCGTAATATTTACAGGTAGCCAATATTGTGGATTGCGAATCTGAGCGAGTGAAGAAAGATAAGGTTGATAGATGGCCGGGGAAAAGAACCAAGTGATGAAGCAAGTAGGACTTGCACTTGATGCCGCCATCGAATCAATCGGGGGACAACCTCGCGAAGGTCAAATTGCAATGGCTGAAGCCGTCGCCAATGCACTCTCCGATCGACATCACTTACTGGTGCAAGCAGGTACCGGCACCGGAAAGTCGTTAGCGTATTTAGTTCCGGCACTTGTGCATGGCAAAAAGGTATTGGTTGCTACCGCAACACTCGCGCTGCAACGTCAGTTGGTGGAGCGCGATTTGCCGCGAATTAAACCCGCGCTGGAGAAACAATTAGGACGCGAGCTGACATTTGCTGTCTATAAAGGCGTAGGCAACTACTTATGTCTCCAGAAGATGAATGGCGCCGAACAGGATCCTGATGGTGAGATCCTCATGGAGATCGGCACGCTAGAGAAAGATCAGAAGCGATTGCGCGCATGGGCACAGACTGCTGGTGTGAGTGGCGATCGTGATGATGCGCCGGATGTTGATCGTCGTGTCTGGTACGCCAACTCAGTCTCGGGACGAGAATGCATCGGTAAAGATGAGCACATTTGGGTCGCAATGTTTCTCGGCAAATGCAAAACTCAAGGCTCAAACCGCAGATGTTGTCGTCACCAATCACACCCTGCTTGCGATTGAGATTGTGGATTCACATCCCATCTTGCCCGAGCGCGACGCAGTGATTCTCGATGAAGCCCACGAATTTATGGATAGAACGACACAAGCTGTCACCGAAGAGCTCACTGCCGGTGGAGTAGAGCGCGCAGCCAATATGGCTCACAAACATTTAAGCAGCAAGGCAACGGCTGCATTTAAAAAAGCCGCTGACGAAGTTGCTGAAGCGATTGCAGATTTCGCGCAAGATGTACGAAGTGATCCGACCAAGGGTGGGCGGCTTCCAGAGTTGCCACGTCAGCTAGAGGCACCGATCCGCAAAGTGAAAGAGGCATCGGCTGCAGTACTCGCACAGATCCAAGCCGATAGTGATGTGATCGATCCAGACACGATGGCCCAACGTGCGCGAGTCAAAGGCGCAACCCAAGAAGTGCAGACGATTGTTACCAAGATGCTCAAGCCGGCAAAGGGTCAGGTCATGTGGTTTGAACCAAATTTCGCCACGCTCTATTTGGCGCCGCTCTCGGTCTCGCATGTTCTTCGCGACAACTTATTAACAATGGCACCGGTGATTGCAACATCTGCAACCCTGACGATTGGTAAATCCTTCGATGCAGTCGCGCGACAGATCGGCTTTATCGTGGGCAGTGAAGCGGATGATCATGACGAGTCGACATATGAGAGTGATCAGATCGACCCCGCCAATGTTCAGATGCTAGATGTCGGCTCACCATTTGATTTTGCTTCTCAAGGAATGCTCTATATGCCGCGTCACCTGCAAGAGCCTGGCCGAGATGGCCCAGGCTTGGATGCGCTGACAGAGCTAGGGGAGTTGGCGGAAGCAGCGGGTGGTCGCACACTCGCACTCTTCTCCTCCTGGCGCGGAGTGGAGATGGCTGATGAACATCTGCGCAAAGTGTTGGCGGATCTCAAGCTGCCGATTATTACCCAGCGTCGTGGAGATTCTGTTGGACCACTCGTTGATCGCTTCGCAAAAGATCCACGCTCTATTCTTCTTGGAACAATTTCGCTCTGGCAGGGAATCGATGTGCCAGGTCCTGCCTGCACTTTGGTCGTTATCGATCGAATCCCATTCCCTCGTCCTGATGAGCCGGTGATGGCCGCTCGTTCTGCTGAAGTTGATCAAGCCGGCGGTAGTGGATTTATGCAGGTCTCACTCCCGCGTGCGGCGCTTTTGTTGTCTCAGGGCACCGGTCGATTAATTCGATCAATCGATGATCGAGGCGTTGTTGCCATTTTGGATTCGCGAATTGTGACCAAGCGATATGGCTCAACGCTATTAAATTCGATGCCGCCTTTTTATAGGACGAGTGATGGGGCGGTAGTGAAAGAATCTCTCAAACGTTTAGATGTGCAATACAAGGCTGAAGGAAAATAAGTCAGGCTAGTTTGTGCTCAAAGATAAGTGATTGAAGCGTCGGCCAATGGCGTGCAAATGATGGGTGCAAGTGTTTAGTATGAACCTCGCTGATATTGACCCATGCAACTTCCTGCGCCTCATCATTGAGTTCGTGTGCGAAGAGGTCATGATGCGCTTGTGCAATGATCGTGTCATAACGCCAATCGCCATGGTCGTCGGTGTGAACGGTGATCGGGGTAAAGGTGGTCGGATCTATTCCGATCTCTTCACGAGCCTCGCGAGTTGCGCCTTCGAGAATACTTTCGTGTGAATCCTTAGCGCCGCCGGGAATGCCCCAAGTGTCACCGTTATGAACCCACGGCGCTCTATGTTGCAGGAGTATCTGACCATCGCGGACTAGAAGTAAGCCCGCTGCGCCATGCAGGCCCCAATGCCGATTTCCGCAGCTGCATTCAACCCAGCCGTCTCCATCAGTAGCGCTCATGCACGTAGGGTCGCACTTTTATCCACAAACCGCGCGCATCCACAGGGGTGTCGCGTGGCTAGGTGGTGGGCGCCCGGGTTGCCTTAGCGTCGCCACATGATTTACACCGCGCCACTTGGGGCGCACCTCAATACGCAGATTGCTCAGGTCGATACGCAGGTAGTGATGCGTGCAGAGTTAAGTGGGCTCTTTATGGCGACGAGTTGCAGCGGTGGGCCTTGCGTCAGCGTTTATACCGACCCCACAACGAACCAGATTGTGATTACAGCCAATCAAAATACTCCGGGAACTGTTGCGGTGCCTATAAAACCCAAACCTAAGCGCACCACCGCGCCAGTTGTTCGAAAACCGGTTGCTCGTGCGCCTGTTGTTAAACCCAAGCCCAGTACATGGATTCCATACGCACTACGGCCAACTCCAAAATACACATATCGACCCGCTGTGAAAAAGGTTGTTCACAAAACAAGTGTCGTGGCCGCCGTGACCACCGCCGCGGTGAATCTTTCGGACGAGATCACAAAGTTATTGCCCGGAAACCATTTGTTGTATCAGCCCGTGAGTGATCCGCTCTCTGGAGTTCCTGTCTATTTCTGGAGTGATGCCGGGTCCATATTTAATATCGCAACATCAATTCTCGGAATTGGAGTGAGCGTTCTGCTTCAACCTTCATTTGCGTGGGATTTTGGTGATGGAACAACACTCACGACAAGTAATCCTGGTGGTGCTTATCCAAACAAATCAGTGACACATACCTATGTCAGTGCCGGCAACTACACCGCCTCACTCACAATTTCATGGGCTGGCACATGGGCATCACAGGGTTCGGTATTGCCAGTCCTAGGTGGTGCGATCGTGCAAAACATGAGTTCACAGATCACCGTTACTCCCGGTCCTACGAATTACACAGGGTGAAGTTATGCACATTTCAATAACGACGGTCGTAGTGATGATCGTGCTGCGCGCCATCTTTAAGCCATGAACTCAACAACACTTTCTACGCCTCATGATTTGTTAGCAGCTGTTCCATTTCTCGTCGGTTACCACCCGAAAGATTCACTTGTGGTGATTGCCCTCAAAGAAGGCGCAGTGGGGATGGCAATGCGGGTTGATTACCCGTCGCGCGATCATAAAGAGATCGCTCTGCGCGCACTCCAATTGGCCTCCTACCTCAAGCGCGAAAATGCAGAGGGAGCGATCGTTGTCGGCTACTTGCCGAGCGAACTTCATAAAGAGAGTCAAAATTTAGAGCCATACACCCATGCGATTTCAGAGCAGGGGATCGAGGTCAAAGAGGCAATCGAAGTCAGGGATAATCGCTTCCGCTCCATCATGTGTGCAGACCTGAGCTGCTGCCCAGTTGAGGGAAGCACGATCCCTCCGATTAGTGATTCCAGAATTACTGCAGAACAGGTTGCCCTGGGTCGCCCCATGCCATATCCAAGTATCTTAGATATGAAGGCATCGCTGGCTGCCCTACCTAAAGATCGGGTTTTAATTGCTGCTCTCAAGAAATTAGACCCGATTGATTACGAGGCAGATGATGTGAAAGTGCAACAACGAGAAGGCGCACGCGCAATCGATGAACTCTGTGAAAATTATGGACACTCAGGCATGGGAGTTGATCGAGAGCTTGTCGCTATGGTTTTGATCCGACTTTTAGATCTTCAGGTACGCGATTACGCAATGGGTGTTAGCACTCCAGAAAACCAAGATTCACAGTGGGATATGTGGCGATGGTTGCTTCGCATTGCACCGAAGGGATATGTTTCATCCGTTGCGGTGATCTTTGCAACCATTTCTTACGAACGCGGAGAAGGAGCCCTGGCTCAACGTGCGCTAGATCGCGCGCTCGATGATGACTCCTCGTATCAAATGGCGAAACTCTTACGCAGAACTTTTGCGGCTGGCTGGCCGCCTGCGAGTTTCACGGCGATGCGAGAAGAGTTGCATCCCAAGATCTGCGCGAGCCTATTCTCCCAGTCTTGAGCCAGGAGTAAGATGAAATCATGATTATCGGTTGTCTTAAAGAGATTAAAAATAATGAATCCCGAGTTGCTCTCACTCCATCTGGTGTTCATGCACTGGCTGCCCACCATGAAGTTTTGGTTGAAGCCGGTGCAGGACTTGGATCAGCAATTACTGATGCGCAATACGTGGAAGCCGGCGCAACAATTGTCGCTAGTGCGGATGAGATCTGGCAGCGAGCTGAGATGATCATGAAAGTCAAAGAGCCGATCGCAATTGAATATCCCAAGATGCGCAAAGGTCAGATTCTTTTCACATACCTGCACCTTGCCGCCGATCGCCAACTCACACTTGCGTTGATTGAGCGTGGTGTTACTGCGATCGCTTATGAGACAGTCGAAGTCAATCGCCACTTGCCCCTACTTGCTCCAATGTCAGAGGTCGCCGGGCGAATGTCTATTCAAGTAGGAGCTGCAGCTTTGCAACGCCCTAACGGAGGACGCGGAGTCTTGCTTCCAGGAGTTCCAGGAGTGCGCCCAGGAAAAGTTGTTATTTTGGGTGGCGGAGTTGTGGGAGTTGCAGCCGCAACTATTGCTCACGGAATGCACGCTGATGTCACGATCTTGGACCTCAATCTAGAACGCCTAGCTGAGATCGATCAGATCTTTGCAGGTCAGGTAAAGACGCTTGCATCTTCGGCGTATGAAATCGAGCAACAGTGCATGGAAGCAGATTTGGTGATCGGCGCTGTTTTGGTCCCTGGCGCAAAAGCTCCAAAGTTGGTTACTCAAGATTTGGTTGCCAAGATGAAGCCGGGCTCAGTCCTTGTTGATGTGGCAATTGACCAGGGAGGCTGCTTTGAGGGCTCGCATGCCACAACGCATGCAGACCCCACATTTAGGGTCCATGAATCGCTCTACTACTGCGTCGCCAATATGCCAGGAGCAGTACCGGCTACCTCGACCTATGCGTTGGCCAATGCCACGATCAAATATGCGCTGGCAATTGCGAACAAGGGTTGGGAGAAGGCCATCGCCGATGATCCTGCGCTCGGCTTTGGTCTCAATGTCCATGATGGCCACATCAAGTATGCGGCGGTTGCAGCAGCTCATGACCTGTAGGAGTCAGGCTGCTTGTTAGCCCATCCGTTAGCCCATCCGTTAGCCCATTTGTTTACAAAGCCGTAACACTTCGAAGGCAAGATGGTGCCTATGAGTGAAGAGATTAGCCGCCAAGAAGATTTCGTCCTTCGTACGCTAGAAGAACGCGGAATCCGCTTCGTGCGACTCTGGTTTACAGATGTCTTGGGTTATCTCAAATCTGTGGCAATCGCACCCGCAGAGCTGCACAACGCCTTTGCTGAAGGAATTGGATTCGATGGCTCTGCGATCGAAGGATTCGCTCGCGTCACTGAGTCGGATATGTTGGCCAAGCCAGATGCCGCAACCTTCACTATTCTTCCATGGCGAACTGCGGCGCCAGGTGCAGCCAAGATGTTCTGTGACATCACGATGCCCGATGGTTCTCCATCAGCCTCAGACCCACGTAATGTTCTTAAGCGCACGCTAGAAAAAGCTGCGCAGATGGGTTACACCTGTTACACGCATCCCGAAATTGAATTCTTCCTCTTTAAGAGCCAGCCAGTAAAGGGCGAAATCCCAGAGCCAGTTGATCAAGGTGGATATTTCGATCACACACCATCACCAGTTGGTCATGACTTCCGTCGCCAAGCGATCACGATGCTTGAGGCAATGGGAATCAGCGTTGAGTTCTCTCATCACGAAGGTGGCCCCGGACAGCAGGAGATTGATCTTCGCTACGCAGATGCTCTGACTACCGCCGATAACATCATGACCTTCCGTCACGTTGTAAAGGAAGTCGCTCTCGATCAAGGCTTCTATGCCTCCTTCATGCCAAAGCCTTTTACTGATCATCCAGGTAGTGGAATGCACACTCACTTCTCGCTCTTTAGCGGAGAAGAAAATGCATTCTTTGAATCAGGAGCCCAGTATCAACTCTCGGCTGTAGGTCGCTCATTTGTCGCAGGCGTTCTTAAGCATGCGCCAGAGTTAAGCGCCATCACTAATCAGTGGGTTAATTCCTATAAACGTCTGACTGGCGGGGGAGAAGCACCTGCCTACGCCACCTGGGGTCATAACGATCGCTCTTCACTTGTGCGCATCCCGGCATACAAGCCGCTGAAAGATAACTCGACTCGGATCGAAGTGCGCTCGCCAGATTCTGCATGTAATCCGTACCTGGCCTATGCCGTCATAATCGCTGCCGGCCTTAAGGGAATCGAAGAGAATTACGTGCTGGCGGAGTCCATCAACCCCGTTGCCTTACCGACCAACTTGGATGAAGCGATCATCGCCATGGAGAGTTCGGAGCTGGTTCGCACAACTTTAGGCGCAGACGTCTTTGAATATGTCCTGCTCAATAAGCGTGCTGAGTGGAATGACTACCGTCGTCAGGTTTCTGCCTACGAGTTGTCGCGCTATTTGCCCGTTCTGTAAGCCAGTTGTACCCTAAGGATATGAATTCGTGCAGCCTCCTCCTTCGCTGCCGCGGCGGGGCCAACTAACCGGTCCCCCTGTCGCGGGGTTTGGTGTTGCCGGTTAACAACCACAACCGCGAAACGAAAAAGGAGAATTTAATGACTTTCCCAAAGCAACAACCTTCCACAATGCCGGTTGCTCGATATGCGCCGTTTATTCCGGTCGATCTCACTGATCGAACCTGGCCTTCTAAGCAGATCACGCATGCACCAAAGTGGTGTTCAGTTGATCTCCGTGATGGCAACCAAGCGCTGATCGATCCAATGGATCCACATCGCAAACTCACGATGTTCTTGCTTTTGGTAAAGATGGGTTACAAAGAGATTGAAGTTGGATTCCCATCTGCATCACAGACCGATTTCGATTTTGTCCGAAAGATTATTGATGAAAACCTGATTCCAGATGATGTCATCATCCAAGTACTGACCCAGGCGCGCGAACCTTTGATCAAGCGTACATTTGAAGCGATCAAGGGATCTAAGCAAGTTGTCATTCACCTCTACAACTCAACCTCAACACTTCAGCGTCGCGTTGTATTCGGTCAAGATAAAGAGGGCATTAAGGCGATTGCAGTTGAAGGCGCCAAGCTCTGCAAAGAGATGGTCGCAACTGTTCCTGAGACGAAAGTGTTTTTCGAATATAGCCCAGAGTCGTATACGGGTACAGAGTTGGAATATGCGAAAGAGGTATGCGACGCAGTCAATGATATTTGGCAGCCAACTCCTGATCACAAAACAATTATTAATCTTCCAGCAACAGTTGAGATGGCATCTCCAAATGTTTATGCCGATTCAATCGAGTGGATGCATCGTCATCTGAAGTATCGCGATTCAATCGTGCTTTCACTCCACCCTCACAACGATCGTGGAACCGGCGTCGCAGCAGCAGAGCTTGCCTACCTTGCAGGTGCAGACCGCATCGAAGGAACGCTTTTTGGTAATGGTGAACGAACTGGCAATGTCTGCCTGGTTACGCTTGGCCTTAATCTCTTTAGCCATGGCATCGATCCACATATCGATTTCAGCGATATCGACGAGATTCGTCGCACGGTTGAATATTGCAACCAACTTCGCGTGCCAGAGCGCCATCCTTATGGCGGAGACTTAGTCTTTACTGCGTTTTCCGGTAGTCATCAAGACGCAATCAAAAAAGGTCTTGAGCATATGGAGCGCGATGCGGCTGCTGCTGGTCGCAGTATTGATGAGCAGACATGGGCTGTGCCATACCTTCCGATCGATCCAAAGGATATCGGTCGCTCATATGAAGCCGTGATTCGCGTGAACTCGCAATCGGGTAAGGGTGGCGTTGCTTACTTGATGAAGAATGAGCATCACTTGGATCTGCCACGTCGTTTGCAGATCGAATTCTCACAAGTAGTTCAGGCAAAGACAGATTCCCAAGGCGGTGAAGTAAGCCCAGCCGAACTCTGGACAATCTTTGAAGATGAATATCTTCCATCGCAAGATAACTCATGGGGTCGCTTCACTTTAGTCGGACTCTCACAGAGTTCTCAGATGGACGAGGATGTAAAACTCTCCGTCGAACTTAAAGATGGCGAAAACTTGCAAGCCCTTGTTGGCACAGGTAACGGACCGATTGCGGCCTTCGTTGATGTCCTGACTAAGTACCTAGAGACAACATCAGTGCGCGTTCTTGATTACTACGAGCATGCCCTTTCCGCCGGCGGAGATGCGAAAGCTGCCGCATATTTGGAGTGCGAAGTTGGGGATAAGACCTTCTGGGGTGTCGGTATCGACTCAAGTACGACCACCGCGGCGCTCAAAGCCGTTGTGTCGGCGGTAAATCGAGGGCTTCGCAAGTAAAGGGCGATACGGTGGACTCGTGTCTTCTACCTATCGCGACCAAGCAGTGGTCTTGCGCACCCAGAAATTGGGAGAAGCCGATCGAATCATCACGCTACTCACTCGCGAGCATGGCCGCGTCAAAGCTGTTGCTAAAGGCGTGCGCCGCACCAAGTCACGGTGGGGTGCACGTTTAGAACCAGCATCACATGTCGACCTCCAGCTCTATTCGGGGCGAACATTCGAGACGGTGACTCAGGCAGTGAGCTTGGAAAATTTCGGCGACACCCTGTCTCTCGATTATCAACGGTGGACTGTTGCATCAGCGATCTTGGAGGCGGCAGAACGTTTCACCGCTCAAGAGCACGAGCCTTCGTTGCAGCAATATCTTTTGCTTGTCGGTGCGCTCAAAGCTTTGGCGCACGAAACGTACGATGCCTCACTTATCCTCGACGCCTACTTGCTTCGCTCACTTGCCGTTGCGGGATATGCGCCATCGCTGACCAACTGCTCTGTCTGTGATGAACCTGGGCCGCACCGATTTTTCTCACTAGTCGGCGGAGGTAGCGTCTGCATGACCTGCAAACCATCTGCTGCGCCAACTCCGCATCCAGAGACGCTCGAACTTATGCAAGCTCTGCTCAGCAGCGATTGGGAGCAAGCCAGTGCAAGTCAGATGCGTTATCGCCGTGAAGCATCGGGGCTAATCGCTGCATATCTGCAGTGGCATTTGGAACGTGGTTTACGAAGTCTTCCGTTAGTTGAGAGGATATAGCCATGGCTGCACCCAAACCTCCCAAGGTGAAGAGTGTCCCGCACCACGTCGCTGTAGTGATGGATGGCAATGGTCGCTGGGCGAAACAACGTGGACTTGAGCGTACCGCGGGACATGAAGCTGGCGAGAAAGCTCTGCTTGATGTTGTTCATGGTGCGATTGCCATTGGCGTAAAAGAGTTGAGCGCCTATGCATTTAGCACCGAAAATTGGCGACGATCTCCAGAAGAAGTGAAGTTCCTGCTCGGATTCAACCGTGATGTCTTGCGTCGCCACCGTGATGAGATGAATGAGTTGGGTGTGCGAGTGCGTTGGGTTGGAAAGCCTGGACGACTCTGGAAATCAGTTATTAGCGAGCTAGAAGAAGCGCAAGAACTTACAAAAAAGAACTCGGTCATGACGCTTAATATGTGTGTGAATTATGGTGGCCGCGCCGAACTCACTGATGCGATGAAAGCCATGGCACAAGATGTGAAATCCAGGAAGCTTGCTCCAGATTCCATCACGGAGAAGACGATCGAAAAATATCTTTACAGCCCTAAAATGAGCGATGTGGATATGTTCTTGCGAACATCAGGGGAGCAGAGAACCTCTAACTTCTTGCCCTGGCAGTCTGTCTATGCCGAGATGGTATTTATGGATGTTCTCTGGCCAGATGTTGACCGAAAAACTCTCTGGAAGGCCATTGAAATCTACAACGAACGTGAGCGCAGATTCGGTAAAGCATAAGCTTTCGTTCGAAATTTCAGTCTAGCCCTTTCCATGCGGGTAAGATCGCCTCATGCATAAAGCCCTCCTGCTCGCACTGCTCACTTCAGTGGCAACTGCATCTGGCGGCACTCTTGCTCTTAAAGTAAAAGACCGCACCCATATTATTTTGGGTCTAGCAGCTGGTCTGATGCTTGGACTTGTCTTCTTTGATTTGATTCCAACAGTCTTCGAGCAAAACACCGGCAAATTTGGGGGAGTGCGTTCAGTCGCACTAGCAATCGTTTTAGGTTTTCTTATTCTCCACTTGGTCGAACGACTCTTTGCTACTCACGAACCACACGAGTCTCATTATGGCGCAGCAGACGATCACCACCATAAACATTATGCGGGTTCACTCGCGGCACTGGCGATGGGTGGCCACGTATTTGCAGATGGTCTCGGCGTTGGAGCCGCGTTTAGAGTGAGTAGTTCACTAGGTCTGGCAGTTTTTGCCGCGATAGTGGTCCATGCATTTAGCGATGGTCTCAATACGGTGACCTTCCTTATTAAAGAGCATATGTGGACTAAACGTGCCCGCGGCCTGCTTATAGTTGATGCGATTGGCCGTGTTGGTGGAGCGGCTGTTGGCTCATACGTCGCTTTTGGAAATAATTGGATCGCGATGTATCTAGCCTTGTTCGCTGGCTTTGTTATCTATATTGCCACCTCTCATATCTTGCCCGAGGCACATTCGCGTCATCCTTCAAAGTGGACGTTAGTGGCAACAATTGCGGGGGTTTTGATTATGTGGGCCGTGGTGGCTGGTGGCGCCTAGCGCCTAAGGGAGAGTTGCACGTAGTAAACTTGCCAACCTTGCGACCCGCAAGAAATGACAGCCGACAGCCAGCCGGACAGAGGAGATTACTGTGGCCGCAGATAGATTAGAAACAATTGTTAGCCTTGCAAAACGTAGAGGCTTTGTTTACCCATCATCAGAAATTTACGGTGGATTGCGCGCTGCATGGGATTACGGCCCATTGGGTGTAGAACTCAAGAACAACGTAAAGCGTCAATGGTGGAAGAGCATGGTCCAAGGCCGCGAAGATGTCGTTGGTCTTGATTCCAGCGTCATCTTGGCCCGTGAAGTCTGGCAAGCATCTGGACACGTAGAGACTTTTAGCGACCCACTTACTGAGTGCACGGAGTGCCACAAGCGCTATCGCGCTGATCACCTAGAGGAAGCATTCGAAGCAAAGCATGGCCGCCCAGCGACATCTATGGAAGAAATTGGCTGTCCTAACTGTGGCAACAAGGGCAAGTTCACGACCCCTCGCCAATTCTCGGGACTTCTTAAAACATTTCTTGGCGCCGTAGAAGATGAGTCTGGTCTGGCATACCTGCGCCCAGAGACTGCACAAGGCATCTTCATTAACTTTGATAACGTGGCGACAACATCACGTAAGAAGCCACCATTTGGTATTGGTCAGATCGGAAAGTCATTCCGTAACGAGATCACACCAGGAAACTTCATTTTCCGTACTCGCGAATTTGAGCAGATGGAGATGGAGTTCTTTGTAGTTCCAGGAACTGACGAAGAATGGCATCAATATTGGATCGATACTCGTATGCAGTGGTACAAAGATCTTGGAATAAACCCAGATCGCCTTCGTCTGTTTGAGCACCCTAAAGAGAAGCTTTCTCATTACTCAAAGCGCACAGTTGATATCGAATATAAATTCGAATTCAATGGCACCGAGTGGGGCGAGCTTGAAGGTATTGCTTCGCGTACAGATTTCGATTTGAAGGCACATAGTGCTGCATCAGGTAAAGATCTGACCTGGTTTGATCAGGAGAAGAACGAGCGCTGGACACCATTTGTGATCGAACCTGCGGCTGGTGTGGATCGTTGCACACTCACTTTCATGATGGATGCCTTCACTGAAGACGAAGCTCCAAATGCCAAGGGCGAGATGGAAAAGCGCGCGGTTATGAAGCTTGATCATCGTCTAGCTCCGATCAAGGTTGCCGTGCTCCCACTTTCTCGTAACGCTGATCTCTCGCCAAAGGCTCGTGATTTGGCTGCCGAACTTCGCCAAAACTGGTCTGTGGACTTTGATGATGCAGGCGCAATTGGACGTCGTTATCGTCGTCAAGATGAAGTTGGTACACCGTTTTGCATCACCATCGACTTTGAAACACTCGATGATAATGCAGTGACAATTCGCCACCGCGACACAATGGCACAAGAACGCATTGGAATCGACCAAGTAAGTGCTTGGTTGGCTCCAAAACTTCTTGGTTGCTAACGATCGTTTGCTGCGCTCGACTACATAGATGACGCCACTTACGCAGATCGCACCTCTTCGTTTGCCGATTGCCAACGGGCAGTTCGCTAATAACGAGGTAGTACTTGATACCCCCGTGGTGCTTGCGCCGATGGCGGGTATTACAAACTCTGCGTTTCGCACACTCTGTCGCGAGCAAGGTGCTGGTCTGTTTGTCTCCGAGATGGTCACAGCGCGTGCGCTGATTGAGCGCCATCCAGAAACAATGCGCCTGATTACTCCAGGTGTTGGGGAGAGTCCCAGATCAGTCCAGCTTTACGCTGTCGATCCAGTTGTTGTTGGTCAGGCAGTAAAACTTTTGATGGAAGACAATCTTGCAGACCATATCGATCTGAATTTTGGCTGCCCCGTTCCTAAAGTGACACGTCGAGGTGGTGGCGCTGCGCTGCCATTTAAGCGCAAACTTTTTTCAGCAATTGTTGGATCTGCTGTAAAAGCTGCTGCCCCATATGGCGTTCCTGTAACAGTAAAAATGCGCATCGGAATCGATAGCGATCATCTGACGTATCTAGAAGCGGCGCAATCTGCTGCCGACCAAGGTGTGGCATGGGTTGCTCTTCATGCGCGCACAGCTGCCCAGCTTTATGAGGGTCAGGCGGATTGGTCAGCAATCACGCGCTTGGTCGAGCATATGAAGCCGACGGGAGTGCCTGTTCTAGGAAACGGAGATATCTGGTCTGGTAGCGACGGTTTACGCATGGTTCAAGAAACTGGCTGCGCAGGCGTGGTGGTGGGACGAGGATGCCTAGGACGTCCGTGGTTATTTGCAGAGCTCAAGGCCGCATTTGCAGGCCAAGAGTTACCGGAACTTCCTACGCTCTTTGAAGTACGAGAGATCATGTTCCGCCATGGCGAGCTGCTCATAGATTTCTTTGAATCAGAAGGACGCGCGATGCGCGATCTTCGCAAGCACATGGCTTGGTATCTCAAAGGTTTTTCTGTGCCGCGCGAACTACGTGCAGGTTTTGGCATGGTCTCATCACTAGGTGAGTTGGAGCATCTGCTCTCACAACTTGCAGATCAGCCATACCCAACCAGCATTGCCGAAACACCACGCGGTCGACGTAGCCATGGTCGCGCAGTTTCGCTCCCAGATGGATGGTTGAACGATCCCGATGAATATGCGTCGATTAGTATCGACGATGCAGTCTCTGGCGGTTAACTATGTTTCTTTTCAAAATCGCAAGACGTGTAATGTCATTTCTTCTATTAATTGTCATCATCGTTCCGGTGTATGTCGCTGGAAATATTTGGTGGAGCGCTCACCACGTTGGCCCAAAACCAAGTGATGCGATCGTTGTTCTTGGCGCAGCTGAAGATAATGGAAATCCCACGCCAATATTGGCTCAGCGCATTACTCAAGCACGTATGGCATATGAATCAGGTTTAGCGCCCGTCATCATTACGGTAGGTGGGGGACAGAAGGGCGATATCTACACTGAAGCTTCGGCGAGTTATCGCAGTCTGCTCTCGCAGGGATTTACAAAGAAGCATCTGGTTGAACTGCCTGTCGGTAAAGATACTCTCACAAGTACTATTGCCTATGTTGCGTATATGAAATTGCATAACTGGAAATCGGTCATCATCACCACCGACCCCTATCACTGCTATCGAGCCGTGGCAGAGGCTAGCGACCTGGGAGTCCAGGCCTCTTGTAATCCAGTACAGGCTGGCCCTGGCTCACTTGGAGCCACAGGCATTCGCTATATAGTGCGTGAAACAGGTGCTTATCTGGCTTATAAAACTGTGGGTCGGTTTGGAATTCACCTGAGTGATCAAGTGAAGAAGTAGGCTGGTCGCACTATGGTTCTTAGACAAGCTCATGAAGCGCCCGGATATTCACCGAGCGATCGCGATCGATTTTTAAACGAACCTGCAAAACGTGGTGGGCGTACAGAATTCGCACGCGACCGAGCACGCATCATTCATTCCTTCGCACTTCGTCGTCTGGCCGCTAAGACTCAAGTCGCAGTCCCGTGGCTTACGGATTTTCCTCGCACACGCCTTTCACACTCGTTGGAGTGTGCCCAGGTTGGCCGCGAACTAGGCGCCGCACTTGGAGCAGATCCTGATTTGATGGAAGGTGCCTGCTTAGCGCACGACATCGGCCATCCACCTTTTGGTCACAATGGTGAAGATGCGCTTAATGCTGTTTCTGATGGATGCGGTGGATTTGAAGGAAATGCACAATCATTCCGCCTGCTCGTTCGTTTAGAAGCAAAGACGGTTGACGCATCAGGTAAATCCGTAGGACTTAACCTCACTCGTGCATCACTCGACGCAGCCACTAAATATCCGTGGCCTCGGGCACAGAACGCAAAGAAGTTCGGCGTCTACGATGATGATCTAGAGATTTTTCATTGGGTTCGACAAGGAGCACCGGCGGGTGCGCAGTCGATGGAAGCACAGATCATGGATTGGTCTGATGATGTCGCTTACAGCGTCCATGATCTAGAAGATGCTTTAGTTACAGGCCATGTGAAGTTGGAAAATTTGGCTCACGATCTCCCTGAGCTATTTAAGGTTGCTTCGCAGAGTTATCTCGCAGATATCACGATGGATGAAGCCCAGCATGCTCTTGACGACTTGAGCAGGCTCTCGTGTTGGCCCAAGAAATACGATGGTAGCCACAGGCATTTAGCTGGACTCAAGGACCTTGCGAGCCAATTAATCGGTCGTTTTGCACTAGCTGCCGAGAGCGCGACCCGCGAAAAATATGGAGATGAAGACCTCACTCGCTACAGCGCCAATCTCATTGTTCCTAGGGCGCAGCGGGTAGAAGTGGCCATTCTCAAGTCAGTGGCTGGCTTCTACGTCATTAACGCCTCGGCATCGCAAGAGCGTTACGCCGAGCAGCAAGTTGTTATTAAGGAGCTCGTCGAGATGGTGCTCGATCAAGCCCCAACTTCACTGGAATCCTTTTTCTTGGATGATTGGGTTCGAGCCAGCACAGACGCGCAGAAGTTACGTGTCGTTGTAGACCAGGTGGCCTCGCTCACCGACCCTGGCGCCTATGCGCTTCACGCCAAACTCAAGGCGAATCGCAGCTCCTAAGCCCGAAATCCCAGCCCTAATCATCTAGCCATCGGGTCGCTGCTCCAGCCAAGTAAGATGGCGCCATGGCCGGTCGAATCAGGGATGAAGATGTCGCGTATGTACGCGAACACACCCCGATCGACGACGTCGTTGGGGATTATGTCCAGTTAAAAAATGCTGGTGGGGGACAGAGGAAAGGCCTCTGTCCTTTTCATGATGAGAAGAGCCCTTCCTTTCACGTAACTCCTAGCAAGGGTTATTTCCACTGCTTTGGTTGTGGCGTGGGTGGAGACTCAATCAACTTCTTAATGAAGCTTGAGCACTTAAGTTTCAGCGAGACTGTTGAGCGATTAGCGCAACGAATTGGTTATCAATTGCGCTACGACAGCACCGGACCTTCCCAAAGTTCTGGAGTTAATCGTGCACGTTTGGTCGCCGCTAACACCGCTGCTGCAACTTTTTATCGCGAGCAGTTGATGATTCCAGGACCAGCACAAGTTGGTCGAGATTTTCTGACAGGTCGTGGTTTTGATCGTGATGCTGCTGCCCTCTTTGGAGTGGGTTATGCCCCAGATGAGTGGGATGCGCTCTACAAACATCTGCGCGCACTCGGATACACCGACGCCGAACTCAATCTTGCTGGTCTCACAAAAGAAGGTTCGCGTGGCGGGCTCATCGATCGTTTTCGCAACCGACTCATCTGGCCGATTAAAGATATATCTGGCGACATCGTGGGCTTTGGAGCACGAAAGCTAGCGGGTGATGATCAGGACCAAGGTCCTAAGTATCTCAATACCGCCGAGACGCCCATCTATAAGAAGTCTCAGATTCTCTACGGTCTGGATATGGCCAAGAAGGAGATCTCTAAAAAAAGGCAGGTAGTGATCGTCGAGGGCTACACAGATGTGATGGCAGCTCACCTTGCTGGAATCACAACAGCGGTAGCAACCTGCGGAACTGCTTTTGGAGATGATCACATTCGCATCATCAGGCGCCTACTTATGGATGACGATGCATTTAGAGGCGAAGTTATTTTTACATTTGATGGTGATGCCGCTGGTCAGAAAGCTGCCCTGCGTGCATTTGATGATGATCAAAAATTTGTGGCTCAAACATTTGTTGCTGTCGAACCAAACGGCAAAGATCCCTGCGAACTTCGCCAATCTGGTGGAGATCTAGCAGTTCGAGATCTGATTGCGAAAAGAGTTCCGCTCTTTGAATTTGCGATTCGAAGTGTGATTAAGCAATACGACATCGCAACAGCAGAGGGTCGCGTAAGCGCGCTTAATCAAGTTGCGCCACTTGTTGGCAAGATCCGTGATGCATCACTTCGCCCGGAATACATTCGTTTGGTTGCTGGATGGCTTGGCATGGAAGTCGATACAGTAGGTGCTGCAGTTAAGCGCGTGGCTGGTAAATCGAACACACCACTGCCAGATGCACCGCCATCGCAGGTTAATCTCTCTGATCCACTCTTGATGCTGGAGCGAGAAGTTCTCAAAGTGAAATTACAAAGTCCGGAGATTGCTGGTGCATGGCCAGAGATCGAACCCAATGCATTTACCTACGCCCCATATGCTGCACTACGCGCCCAGATTGATTCACTTCCATCACTCTCCATACAAAATCTTTTGGAGCGGACGGAAGATGCGGGCCTTCGAAATCTCATCACTGAGCTGACTGTCGAGCCAATTCGAACGACAGGCGCAATCACTGAACGATATGCGCAGAGCATTATCGCTCGCCTTCGCGAGGTTGCACTCGGGCGGTCTATCGCAGAAATTAAGTCGACCCTGCAGCGGATCAATCCCATCGAAGAAGAAGCTCGATACACCCAGATTTTCACCGAGCTGGTGGGCCAAGAGGCTCTTCGCCGGGCGCAGAAGGATCTCGCTCTGGCAGAGGAGGCATAGCCTAATTCCAGCCCCCATCTCAGCGCTGGCAGGGGATAGACCTGATTTAGACAGACAGGGAGTTCTTGATAAGATTCCCGTCTGCCCGTAAGACGGCAGTGCCTGATCCCTCATAGCTCAATTGGCAGAGCAGCCGACTGTTAATCGGCAGGTTCTTGGTTCGAGTCCAAGTGAGGGAGCTTAGTTTTTAAGCTCCTCTCGGTACCATTAATCCCTGTAGTTGAATCTTCAATTAAGGGGTTTTATGGCTCGCAACGTGATCGCCGATTCTTGGCGTCAAAACAATCTACCAACCAAGATCCTTCGTCTGGCTTTGGGTGGCACTTGGTTCTACGGCGGTTGGCAGAAGGCGAGTGATCCAACTTTTCTTGATAAGGCCTCGACTAATTACATCGGTGCTCAAATCCAGGGTTATGCAAAGAACTCACCGCTTGGTTTTTTCTTGCGTCACTTCGTTGAGCATGCAACTCAAGTCGGCGTTCTTACCATGCTCGTTGAAATGGCTATCGGCATCGGCGTCTTGACTGGTATTTGGATGCAGGCAGCCATTATTGGTGGCGCGTTTGTCTCATTTGGTCTGTGGCTCACCGTGACCTGGCATGTTTACCCATACTTCCTTGGTAGCGATACCGCATACCTCGTAATGTGGATTGCACTCTTTGCTTTGATTCGCCAACAGTACGCAGGACGTAAAGCTCCAAGCCTGTTGCCACTGAACGATCGTCGTGAGTTTGTTCGTTTAATGGGTGTCGGCGTCACGGCAGTGATCGCGGCTCTGGGTGCGAGCAAATTGCAGAAGTCACTTCCAAAGGCAGCATCAGGTGGAGAGATCGTAAAACTCGCCAAATTTCCTGTGGGTTCGACCATGCAATACACAGCTCCCGATGGAAACCCGGCCTACCTTTTCCGCACGGCGGCAGGCGTCTTTGCATACTCTGCGATTTGTACTCACCAGGGATGCGTCGTTTCTTATAACTCCCTTTCTAAGACCCTCAATTGCCCATGCCACGGCGGACGTTTCGATCCGTACAACGGCGGCGCAGTGTTGGGTGGTCCACCACCAACTCCGCTACCTAAGTACACGGTGGCAATTAAAGGCGACGCAATTGTTAATGCCTAGCTAGTTATTCATCGCCAATTTATTGCGGAAAACTTATGTAACCCACCGTTAACATCGGTGGGTTATTCTTTTGCCATGGGAATCTTCAAACTACAGATCGCTTTGCCTGACCGCCCTGGTTCACTTGGAGCTGTGGCATCTGCCATTGGCTTTGCCGGGGGAGATATCCGCTCACTCGTTACCGTGAGCACCGAAAACGGAAAAGGTATCGACGACATCACTGTTGCGATTCCGGGTACTGATCCAACTGATCTACTTCAGGTGCTCAACGATATTGGAGGCGTAGAAGTCCGCTCAATCGACCCATTAGTCTAAGAAGAGCTCTAAGAAGAGTTACTTAAGCCCAAGTGCGACTTGGGTATCGCTAATCATCTGATCTAGCGACTTGGTTGGTTGCCAATCCAAGATACTTTTTGCGTGCTCAATAGATGCCACCAAAGTTGCCGGATCTCCAGCTCTGCGCGGAGCATGAACCGCAGGAATGTCGCGACCGAGAACTCTTTGGGCAGATGAAATAACTTCCCTAACCGAGTATCCCGACCCACTTCCAAGATTAATAATTTCGTGTTTGCCATGGCGAAGGTTACTCAGGGCCTTTATGTGTGCATCGATTAAATCAACGACGTGAACATAATCTCGGACACATGTCCCATCTGGTGTCTGCCAATCAGTTCCGAAAATCTTTAGCGGACTTTCTGCGGTGGCCTTGATGACGTTTGGAATCAGATGCGTCTCTGGATCATGGCGCTCGGCTAACCATCCGCTCGGGGCTCGGTGCGCACCGGCAACATTGAAATAACGCAGTGAGATTGCGCTGAGGTTAGCGGTGCTGATCATCTGATCGATATCGAGTTTGGATTGCCCGTATGGATTCGTTGGCGAGCCCTGGATATCTTCGGTAATTGGCGAAGTGGCTGGAGAACCATAAGTCGCTGCACTGGAAGAAAAGACCATGCGATCAATTGCGAAGAGCTTCATTGCATCAATGAGATTGCGAGTTCCATCAACATTAACGTGATGGTAGAGATCAGGTTTTTCGAAGGATTCACCGACGAGCGACTTGCCTGCAAAGTGCACGACGGCGCTCACTCCAACGAGTGCTCGGCGCAGAGCATCTGGATCTAATAGTGAGCCTTCGAATAATTCGGCACGGGGATCGACGCTCTCTGCATGACCTGTCGAAAGGTCGTCGAAGACAATCACATCGTGGCCGCGATCAACAAGTATGGAAGCTGCGGTTGAGCCAATATATCCAGCTCCACCGGTGACAAGAATTCTGGCCATGTACGTAGGTTATCTCTTAGTTACGAATCTGACCGGTACAAGGGTTGAGCGGTGCAGACGTTGGCTTCGGTGTCGCAGAGACGGTGGGAGTAGGTGTTGGTACCGGAGTAGGTGTTGGAGCCTGGACTACATCAAATTCGACAGGGTATTGAGACGCCGCCTCGGTCTGCGTGGCATCGGTGAAATTAACTGTGCCGACGTAATGTCCAGCAGCGAGCCCAGTGATTTTTAGAAGCCAGGTGCCACGTGATGATCGAACTGGAGTTTGAACACCTTGAGTCATCATGCTGGAGGCCGGTGTGAAATTTACTGTTCCAGCTACGACTGGAGAACCGTCGGGCCTAACAACGCTGACTCCAAAAGTCACCGGGTCATTTGTGGTTGCTGATTTTTGACTTGCGATTGTCATGGTCGTTGGCTCGTTGAAAGGGAGCATTTGAGTGGGATCGGGCTGCCAGATGCCACGAATGAGATTCATGAATTGAAGCGTGCTTCCGTTAAAAACATTGAGATCTACGCGGTTTCCCGGTACGCCATATTTGCCTGGTATCCCGCACGATGTGTACTGCCAAATCTGCCATTGGGTTGAGCAATCAGCATTACTCCACGAGTGCGCGAAGCAACCAACGGTTTTGGCATTGAGCTGCTGGGAAGTCATCGTGGCATTGGTGCCGTAACGAGCGATCCACAGCGGATATTGGCGCAGGCTGGCAGAGCGAACCATTGCGGTCTCAAGAAATTGTGGGTAGCTATAGATGAATGGCTTACGACCCGTCGCGTTTGCAACGGCATCGAGCCAAGTCTGTGCCCACAGCGTGACAAGCGCTGGAGTCGTGAAATGTGCGCAGCTACCTGAACTTCCCAATCGCACACAATTATTTTCTAGATCTAGCGCGACTGGCATATCTCTTCTGTTGTACCCGCCGAGTGAGGCTATGCGCCAGATTACTTTCTGCGCCTGGGCTTTGGCATCTGCGACAACTGTGGCTGGAGAAGCTGAATCAGGGAGCGTGGCGTAATAATAAAAAGAGGTATATAACGAGGCTGCTTGAGCTGCCTTGCGATCAGCGGGGAAAAATTTCATAGCTTGAGCGTCATATTGATCGTAGCTGTCGCCACCTTTAATGATGACAAAGCGGATTCCTGCTGCATGCATTTGCTGGAAATTTATAGCCGAGCCGCCAGGGTGCTGATAAACGCTGATATCCATTCCCGCAATTTTCTGACCTGGACCCGTGGCATCAATTTTGCGGGGAGCGGTGCTTGCCGAAGCCCACGTAATGGTTGCACCTTGAAAAATGAGTGCGATTGCCAGCGTCAGAGTAGCAAGTTGTTTTTTCATACCTCGCTAATTGTAGGAGTTAAGCCTAAAACTTTGTGGATGGCTTGCTGGAGTAGAGCAATCTGTTCTGGTTTGCGCGCTGATTTGAAATCATGATCACCATTGAATTTGGTCGCGTCGACGAAATCAAGCAGAAGTACGCCGTCGGTATACGAGACCAGTCGTGCATCAAAAAAAGCTAACCATAGAACTCGATCATGAGCCATGAGCTCGTCAAGAACATCGTTCCACCGTGCCTTAATCTCGGCGATATTAAATTGAGCTTCACTCATGTTAGTGATGTGTCTCGTGAACATAGCGCTCACCGCGAAGAGCGGAGAGGAGCGCACCGAGCAATGACATCGCTAGTGCCATTCCGAAGACGATCAGGAGGCCGTGATGGAACGGCTGGGCTATGAGGTTAGGGAAGAAATGTTTGCCGGTGAGAGTAGACCACTGCGCGTTACTGACATGCGCGTTGGCTTGAGAGCCGAGCAAACTTTGTAAGGGGTTGTAGCCCAAGAAGGATGCGAAGAGAGAGCCAACTACAGGCAGATTAGCGATCGAGTGTGCTTGGGCGAGGCTAACCCCGTGGCTTGTTAGCCCTGTAAATAAACTCTTTGGAAGAGTGTGACTTAACCCGACAATCATGAGTGAGAAGAAGACTCCGATCGAAAGAACCATTCCAGAGTTCATGAATGCTGCTTGAATGCCGCCTGCTGATCCACGATTTTCGGCAGGAACGCTATTCATTACTGCAGTCTGATTAGGAGCCGAGAACATTCCGCCACCAATGCCATTGAGAAGTACTAGTCCACCAAACCAGATGTAATGAAAGTTGGTTGGTGTGAACATGAGGCCTAAGAAGCTAGAGCCGAATAAGCAGAGTCCTGCAGTAGAGAGCACTCGTGCTCCAACGCGATCGGAGATCCATCCTGAAATCGGGCCTGCAATCAAGAAGCCTGCGGTGAGTGGTAGGAGATAGATACCGGCCCACAATGGAGTTGCATCGTAGGCATAACCATGGAGTGGCAACCAGATTCCTTGGAGCCAGATGATCAACATAAATTGAAGCCCGCCACGAGCGATTGCGGCAAGCAGCCCAGCGTTGCTACCCATACTGAATGCGCGAATTCTAAAAAGATGGAGATTAAACATCGGATGTTCAACATGAAGTTCGATGTAGATGAAGGCAATAAGAAAGACAATGGCAATCGCGAATCCGCAGATGACTTTAGGTGAGCTCCAGCCCATGGATAATCCTGCGTATGGCTGAATTCCATAAATCATGGCAACCAAGAGCGAAGTCAGACCGATTGCAAAGGTGAGATTGCCCCACCAGTCAATGGTTGCTTTCAGACGCTTTCCGTTGTCTACCAAGCTGAGATAACCCCAGATAGTTCCGATGATGCCAAATGGAACTGAGACCCAGAAGACCAAGCGCCAATCTCCGATAGATAGCAATCCACCTAGGATCAAGCCAATAAATGAACCACCAATAGCGGCAACTTGGTTAATACCAATAGCGAGTCCGCGCTGTGTGGCAGGAAAAGCATCTGCGATGATCGCTGAGGAGTTGGCAAATAACATTGCCCCACCAACGCCTTGGAGTAAGCGCCAGATGACAAGCCACATTGCACCCTTGCCGGAATGATAAGGATCAAGTGCGAGAAAGACTGACGCAATCGAAAAGACTGTGAAGCCAAGATTATAAATACGGACGCGTCCAAAAATATCGCCGATGCGTCCAAGGCTAATGACGAGAACAGCGGTAACGAGCATGTAGCCCTGAAGGAGCCAGAGGAGATAACCGACATTGCTCGGCGCTAGCGGATTAATCCCAACGCCACGAAAGATTGCTGGGAGTGAAATCAAGATGATCGATGAGTTGATGGTTGCCATAAAAATGCCCAACGTGGTGTTGGTTAAGGCGATCCATTTATATCGAGGGGAGACGGTTTTGCTCGCTTGAGATTTAGCTTCACTCACCGTTGCACCGTATCACAGTGAGATTTTTGATCCGCCGATCCGCGGATTCGACTGATAAGGGAGAGCAAGTGAGGCGGGTGGGGCTCGAACCCACGACGACCGGATTATGAGTCCGGGGCTCTAACCAACTGAGCTACCGCCTCTTACTGAACTAACTGGGATTACTGGTTGTGCACTGCATAGTTGTATCTACGTAAATTTTACAGGGGATTGAGAAGCAAATAACAAATAAAGAAGCGGACCAGCGTTAGCCGGCCCGCTTCTTTAATAAATGGTTTATTTATGCAGGGTTAACTGCATCAGCCTGAGGACCCTTTGGACCCTGTACTACTTCAAAAGTAACGGCCTGACCCTCTTCAAGAGACTTGTAGCCATTGCCTTGGATTGCTGAGTAGTGAACGAACACATCTTGTCCGCCGCCATCAACTGCAATGAAACCAAAACCCTTTTCAGAGTTGAACCACTTAACTGTACCTGTTGCCATGTAGATATTTCCTTCGGTATATGAGTAAAGCTGAAGTACTCCTCAGCTTCCGTCTTCCTCTAGTACAGCGATACCGAATCCATGAAACGGGTCCTGCCAAGCGTCCGACTACCTCTGAGTGTAACTTAAATCTCTCTCGTTGAAAGCCCCTGGATTCAGAAAGATTAGGGGATGGATCACGTGGAGAGGCTTGATCTGGAGTTCTTGGAGCTCTGGGTGGGTCTAATTGTCGCTTTTTAGCCTTCTTAGCCTTCTTAGGCCTGGAAAGAGCTCAAGACTAAGACGACGTTATGGCCACCAAAGCCAAAAGAATCATTGATAGCCACGATAGGGCCCGCAGGAAGTGGTCGAGGGGTATCGCGAACTACATCAAGGATCACTGCTGGATCCAAATTCTCAATGTTGATCGTTGGTGGCGCCAAGCGTTCATGAAGGGCCAGTACGCAGAAAATAGTTTCGATCGCACCAGCGCCACCTAAGAGGTGTCCCGTCATAGATTTTGTAGCCGAGACAGCCACATGGCCAATTTCATCGCCTAGCGCAGCAGCAAGCGCATTGGCTTCTGCAACATCACCGACAGGGGTGGAGGTTGCGTGAGCGTTGATGTGGACAACCTCAGAGAGTTTTACGCCAGAGTCTTCAAGCGCGAATTGGAGCGCGCGAGCAACTCCACTGCCCGTTGGGTCAGGAGCAGCAATGTGATAACCATCTGATGTCAGACCTTGACCACGAAGTTCTGCATAAATCTTTGCGCCGCGCTTTTGGGCATGCTCGAGTGATTCAATGACGATCACGCCGCCACCTTCACCAAGAACGAAACCGTCGCGATCCTGATCGTACGGGCGCGATGCCTTCTCAGGCGCGTCGTTGCGTGTTGAGAGAGCCTTCATTGATGCAAAGCCGGCAATTGGCAGTGGGTGAATTGCTGCCTCAACGCCACCGGTGACAACAATGTCAGCACGGCCGTTGCGGATCATCTCCATCGCATACCCGATCGCCTCGGCGCCAGATGCGCACGCGCTTACAGGTGTATGTACGCCAGCGCGTGCACCGAGTTCGAGTCCCACGTTCGCAGCTGGACCGTTAGGCATCAACATTGGAACGGTATGGGGGCTTACTCCGCGTGGGCCTTTTTCTTTCAAAATGTCATATTGATCTAAGAGTGTGATGACGCCACCGATACCTGATGCAACGACTACTCCAAGACGTTCCTTATCGACCTCAGGGGAGCCCGCGTCTTTCCAGGCTTCGCGTGCTGCGATCAAGGCAAATTGTTCTGAGCGATCAAGGCGACGCATTTCTACACGCTCCATGACTTCACTCGGTTCGACCATCACTCGCGCAGCAAATTTAACGGTAGAAGCTTCAGTCCACTCTTCAGTCAGAGTGCGTGCACCGCTTTTTCCAGCTAACAAATTCGCCCAGGTAGTAGGAACATCCCCACCGATAGGTGTGGTTGCGCCGAGCCCGGTTACTACTACGCGAGGTCTAGTCATCTAGTTCGTATCTCTTTCTAGATTAATTGTGAATTAATTGTGAATTAATTGTGAATTAATTGCCAGTGGATTGCTTAGCTATGTGCAACGATGAAGTTAACAGCATCTCCAACGGTTGCCATCTTTGTTACTTCTTCATCAGGAATCTTTACGCCGAACTTTTCTTCCGCTGCAACGACTACTTCAACCATGCTCAAAGAATCTACTTCTAGATCATCGCTAAAGCTCTTTGTCATCTCGATCTTGCTTGCATCTACGCCAGCAACTTCAACAACGATCTCCTTGATTCCTGCAAGTACTTCATCTTGTGTCAGTGCCATGTGGAGCCTCTTTCGTTTTAGGTGTGTATTACGTGTGTATTTTTTATTTGAGTGGTGCGGGAGGTAACTCGACAACTTGACCAGAGAAAACTAGTCCGGCGCCGAATCCGAGTAACAGAGCGTTCTTTCCGTGTAGCTCTGGGTGTTGAGTGAGCAAGCGATCCATCGCAAGAGGGATCGATGCAGCAGATGTATTACCCGTCGTCCGTATATCGCGAGCGATAATGACGGAGTCGGGCAATTCCATAGATTTTGTGAGCGAGTCGATAATGCGCTCATTTGCTTGATGGGGGATAAAGGCAGCGATGTCAGAAGGCTGGAGTCCAGATTTTTCTATGACTTCCTTACCAACCTTGGCTACTTCATAGACCGCCCAGCGAAATACTTTCTGACCTTCTTGGTGAATAACTGGCCACGATGTTGCAGCAAGATCGGCACCTGGCTTGTAATCGAGCCATGAAGGTTCCATCGCGATTGCATCACGATTGGTCACATCAGAACCCATGATGGATGGGCCGATTCCCACATGATCAGATGGGCCGATAACGACGGCACCAGCGCCATCTGCAAAGATAAATGAGGTTGCACGATCATCGAGATCAAGGAAATCAGAGATTTTTTCTGCGCCAATGACAAGGGCATATGTTGATGTTCCCGAGCGCACCATGTCATTTGCTAGACCAACGCTGTAAGAAAATCCTGCGCATGCCGCGTTCACATCAAAGGCTGCAGCGCGCTCGATTCCCAAGCGTGCGCCAACATCAGTTGATGCGCTGGGTGTTTGGAATGGGTATGTAATCGTTGCAAAAATAATTGTGTCTATCTGATCTGCCGTGAGCCCCGCGCGAGCAATTGCAATCTTGGATGCTTCAACAGCCATATCCGTGAGGGACTCTTCCGGTCCAGCCCAGTGGCGAGTCGAGATACCTGTGCGCTGCTGAATCCACTCATCGCTGGAATCAATTCGTTCAACGAGCTCAGAGTTTGGAACAACTCGGGCAGGGCGATGTGCGCCTACTGCGAGAATCCGTGCCTCGCGGCGAGGATTTGAATTAATAATCGTCATTTTTTGGCTCCATGCTTCTGGGCAAACTCTGCGCAAAGTTCCAAATCAGCTGGTGCTTTGAGGGCAAAAGTTTCGATGGCAGGCTCTGCGCGCTTGAGCAGTCCAGCCAATGTTCCACCAGGGGCGACTTCAATAACGCCCGTGACACCTTGAGCTGCGAGCGTCTTCATGCACAAGTCCCAACGAACTGGTCCTGCAACTTGACCCACGATGCGAGAAATGAATTCACTGCCGCTGGTAACAACTCCGCCATCTTTATTGGAGATAAGTGGCTTAGTTGGGTCTGCTACAGCAATCCCTGCAACAGCCGCAGCCAACTTTTCAACAGCAGGCGCCATGACACTTGTGTGGAATGCGCCAGAAACAGCAAGTGCTCGTACGCGACTTCCAGCAGGTGGGTTTTCGGCAAGTCGATTGAGCGCATCCAAATCGCCGGCTGCCACGATCTGCCCAGCTCCATTTTCATTAGCCGGGGTTAAACCTAGGGATGTAAGAGCGGCCACAACATCGTCGCGATCGCCACCAAGCACAGCCGACATTCCTGTATTGCTGCCGGTTGCGGCCAAGGACATGGCGCGAGCGCGAATATTGACCAAGTTGAGCGCTGTATCACCATCGATTACCCCGGCTAAAGAGGCCGTGGTGAGTTCGCCAACAGAGTGACCTGCAAAGAAAGAGATGAGATCGGTGTTGAAGTCGAGCTTTTCAAAGAGCTGGAGCGTGCTGATGAGTCCAGCTGCCACCAAGAGCGGTTGGGCATGTGAAGTTTCGCGAATCTCATCTGCGTCGCTCAAGGTACCTAAGCGGAGGAGATCTAGATCAATCGCGTGCGACCATTTTTGAAGCAAAGAGTGGGAGCGCTCGTGTTCCACCCAGGGGGTCAAGAAGCCGGGTGTCTGGGCACCTTGGCCAGGCGCTATAAGTGCGAGCATGTTAAAAAGTTTAGGCGCGCGCTGGTGTTACTACCGAGTACCTGGCGGGTTAATTAGCCACTACTTTTCCTTGGCCTCCAAGCCCGCAGAAGTCTAATTACCGACCTTTGAAGGGGGTGGCTGCAAAAGAGGCTGAAATTTTGATCGCTTCCCAACCCATGAGGAGCAGGGCCACAGGCAGCAAATCGACCGAACGCTTGAGGAACCACGGCGCCCCTTTGCACACCAACCACCATATTTTTTCGCCCCGGCTTTGAGGGTCATCGACATCTGCATCAGGAGTGTCAATCAAAAAGCCGTGCTCGCGAAGTCGGGTCGCCATTTCTCGTGCCAAAAGTTTGTGGCCATATGGCCCAGGGTGCATGCGGTCGATATGCCAGTTACGTAAATCATGCACATCTGGGATGGAGCGAGTGTGAATCAGAATTATATTAAGTTCGCGCGACACTTGATGATAGACAGCATTGACTGCATTCACGCGGCGTCGAATAACCCGCTTGAGAAGACGCGGAACTCGCAAGATTTGGGCTGGATCGTGAAGTTCGATCATTAATATGGGAGAACCTTTTTCCATGAGTGCGCGACAGGTTCGCTCTATATTCTCTTTGAGAAGAGTTGGACTAAAACCATTGCGCAACATGTCGTTTCCGCCAACTATGACGGCGCAGAGATCAGGCTCTGTCTCAAGTGCTCGCGCTAATTGAATGTCTACAACTTCTTGTGACTTTGCCCCCGGCCTTGAGAAATTAAAGTAAGTGCACGGCTCGTGAAATACCTGCGCGAGGTAATAGCCCCAGCCGCGTGGATTACCAGCTTTGTCGAAATCTCCAGTGCCAAAAGCGGCAGAGTCTCCTAAGACTGTAAAAGTAATTGCCACTATGCTGCAATGATCTTTCGCTTGGTTGTGGCAGTCGGGGCTCGATCGCCGATGTTTGGCATTTTGTGCAACTCCATCATCAACGCAATGGTTTTATCCCATGGGAGTTTTTCGGCGCTACGGCGAGCAACGTCGCGAGCCTCGCTCGTAGAAAGAATGGAGATCGCAGCTTGAGCAAAAGCTGCGCCATAATTGTCGGCGATTGCGCCAGCCGGAATATCTTGGTCAAGTGCAAGAAATTCACCCACCGCGCTACTGCTCGATGCAACAACTGGTGTACCGCTTGCGATTGATTCCAGTGCAGATAGGCAGAATGTTTCTAGCGGACCTGGTGCAAAAGTTATATCTGCACAAGCCAATATTGATGCTACCTGGCGTGGATTTGCGACATACCCGAGAAGATCAACAGGCAGACCACTGGCCATTTCACGCATGCGTTTCCACATTGGTCCAACACCGATAATGACTAGCCGAGCATCGATTCCTTGGTTGCGCATTTCGATAAGCGCTTCAATACTCCGTTGCGGTTCCTTTTCAGGAGACAACCTGCCGCAATGCACAATCAGGAATTGATTCTCCTTAAGAAGTTCTTGGCGTAACTCACTCGAGCGATTTATGGGATTGAAGTTTTCTAAATCAACGCCAAGAGGAATGCGTGCAAGATTCTTAATCCCCAGCTCTTCGAATTCACGAGCCGCATATTGTGTTGTTGCAATTACATGATCAAATTTGGAAGCGAGGGTTCGGTTGTGCCAACCCACTAGCGCTTTCTGTGGGAAGAAACTTGGGAGAAATCTCTTAGCCAAGCCACGTAGCGTTTCGTGACTAAAAACAACTGTTGGAATCTCGCGTTGCTTAGCCCAGCGACCCAATGATCGAAGCGTGAATCGATCAGAGACTTCTAAGCGATCGGGATTGAGTTGGGCGATAAGTTTCTTAAGTTGGGAGTTTCGACTAATGATTCTGTACGAGCCACTACCTGGGAGCATAAAAGAGGGCAGCGAAATTTTAGTTCCGTACATAGTCTCTTCCTTCACGAAGTGACTTCCTGGAACAATGTAAATGAACTCATGCCCATAGCGCTGGTACCCGCGTCCTAATTGATGGAGGGTAGTTTTGATGCCGCCAGAGTGTGGGCCATAGAAATTTGCTACGTGAACAATTCTCATGCTGCGTTCTTTCGGTGTGAACGTGGAGCAGTAATAAGGGATTCGTAATGTCCAAGTAGCTGGCCATTGATGCGAGCCCAGGTTCGCTCAGATACGGAATCGCGGGCCATCGTCCTCATGTCCTCATGATCGCTTCGTGACATAAAGTGCTCAACGGCTCCTGCCAGCGCTATCGGATCACTAGTGTTGATGATGTAACCCGTTGATCCGTTGGAGATCAGATCTGCTGGACCACCTGTTGTTGGCACAATGCACGGAGTGCCAGAAGCAAGTGCTTCTTGAACGCTTTGGCAGAAGGTTTCATTTGGTCCAGGATGAATAAAGAGATCAAAACTTGCATATGCCTGGGCTAACTCAGCCCCTGATTTAAATCCGGTAAATCGTGCGTTAGGGAGTTCACCCTCTAGTTTTTCGCGGGCTGGACCATCTCCAACAATGACGAGTTGGATGCGAGGATCGCGATCGAGAACGGCGAGGTCATGGACGCGCTTTTCGTTAGCAAGTCTTCCGATATATCCAACGATGAGCTGTGTTGGTGCCCCCCACGATTCACGTAAGGCGGTGCTTCGGGAGTCTGGATGGAAGAGAGAGGTGTCGACGCCTCGACGCCACAAATGGACATTATCGACTCCGCAATCGCGCAGATCGGCGCAAGCCGCGCTCGAAGGTGCGAGGGTGCGACTGGTATTTGTGTGGATCTTGCCCACAATTTTGCGCAGTGATGCGTGGGCAGCGGTGAAGCCATAATGCCTCGCAAATCCGGCAAGGTCGGTTTGATAGACCGAGAGCGCAGGAATATTGAGTTTACGAGCAATTCGAGCGGAGTATGCACCGAGCGCAAATGGAGAAGCCAAGTGCAAAATATCCGGCGAGAAGCCATCTATGAGATATTCAAGTTTTCGAGTGGGGACGGCAATAGGCAGTCCGATAGGGAGAATAGATTGAAGTGGCAGCGCTGGAACGCGTTTGATGCGGTGCCCCGCATATTCGCGTGGTCCGCCATCGCTCTCGGGCGCTATCACAAGTGCCTGATGCCCTTCGGAGGCCAGAAACTCGAGGACTCGTAGGACTGAATTGGTGACCCCGTTGACCTGAGGCAGAAAACTTTCCGTCACTATAGCTACTCTCATGCGTAGATAGTGAGCCTTGAAAGTGGCAGGTTTGAAAGTGGCAGGTAAAGAGTTGCTGAAGGTTTCGTGAACGCGATCTAGACTTCACACATGGGTATCTATCTGGATCATGCGGCGACTACGCCCATGTCTCCAGCCGCCCGGGA
>JGI24891J29808_1000295_pt1 | contig 42055 bp, 30 predicted proteins | sample FreactcultuFSWF8_FD_29808 | JGI IMG/M metagenome (IMG submission 29808) | reverse complement strand
TCACCCACCGTAGTACTAATCTGCCGTTCAACTGCTTATGTATGGCAGAGCGGACGGGATGCCCAGTTTTCAGCTGACTGTGGCCGTATGTGCTTGTTTCCCAAGCCCAATCATACATGTTACTTGGGAATGTGATGCATTCCATCGAACAACCCTAAAGAGCACTCCTTCATTGTGTGCTCTGTCACTTCTAGATATCTCCCGCGGCCACACCTCGGGTTTTTAGCCTGTGAACATGCACGATATTTCTCGGACCGGTATAGTCGTCCGCAGAGAGGCGCTAACTAATACGCTCTCGGTGCATGATGTGCTGTTGTACAATACCATCGTGCATTTTGATGAGTAGATCAATTTGCATCGCTATAGCTTGGGACTCAATGTAACAAAGTCTACTCGTAGCACATGGGAAGGTTCGAGACCAGCAATCCAGTCCTGAATTTGCGTTCTGTCATGTCGATGGATCACAGCTACTATCAATCATCTCGCTCTCAGATTCAACATTCCACAGTTTTATGATGCTCAAGATGGTAGGTAGAAGGCTCATTTGATTGAACGAGTAAGAAAAGGTCATTAGAATTTTATGGAAACAGACTGCCATATATACATGTAGACAGACGAAAGAATATTTACAGATACGAAAAAATGGGTTTGGTCTGGAACTTATTAGAGAACCATGGCGAAAGCGCCCAAGAGGACAATGGCAAGGGAGCCGGTGACAGCGCCAGACATGGAGCTTGCGGCACCAGTGTAAGGCATAAGAGTGTGGGTGCCGTTGGGGGCGCTGGAAGACTTGGATCCAGAGGAACCGGTGGTGGCAGCAGCGCCAGTTGCAGAGGCAGCAACGCTCTGGCTGACAACGGCAGTTGCGGCGAAGGCAGAAGTCCACGAGGCGATGGCGGAGGTGTCGACGGAAGCGCAGTCAACGGTGACGGTCACGGTTGTGTCGGCAGTGGGGATGGGAAGAACCTCGGACTGGATGGAGGAGAGAGCGGCAGAGTTGGTGACCTGGGGAGCGGTGGCAGTGTTGTTGCTGTAGGAGAAAGTGGTGGGGACGGCCTTGTCGGTAGGGACAGTGGCGACTGAGGTGAAGGTGCTGCTAGGGGAGACGATGGTGCTTGAAACAACGACATCGGCGGCCTTGACCTGCTCCTTGACCCAAGATGCGGCAACTTCGCTGTAGAGATCGAAGTAGTTCAAGTGGTCCTCCACGTTATCACCACCTGCGCAGATGGGGTCCTCAGCGACACAGTAGTCGTGGTACTTGGCGGTCCAGGTTGCGAGGTTGGCCAACTGGTAGGCAGGGCGAGGGAAGATACCGTTTCCGGAAGAGCCGCTGAACTGGTTGTAGGGCTGGTTGGCAGTGTGTCTGGTGTTACCGAAGGTGGTGACAGCGACGACCTTCTTGCCGACTTGAGAGTTAACATCAAGGTTAGGGGAGGGCTTAGTGGTGCAACCCTGGAAGAAAGTTCCGGAACCACCGCCGAGAATGTCGCTAACAATCTGGGAACCCTGAGAGTAACCGCTGATGACCAGCTTGGTGTCGGGGCATCTAGCATTGTAGCTGGAGAGTTGAGCAATACCGTTGGCAACACCCTCCTCTACGGATGCACAGAAAGAAGATTCAACGGGGTTGTAGAAAAGGATGTCCTCGTAGTCGCAGTTGTCAAGACCATCGCAAATGGCGTTTACGAGCTTGCCCTGACGTCCGGGGGTAGGGCTCGTTGTTGCCCTTAGCAAGGAAGATGTGAACGTCACTGCAGGCAGACTGGCGAACCTCGAGCTGAGGAACGGTAGCAGCGACAGAAGTCTGCGCAAGGGCAAGAGCCAAAGAAGGAGCGGCGACACGCATATTTGCTGTGGATGTGAGTGGTTGGTTGAACGAGTGTGGAGTGCCGGAAGCAAACGATAAGAACAAAAGATTAAGAATTAAGAGTACGATTCGATTTGTGAGTTGAACGATAAAGAAACGAGGTGGAAGGTATTTACATATGTACCTACTCGGTAGCAATCAACAAACGGCCAGAGCGAGACTGCGGACCTTGTAAAATTGTGTTAGGTCATCCTTTGTCGACGGGCGAGTCCGGGGATAGCAAAGCTAGCGGCTAACTATTGAACGTGGAAATTACTGGCGCTTCTGGCTACCATGTTCTGAGTCCGACCTGCTATTCTAGGATGCGGGATTCGATATACTTGTAGGAGAATACGAGTACTAGAATCTAGTGCGTTTGTGCCATTGTGCCTATGGTCAGCTATTCGCTCGCGAGCGTATGAAGGCTGAGATGCCATCAACTCACCACACAAGTATGAGGCTCCGAGGAGATTTAGAGGCGTTGACCATGGGAAATAATGTGCCGACTCACGTTGTAAATACGATACGGCAGTTCGAAACCGGCCTCTGGCCAGGCAACACCACGAGGTTTCCTACATTGTTGCTGCTGGTAAGATTGAGATCAGAAGAATTCATGGGTTGGATACGAGATCCAACCCACGCTTGTGTGGTGCAAAGAGAGTTGTTCTGGTGGTGGCGCGAAGAATGACAGATAATTGGTCAAATTACTGAGAGAAAGGCCCCCACTGAGTCAGGCATCCTTGGCAAAATCGCCTAAAAAGCAACCCTACAACCCAATCTACCAGTTCTCAGACTTCCACCGACGCAGTGTTTTGCGTACAGCAAAATGCACAATGTTTGAACGAGAACGCGTCATCGATGGAGAGTGACTGCTCAACTGTTTCTCTCTGGATCCAGCTCCAGTTCTGTATACCATTGTGCAATTTGAGTGATGATCTCCAGCACACAGGAAGCCGAAGCATACACATCACATCGGCACTCTACACTAAAATATAGTTGCGATAGAAGGAATTCCTTCATTATGACTGAGCGAAAATATCCCGACCGTCCAAACCTGTCAGCGACACATTGCTGTAAGTGCATCAAGCACAGGAAAAAGGCAATGCCATATATCATGTCTCAATGATATTGGAACCTTAACTTGACGACTTTTTTGAAAGATCAAGCCCAAAGGATCACTTTTTTGCATCAATGATTCCCACTGGGACACCAATCCAACGACTGTCCCGGTCCTCAAGATCGCTCGCAATGAACTCAGCGTTCTGCTCCAGGGTGGTGTCATACCTAGAAGCATTCATGGCAGCTAAAATCACCTTTCCGAGGAATGGAATGTATTTCAACCATGAGTCCATCCACATCGGAGGAGTTGTGGCACAAGCGGTCAATTTGCCGGACGTCTTTGTCGGCACGCTGATCTCCAGGTTCTCGGGTGTCATCGTGCTCGGGCACAGTAGAGACCAATCAACGGAATGAGGTGGCAGGGCTCTCAGCAGTCTTATATTCTGGCGGTGCTCCAGGAAAATGGGCACACTTCGAGCGTCAATCTCCTGACTTGACCAAAGGATAGAGCACTCTCGACTTACTAGTTCGAAAGCATGGTGTTGGTTCCTGGGAAATGCAACACCCCCAAGCCTGCCAAAAACCATACTCTCAGTGGTTCTTTTCTTTCCGACCCGGCTTGTTGTACAGCTTTGAGTACTGCAGAGAAGATCTCCGGCAGGTCGCTTTTGTTCCAGGGCGCCATCGCGGCTACACCAGCAGTATTGACGACAGCATCACAATCATTCTCCAAGATGGTCCCTTTGATCAGAGCCGTGTTCGTAGCGTCACCCTCTACAACGATGATCTGGCTGTAAACATTCGATGGAAGTAGGAGTTCGAGCTTTCTTGAAGAGCGAACATATGCGATTACGATGTGGCCATGTGTGAGGAGTGCTGCAACGAGTCGCAGACCAAGATTCCCGGTCGCGCCAATGAGGAGGATTTTCATGTTTGTTTTCAATTTAACGTGCTAATTCTTGTGTAGTGATGTTGATACTGCTGGGATCAGCCGGAAATATATAGATAACGCTCTCGGATTGATCTTCATGCCAGGCACCAAGCTCGGGCAGTCAGAAACTCGGCCGGCCGCGTTTTCCCAGAAGCCGGAATGTGTTGCATCTAGCTTCTCAAGCATGCAGAGCCACTTAAAGTCTCGGTGTTTGGCTTAGAGCGATACTCCGGGATGGCTGAGTATGCAAAGCGATGTGACTTTGATGATCCAACCGGTCGCAGTCACAGCGCATCAATTGAGAAACGATGAACTCGGATCGACGCCTGCAACAGGTGCTGGAGACAGGAAGGAAGGAACGAAGGAAGGAAGCGGGGTCAAGAAACAAAAGCCACCGGCCAAAACATTCCCCGATCACCTCGCATCAACTATGCGTTGGTCAGCGACTCTATGTTTCTTATCGAAGGAGTTCAAAGTGCAGAGGCTCACGACGATCTGCTACCCGAAACGATGTGAGATATATATCCCAATGTCCGCCATGTGAAGACACTGCAATCTTATCACCAACATCGCAATCATGTCACATCCGTGGGCCGACCAGCCATATTCGTTGATCAACACGAAACCATTTTCACAAGATGTACGTCAGCTTACACTTCAAGCGGTATCCCTGTCTTACATGAAGCTCGATTTTTCAGTCTTCCCACGCGGCATACTACGTAGCAACTCAAATGGCACTTGCTCACAACGGCATCATTAGAGGCCTCAACTCAATTTACCTTCAAGCACCGAACCTACCAGCAAACGATACGGTCGTTGCCCGAGATTTCCTGATCTACTGCCAGTGTTGGAGCGAGAGCATGCATCACCACCACGATGCCGAGGAAGAAATATTCTTTCCAGATATTGAGAACGTCACCAACGTCAAAGGAGTCATGGAACAGAATGTAGAACAGCATCGTGCCTTTACTCCGGGATTCGATAAGTTTTACGACTATTGCAAGACCTGCCCACCTAAAGACTACGATGGAGCAAAGTTGAGGAGTCTAGTGCAAGACTTTGCGGAACCACTCGTTAAACACCTTCACGATGAGATCGAGACACTTCGAGCATTGGATAAGTACGACAGCAAGAGAGTCAAACAAGCTTACGGTCGGCTGGAGAAGAGCTTGATGGCAACTGACAATGTCAGTAACATCTCTGTCCGTCCACATCTCAAATTACTGACTCTCTATTAGTATCGAATCGCACCCCTGGTGTTCGGCACTGCAGACAGGAAGTACGAGGGCGGAATTCACAACTTTCCAGCTGTACCATTCTTCGTACCTTACATCATCAACTATGTCTTTGGGATGCGATACCGTGGAGTTTGGCGATTCAATCCATGTACCAGCTGGAGAGATCGTCGGGAACTAGCTTACGCATAGGCTGACAATGACACTGTAGCCACTAAAGCTCGATATATCATAATTGACAGTAAGATTCTGGTTCTTGTCTCGCACTCTGGGTTCCCTGTCATGGGTGTTAGTCCATAGACGTCGAATATCTCCAAGCACTGGAGTATACTAGGCACTTCCTCTTGTGTCGCACCTTCGCTCTACAACAATATGCACACCAAGAGTCACCAAACCTCTGGAAAGATTACATGCTGTCGTGCGACTGAGCATTTATCTTTCAGTGAAACACAATGAAGATGGCCTTCGGCAGTGAATTATTGGTTCGCCTACGCTTGCAAAGTGGTTATCTGGCCATGGGGCTACCTCTAACATGGCATGGACTGTGTATTTCTACAGCTATACGCGTCGTAAGAGTTCAGCACACGGGGAGCTGGCTAAACCCCCGATTTGCCGCTCAATAGCTCGCAAGGGACTATCAGCAGTAGGGTTTCATGACCTATCCAGCCCGAAGTTCGCTAACGGCGAGATTTCCAGACGCATTCTGTTTACGCAGAGGGCTCAACATAGGTAGCTCTTTTGACGACAGATGAGCTGGATGGATATGTATAAAGACAGCAGCATCAGGATACAAGATAACAAGCAGCAAGCGGTGAACATGATCTGCCACAAGGCTTCTTCGTACACACGTGCCAATATGTGAACCTTAATTTCTGGCCAATCTTTGCCTTGATGGGTACGCAGATTGAATCGAGGCCTTGGGATTTTGATTAAATATTCCTCGCTTGTCTTCCTTCCGCAGTTTAACCATATTGCTCTTCGTTCTTTGGGGATTTGTTCCTGCGACTGGCCTTGGTTACACAGCCTCGTTTCGCCCAACAACTACCCGCAGGTCAAGGTATTGGGAACGATTGGATAGTGTGCTCGGGATTGCCATGTCAATTGAGAGTTCGCTTTGACAAACGGCATATCATGTAGGATTGAATGGTAGATTCGGAAGCTACTTGACGCGTACAGTCAGCCCTCCATACTACTATATATTGGCCCGGCAGATATCCATTTCCTATATGAACTACCTGCTGTTGAACTATATAACATCGACTCCCGTCTCTCGCTGATCCTCTGCACCTTTGTCTCTCAGTTCTGTCTCTCGGCCTTTGCAAAAAATCGGGAACAAAATGCACATTTCTCTTCTGGGGGCTGCGACCTCTCTGCTATGCGTGAGCGCTAGTGCATTCACTCCGGCCTCAACTTCTGGAACAGACAAGCTTAACGACCATGGCATGACAAAATTGAAGACTTATCTGCACAAGAACCGTGGTCAGAACTCTTGCAGCTTGGACAACGCCGTCAAACGTCAAGAATGGTACGTCTACACCCGTAGGCTCGACAATGAAATGCGCTGACGATGTCTCCCAGGAGCTCGCTATCCAAATCAAACAAGAAGAAGTACACGGATGCAGTTCTGTGTCTTCAATCAAAACCAGCAAGAAGTGGAAGCATCGCTCCAGGTGCAAAGTCTCGCTACGATGATTTCCTTGCGACTCACATCAATCAAACATTGACCATCCATGGTACTGGAAACTTCCTCAGCTGGCACCGTTACTACGTCTACACTTTCGAAGAGGCTCTTCGTAATGAATGTGGTTACAAGGGATATATCCCTTACGCAAACTGGGGCAAATACGCCGAAGACTTGCTCAACTCTCCAATTTTCGATGGCAGTGATTACTCTATCTCTGGAAATGGCGAGTACAGAAACCACACTGGTGCTTCTATCCCGAGTGCTGCCACTCCTTTCATTCAGTTGCCTGCAGGCTCTGGAGGTGGCTGCGTGACTACTGGCCCATTCAAGAATATGACTGTCAATCTCGGCCCTCTTGCCCCTGTTTTCGACGACATAACCCCAAACCCTCGTCCTGATGGGCTCGGCTATAACCCTCGCTGCCTCCGCCGTGACATTGGCGTATATGCTGCCAGTATCGCCTCGACAGACGCCAACAGCACCGATCTAATCAGAGAAAATACCTATATTGGTGATTTCCAGACAACCATGCAAGGCGATTTCGCAGGAGGGCTTCTCGGAGTGCACACAGCAGGCCACTTCTGGGCTGGGGGCGATCCCGTACGTAAACGAGACCGATTGAGATGCCAAATAGCTAATCATGAAAAATAGGGAGCCGATATCTTCTCTTCTCCTGGTGACCCATGGTTCTGGCTCCATCACGCACAAATCGACCGCACCTGGTGGATTTGGCAGAACCAGGATCCTGCTAGCAGAAGCAGTGTCAATGGCAACAACTCCCTGGCTGGCACCATCACGTTGAATAACAGCCCGCCGTCGAGGAACACTAGATTGGACGATGTCATTGATTTGGGTGTCAATGCTGAGAGTATCTCGATTCGGGATGCGCTTAGCACGACCGCCGGACCATTCTGTTATGTTTATGTTTGAGTAGTCGGTCGTAGGAGATGATCGAGATGAGAGTCATGAAAGATAAGATCTTAGTTGATAATGAAGTGCAGCAATTTCCCCTCATCTTGCCCTCTTACGGATCATCTGGTGACATCGCCAACTCCATCGGACTAATGCAAGCCATGCCCAAGATCAGGTAGAAGGAACGGACGAGTTGAGGACCAGTGGAAAGAGACGCTTGATTTGGCATGTAGGATTGACTCGTGGGTTGTGGCAATGCACGCATGAATCAAGAAGTCAGAAGCCCGGGAAGTGGAGGAGCGGGATGGATGAGTAAGGACGACCGACCACAACCAAGTCAAAACTTGTATGGAAAGAAGCAACTCTCAGACTTCTCATTATTGACATGGAAGGAACAACCCACAACTGTGGAGATGTGCCGATTGTCTACAGCCGTCAAGTCGCTCGCTTGTAACATGTGTAGCATCTGCAACAGTAGCGGAGAAGCATTGATACTGATCTTCTCCTTACACGTGGACCGCGATCTTCTATTCCATAATCGGCGCTGGAATAGGGCATGGGTCCAGCTAATTGAGAGCGACGCACTCGCTCCGACCATGGTACGACGTAAGTACAAACACGGTCCTCGAGCGTTTCAAGCGACATGTATCACCGAGTGGAAGATGAACGATGCTCCAGAACCACCAGGTGAAGCGGTGTTCATCATCATCAAAGAGATGAGCCGAGTCGTGTAGGCGAGTGACGGTAAATCCAACGTCGAAGCACAGAAGTGTCTCGGGCCGCACGCGACATCAAAAAACCGTCGTCATGCGAGCACACAAAGGAGATTTCGGCTTAAAGGAAAACTGCGGCTGAAGATTGAAGCAAAGTGTATCGAGCAAGTGGGCAGAGTTCTCGTGTTCGCAATGGTCTCCTTGAGCTGATCTTTGTGGCATTGCAAAAGACTGAGGATGCCATGGTTTATCAACAGAACTCTGTTGTAGAAATGGTCCGAATGGCGTCTCGAATACGATGTTGCAAGGGTTCGTACTGGCCTGCCTAGAATGTCACCGATTTCGAAAGCTTGTGCAGTACAATGCGCACCGTGATTTTGTACATCAACGGGTTCAAGGATCATACCGAGGTGCAACACCTGTCATGTCCATAAGCTTTCAAGCGCGGTGGTGATTTCGGTTGACGAGCGCCGCCGGATTGACTTTATGCATGTGAATCTCTCCTAACGGGGCATGTGGGATGGTCCCAGGAATGCGGGTGGTGAACAGGACGGTAAACTTTATTGAGACATAGGAAAGTGACCACCGATGGGGAGTGGTATGGGATGTTGCCAACAGAGACTGGACGGTGGGTGACACGTCTGCGCAGAAAGCTTAATACAATGATCGATCTGGTGGTTTTGTTGCGACATCTCCACGGCCACTGGCGTTGCATGTCTGCCCGTGCAGAATATCAAAATATAGAACGATTGTGTTATAACAACGACTCGTTGTAATAATGCATCATCTATTGACTCGACCTTCCTGTCTTCTTTGTCAGCGATATCTGAATAAGAAGAAGATAGGGCTTTGTAAGCATTCAACTGTCATCGGTCTATTGAATCAGGGGTCGTCGCAGTATGTGGGAGCATACAGTAAAACACAAGGAACTGGGGCGGCGGCGGGCCGTCGGTTGGAGAAACCAATAAGCACCCCTACAGGGCACGATTCATGGGGTAAAACAGCTTGTGCCTCTGACTCGTAAACAGAACCTGTCGAGCCGACCCTGCGAATCATGAGATGTCGTCCATGACCATGGTAATTATGAGGCTGACGATGGGACTCGCGGGATGCAAGGGGTCGCGACGACCGATATTGCTGAGAGATGTGACAAGGTGGTGCTCGACCCGGACCGTGAGAGCGACGATGTTGGGAGTCCCGGTCTGAGTTTCTCTCAAATAGGCAGGCCGCCTGAGAAGAAGCATCGTCGTCTTAACTTTGAGCCGGACGTGTTCGTGCTCGGTACTATCCGCTGCTGGTGAGGGTTGGTCTTGCGAGATACAAAAGTACCACCACGGCGCCGAGTCAGAGACTCACCCATCGTCGGCCGGTTCCGATGGAACAGCGGGCGGAGATGCTGCGGAAAGGCAGATCGACAGCAAGGACAGCGACAGCGAGTCGCGAACTTCTCACAGGGCGTCTCCGCTTTGCCCTGTAAGCAACCCACTTTCACTCCGCAAGTGATTGCGCGACATATATCTGGAAGAAGGATCACTAGACTGTGGTCGTGATGACAGGCTATATTGAACAGCCAGATTACGATTCATGGATATGCAGCAGGCTGACAAGCAACCCAGAGCGACGCAAGACAGACGCGAAGTGGAGATTCGCGGCCACACTGATGGAGGTCTGAATCGCTTGCTGAGACGATGGAGTCATGTCATGTCGTGTAAGCAAAGGTTTGACAATGAAGTACGAATCGTGAGACGTATGGACGTCAGAACATCATTTTTTAGAAAGGGCCTGGAAGGCAATCATTTTACATTGTCATAATTTCGTTAGAACTGCCGATAAATCCTTGACTCGAAGGCATCCCATTCGCCTGAGGTCCGTTGATGCTTGTCTCCTGTCATCCAAGCACCGGGTATTGATAACAAAAAGCAGATCTTTTGACTCCTTCTCAAACAACGCTCTGTCGTGATAGTGACATTTGTCATGGAACAAGAGTAAAAAAAAAACATGAAATGCAACGCTGGTCTGAACGCGGCAAGTGAAGGGGCACCATACAATGGTCATGTCGTAAAAAATTGTCTCCCGAGTGCGGTTTGAGATCCGACCAATAATTTATTGCTCGGTCCCACCTCAAGTTTGACTCATCGGAAGATGGTGACTCGTCGTGTCATCTCATGGATGAGGCGGCCTGCATCTGCTGAGCCGATTTTGGAGAGACCTTTCCAGTTGGAAAAGGGGGTATCAGGGTTGTTGATGCATTTGACCTGATCTGCCTTGATGCGAGTAAGGTGTGCAATGAATTCAGACTCGTCCCGGTTATAGAAAGTTCTTCTCCCTTGGAAGCAAAGATCTAAAGTCTTGAGCATAGCATGGTCGCCCAGCATGCGTAGTGTATCCATCAGATCCTTATCGTTCGTAAATCTGCGTTCGTCGGCATCCTTGAGGTGGGTATTCATAGAAGGCTGAGCATCCTCGAACATCACGATGACATGACGAAGTAGACCGACGTTGGCGAGGCCAATACTCCTGAGGAAGAATTTGATGTCCTTGTAACCAATCTCGTAAACGTCAGTGGTCCAGCGAACAGCACGCTCCTTCTTGCGACGTTGAAAATAGAAGGTGTTCTCGGAGTACAGAATACTGCGGCCTTCCTCATGAACCTGACGACAAGTCTGGAGGAGGGCTGAAGATCGGCTGAAGTTGTTAGGATATGCGAAGTCCAGCTTCTCCTCTGAAACAAATGCAAGGCGATAGATCTGGTTGCGTATCTCAGCAGGCAGATCCAGAAAACTGCGTTTCGAAGTGGTATCGGGCTTGCTGATCTCAGATGTAACGCTTGCAGTACTGGAGTAACCTGAGTCGGCGCTCGAATGGGAACGAGAGAGGCATGTTGGAAGTGGGCGTATTTGAGATTGAGCCTGAGCCAGCAGGGAGTTGATATCGAGGTTTACTACCAAGGGTCCTTGGTGACCTTGGGGGACGTCGATGGTCAAAGTCATAGGTGGTAGATATTGATGCCTTGGGCTGAGTTCGAGAGAGCTGCAACTCGAAGCAGAGTCGCTGTCCATTCCAGCCGAGAGTGTTGGAGTGGATGGAGGTGATGTTGATCGCTTGCGTTTCAACGAGTTCTGAGAATATACATCCCTATCGTCGACACACAAGTCCAGGTCGGATCCAGTCATATCTGAGCTTTTATGTGCATCGATGTCTTGTGATGAGGGTTTGGTTGCATTGGCTTGTGCTTTCCGGGCTTTGCTGACAGGAGCCATCGTTTGGTAGCAGAATTGCAGTATGGGTGTCAAATGTTTGTTGGTATTGATCAAGACACAGAGTATCCGAAATATGAAGGGGTTGTTTGGAACGGTATGGGACAGTAGGTGATAAATGTTGCAAGGGAAGAGACTGTAAACGGAACAGAATAAAAGAAAGCGGCACAGGGCTGTTTTAAAGGGAAGAACAGAAACGATGTGATGATCGAGAGAAGCGACTCGTACTCCGCCCACGGCGGGCAAACACCATGCACATGTATAAGTCAGCCCCGCGATGGAAATTACCTAGTGAAAGCTTGTGTTTATTGGGTGTGGTCCTCGCTGTATAGAGTCAAAGGACATGCTCGGAACGTTGATGCTCGGTAGGGCATACTAAAAACAGCTAGGTGCTAGCGGATGAACTTTGGTGTACAACTCTGAGTTTGAGATAGGAGCTTGCGACGACGTAACTAACTGCCGAACCACAGAGCATTGACGACATTCAAAGTTAGCGAAGGGACATGACTCCAGACCCTCAAACGTTTGAGATTTTTTTTTGGGATGGTTTTAATTTTTGATTGTTTGGCGAACGGCAGGGGGCGGCGTAAGTAGCCGCAGCCATCAAAGTCTCAAGATTTGCGAGGCACGCCAATTTGCAAATGACTCGAGGTAACGCAGGATTCGGAACGCGAAAGGCACATACGGCGGCGCAGCAACAACGGAACGGTTTGCTGATGCGGTACATACGGAGTAGGATCCCTTGCGGATCTCTGGGAAAGACTTGATCCGATCTGAAGCGAGTACCCGAATTCGCGATGGTCCTGGTGCGCTTAACGGATCGAGATCCAAAAGATTTTCGACACTGTTACAGACGTTGTTTATGCTGATACTGAGGGCGGAGACAGTTCCGCCTCCACCAAATTGATCGCAGGACTGGCAACACTTCGTGACTACTTTAGACAGTATTTGTATGCATACCTACAGAATATTACCAGGAGTAATGTCTTAGCCAGGAATACCTTTCTAGCATGTTCACCTCGAGTTCTTAACTACAACACGATCGTTGACTAGCAACAGTGCTGCTGTTCTGCGTCGTGGCTCAATGCAAATTCGACCATTGGACGAGCACGACGCAGCAGAGAAATAGAACAACTTACACACTTATCATTGTATGTAGAGTCGGAGATGAACAGCGATTTGGATGATCGGTGAGAAACATATCAGATATCGGGAATGTACCTATTGCGGTTGCCACCTATGTGTTTTGACAGGGTGAGGCCCTCATCGAAGACATCGTATTCGTACACTCGTATTCGTATCCTTTGACGTGAGTGACGCAGCCGCCAGCGACGGTGACTCAAATTGGTATACCGTGAAGTTGAGCTGGGCTCTGGAGTAGCACATAAAGTACTCGCAATCTCTTCTTCTACCTAGAAGCTATTTTCCTCAACTCCCAACCGCCAGCTTCGAACTCCACCCTTCTTGAGCCTTCAAAGATATCATAGTTCACCTCATTCGCATCACCGTCACGGTACCCAAGACCGACCTCTCTGCTCACATCACGATGTCTTCCACTTCCGCCGGACCTATCCTTTTCTACGATATAGCGTTCAAAGCACCTCGAGAATCGACAAACTGCGCTCCCAATCCATGGAAGTCGCGATTGGCTCTCAACTTCAAGGGCGTCCCTTACAGCACAATTTGGGTGCCTCTGCCAGACGTGGAAAAGGTCCGCCGAAGCGTGAAGGTTGCTGCATGCCGAAAATTTGGCGATGGCAGTGACTATTACACTCTACCTATCATCACAGATCCCAACACCGATGAGGCAGTCGGCGATTCATTCGATATCGCTGTGTACCTGCAGAAGACATATCCCGACTCTGGCTCTGGAGAGTTGTTCCCAGAACAGAAACTCGACTATGAATTCACGGAGCAAGCATCAGGAGTTCCATTGTCAGAAATACGCACAGGAGATTATGAGGAGTATGCACGATTCAACAAGAACGTGGATGCAGTGTTCTCAGCTCACGTTATCCTCATGTTACAAGGCATGCTCTTGGAGCCAGCTGGCAAGCAAGTCTTTGTCAAGCGCGCCGGCGTCCCTTCGTTTGACGCATTTGCATGCGTGGGCGAGCAGCGTGAGAAGGTGCTGTCTACCTTTGAGAAGAATCTGGAGGGATTGTCCATGTTTTTGAAAAAGGACAAGAGCGGACCATTCATACTGGGCAACAAAGCTAGTTATGCAGACCTGATCATTGGCGGGTGGCTGCGTATGGCGAGCAAGTCTCTTCCACAGGCCGAGTGGGAGGCACTAAGAAGCTGGCATGGTGGTGTGTTTGGACAGTTGCATGACGCGCTCGACAGATACGCGCAAACTGACAAAGGACGAGAAGCCTAGATAGCCCAATCGAGACAAAAGATCCAAGCTTTCAGATAAACACTAGCCTCACGTAAAGACCGGAGATGGGAATTGGAAGTGATTGGAAAGGATGATGTGATTCTTCTATAAGAGTATCGAGTATCGAGTACAGTGCCGTGGAGAAGTCGAGAAGTTGACACGAAACACAACCTTCCAATCAGGAAGTACGAAAATCGCCTGCAAAAATGGTGGTTTGGGACCCCAGACGTCTCAGCAACACCCACGTCGTCTGACAGAAGCCAAACGAGTGAGATTGTCTGCCAGATAAGTCATCTCATCATCTTGGATTTAGTTGTGTAAAGAGGGAAAGAGGATCCAAGGCAGGTGCCCTTGAAATAGGCGTTGCGTGGGAAGGAGCGCACGAGCCACCGGGCGCTAACTCGATAAAGAAGTCGATGTCGCGGGAGTGGGATGATGGGCGGAGGTGAGTCGTGAGTCGTGAGTGATGTCGACAGTCGACAGTCGAGAGTTTGGCAATTGCTCTTGTCAACCAACACACAATGCAAGCCTTGAGGACGACGTCGCTGTTGCGTGCGTCGCGCACATGTAGGAGGCCGATTGCTGAAACATGCCGCCCCTTGCAAGTGCAAGCACGCCGTGCTTTGTCCATCGAGGGACAGCAGAAGGTAGACGACCATCAGCGCGCCACGACACGTCCAACAACAAGACATGGCTGACCTGTATACAAGCTGCTCTCGGCCGACCTCGAGGAAGCTGATCCTACCGTCTACAACATCATCCAAAAGGTCCGACACGTCCAACGCCGCCGATATACGCGATACTAATGCCCGACTAGGAGAAGAGGAGGCAAAAGCACTTTATCAACCTGATTCCTTCCGAGAACTTCACATCGCAAGCAGTACTGGATGCCTTGGGCAGTGTCATGCAAAGTGGGCAGCCTCCTGTCATATCAATCATGCTCCTAAAACTGACCGAAACAGACAAGTACTCGGAAGGTTACCCCGGAGCCAGATACTACGGTGGAAACGAACACATTGACGAGGCCGAGAGACTCTGTCAGCAGAGAGCACTCCAGGCGTTCCGTCTCGACCCCGAGAAATGGGGCGTCAACGTCCAGCGTACGCTTGCATCCACACAGTCAGCCTTGGTGCCATCAGCTCACAAAACTTACAGCCCTGTCCGGATCACCCGCCAACCTCTACGCCTACTCGGCCCTCCTCAATGCTCACGACCGTATCATGGGTCTCGACCTCCCCCACGGCGGCCACTTGTCGCACGGCTACCAGACACCTACCAAAAAGATCTCGGCCATCTCAAAGTACTTTGAGACGCTCCCATACAGACTCGACGAGAAGACCGGCCTGATTGACTACACCAAGCTGCAAGAGCTGGCTATGCTCTACCGTCCCAAGATCATCATCGCTGGTACATCGGCATACAGCAGACTGATTGACTACAAGAAGTTCCGCGACGTTGCCGACAACGTTGGCTCATACCTCCTTTCCGACATGGCTCACATCTCTGGTCTCGTCGCTGGTGGCGTCATCCCCTCGCCCTTCGACTACTCGGACGTTGTCACCACCACTACACACAAGTCTCTCCGCGGTCCCCGTGGTGCCATGATCTTCTTCCGCAAGGGTGTGAGAAGCGCCGACAAGAAGGGCAATGAGATCATGTACGACCTCGAAGGCCCTATCAACTCATCAGTCTTCCCTGGCCATCAAGGTGGTCCTCACAATCACACCATCACCGCATTGGCTGTCGCCTTGCAACAGGCTCAGTCATCCGAGTTCAAGCAGTACCAACAGACAGTTCTTGACAACGCAAAGGCCTTTGCATCTCGTCTCGGAAACACAAAGGACAAGGGCGGTCTTGGCTACACAATCGTCTCTGGCGGTACTGACAACCACTTGGTCCTGGTCGACCTCAAGGACAAGAACATTGATGGTGCTCGTGTTGAGCGTATTCTCGAGCTCGTCGGTGTTGCTGCCAACAAGAACACTGTACCTGGTGACAAGTCAGCCATGAAGCCCGGTGGTCTTCGCATGGGCACTCCGGCCATGACCACTCGTGGTTTCCAGCCCGAGGACTTCAAGCGTGTCGCTGATGTCGTTCACCGCGCTGTCGAGATTACCCGCAGATTGGACGGCGTCGCAAAGGATGCAGCTGAGAAGGCTGGTCGCAAGAACCCTGGCAGTGTGAACGCCTTCAGAGAATATGTTGGCGAAGGCGAGGAGATTACCGAGGTTGTTCAGCTGAGAAAGGAGGTCGAGGACTGGGTTGGCACATTCTCTCTTCCTTGGGACAAAGCATAAAATCAACGCGCGCATGTGAATCAATGGGGAGTGCAAAGGAAGCGATTGTAATAACAAGGAACAATGATAACGATGATGGAAGAATACTGGACTTTTCGCATTGTGAGTGTCCCGCGAGAACAAACCAAAGTCCAATCTCAACTGCTATTCTCTCAACTCCACACAATACTCAGTCTCGCGTATGTGTGTTGCGCGACACAATTGTGCTCGCCTTGATATTGTATGACCATGAGAAGAAACATGGTACATAAATGCCTCTTTCCATCCTTCCAAATCCGTATCACCAACGCCGCAGTCTTACCCCTTGCAGATCTCTTACCTAAAATCCGCTTATACCTTCACCATCCCAACAACGAACGCCATGCACATCATCACGAACCCCTCCACCGGCGAAGGACGCAATGTTAGCTTTGAAACAAATGCCTCATATGTCAGCTTTGCCTACGACAACGATTCGACCACCTTCAACAACTTGACTTTTATCAGCAATCACGAAAAATTGCCTTGGTAAGTTGTTTACTCGGAGCATCGCACGTGAGAGGAGATGGCAATACTGATGGGTGTATTTTTGGGGCAAGCAGGTATATGGGACAATATACTACACCCGTCACAGCTGTGCTGGAGGCTTACGTCCTGATATCGTTTCTGATCTTCTTCGTCATGTTTATGCTGTGTGTGCATCGGCATGGATGTTGTGTGAGTATCTCTTTTACTTCCTTCCTTTCTTCATCTGCTGCTCTGTTCGTTTTGTTTGTGTTACTGATTTTCAAACACAGCACATCTTTCACCGCAGAAGACGTCGTCATCGTCAAAGAGCTGTGCGGTATCAACAACAGATGCGAGTCAGGGCTTGGGAGGAAGAACAAGCAAACCGTATACATGATGACGATGACGAAGATGAAGATATCGATGGTCATGAAGTCGACAGTCTCGACACGGAAAATGGTGATCGTGTGCAGGAGATTCAGAGGTTGGAAAAGGCGTTGAGAAGTGCTGGGATCGCTTGATGTCGATGGAGACTTTTTAGGAGGAAGAGGTAATGGGAAGGAGATGGATTACGAAAGACATGAGAACATGAATGGGGGATTTGGTTGCTGTGTCAATTGATTTGACAGTACAGCAGATGGAATGCTTGAGAAAAGCTTTCTCCTAATTCCTTGTTTGGGAGCACAGGCAGATCTTTTGTGTCTTAGCCGTGGAAAAGCACAAGTGTATACACAGATCGCGTCCATCCATTGAGACATCAATCAACATGATCGTTGTGCCCAATCTAGAATTTGAAGAAAGCGATGCACTGATACAGAACTTGCTAGATTTGTCTTTATGCTATGGTTTCCGCCAGAAGGATCTTCTGCATGATGGCTTTCTGGTGCAAGCAAACAGATGAAGCTATATAATCTTCTCTGCAGCCATGAGTTTCTCGGATCGCTCATCAAATACGCGATGGACATCGATTCATCGTCCTCTGAAGAATCCATGGACAGATCTCGTGAACAGATGCCAGATACATCTGAAGAGCATCTCCTCTCCCGCCCTGATGAGTTGACCGACACAAGCATGAGCATGTCCGAATCTTCACGCGACTCGTCGAGTTCATCCAAGGAGAACAGACCTCCACGTTCCATCAAAGCTCCATCAAATGCAGTGTTTGAACCTCCTTCCATGATCGAGAACGAGAAGAACACCCAGACTGGAGATGTATCCGCCAAACAAGATGATCACCCCAAGCGCCTGGCCTTCGAGGTTCCCCAGATGTTTGAATCAGAACCAAATCACGAACTCGGACCTCAGCTAGTAGTCCTGAAAGTACACCCCGCAGACGCCAGCGGAAGTAGCTGGGACGTCAATTTGGTCGTCTTGCGCTCTCGCCAGCAGATTGGACAGATTCAGCCGAGGGGTGAGATGTGGTGGCATCATTGGGGAAAGAAATGGCTGCATTCGAGCGATACGCCAGAGACAGTAAGCCCAAAAGTAAAGAATGTGTCGGAGGGTTTGAAATTGACTTGTGTAGGCCGATATTACTGATGGAGATGTTATTCGTGTTGTTCATGTTGCTGAGCCGAATGATCCACCCACAAACATCGCAATCCTAAATCGTATGTATCATATCCTGCTGATGCCACTGTACTGATGAATTTGATCGTAGACCACTTCCCGTCGAAGAAGGTGTAGATAAGCAGAGAGGTCGCGAGATGAGGAGAAGGATGATGGTATCTTGGTCATTCTTTTACGATGGCGAGCTGCACTGTGCTAAGATGAAGATGGAGGGAAGAACAAGGATAACTTCATCTCAAGGTTGCTCGGTACAGCCGAGCAGCGGAATCCAAGAGACTGCAGTTGAAGCAGACGGAAATCATACACTTTCGGGTAGTGGAGTATCGGTGAAGGTAGACATGGTATGGTTGTCAGTCCTTGGGTCAGGAAGCCGTGAAGATGAGACCATGGAAATCAGAACTTGCTTAGTAGGGGGAGTCTGTAGAACTTTTCATATCGTAGCCCAGGTCAAATTCTCTACATCGCCGTGACTATCTTCCACTTTATGGACTGTCTAGAGACGGAAAGCAAAGAGGGCTCGGCTCTTGAAGCTAGACGCGGAGTTGAGTGACGCCAAGGCGTGGAAAGCCAGACATTTGCGCACGGACTCCATCCACGCACGGACTTCAGTATCTGCAACTCAGACTTCAATAACCCATTTTCTCGGATACCTCTCTCAATGGACCTGTGGCGCAGCGGTAGCGCGTGTGATTCCAGTCTCAATTAGGTAATTCCACAAGGTCATCCGTTCAAATCGGGTCAGGTTCATGAATTTAGCAAGCGCGAGCCATGCAAGATTGTCTTTTTGTGTTTTTTGAGGTGTGCGATGTATTTTGGTTGTGCCAAGCTTCGACTCTGGACCCTCGCGGGTTTGCAGGCAGCTTGAAGCCTCGAACGCTTGAATAATAGACGGCAGTTTTCAACAACGTGCGACAATGACATTCCTTGCGGCTTCAATAGCTTTTTACTCTTTGTACTTTGACCACGGCAAGAGTGGTTACTACAGCCATTAATCGGCATGACTGGACTTCTACACATGTCTCTTCCGATCGAAAACCCATCCTACTCCATCAGTACACACAACTAGTTGTCCATCAATGTGCCAGGATCCCGATCCAGGCAATAGCCGTCGTGGCACCCCATCGTGACCAATGAGGAGAACAACGTCCAAGCGGTACACGGCTCTCGAAGCCAGTGCCGCTCGATCCACTGTGTTCAGTGACCCTCTATCCCGGACACTGCGTCGTTTCTCGGGCAGACTCTACCTCCACGCACATCATGCTATTCGGAACACAGACGTGTATCAGTATTAATTCACCCCTGGTATAGAAGATCAGCCTTTGCGATGGCCTAGATCACTCCAGGACTAGCGTTGTCGTTTGCAAGCTCTAGACAGACCAGAAAAAGACAGCTTCTGGAATATCGTGGATCCGGTTGATGATCGTCGTTGGATTCGTGAACCTCTCGCCATCATATGCTCTGACTGAGTGTACGCAGTGACTTCTCCCAAGAGAATATCGATTCGTCAACCAGATGACTCCCAAAGATCAGAGGAAGGATTTTCACCACGTGTCTAGCACATGGAGTGCAAGGTGAAATCTCTGTAGCACTGACAAGTGATAGTGACTGCAAGCGCCGAGCAGACGCCTTGTGTAACAATGAGCGGCACCATATCACTACAGCGCCGCTGCGACAGTCCTCTACCTTCGTCTTGCATCAACATCGTTTCAGTATTACGCTCGTTCCACAATGGCGCTCGTAGGAACCCTCCTCTTTTGTGAAGACTGCGGCAGTCTCCTGGATAGACACCCGCCGGAACAGCTCTTGATCAAGTGCGATATTTGCTTCAAGCAGAACAGCAGTATGTTCCTGCTTGAGCAGATGAAGAAAGCGGCACGCTGATGTGAACAGACAATTGGCCAGCCTCTCAGAAAACCGTTAGCAAGCCTACAGCGTTCCCATCCCGCCTCCGTGACAAGCGCTCGAACGTACAGATCTTGACCGCCGAGGATCGCGACACCTGGGCTACGACCTCGAAGACATGCCCCAAGTGCGATAACGACAAGTTGAAGTTCCGCGACGTCCAGACAAGAGGCGCAGATGAGGGTAGCACTATCTTCTACAAGTGCCCTGCTTGCGGTCATGGGTATGTGAGCAGAGGGAAGCGTGTCTGAATCTTTTGCTGATGGTTGCGTAGATTCAAGGAAGACAACTGATTACTGTCCATTTTTCGATCGTCGGTTGCGCATCGTGCCTATCCAGGATCCAGAACATACGGGGGGATCTATCGTCAGCATCACTTGGAACGATACAAAAAGAGGAAAGCAAGGCGAGGATGATGGAAAATTACCAGAATCGACCATGGAGCCGGACGCCAAGTGGTATAAAGAAGTAAGACCGTCAAGGCACACACAACAAGAACACTGGCATCATGACTGGAGACTTGGGATCTGGGATCTGGGATGAACAGAAAGCAAAACAACACTATCGAAGAAAGAAATCAAACAAGGACATCACTGGAGAGAAGAGTGCGAGTGAAAGGAGACACATGACGATATGATTATCTCTACCTTTATATACGGCCTTGCTAATTTGTCCTTCATCCAAGTCGCACCTCCGGTGCGGTGGCCGAGTGGTATTACTGTTTGAAACTCGGAACGCCCACGATCATGACCACGTGTCAGCGTCGCTTGAAGAATTACACTGCCTGATGTTTGAGGAACAGAGGAAGGAAAGTGTTCCCGATTGGGTTTTTTTGCCCGAGGTGCTTCCTATTATTAAAGGGCATCGGTGAGATTTTTGCCCAGGGGGTCTCTTGCATATCGACGGTATCACTTGGTGGTGTTGTTGTTGTGCTGTTGCGGTATATCACTTTTGAAAGGGGGACAGGTAAGCTTTGAAGACGCGGCGTATTTTATACCACAGAGTCACGGTTCGAGCTCTGCTCTATGCTATTCTTTTGCACTGGTTGTTGTACGCGCGACGTGACACGCTCAGCACGTCACGTCGCCGCCTCGAACACTTCACTAATCTCTACGCGTCACGATAATAGCCAGAGAACAAGATAAATATTCCTAATGCGAAATGCGCATACCATACTCACCGTCACGTCTTTATCTTCACGCCTTCTAGACTTTCGACAGTGGGCAAATCTACTTCTTCTCCAGGCACTTGTTCCAATGCCACTCATTTCCACCACAATGAGCGCATAATTTATACCCACAAGGGCATTTCATGTGCGGACATCCTTCACTCCTACCTTGACCTCCATTTCTCTCAACCATCTCACCACAACTCTTGCACTGCTTGTAGTTCTCGTCTTTGCAAAGCTCCAGCGTCTTTTGCAGATTTTGATCGACGCCGCACTCACCCTCATGATAAACATCCTTGCATTTTTTGCAAGTCTTCTGGGAGCAGGAAGGGCATGTTGCGATATCGCCATCTACTCCACTAACAGGAATGAATTTTAGACAAGTCTTATGAGCGCAGAAGATGCGGAGATGGCCAGGGGTCTCGTAGACCGGGAATTTGGTCTCGAGGTCTGCGATCAGGTCAGCAGAGAGGTGCTTCTTGAGGTTAGTAAAGTTGAGCTTTGAGCAACAGCGGGGTGGATAATGTTCTTCTACTCTGGCGAGGGTGAAAGAGGTGGTTATGCAAGTTGAGCACCAGAGGCAGCGGCAGGGAAGAGGGACCAGGGGGTCTTCGGAGTAGTCGTCGCAGTTTGTGCAGAAGCCTGGTTCGGACATTGTTAGTGTTGTTGGTAAAGTTGGTGGATTTGGTAAGGTGTTGAGTCGGTTCCGCAAAGCATGGCGATTTTTGAAGGCTGCTATATGCTTTTTGTCTGGGTACAAAGAAGACGATTGGTCAAAGGGAAAATGATAATCGAGATCAAAGCAACTCCTGTCCACAAAGAGGTCGAGACTGACATCAAAGAAGGGGAACAGGAAACAAAGGGACCCTCATGAGCAAGTCCATCGAACATTTAGCGTCGACAAGCGACTTGGCCAACGACTAACGAAAGGCAGCGACTGCAAAGTGTAGTAGCAGGAAAGAGATGGAGACAGGTGGGCATGTATTATTAATAATAAGGCTAAACAAACACTTTTCTACACAACCGCTAATATTGACAATCTCACCCTTCGCTCCCAAGTTGTCCAAAAGAACCACCTTGCACCGACTCAAGAAAATTACTTCCTCGTCGATTCAGCAGCAGCGGGACCTCTAGAAACCTGTCCTTGCTCATCAGCCTTCTCCTCTTCTCCCGGCAATAAAATCTCATGCCCATTTCCATTCCTGACTTTGAAGCTCGCTGCGGTGCCCAGAGCGGAAATGGCAGCGACATACCACCACGCCATTCCGACCACTCCTCGTTCAAGCCAAGTGCCGTACCAAGAGGCAGAAAGAATAGGTCCGATGGTTCTGAACGCCGCAGAATCAGCTTGACCTAAACCATGGATTGTGGCGAGGACAGAAGGATGAGGAGAGCTGTTGTTGAGCAGTAAGATAGAGGCAGGGAGGGCGAATGTGCGGGCGGCAACTTGGAGTAATACTACACCGCCGATACCGAGCCAGATCCAGAATCCTGATGCTGGGGCGGGAGACGCAGAATCCGAGGGCATGAGTGCGATATATGGTGCCAGAAAATATGCTAAGGGAAAGAGGAAGAGTGAAGAGCGGAAACAGCGCATGAGGCCAAAGCGTGCGTTGGCGCGTGGGTATAGGACGAATTGTAGGATGATGCCTACGAAGCCGATGATGGCCATGGCGAGACCGATTGTAGGGGGTGGGAAGGCAAGACCACCTCCAAATTTGAAGGCACCACGTTCTTGCTTTTGTGGTTTGCCGTCTGTGCTATTTCCAGGCACGAACTCGCGAGAAGTGGAGAGGAAGAGGATCCAGAGAGTTGAGAAAGCGCCCATGTGGAAGTCGAAGATGGCAATGGAGAGCAGAGTCCAGCAAACATTTGGTGTCCAAACACGACGGAAAGGCAGACGTTGCATAGGGCGAGTAGCATGCGAGTCTTGTCTTTCGCGAAGCTCGTTTGCATCAGCAATGCGATCGAGTTCGATGCTTCCTTCCTCGCGTCCAGACAAGAGACCCCTCCTTGCCATGGCAGTCTCGCCAACCAACTTGTATCCTTTGTCCTTTGCTTCAGTGAGACGGCTCCAGATGCCTTTTGCGATGGTTACGGGGTTGAAGGCGGCGACATCGACTTCGGTAAAGCCTTTGAGTGTTTCGTCGAGGAAGAAGGTGCAGAGTAGGGCTTCGATTACGAGTAGCAGACTGCAGAGGAGGTTGGGGGCGGCGTAAGGATGATTCTTCATCCAGGCGATGCCTTCTGCACCACCGAAGGTCGAGTTGGGACCGAACAGATGGGGATACGAAATGAAGGGATCGGCGAGAAGACCGCTAAGGACTGTTGTTACAGAGATTAGCATTCGAGAAGTCTAGGATTGGCGAGCTTGCGACTTACTTGGACCCAAGACATTGGCGACATTGAAAGCAGCAGGGAGGAGTAGGAAGGCACGAGGATGCCATCGCTTGTCTGTACATTCAGCAACCATTGTTCTAGCCGCTCCTACAGTGCCGTTGATGGCTCCACTCAGCACTCTCCAGACAACAGCCTGGTGGAAGCTGGTACTGAAGCCTACGCCAATGCAACCAATTGCGGTACCAATCATTCCAATGTTGAGTACCAGTTTCCTGCCTACTCCTGGCTGATCTGCTGCGCGACCCCAGAGGATACTCGTGATGATTTGCGCCGCTGTGAAACTGCCTTGTAGCATGCCGGCCTGATGCGATATGACAGAGTCTGGCTGGCTGCGATCGAAGCTCTTGAGCTGATGTACCATGTACGTTTGCAGTGCTGCCATCTGGAAGAAGTCGACGAATCGACTCGCTGCCAACAGCGCGAGTTGGCCTTTGTTGGGCATGTTCTTCCATGTCGCAGGTTCCGGGGGATATGTCACCAGTCCTGGCGTAGGAAGGTTATCCAGCGGTGTTGTCGCACCTTCTGGCAGTTGGGCGGCACGCACGACATCCGTCTTCAATTGATATGGTTTCAGCGATGATGACCGCGTCGGCATTGCTGGCTTGGACGGTGTGCCGGGACTGGGCGACACGACGGGACCAGGAGTGAGGCCACTGCCGGCCTCGAGGGTGCGTGGTGTCGTGGGGCCGCTGCTTGGCCCATCCTGTTGTGGTATTTGGCGCTCAAAGTAACTCTCCTCCTCTTCCCTTATGTAGGGTGATCCGAATGGCGAGCCTGTGCCGTCGCGCTCGGGTCGTCCTGGTTCGGCATTCTGGTGACCGGATCGTTGGCGAAGATGGCCAGACTTGTACTGATGCCGGTGCATAGCAAACACGCAATGCTGCTTCGACTTTCTTGTCCCACGATTTCTAGTGACGCCGCTTATGACGTGCCGAGAACACGAGCTTCACTTTCTCGTATTCCTCGTGCTTCCAATAGATGGCGGTTAGGGATACGGACTGGTGGTAGAATTGAAGTATACAAGAGGAACAGATGTCAGAAATGATCTCCAAACTTCCAGTCCGGCCAAGAACGACCTTGATACATTTTGATCTGTAACCTGTTCATCTTTCTTCCACCTCGCCAAGCCTTTTCGGCCGCGCATCTGCAGACGACTGTTGCTCGCCGTGTCAAGCTCGTGGATATCAGAAAGTGGGGCTACACAAAGCACCGCCCCATGTCCGCTCAAGAAGCCCTACTTCCGCTGCCCCTCCTCGAAACACCTCTCCCAGATTGATGCTTATCGAGTCCCCTGAGGGACAATAGAAGCTCGCTAGAAGGGGCAGTCGCCTGAAACTTCCATACGCCACGCCCTCCTCCAATACGTGTACAATGCTATATAATCGATTCATCACTGAGGCTCGGTAGTACTCGTACCACTCATGCCTCTGTTTCAATGCGCTTTGCCGACGAGACGTTTGCTCATTCGCAAGCTTGGAGGAAGCCACCACCGCTGCTATTCCCACGCCGAAACCAACCGCCGCGCCGCCTTTGTAGGAAATTTCCGCTGCCAGTGCTCCGCTACCCGCTGAAAAACGTGTGCCGACACGCCCTTGTTAAACCATAGGCGTTGTCGCGTTGTGTGATGTTGGACTCAGCCACGATGCATGTGCCGTCCACCGGTAAAGCCAAACAAACTCCTCCCTATCTGATATCTACCTGTCCCGGCCAACCGCCGCGCCGCGCCGGCCAGCGGCATAACCGGCATCGCTCTCTTCCATTTCCTCTGCATACAGGACGTGTGCGAGCTCCATCCGATGCCGTCGACAGGACTTTCAGGGGCTACTCCAAAAGGTCGATCATGATTCGTGACCTTGTAGCTATCGGGGTTAGAAGTCATGGTTCAGGTTTCAGGACTTCAGGGTTTGAGGTTTCAGAATATGTGTGACAAAGTAGACGTGGAAGGTAATTGATTTGGTATGTAGTTCGTTGTCTTTTTATATTGCTGACTGACTTGGTCAGATGATGCCTCTAACAAAAGAGAGCACTCTTGGTATCATGGTATATACAGATCTCAGACCTCGCTGAGCAATGTCTGTGAAAAAAGCATGTGGTTCGAAAATTGCAATTTCCGTCCATCCCAGAAAACTCCACCCAATGCTCGCTTTGGATATATGACAGGAAATGAGAAAAGGAAAGATAAAAAGACAGGACATAAGAAATGAGGAGAATTTATGATCGATCAGAGAACTTTTCTTCTTCATCGACTTGGATGTACTTTTTGCCCAGAAGCTTTGCGCTGATGGCATCTCTGACATCAGAGACTCTCCTAACGAAAGAGATGGGCATGGCGCCTGATATTTGCTTGCGGACAAGGATCAGGACGAAAATTGCGAATCCGATACCAGCGGTGACACCAAGAACACCGACCAACATTCTAGCCTTGACAGCTCGCTGGTGTTGTGCCTTGATCTCTGCCTCTGCAGCTTCATGCTCTGCGGCAGTCTCAGGCAGCTCGGCATAGTATGCGCTTGTGTTGAAACCGCGGTTGTTGCTCAGGTACTCAGCCTTGACTTGGCTGTAGGGATCGTAGTGAGCGTCCTCATCACGAATAGGCTCGGCCTTTCCGCAAGCCCACTCATCACAGAAATCGCGAAGTGTGACGCTTGGTACAAAGGTCTTCTGGATGACACTGCGCTCGAGAGCATTTCCGTCCTTGTCCAGAGCCTCGGCGAAGCCCCAAGTCGTAACATTATTGTAGCGCATGGTCGTCTCGAATCCAGTCTTCTTGGTGTTTCCAACCAAGTTGAAAGGTCCGCTTCTGTTCGCACTGGCATAGAAGTTCCAAGATGCGATTTCGGTCGCACCATTCCAGGATACATAAAAGACCATGCCAGATTTCTCATCGTTAGTCTTGGAATATGTCCAGAGAGCAGGCTTGGTCAATGGCTGACCGACCCAGGGAAACTTGTGCGAGCGGTAAATCATGACGTTACTTGCGCGATATGCGACCTTTGCGTACATGACAGCCGATCCATCTGCTGTGTGCTCGCTGAAGTAAGGGTGCTCGCCCCAACCAAGATGGACATTGCCATTGGGAAGGATCTGCATGTTACCCTGAGATCCGGAAAGCATGCCACCAGAGGATTCAGGAGCGCCATATTCCTTGATCATAGTTGCAGTGTTTGCAATGTGGTCGATTGATACGACATAACCGTGAGAAAATTTGTCTGTTCTGTTGAAGCCATTGCTGGCGTTGTCGTAGAAGGTCAAGATTGTGTGGGTCTCATTCTCACTGACCCAGCGAGCGTGATGCTGAGAAGAGAAGTTGAAATTGGTCTGGTGGAAAGTTGGGTTTGCACCACCCATCTCCCACATGATTGATCCGTCTACACCGGACAGTTTGTAAATTGCAGCCATGTGTCTGGCCGAGATCAGGTAGTCGCCGTCCTGATTCTTGTCGATAGAGTTGATGTGGAAATAATCCCAAGGAGTCTTTTCGGTCAGACCATTTCCTGAAGTGTCTGTTCTTCCAGGAAATGTGTAGGTTAAGCTGGGATCGAGATGATCCGTACTTCTCCACTCGAACACCACTCTGCCAGTATCGATCTCAATCTCTTGGAAGACACCCTCAACGATCCAACCCATGCCATTCTGGATTTGAAACTTCGGGTTGGTCGTCAAGTCGTATTGTCTCGGTTGGTAGACGGTCATGAGAGCGGTGGTACCATTCGAGTATGGTGTCAATCTGAATTCGTGCATGTCGCTCGATGCGCCTGCTCCAGAGCTTTCGACTGTCTTGACGATGCGATAGTGTTTGTCCATGATGACTCCATGACCTCGAGCGAAGCCTTGGTGTTGTTCTCCTTGGAAGTAGCAAAGATGTTCTTCTCCCTTGTAGTCGCAGGTATGCGGTGCGTGGGCAGTCTTGGGTCCGCTCGAACCAGCGCCGGACCAGACTAGTTGTCCCCAGTTGTCGTAAATATACGGTCCCGGATCCACGTTTCGGTATGGTGCGAGCATTATGTATCCTGGCGCGACCAACTCCGGCCTTAAAAGGGTCATCTCAAGCATGGGTGCATGCAAGTCTGGCCTCTGTTTGCAAATACTAGTCAGTGGCCTGCTAGTGATAGTTGTGTTGTAAGACTACGACAGAGTCGCGTGCCTCTACGTCATGCGATTCCACTTACCGATCTGAAGACATGTGTGGGACTGGTCTCATTGTCCAGACCTGCGAATGCTGATCCTGCCAGCAGCAGTGCTGAAGATAGAATTCGCAATGGAAGCATGTTTGTGAAGATGGTGAGAATTAGGTGGTTTTGCGAACGGCCACAGGCCGTTTGGTAATCTGTTCAAGGAACGAAAAGCAGTTGGATGATAAAATGCTGCAAAAACAGAGGGGTACTCGGACGATTATTGTAATCAAGAGTAAGCGCGAGAAGCCGTTAAGCAAAAGGGATAGGGAGACGACGTTCAGTGCAACGGCGTCCGGTCTGGGGCAGCGATGGTCTATCTACACGGGATCCAAGAGGTACAATTGCCAAGGGACCCGCAAGGAAGTAAAGATGCACACACGGTCCAGCTAGGGGCAGAGCATGGATGCATGGCGGAAGAAGAGATCGTGGGTCCCAGCATGCAGTGGTGCGGCAGTCGGTCCAGCAATTGTGATTCGACGTGGAGAATGTTTGGACCTCACAGAAATTCTGTCAAGCGCTCGACTTGCCGCGCAGGGTCGAACGCCACTTGTATGGTCCTCTGCAAGACCAGTGACCGCTTTGGCCGCCTCTTGCATTGCATGATTTCGAATAGAACGATAATAGATGATCTGGTGATGAGATTGGTCTTTGGTGTTGCTGCTGTCTTAGGGCTCTACTTCTCCATCCCTCCCTCCACGCGGCAGGAGACTCAAACACCTCTTGGCACTATCTTTCCAGGGCTTGCAAGATCGATTCTTTAACGAAGGAGTTTCAGTATTTCTCACCAACATACGTAGACACACCGTTGCACGGCAAAGAGTCGTGGGATCGTTGGAACGGACTCGCTGGAATGGTAATACAACTGCTTCAACCGTTGTACAACATGGCCAAACTAGCGAAAGAGCATCAAACTGTGAAGCAAGATCAGCAAACCTGAATCATGACGCCTCCTGTCAAGCAGCTTCCTCCGGCTTCGGCAAACATGTTCTGACTACCCGAGTGGAAATTCCCCCTGCTCTCGGGACTTGCTCCTCGCGCCAGCGCCACATCATCTACGAGTAATGCATACTTTTCGCTAAGCCCTGCCGCAGTTTCGTCCTGAGGACACAAAGCCACCCGCTGTGTCAAGTCTGTTCTGCGAACCAGACGAGAAGAGATTCTACTCTTCTGTCAACAAGAAAGGCGCCACTGATGGCAGAGGCAGGGAATTGGAAAATGTAAAACGCTCGTGCTCTCAACCAAAACAATTCCATGGCGATCGATTAGATTGTCTGTAGATTGCTTGCTTCACACGGCTTGGAAGCACAGCGGAGCTCCGCTCCACCGCTGTTGTTGTTGATGACAACTCCTTGCTGCATGTCTGGCGGGCCATGAGGTTAGTTACCAGCCGTGTAACTATTCCTTGTTCATAGTACTGGTGACCAGGGAACCGGCTTTACTCCCTTCGGAGTCCGATGCAAGATTATGTCTCTGGTGGTTGGCAAAGCTGTGTGTCGTGTGCACATCGATGACGAAGGAGGCTGGAAAGATTGTGTATCTCGGATAATTATTTTCTGAGTCGGGACCAGTGGTTGGGCGCGATCACAATTCGACTTTGAGACAAGCTACTGTACTGCGGGATCTTTCGAGATTGAGCGACTATGATGCCGGGAGGCTGGATGATTGCGAATGCGAACAACTTGAGTATTGTTGATGATTTTGATTTGAAAGGTAGAAATTTGTACACCTGCCTGACCGATGAAGTCAAAGCGGACCCAGAACAACAAAATGCTTCTATGGTAAACCCATATGCCCAAGTACACTCTCCAAAAAGTGCCATCGAAAGGAAACCTTGCTCCATAGAATCGAATCAGAACCTCGAGCCATGCCGGCCGAAAACGCCACCTTTTGTTAATGCTCCCAGAACGCTCATTGCAACCATAAAATCGACTGTAGAGAACAAGAAAATGAAACATGAAAGTGCTTAGGCCAGAAGAGATCCTCTTGAGCCGACAAAGCGACGAATGGTCATGGCAGCACTGAATGCTGTGGCAGCGACACTACCGCCAACGACCAGAGCACGGAAAGCAACGTTCATCATCTGAGCGCGGTTGCGGGCACGGCAGCGGTCGACGAAACCATCGGTGTCGTTGGTGTGAGGGAACTTCTTGCCCTCGGGGACAGGTACTTCGAGGAAGTCGCAAAGGGGCTCCCAACCCTCACCCATTCTGTACTCGAGAAGGTTCTCCTTGGGAACCAGAGATCTGATCTCCTCGTAGTAGTCGATGTATCTCTGCTTTCCATTCTTTTCAAAGTCACCACCAAAGAAGACGTCCCAGAACTTGCGCAACATGGGTTGGTAGAGGCCGGATCCCCAGTCGAATCTCGAGACCATCTTGAGCTCCGGGTCATTCGCGCGCCAGTCAACAGTCTTCAAGGTAGAGGCGTGCCATGTGTCGACATTGCGAGTGGTGACGAGAACCTTGGCCTCGGGGTAGGCCTCGATAAGCTCCTTGGCGAACGCAACGGCAGGCCAATCGCAGACGGCTTGGCAATGTCCAAGGAGTTTGTCCCACTCCTCGCGACCAAATTTGCCAACGCCATCGTATTTCGCGGCAAAGGCGTCCTGCCACATCAAGCAGTCAGGGGGGTTCTCGACCGAGGCGGACATCATGTGGTAGCAGTCGTCGAAGCCGAGCTCCTTGAGGGCGGTGCGGAGAGCTGAGATTGCATGTCAGGAGCTGGCTCCATGAGAGCGAATGTTGAGTGACTTACAGGCAGTTCCAGTACGTCCAAGACCAAGAGCGAGAACCCGCATGGGGACGACACGCTCGCACTTTCTGCGATCAATGTCGGTGTCGGCCGTGAAGATGTCCGTAATGGGCTTGGGTGTGTAGGGTAAGTTTGCGTAAGCCATTGTAGCGGTGTTGTGGGTATTAAGATATGGTCGATTGAAGGAGGAGCGAATGGACAGGCGTATTATGTTGGTATGTTTGGATGAAGAAAAGAACGGGAGGGACTTTCAACAGGGCAAGCTCAATGTTTTGAAAGAAAGACTGGCCGGCTAAGCGTCGTAATGGAACGGGAGTGGGGAGAGACAAGGCAAGATTGGCAAGCAAGAAGTGGCTGCGGAAAGGAAGGTGCAATGGCGTAGGTATTTCACTTAGCCGCCTTGGTTGCGTGGGCAGTGCAGTGTTTATCAAGGGCTGCACTCAATCCGCCTAGGGCCCCCTTTGGAGGTCAGGAGAAGCCCACATCCCCACTTCTAGTGCCTCTTTCGACGTTGAACGCCATGTCGTTGTTTGAACATCCATGACTCTTGGCCGCGCCAGGTAATCACTGCGAAACCGTTTCACAATTGTGACGCGGATCTGTTGCGCGGCCGGCACAAGAACATAGCTTCTTGGCAAGAGGCGAGTGTGCATCCATGCCAATTTTCCCATATTCAACACTTTTCTAGAACTAGACATGTCAATCGCTATTCATGCCAATTTGTTTGCATGAGACCGTGGAAACTCGCCCGTTCAAACCATCATACGCCTTCAAGCTCAAGGTGGCTGGCTGCGATCATGCTTGCTACTTTCAAGACGCTTTATTTTTCCCATGAACGGAGGTTAGCAGTCTCGGTTCCGGTTAACAGCGAGATAAGCTTCAAGCCATCCACCGTGCGGGAGCGCCACGATCCCCACAGAACTCTGGGTGCATCTTTCATGCAGGAGTGCAGGAGAACCTTGTGCAATAATCGACCGCAGCGAAGGCCGTCAAAGCATGCGTCGTCCCTCTTTCGTAACCCGTTGACGATGCAATTTCACAGCAACAACGAGCTTCACCGTCTCGACCTTTGACTCGCGTGGTCCCTGGGTCCTGACTACTCTATTCTCACTGCGACTCGCTCGTTCTCCTGAAACGGCTTCCCAATAGCGATCAGCGGATGTCACCCTGTTGCGAGCATCTGTCACGCCGCGACTGCAACACCCACCTTATCGATTTCGGCTTCGTCTCGAAGAGCCTTGTGACTTCGGAGTTTGGCTGCGTGGACGCGTCGACAATGATTGATAGTCGCAAGGAATCGATTCGAGTGATCGACCGACTCGGGACGCGACTGTCTGTAATTGACGAGTCCATTCTTCCAACAAGAGTGTAAGGGTCAGCTTGCATTCCTGCTACAACAGAGCAAAAGTTGTCTCTTCAGCTTTTTTCTATCCAATAAACAGTATAAGCTTAATGTTTGGACCACACGATAGCACCTCGTATTCCCACGTGGTGGGCTTGGAGCCTTTGCTGTTGGGGCAATACGGGGGATACGTGATACGAACGGCTGTCATCCGAAGGTCTTCTGCTTTGTACAATTCCCGGACTCTGCAGGATCCCGCTGTATAAGTGAAGCAAACATCCGCAAGCACCCGTTCAAGAGGATCAAACATCATGCAGGTCCCGTGCTTACACATGCCCAAGGCTACGAAACACCTTTCCCGTACAGCGTTACAGCTGTTGTAACAGCTTTTCTACTCGATTACCCGAACTGGTCAACCAAGAACTCGGAGCTCGTCGATCGTATTCAACATACCATTTTGAGTACAAAATGCATGAATTCGTTATCTCTTATACTATATTGCTGTGTATGATCGACGAGAGGCAACTAACAGATCGCGAAATATTGCATTGGAACCGAACTTCTTCATCCCAGCAGAGCTTGCTCTAGGGTCAGCACAAGACATGATCTGTTCAAGAGGCGAGTGTTGTACACCAGGAGCGTACCGAGTCGTTACTTTCAAGTGGTGAGCGCCGGTTTCGAAAAAAGCATCCCTCTTTATGGTTCCAACTGGGTAGATCGGTTCTGATCGACTCGGGTCGTCTACTCTATGCCAGGACGCCCATAGGATCCCACAGTGGTAGCACCTTCGGGTCTTGCTTGAGTATATCTCTGACTTCCTGGCTGACACAGCTGGGATCTACAACAACTTGGTAGCAGAACTGGAAATGGAACGTTTGATCAGCACACACATGTCCAATAACTCAGGTTTGCAGCAAACTTACCTCGTCCATCCACTTGTCAGACATGACGAAGTAGCCGTCGGTACCAGCATTTTCGCTCCACGAGTTTTCGACACGCCAGCGGATTGGCTCTCCGGAAGGCGACAGGTGCACGGCTGTCAGTACCATGGCATGGGTCATAGCGCTCTCGCCGGCTGTCAGTCTTTCGGCCTTGGACATACCCAGCTTCACGTTGAAGCCGAGTTCGTAGTCGACGAGATCAGGATCCATGATACCCAGCTTGGAGTCACTGAACTTGCCGACGTCGGACCCGAAGAACACAGGCCAGCCTTTCTTCAGCATCTCGATGGCACCTTTCTTCCAAACTGGCTTGTCGACGTTCACGTAGGTCACGTACTCTCCGCCTGAAACGTTGGTGAGGAAATCAACGGTCAGCAGCCTGTTGAACTCGTTGCGAGGGTCATTGACCAGACTGAACAGGCTGTGGACATCAGTTCCACCAAGTGCACGCAGTCCATGGGTGTCGTTCAAGCCGCCTGCGAACTCCTTTGGTGACACCTTGACTGTCTTCAGCTTGTGCGCTTTGTCGTAGAACTCCCAGGTAAACTTGGTGTATGATGAGGGAGGGCGGCCCAGAGTAAGCGTCAAGATCCTAACAATGTCCTGCATCATCTGTTCTTTTGCGGCTGCAACAGAAGTCGCTGCAGTGCTAGAGCCAGAGTTCTTGAGTGCCCTCAGACGCAGTGCGTCCTCTCTCAACTTTGTCGTCAGCAGACGATCCATCACAGCCGAGTTCTGAGCGTTGAACGAGTCTGGGTAGAGCGTTTGCGGCACCAACCCATACTTCTCGACCAAATTCTGGATCATGGACCATTGCCCACCATCACTAACAGGCTGACTCATCAAAGTAGCAACAAGACGATCATCAACAGGCAAATCAGCCGTCTCCAGGATACTCTCGAGGAAGAAATTGCTCTTCTCAACTTTATCCCAGAAGAAAAGGTAAGCTTGACTCAACTCGAACTTCTCGATATTGTATTTCTTCATGATGGCGACGCGGAAGACGTTTGTGGCGGCGAAGATCCAACATCTGCCTGAGCTGCGTTGGTTCGTGATGGGTGCTCCTTCGAAGGGGATGGCTATGTTGAAGGTTTGTGTGTCTTTGAGAATCGCGGCTGGCTTCTCAAGCACAGTTGCTGGATTGGCGGTTGACAACGCTGATAGAGCTAGACGGTTCTTGGGGTCTTGTAGGATAGTATGGATAAGGGCCTCGGTTTTGGCACCAGAGACGTGTGTTTGACGTTGGCCAATGTGGTCTGTCAGGCTCTCATGTCAGTGCTTGCTCTAACTGGAATGCTCTCGTATGGAAGCTGTGCTAGCTGTTGGAAGCTTCTTACCTCTGTTCTCATACTGGATATTTCGCTCGACAATCATGCTGTCGGTCTCACGGTCTTCAGTGATACGAAAGGCATCATACTTCTCCTGCAACGCCAGCAGATCCATTCTCGACGACCTCTGCTGAGGCCTCTCTCTAGGAACAGACTCTGCGCCACCCATCTTCTATGCCTTACAACAGTGTCCGAAGTATGTAGCGAGAGATTGGGAAAGGACGAACACACAACACAAGGAGAATAGAAGAAGTCGGGAAATGAGGTCGGAGGGCAGAAGCCGTTCTTATGATCGGAGGCTAGATATGTGGTGCAACTTAAACGGTTGCCTTGTGACAGGGACAGGGACAGGCAGCAGGGGGGTTGGGAAAGATAAGCTGCATACATCGGAGCTGCCTATCTCGGCATGTCGTGCCCATCACGGTGTTTCCCCCGGAAGTCTGGCTCTTAAAGTTTGTCACCATTCTGCTTCTCTCTGGAGCGTCGAATGGTGTTGGATAAGCTGTAGATGTGCATGATAGATCCAAAGTTCAGAACAGTGGTGAGTAAAGGCTCATCTAACGTGCTGTCTCGACAGATTGGTCTGAATTTGGTCAATATGGTGTACATCTCCACGACTGCGCGTGTGACATACTTTGCTGACGTTTATCTTTCTACCCCGCCTTTGCTCGCATCCCCGCCTGCCTACTCCGGACCTTTGGTGGTCTTTGGATGGGATGAAAGCCTTCGAGACTTTCTCAAGAGCATAATAACTGCGCTTGAAGAATCGAACTTGACGGTTCGACTCTGCGATCGATGTCGCAGGCCATGGTGGTGTTGAAGATCCAGACGCAATTACCAGAGTTCACCGAGGATCAACATTAACATCGTTCTAATGAGATTATTGGAGGTGTATGATGACATTACGTGCTTGAATGTGACTCCATCAAACCATCTCATAACTCAGGTCAAGCAAGACACGACCCATGGCGATTCTGTTTGAGATCGAAGTTTGAGACAGGGTGATACACCTGACCATTATGTCTTGGCATCAAAAGCGACCCTGTCAATCAGATAGCGAATTGTTTAGATGACCGCTCTACATATTGTCAGAGACGGCATCTTACACCTTTATACCAAGATGATATGCATGTTACGAGTGTCGAACAATACGTGGCGTCTTTGGATGAATCTCATCTCCAACAAGCCCACGTGTGTCATGGAGAAAAAGGCTTTGTGACACCATCAAGGTGGGGCTCGTTCGTTAGCGGAGGTATATGGAACAACTTAGCAGCGGTATCGATTTTGCTGAGACCATCGACGGAATAGAAAGGATGAGCTCGAACCGGATAGAAAGACGTGTGGTTTGATGCAGCAAAGAAGGTAACAATATAAGCAAGGAAAAGAATAGTCCACGCCAATGCACCATACAGAAAAGAGAGAAGCGAGAAGAAGAAAAAGTTGACCCCATTGAGCGCCAGGCTCATGATATACGCCTGTTCCATGATAGCAGAATTGTAGGCTTAATCCCAAGCACTCTCCTGGGAGTCCCTCACGCATCTTCTGACCTTCTTCTTGAAAGAAGCCGGATCCTCGCGCCATTGTTTGCCGGCCTCGATGTTTGCGGGTGATTCGTCGTTTGGTGATGAGAGCATGCTGATGACGGAGAGGAGGATGGTCTCGGGGGTTTGGACGGGGGACCAGCGTTCGGCGGCGGATTCGTAGCCGTACTTGTCTTCTTCCGGAGGATGCAGGATGGAGATGCAAACTTCGCCGCTTTCATAGACTGTTGGGTGCATTGTCAGCAATTGTAGGACGGAGGCAGAGAGTGCAACGATACGAAGGAAAGAGAACTCACTATTCGGGTGCCAGATGGGAGTGACAAACTTCATCTTTGGCGGCATGTGCGGGTACTCTGGGGGGAAGTCGAGTCTCGATCTGAAGCAGCCACCGCCGTAGAGACCGCCGCTCTCGTCGGGTAGCATGAGCATGACCTCCCACGAAAAGACGTTGTTGTCGATCAGACCGCAGCTGATGCCGGGGAGGTCCTTGTCGTTTTGCATCTGCTTGTATTGCCGACCGAGGAGGAGAGCTGAAGACGAGGTCCCGCCCGGCGAACCGAAACGCGGTACTGGTGATGAAGTCGACATGATGTGTGTCGCGAGATGGAGGGGCCTCTTTTGTGGAAAAGGGTGGCGTGCTTGGTGGCTTTTACGCCGATGTAAAGGGCAGCAAGGGTGTTGGCGAGAGGGAGAAGGGTTGGAGTATGGTCAAGTGGCGTCTGTAGGGTGCTAAAAATTGTTTGGTCCTGGATGCTCTTGCGTGATGCAGGAATCAAGAGAAGATCAAAGTCCCGAGTCCACGCTGGAAGCCCATGACGATGCTCGGATCCAGGGTCCGGCCCGCATTGCCGACTGCCGTCTCAGCCCTACAGATGATAAGAGCCTCTCACCGGTGCTTCCTTCCTCTTTTCATATTCATAACTCATCAAGCACAGGTGCGATTGCAGAGAAGACTGTTGCCCATTGGTTCGTCTACATAGAGACGACTACAATCATAAACCCTCCAGACCAAGCCTTCCCCATCTAAGCCAAATCTAGGAGAATGACGGCTGCTCAATTATCAACGCCGGACCCGCCACAACACTATCCAAACTAGGAGCACCGACTTCATTCGCAATCACCGCAACAATCATACCCTCTCCAGTATCGAACATAGTCGGATGAGCAGACTGATTGGTCTTGGTATCGAAAGGCATAGTCATGTTGTGGACGCCATGGAAGTAGACAGCATAGTACTGTCTATCCTTCTGCTGCCAATACCAATCAGGCTGGTTACCAGCATCAGTAAACTCGAACTCGACTATTCCATTTGCTTTCTCAACGACAGCCGTTGTTGCAGGTAGCTTCTGCCTAGGCGATGGATACACTGGGTTTGCAGCAGGACAGCTACCAGGCACCATGTATCGATTGGTGAGATCGAGTATCTCGTTTGCATACGGGAAGACCGTATCGGCAGGACCGGAGAAAGGATTGATGTCGAAGATGTCGATCAATGCCCATGTGTTGTGTCGAGATTCTACTTCTGCGATGGCGACAAGAGCGCTCATGGTGTCCTTGAGCTCAGCCTCCCTGACCAGACCGGTCAAGAATGCCATGCTGCTCAACTCGAGGACAACCTGGAGCGCCAGCCAAGTGGAAGCGTTGTTGAAGCCATAGTCGTAAGTGCAAGGTCCAGGCTTGACGCTCGTGGCACTGATACTATCTTGGAAGATACGCAGATGACCAGCCTCGTTGTCTCGGATGTTGATTACACGATGTATGTCATGTTGGGTAAGCCGAGATTGGTAAAGGATGATTGATTGAATGCCTCGACGCCTTGCTGATAGAAGTTGAAAATGGCCCACTCCGCGCTGAGCAGGTTCTGGAAGAGAAGGTCGTCGGGTCCTGGAGGCCCAGTCTCGGTGGGTATGGCCGCACCGGTAATGTTTCCTGGGAATGGCGCGGCTGTCTGGTTGTAGTCGACGTATGTTCTCGATTCTCCAGAAATGGGACCGTAGTTTGGATCAGAGAGCGAAACATTTGAACTGTCCTCTCGGGTCGGCAGTGCCATTGTGCTGATTGCAGCGAAGGCAAGGCAGAGAGAGGAAGCATGCATCATAGAATATTTGATGCGGAATGTAGATGAGTAGAGGTTCTCTTGTGAGTATGGCAGAAACATTCTCTACGAATTGCTGCCCTTCTTATACCTTGCATCTCATCTGATGCGTCGTCAGCATGTCAACAATCACTGCCTTCTACCATGGACAGGTTTCCGAATCAAGTCTGCTTCGCGTCAGGCTGTGTTTTCGATGTCTTCCGAGCCTTCTGAAATTCGTCCAACCATTGTTCCTGCGTCGCGCTGGTTGCCTAATTGGGCATGGTTGTGGAATCCTCCCGGAAAGGCTTCAGTGTCGATCTGCGGATTGATCTCAACCTCCTTCCATCAATTACTATGTGCCTATATAGTCGACTGTTATCGTCGTCATGAACTGGGATCTCGTTTTAAACGGCAGTGAGAGAAGATTTGTTGCCAATCGTTGCTTCTGTGTGCAGGGCGATTAATCAGACACGTGCAAGTCAGGAGTAAGAGAAATGCGCGCCTCTGGGACTGATATGCCTGCGATGGTACGGAGATTATTTCAGCACTGGAACTTGCAGAAAACGCTGTTGCGAGACAGAAATCAAGAGGTTGGTCAGGGCGCGTATTCAGAGAAAAAACTGTTCTTGTCTTTGCACAAGACACAGCCTTGCTTTCGAAGAGGATCATGCCTTCCCATTGTTGCTCGACACATTACTACGGGATTTCAACCTCACTGTGGGCTTTTGCCTGCTAAATTTGCATCGTGTGAACACTCAAATCACAACGTCAAAGGAAGAATAGAGATAGTCGTCCTTGTTTGATGATAAAACTTTCTGATATCTCCAAAAGCTACAAACTGTGCACAAAACAAAAAGGCTACAAACTCCAAACCTCGTCGCAAATCATTCATATACTCGTCTCATAAAACATACTTTTTCACTTTTCGAGATTTAAGCAAAGCTGGTGCCAACAACAAAGCTGACATCATTGTTGAAGCCAGTAGCAGAGTCAAAGTCGTGGACACCACCGTTGGAAGCAATGTAACCGACATTGTTGTAGTGACGGAAGAACTTGGCAGGGTAGCTCCACGATCTGATGGTGTTACCAGTGGCAAGACCGGTCTGAGAGCAGAAAGTGGCGTCTTCCTTGAAAGCCTTGGTGTTGTCGTTCTTGTTGAGTTGGAGGACGAAGTTGTAGTGTCTGATGAAGCTTCCGGGGGTGTCGACGGATTCGAAGGAGTAGCAGTCGCTGTTACCGAGACCGGTACGGACAGTCCAGCTGGATTGTTGCTTCAAGGCGGTGGCGCTGGATGATGTGACGACCTGGGTGTTGACAGTGGCGCCAGAGTGGGCGAGGTAGCGGGTGTCGTATCCAGGAGAGGTCACCTTGATGGAGACCTTGTTGCCCACAGTAAGAGGGGCAGTGTTGAGCGAGGTAGTAGCGTACTTAGCAGCAACGATGTTAGCCTGAACTGAGGCCTCGACAGAGTCGGATGGGTAGCCCGAAGTCATGACTCCCTCGTAGAATGTGCCCTGAGCGCCATTGCTGTTATCACCACCGATGCCAAGAATGATGGCACCCTCGAGACTCATCGGGTTATAGCCACCGACGGTGGGTCTGGCGCCGCTGTAGTAGGTCGACAAAGCCCCTGAGGCGGCATTGCCTCCGCGGAGAGCCCACTGGTTGGGTTTTCCCTTCACCATACCGGTGAAAAATCTGTTGTAGATGGAGGGATCGGCAGTGTTTTGGGCAGGGCTCTGGCCAGAGAACAGACCGTTCTCAAGATCAGCCATGAGCCATGGGCCAGATCCAGATCCAGTTCCCCAAATGGTGTTGTTACCATAGTAGATGGCCTCCATGTGACCATTGCCAGTGTCAGTGTTGCTGACCTCGGCATTTCCGTAATCGAAGCAGCAGGCATCGTTGTAATGAGTGCCATCAAGGACGGCGTACATGCCCTCGGGCTGGTCGCCAGTAGCTGTGCCGCTGACTTCGTCGTTTCTGTAACCAGTTCCGGGGCTGACGAAAACACCGTATGCCTTCTTGCCGTTCAGAGTGACAGGAGCACCGATAGCACTCGCCAAGTTGTCGTTGCCGTTGACGTCCGGTCCGCTGAAAGCACCCTTGGGAGCCTGGTACAAGTGGTTTGCACGGCCAGATTGGTCGTAGATGATAGTAATGAGACAGGTGGTGCTTTTGCAGAAAGAGTCTTGAGCGGCTGCGTTGGCTACACCTCCGGCAGAGAGAGGCGAGATGTCCGCAGTGGTTCCATCAGAACCGCGTTTGATCTGGTAAAGAGGACCAGTGTAGGCATCGTACAAGGCGCGAGTAGTACCGTGAGCAGCTACGCAGGGTGTACCGCCATTCTTGTAAAGATCACAAGGAGCTGCGGCAACCAGAGATCCAGTGGCAGCGAGGCCAATGGCAATGTTCGACTTTGAGCGCATGTTTGAGTGATGGCAGAGTTCTTTGTAGAGAAGCTGGCTGTGGGTGTAAGAGTATGAGAGGAGTTGCTTGTTGATTGAGAGATGTCCTTGTCCTCTGTATTTATATTTCAGTGTCGAGATGCAGAACTTCCAAGAGGCTGTGGTATCCACAAGTATGTCAAGGCAAAGCGTTTGAACTCATCCTGATATCTACCGTGATCCGGCGGGAATATAAGGATGATTATACTGACCGGTCCTTGCTTCGAGAGAGGCTTCAACTAGCCTCATGATCAAGTCCAGCTAAGACTTGCCATATCGTTAAGCATTTCGCCGACAGCGCTCTGATGTTAGCCATGATTACCTACAAGAGTCCGTGTAGTGACATGCCCCCGCAGTTCCCCATACGATTCTTCCGGCGGGGGTAAGGGGAAGTCGAGACCGTCTATGCATGGCATGTTGATTCCGATCACACGGATGATTGTCGAAGTGTGTCAGGAACAGGCAATCACCTTCCCCACACAGCAACACGTTTCTCCACGTCCCTCGGGCCGCAGTCAAGCCTCGCGATCTTTCCGGGGTTGTCTTGGACGGCATCTTACCAAGCATCAAACAAGACCAACAGCATACGACTACTCTCATGGCTGAGTGTACTGACATATTGTACTGGTGGAACAAGCGCACTTCACAGATGCAAGATCAGGCACAAGCTGAGCACCTTTGCCTCCTCCCTGCGTACGTAGCAACATCTTTGTCAGAACGTCTTTTCAGACTTCCCATCGTACTTGTCACGAGGCGAATTACGAGAGCTTCGCTAGAGGCCTGCCCCCGCTCTCTGGCCACAAACAGTATATTAGAATGCATATCACTTGCAATATGACAGTCGTTTTTAGCAGCTTTTAGCTCACCTATTCATCCGTCGCCTTGAAATAGTGTCTCCGTGCTCGGAGTATTCTCACGGTTGAAATGATCTGTTTCCGCATGCTGATCATTGCTCTCGCGAAGAGTACAATATTTGTCCCGCGAAGGTTTAGGGCAGGAGACCAGCTTCACGACAAGAAGTGCAGCTGGCAGTGTCTGCCTCGACGTGTCTTGTAGCCGAGGACACTTGAAACAGTCCCGAGCATCAGAAGCGACGCTTGAACTTCCAATGCATGTGGTCGAAGAAAGAACAGTGGCGCGAGTTGGGCTTGAGTTGGGCGTGAAGGAGCCAGGGTTCGGCAATAATTTGGCCTGCCGGAGGATGCGGGAAGAACGGAGCAAAAACGAGGGGGAAGCTTTTCGCGAAGCTTTTGACCAAGCCTCATTTTACCACGAGACCGAGCATCCCTTCATGCCTCGGCCATCGGAGACAATAACAGCAAGAGCATTTGTTCTCGGCAGCCAACATTGGGACGAGCTTGAAAGCCACGCCTGGCCTCTTGTTTACTATCTAGTTCGGACTCACGAGACCGCGACTTCAAATCCATCGACGTGCCGAACGCCTTTGCTCAACACGCGACTTTGTTGCAGAGCAGCAGCCAAGAACAGTCTTTAGGTACCGACAGATCTAGGAAACAAGCACATACGGCCACAGTCAGCTGAAAACTGGGCATCCCGTCCGCTCTGCCATACATAAGCAGTTGAACGGCAGATTAGTACTACGGTGGGTGA
>JGI24891J29808_1000293_pt1 | contig 42496 bp, 52 predicted proteins | sample FreactcultuFSWF8_FD_29808 | JGI IMG/M metagenome (IMG submission 29808) | reverse complement strand
TGCGCGTTGATCTTCAGGAAGTTAGTGAACTTGGTCAGCGTGGGATTCGCCGAGAACTCATTCTTGCCGGTGACCTCGTTGAAGTCAGCCTGGAGCTTCCAGTCACGCAGGGATTCCTGATGTGGAGTGGGCTTGTCAGAATTGTCCCGAGCCTCCTCAAGCAACTCATTCTTGACTTCCTCGAAATTGCGCTCAAAGTGGGGTCCCAGATTCTCCATCAGCGCGATCTGCCTCGCGCGGCTGTGGATGTCGGAGATGACGGCCTCACGGAAATTCTTGATGCCAAAGGCCTGATTATACTTGTAGGCGGAATCAGCATCCTTGAAGTGGAGGACCCGCTCCTTGGAGATCTTGTCTCCGAGGTTGCTGAACTTGCCAGTCGCATATCCGGCATCCGTCTCCTCGTGAGATGGGTCATGCTTACCAGTATACAGGTTCTCGTGGATCAGTCGACTGACCTTATCTGGATCCGAGCCCTTGAATGTCTTCTCATGGTCAAGCAAGGGCTTCGTGAAGTCCCACCAGTTCTTGTAGGATTCTGCCTTCGACTCAGCATTGTTGCCGAGACGACCGACAGATCGTATGGCAGACATGTCGTGAGTCTGGCGGATGATGTATCCTGGAAGCTTGATGATTCCGCCACCAGCCCGATTCTGGCGTGCCACCATCTCGGCATAGACCCCGTCCAATATCTGGGCAGTCATGAAGGCAGACTTGTTCTTCGTGACCTGCTTGGCAGGCTGTCCTGGCTGCATGCCTCCCATCTCGCGATATACGTCCTGGACCCACTCTGGATCCGCCTTCTTGAAGTCCCGCAGGACCCCAGCATTCTCGAGGCCGGAAACAAACTTGTTGAAATACTTGCCATTGGTGAATTTCGCCTGGTAGTCCACTGACAGGCGCCCACCCTGACGAAGCTTGTTGCTACCAACGAGTAGTGCCCGCAGGCCCTCACCATAGGTGGGGAATCTCTTCGCGAGGTTCTTCATGCTCATCTTCGCCTGGACATTGAGCAGGTGATCTCGCTGGGCCTTCTTCTTGTCATAATCCACGTCAGCCTTGATCTCGCCAGCGATGTCCCGCATGGCATCCTTGATCGACTGCCCGGTATCGGCCGCGCGGATCTTGGCACGGTTAGAGATCTGCTGTAGCAGGGCCTCGGAATCCTCCGGGGCGAGGTTGCCAGCCTTCGAAACATTTGGTGTGCAGGGTGAGCTCATGCTAATTTCTCCAATATGCAGTTGACTGCCGCGTCGATGGATTCAGGGATCTTGACCTGGGCCTGCTTCGGAGTGAAGACCTCGAAGGGCTTGTCGGGGTCGAGGTGCTTGGTGAGGGCGGAGAAGACTCGCTGTTGTAATTCGTCATTTATTAACCACTTATGTAATCTTGGATCGTTTGGCTCAATTAAAGTGTTATGAATATACCAACCCTTTTGAATTTCCTCTCCTTCCATTGTCTTACCAGCTTCATGAAACTCTCTATGAGTCCATCCCCAATGATGAGACCCATTTGGCCACCTAATCACATCAAGTTTTTCCTGAAAACCGGATTCATCCTTACCTAAATTCTTTTCAGCTTGCCCGTATTGTGAAGTATCAGGAAACGTCACGGTTGTTCCACCCGAATTGGTCAGAGTTCTTTCTTCTGCAGTTTTTGCATCTTCTATTTTTCTTTTAGGGAATAATCCAAATTTCTCAGCTATTTCATGAAATGATTTCATACTAGCAGATGCCTTAATAAACTCCTCCGCCTCAGGATTCTCAATCTTGTGCTCAGCGAAGGCTTGCCGAATTGCCTGCATCAGATCCTTCGACTCGCTGTAGGCCTCCCTGATAGCCATAAGAACTGTCCTCAGGACTGGGGCTCCCAGGGTCTTGATGAGCAGGGGGTCGATGTGGAGCTTGGTCGGGTCAGACTGCAGCTTCTCGATGGCAGAATCCAGGAAATGCTCGAATGCATCGCGCTCGCGGTCCGCATGCTCCTCCTCAGGAAGCTTGCCACCAAGGCCATGGATGTCGTCCTCCAATGACTTGATCATGTGACCCTGATCCCCGTTGTATTTCTGGACGTGCTCATCCGAGACGGTCTTCTCTGCAGCGGCCTCACGAACCTCCTTGGGAACTGGATTGGCGTCCTCACGCTTCTTGTTCTCGATCCACTGGTCGATGGCAGCCTGACGCCTATTCTCGATCTCCTTCTGCACTTCTGGATTTGCAAGAATCCTCCTCTGACGGCGTTCCTCACGCATCTCACGGATCTTATTCAGGGCCTCATTATCCGTCATCCCCATTTCCTTGAGATCATCAAAGTGAGTTCTTTCCACATGACTGAGCCAGNCTGGATCAGATGTATCGGCATGCAGGGCTTCCGCAGTAAGAAAATCTCCTCCTGACNCAGTCATCTCGTCTGCTTCCTTACGGCTAACAAATCTGCCCTTGTCAGTCACGAATCCCTGTTCCCACGGCTTCTCTGAAGTATGGGTCTCCCCCCGATCTGGATCAAACGAGTGCTCATACCCCTCAATCGAGGCGTGGTAGGCTCCAGTTCTCTTCTCACCAGTGTCCTTATTATACAGGGTGGGATCAATCGGCCATTCGCCAAATTCCTTAACAACATCTCGCTTGATTGCCTCAATAGTAACACTATTAGCAGCCTCCTGCCTCAGCAGTCTCTGGTGCTCAATTGACTGGAACTGGATGATGTGCTCATCCATCGGGAGATACTGATGGGCGCTGATGGTCTTATCCTCCATGAAGTCATTCATGGCTTGGCGGGACATCATCTCATGGGTCTTACCGGAGATGAACTTGAGCCCCTCACCAATGCCGTGGAGGGCTCCAGCAAATGCGGCCTGACCAACCATGTCGGCGCCAATTGCAGGCATTGGCTGATCCTCGACATGGGACTGGAGGATCTTTGGCATGTCAGCCATCGCAGCCCAGGCAGATCCCTGGACCATCCCAGATACCAGCTTTGGAACTGGCACTTCGTCAAATGCCTTCATTGGGATCAGTCCCCGCTGCAGGACCCGTCCAATCCTCGTGGCAGCCGGAACCTTGCCAGCCTCACCAACGAATGGGACGAACATGGATCCAAAGTCCAGCGGATTAGCCATGGATCCCAGGATGCTTGCCGCCACACCCGGGAGCCACCTGCCATGACCAGCTCCAGAATACAGATACATGTCGCGATCCATCTTCTGGCGCTCACGCTCATTCATCGTGCGGGCCACCTCTGAGTTCACGGGCTCAGTGAACTTCAGATTGCCAATGGCATACTTCTGATTCGCCTCATCAGGCTGAAGCATCTTGGACCCCGTGAAAGACTTATTGATCTGGTCCTCTGTGGTATTGGCGATGGCATGATACATTGACTCATCCTGTCCAGCATGGAAGGACTCAGACAGAAACCGAGACAGGGGCACATCGAGTTTGGTTACTCGCCCACTTGTCTCTGGCTCAATCTGTGGTAAGATGTCACTCACTGTGGCCCTCCATCATCTTGGGTGATGCTGGGTTCTCCAATATGCTTAGCATGCTCGGTCTTATACCAATCAAGTTGTTTTGGTTCTCCAGTATCGGGGGCAGACTTCGTGGGCCAGTGGGTAACTTGATTGCCCTCCCATCCCTGATATCCGGAGTAGTATGAGTATGTGGGAAGGTCCGAATACTGCATCACGAAAGGCTTATTATCCCGATCACGTAGTTGGAACAAGTTTCCATCACCCTGGTAGTAGAGTGAGAAGCTGTTATCGTCATTGTTGTGGGGGACCACGTGATTACGAATCTGATCGCGAAGAGCATCATTCGCTGCTCCAGCATGGCCGGCCAGGTCTAAAACGGGGAAAATTGGTCTATGTCTATCATCAGTCAATTTAATCCTGTTTACATCTAGATTGCCTAGGGCATCAAAGATTGCACGGGAAAATTCAGCCTCTGTGCCCTTATAGGTCCCCCTCGGCACTTGTATCTTGTGCCCATTGACCTGGGCAGTATCATGACCCCACTGTGTGAGATCCTCAACTGCGCCATTGATGGCCTCTTTCGGGGTCTTGCCCTCCTGGATCATGCCAAGTGCATATGAGTAGATGGTGCTCCGGAACCCAGCCACAACATCCTGGCGCTGAAAGTTATCTGCCGCAGTAGTCTTGCTCCAGTCAAGCCACATGTTATTAGTGTCGAGAAGCTTATCGAGGTCCTCTGCGGTAGAACCCTTCTGTCTGCCCACAGTCTCCCTGAGCTCCTTAGCCTGCATGATGGCTCCCATGACCTTGGGAGCGAACTGGGCCCCATAGATCCGCTCAGCAGCACAGGCCTCAATGGGCAACTTGCCCTTGTTCATGAGGTCGCGCATGACGAGTCCCTGCTCCTCAGGACGATATGACTGGAGCAGTTGATGTAGCTTGTCCCCAGCATTCTTGGGTCCCCCTCCCATGATGTCCTTGACATGATCCAGGGACTGTTGCTCATCCAGCAGGTGCTGCTCATGGAGTGGCAGATTCAGATACTTGGAGGCATCCTCACCGGTGGGAGCAGCCCCCTGATACTTCATGAGCAATGAGTTCATTGCCTGAAATTTCTGGGGAGTGGGATTCTCACGATATGACTGGACTGTGGACGAGAGCTCCTTATTGAAGTTTGCCAGATACTTGACTGGATCCTCATGCATCGTGGTCACAGATTCCTGGATGAACTTCTTTACCCGGTCAAGAACCTCGTAGTCCTTTGCGGGATTCTCAGAAGTATCCAGCTTCCTGGTAAGTTCCGCATCTTTCGCAAACAGCGCATCCTCATTCATCCCAGAGATGTTCTGCTTAATGGTGGATGCCTGAGAGATGATGTCGAATTGATCCTGCATTCTCAATGATCGATTCTGGGCTTCCTTGGCAGTGAACCCATGAGCCTCATAGAACGAGGGTGGGAATGCATGACCAGCAATCTCCGGGTGGAGTTCTGCCTTGATGAGCAAATTCTTCTCGGCATCAACCGCGGACTGGCGAAACTCATCTGACTGGGCAGAGCGGGCACGATCAATCGCATCCTCAAGGAAGTGGCGAGTGCGTCCCTCGAGGTAGCCACGGTTCAGTATCTTCTCAGCGAGATCGGGGTTGGTGTTGACTGCCCCATAGGCGAGCTGGCTCGTGACCTGGTCCTTCAACTCCCTCGCCATGGTTGGCGCGATCTTACCAAATGATGCATCGATCTTCTTGAAGATGTCATCCGTCTGCTTGAAGAGTTCTGCCCCAGCGTCAATGTTCGGAGACTTGAGATTGGTCCGATAGCTATTGAGCAGCTGATTCGACATCAGGGCATAGTCATTGAACCCCTTCTGGAGAGTCATCTCGGTAGTAGTCTTCAGCGCGGATTCAAGTCGCTCAGCGTGCAGGTCGCGATACTCGACACTGAGCTGGTTCCTGGCAATCAGTGATGGGGCCTGCTTCTGGAGCTCAGGCAGGGTCTTCTCAAACATGCTCCCGACATTCTCAGCGAATTTCGGATCCGAATAATTCTTCGGATCAGCCATATACTTGTCCACCATATTGCGATGGTCAGTCATGGTCTTGGAAACCCACTGCTGAGCCTCCATGTGTTTCCGCATCTCGCCGATCTCAGCTACAGTCGCTCCACCCTCAGAGATCTTTCCACCAAGCTGCTCCATGCGCTGTCCGATCTGGGCGCCAAAATCCTCTGGATTTGCGTGAGCCCCAGTCTCGGCAGTAACTCCAAGTTCTGCGGTCGAGAAGAATGGTTCGATGGCTGCTGGTCCTCGTGGCATATTATCCTACTGCTCCTGTTGTTGAAGTAGCACTCCTAAATGCTGGGTTAGATGCTATTGATGTGGCCTGGCTGATACCACCAAGGATGCTTGAGCCAGCTCCAAACAGTCCCGCCGTCTCATCGGCAGAGGCCTGCATCGTCGAGAGTTGTGCCTGGCTAATGCTCTGGTTCACACCCAGTCGACCCTGGTAGATTCTCGCAAGGCGGTTCATCTCACCCTGGCGCTTGGTATCCGCAGTCACATCAGCGAATGTTCCAGTATTGGGATCAAACCCAGATGATGCCATGGCAGCACGCTGCTGGGCAGTAGCTCTCCTGGTCTGGTCAGCAATCTGGGTGGCGTCGAATTTCGCCTGCTGAGCAGCAGCCCCAGCATTGTTTGAAGCAACAGCCGCATTGAAGTCAGCCGCCTTCGACTGAGCTTGTGCAGATGATATTGCCCCAATGGCAGATACTCCAGATCCAATGGCAGTAGCTCCCAGGGCAATGGATCCAAGAATGCCGAGTCCAAAGAATCCCCCCTGGGCAAGGTCTCGACGATATGTTATTCGTATTCTCATTCGTTAACAACAGATATAGGCATTAGTGAATCGATACTCAATGCAACAGGCTGATCCTGAACAATGAAATACTGGCCCTGGGTATCCCAAGTCATATCAGGACTGAAGCGAATATCGCCAGTCTTCAGTGTGCCCTGACTCCCATCAGCATTCAGGTCAGTCCCAAAATTCGCAGCATCAATCTGAATGAGCTGGCTCAGATTGGCCCCATGCTTAAATGGGAGTGAGTCCTTCACACGGGCAATGATCTCACTGATCCGCTTGCGCTTGCCCTGTGATGTCCCAATCTGGGAACCACCCTCAGGTGACAGGCTCCCAAACACGGACTGATAGTTCACTCCAACAATGACATTGGTTCCAGGGGATGATAGGGTGATACTGCCCCCCGATACTGTGAATGGTCCCTGGATAGTGCCATTCACATTCGCATAGACCGTCTGCCCATCCAAGTAGTCTAGCCCCGTGATCGTGGATGTCGATGTCCCCGAATATGTGGCATTTGCATCCAGGAATGCCATCGTGGTGAGAGTGTCACCAGACTGGGTATCAAAGATCGGCGAAAACACCTCAATGTAACGAACCACGTTCCCATTGATGAATCGTGCGACAGAGACATACACATCATCGCGATTACCATTGGGTAAGACTGCTACTGATTCTACCACAGCCTTAGCAGATACCTGATTCACTGTCCACAGGAATGATGCGGTGGGACCATTGATAAGGCTATGGAATACTAGTTGAGATGTCTGTGCAGTGATTGTGACTGGAACAGATGTTATCATAGTTTGTGTTCCATTAGTGATCGAATCTGACCACCCCATTCCAGTAGCCGATAGTGTATACTGAGTCCCAGGAATCACAGTTAAAGTAACTGTTGCAGCAGTATAATTCGATGGTGTGGCAAGATTCCCACTACTGCCTCCACCCACAGTGTGACTGGCAAATGCGACAATGTCCTGGTCCCGATCATAGGTGCAGCTCACCAAATCACCATTATTGCACACGATCCAGAACACAGAGATGGGATCCACCTGATATGCCATGGTCTTCGCGCCATTGCGAATACGCATGATGTGCTCGCTGATCACTGAGATGTCCTTCGAGTTGAAGGCGTTGAATTGGAACTGGTAGAGCATCTCACGAAGCTTATTGCCTCCACGCTGCAGAAATAAGGTGGCAACTCCAAACTTGAATGCAACAGTCGGGGACAAGGATCCATAGGCACTCTGCCTGGTGATGGAGATGTTGTTCGGAGCAATGGCCCCGCTGCCTGGGGCAGTCACCTCATACTCACCAGCGAAGGTCCCAATGAGCAGAACCTGGCCAGAGCGAATCCACGTAATCTGGTCAAGATCCCCAGATGCAATGGTGCTATTGATGGCATCGGTGGCAATCACTGTCCCGTCCTCCTCTGTGGGAGCCATGTTCAAATAGTCAGCAGGCTGGCTTCCCCACAGGGTGCAGGGCTGCTTCACAGTATTGGCCCAATATAATCGCTGCTCATCAAATCCCACAACTGACGGATACCCATTGGTGGGGGACCACGCCCCCATCCAGAAATTATCTGCAAATCCACCAGAGTATGGATTGGTTGCATTGATGAGATCAGGAGGCATGTAGTCATTCATCGTCCCAGTAGCCAGGGTTGTTGACTCGACTGAGGAGATGGTGAATGAGCGATACTGACTCGCAAATTGTAGTCGCACCTGAGTTCCCACATCTGAATTATTCAGGATCGCATCATTGAACTGGATCGTTCCAGTAATTACGCGGTCAGCCTGAAGCACCATCACGATGTCTGGATATAGATATGAGAAGACATCAAGGTATGTTCCCCGCACAGAAGTGCTGTTTGTCCATGATGTTATCTGGATCCACTGCTGCTGGGATGTGTCACGAACATACATGCCCACATTGTTCTGTCCGAACACCCCAGCATAACTTGAACTCACAGCCACGGTGTTCCCTGGAGTCCCAGTGGGAATGCTCACATTGAACGTTCCATCATTCACCATCACATTGGGTAACACCCGCACCTTGACGGTGGTGGGATCAACATAGGTGAGGATCTGCGCAAGCAGGTATTCTCCATTCTGCAAATACTCTACATACTGTCCCACTGATCCAGCGGAGAACAGCGATGGACCAGTGATTGTCACTGTCCCCGCAAGTGTGAGATTCACCATCGTGATGGCAGCAGCGGTCGCATGATACGCATCAACAAATGCAGAAATGAGATACCACGTAGATCCCACCTGCACATAGCTTCCAACTGATGCAGCACTGAACTGACCAAACAGCTGACTGCTGACAAGCTGACCAAGTCCCCCACTATAGGTGATAGTTCCACCAGAATTATTGATGATCAGGTTACTAGCAATCAGCGTTCCAGTCAAGGTGCTCGTGCTGACATAGGTAGTTACCAAGATCAGTGGATTCACGGTGGATCCAGTATTTGGAATATACTCACCAACATTCCCAGATGAGAACATATTATTGGTGCACGTCACCTGAACTGTAGTAAGATTCGAGATGTTGGCAACCAGGGTGGTGATGTCTGAACTCACAACGACCTGGGCCTTGTTGCCTGAAGTGTCCTTCTCCAGATAGGGTCCATCCTCCGGGACATACTGTGCCAGGGTCCATGAAGTATTGCTCAGGCGAGTAAGTATCTGTGGTGGATGATTCGGATGGGCAATATACATCACGTCCACTGATTCGGCAACATAGAGCTGATCCAACTCACTAGAGAGATAGGGTGTCGTAACAACAACTGGATTTCCACTGCCATCCCGCACCAGGGCTCCACCAGTCATGAACCTGATATACTGATTCCCAAACTCAAGAACGTAGGCAAGGGTATTCGACACCTTGAAGTCAATCAGGCGAATATATGTGGATATTTTCGCAGTGGTAAGATACTGAGTTCCAGACCTACGAGTAATTCCTCCCTGTGGCCTGACCAGAAAGTTCTTCAGTGTTCCACACCCATTCGCATACTTGTTGACGTCCACACGACCATACATCTGGGGAGATACCTCACCAGCAGTAAAGTTGGTCTGTATGAGATTCGCACGCATTATGGGAAGTCAGGCGTAGATTCCTGAACAAATGGTGGATCACGGAACAGGCTTGGACCACCAAACCTGGACTGCAGCCAGATGTCTGCATCGAGCGGAACACTGGGATCCTCAGTAGATCCAGCAAATCTTGCCTTCTGCAAGGCGACCTTATATGCCTGCTCGAGGGCGGCCGCACTATTCGGCGAACCAGTCAGAGTGTTGCACAGCTTCGCAGCAATATATGCGGCAAATGCCTCACAGAACAGTGGGTCATACTGCGTGACATCCGTCACATCACAGATGTATACCAGATTCGCATAACTCATGTTAGCGTAGATGAATCCAGTCATCACTCGCCAGGGAGCTTCGGGCGAATCAATGTTCGCTGACTGCCCATTGAACTCAACTAGTCGAATAAAATCTGTGGGAAGAGGATACCGCTGCTGGTATCCAAAGACTCTCTGATAGTTCTGGTCAGGCTGCAGAACCACGATCTGCTTGGCAAACTTCCACAGGCCATCCCTCAGGATGGCCCGGCGATATGTGTCCCAGTTAGTCTTGATGAGGGTGCACTCCTTAGATGCATCAGCGATACTGGAAATGAGTCGAGTGCCCACAAGGGTGAGGGCACTATTCGCAATCGGAATTGCAGCAGCAGTAAAACTCATAAAATGAATCGCCGGAAGGCGGAGAGTCGCTCACACCCTCCGGCGATGATGAACCACCAACCAACTTAATCCACGACGTAGGTCGCGTAGCCCTGGATGACCTGCGTGCCGAGGGATGCCGTGCCGACCGTCATGGTCAGGTAGCAGTCCTTGGCCAGCATGTAGAGCCACGCCCCACCAGCAATGCTCAGGACGCCCTCAGCCGCCGGAGCGGCCTGGTAGTTCTGCGCATTCGCGCCCAACAGCTTCACCAGCGTGTTCGCCGAGGTGTAGGTCGTGGCAGTCGCAATACAGTTCACACTGTCAGCGACAACCGCGCCAATACTCTCAGACGTATTCGTCGGAGTAGAGGTGTTGGGACCATCATCGATGTTGCCATTACCATTGGCACCAGCCAGGCCGAAGGTCAACGTGGCAGAGCTCAGCGAGGCTGAGACTGACACGGCGACATCCAGTAGGCGAGCACCCTTGGGCAATTTCAACAGGGCGATGTTCTGGCCGGAAGCGTCAGATGCCGCCTTATAGGTGAACATCTGGAACCGGAGACGACCACCCAGCTGATTAGGCCGGAGTGGAGCATACGTCTGAGGAGCACCAGGAGGACCCTGATTCAACTCGACGCCATAACTGTTAATCGTTGTTGCACTCATTGTGTTTTCCTTTCAGGTTAGCTAGCTGCGACCAGTGTCGCAATAGCGGTTTCGACCGCAGAGGTGTCAATGTTCGCGTTGAGCAACCCGATGTAGCCCAACAGACCAGTGACCTGCGCATCATTGATTTCCACATTCGCCTGGGAGGGAGAGTCCAGATTCAAGGCGCCCGAAGACGTCATGATCGTAACCCCATTCCCAACGGATTGCAGCGGGGCATTTAGGTTCTCCAGATTGCCACGACTGATCTTCTCCAGCGTGATGCGGACCGAGTATTGTGCAGCGGCTTCAGCCATACGTCACCTTATTTGGTTTCATCACACTTGATCTCGTAGACCTTCGCTTCCCACATGCGGGTAGCGTTGAACATACCAGAGCAATAGACTTGCACACTGTTCCGTTTGTCGCGCCGAGGACCAACATCGACCTTGATCTCCTCACCAATGGCGAGCAACAAACCCTGACGTTCGAAGGCAATAACGCGCCGGTAGCCATTGGAATCGGTGAGCAGGCGGTTACTGATGACGAACTTGAATCCCATGAACTCGTCAACATCACCCTGGACCAACGCCTTGACGGTGTTGTAGTCAGAGTTCGTGACTTCAGTCTGGCGCAACAGTGCCTGGATCTGGGATGGATCGACGACAATCGTCAGGTCCGCTTCCATGTCCGTGGTTGCTTCAGCCTTGTTCAACAGGTAGCGCACTTGGCGCAACTTGCCAATCGTAAGATTGGAGTTGGCTGCCGTGCCAGATTCCACATAGTTGACGGCGATCACGCTCGAGGACGGGAACGACACCGAGGTGGCACCGCTGACACCAGCATACGCCGTGCCAAACGCAGCCTGAATCACAGTGTCGTCCATTGAACGACCGAGTGAGTAGACCGCGTTAGTGACATACGGGGAGGTGGGGTCAGCCAACATGCGAATGCGGTCCCAATTGTCGATGAGATCCGCCCAATCAAAGGCCCGCAAGCCGACACGCCGACGATCATGTGGCGTGGAAACGAGGGGTGTGTCCGAGTGCCGGTTAATCACTTCAACCGCATCGACCGGGCCGATACGATCATAGAATTCATATTCCGCATGTTGACTCTCGACCCGAACGTGAGGACGGAAACGAGAACCCATTTGCTGGAACTGAACTTCAATGTTTGCACGGTAGGCGTTAACCAGGGCCGTGTCAATTGCAAAACTCATAACGTATTAAAGTTACTAATTCCTACACGCGGCTGGATTGCCTCTTGCGAGATCTGCCTACCAAATGCAGCTGGTGGCTGGGCGAGTTATCGCCATCAGAACTGGGCTGGGACGTATCCCAGTTGTCCGTCGTGATACCACTATACTATAGAGGGGCTTGGATGTAAACACCCAAGCCCCAGGATAATTTGTTCCTGCTTAGCTTGGCTCCACTTGCTTTCCGGGAGCCGCGATCCGATGAAGGTTAGTCCACTGGGTTACTGCCGCACGGTGTCCGGGATGGTCCTTCTTGGTGAGTGCCGTGAGGAAGTCCTTGTCCATCTTCAGGCGATCAATCTCCTGGGTGGCCTTGGTAACATCAGTCACCTGCAATCCATTCGCAGCACTGCCGCCACGAGAATTGTCATCGAGCATGGCAGCACCAATGCGGGCCAATGTCTTGATGAGCCGGGGATCATTGCCCCCGCCCTCGGCGATATATGACATGAGTTCCGGGTCAGCAAACTTCGTGACCACCGACTTGGCAAGATCCACATTGGAATCATACTTATCCTTCCACTCATCCTTGAGCGCCTGCTCAGCAACTGCGCGAGTATTCCGAGTCGCCTCAGCAGCACCCTTGAGATCCTGGTCCACCTGGCGAAAATACGTGGTGAGGACCTTGTCAGCCTGGCGCTGTGTGAGTCCAGCCTCGTGGAGGGCTGACTTTACATCAGTCATGCGACCATCATCAAGCTTGAGATCGGGCTTCGACTCAAACTTGAATTCCGGAACCTTGTAATCCGCCGCAGTCTTTGGACGACCAATCTGATCGGCAAATTCGCTCCAAGCCTTGTCATCCCATGTAGCTTCCGGGACGGGGAGACGCTTGGTGCCAATCAACTTCTGGGCGTGCACATAGCTCTTGGCCAGGGTCACAGCATCAGGAATTGAGTGAAGTGACTTCTCGGCCTGCAAGTCAGCGGGCAGGCTCTTCACGAAGTCATTCAGTGGAGGAGTCCCCCCAGCAGGACCGTCGCCAGCCTTCATGCCTGGAGTTCCGGACGTTCCGCCATCACCATCAGGCATCCGCAGTATTCTTCGGTATGTATTCATATTTCTAGTTCTTTCTCGATCAGTCGGATTTGTTCATCGTGGTTCATTGTCGCCATCCTCAATATGGATAGCGCCAACCGGCGACTACCCTCATTGAGGACAGTTTGTTCTGGATCTCCAGCAACAAATGTCGTGGTATTGACGTATCCCGCCTTCATGATATCCCTCAGGACTTCACGCCCCTCATCAGTTCCAAACACGGCCTTGTATGATCGATGCCGATACAACTTACGCATCATCATCTCACGGACCGTGTCAAATTTTTCAACGATGTCACTCATTGTTGTCCCTGGGGCATGAGGTTCTGGATGTCACCACCTGGAGACTTCGCACTCGCATCAGCGAGGTTCTTAATACTCTTACTCACAGGCTCAGCGGTCTGTGCGGCCTGCTGCATCATCTGAGCCTGCTGCTTCTGCTGGCGCATCTGAGCCATGTCATCAGCACTACGCAACACAATGCGTGGAACTCCACGTGCCACTGCGAGGACCTGCGCCATCTTGTCCATGTCAATAGCATCCATGATGCTCGGATCAATCTGAGCAAGTGGGGTCAGGTCATTCAGATACCTGCTGATCAGTGTCGCCTTAGAACTGCTCTGGGCCATGGCAGCAGGACTCAAATAGCCAACCTTCAACTTGGCCTTGGCAATCATACCAGGCGCGGGAGGAATGAGTCCGTGCTGATTCAGCAATGTGTATGATCTCGCAATCATGGGTCCCAGGAGCTCTGAGGCTATGCGGCCAAAGATTGGGGCAAGTAGGCGAAGTTTCTCATCCCGGCGATCCTGCACCTCGTATGCCGTCATTTCGACATTCTCCTTCTCCATACGAATCCAGTCAGAGTAGAAGCACTGCTGGATGAATTTACGCTTCTGTTCGGCCTTCTCCTCACCCCATGGAAGATTTCCCTTCGTCTCAAGCGGAGTGATCTGGGCTTCCTCATCCTCCTTGAAGATGAGAGATCCAGGCGCCGTCTTGATGGGAAGCATGAACGCATCATTGCGCAAAATCAGCGGCGGGTCAACTTGCTTCTGGCCAGCCTTCAGGATGGTCTTCTCCATCTGATTCAGCATCTTGATGTCAGGCAAACACTTCTTCGCGGGAGAACGACCATAGACTTCTCCTGCGAGCTTTGTCCATCTCGCGACATGATATGGGAAACTGTCGTACCCACTCTCCAGCAAAGTCTCGTGTGTGGTCAGGCTAATCCAGATAGAAGCAATGGGCTTGTTCTTCGCATTCATCTTCTTGGGATCACGGTCCTTACGAGGACCACACCAGTGAACCACGTCAATCAGCTTGTCGGGATCAGTCGAATACTTCTGGATTCCCTCAGGCAAGAATCCAAATTCCTGCTCAATCTGTCGAATGGACCAGGAGAAGTAGCGGCACACACAGTCAATGCGTCCTCGTGAGTCCTCAGTGAAGTAACACATCTGCAGGGGACGGGCCGCAAAGATGAGTCCCTTGGAATCACTGTCCCACTCCTGATTCAGGACACAGGTCCCAAATGAGCCAATGTCCAGGAACGTCTCATGCAGGGCAAGGTTGATCATCGAACCCTCGCGCTGATAATGAGTGTAGATCAGGTCACTGACTTCCTGCAACCACGCAGTGACATCGGGGTTCTGGGCCCAGGGATTGTCGCCCTCAAGCTGAACCTCAAACCAGCGCTCAGCAGGATTCGCCAGATAGCTATGCAGTGCACTCGCAAGCTCCTCCAATGCCATGGGAGCCGTGCCATCAAACACAGTCTCAGGCATCACAGTGTAGAACTGCAGCTGAGGAGCGAATGAGGCATACTGTGTGATCGGCCGCACGAAGTATCTGACATCCTGCCAGTCAGTCTCGAATGGGGCGCGAATAGACCGCATCTTGTCAAAGCGGGCTGTTACGAAATCTGCAGTCTTGTCAGTCATATTAGTTCCCTAACAGTGTCTTGTTGCCCGCTTTCGGGGAGGTGTTGTCTCCGAGAATAGTGGAGTCAAAGCCAATCGGGGGCTTCTTCATCCCCTGCTCAAGGAGGTTCTTTGCAGCATCATCTTTCGATGGCGCTTTCGGAAGTGGGGGAGGACTCATTGAGGCTCCACCAAACCCGCCTTGCGCAATCGACTTATTGTATTTCAACTGGATCTTCATAAGTGTCGTAATAGTTGTTCTGTGCGATACCACTGGATTTCTCCCTGTCCGTCTGAGCCCCTAGCCCAGCCCACTTCCGGCAAATAGTAAGGCATGTGAGGCAAGAACTTGCCAAGTTCCCCAACAGCGAGTAGCACCAGCCACCCAGGGCGATCAGTAGGGACAAGCCACAGCATGTGATCAGGAGAACTAGATATAAAACCATGAGTGCAAACATACCCAAGGTCCTCAAACAAATTGCGAGTGGGTGCTTTATCATACAGTCGTAAAACCTGTTCCCAGATAGTTATGCTCGTCCTGGGCACGCTCCTGTGGAGTGTTGCTTCCATATTTTGGTCGTTGCTTGGTCTCCATGACCCCGATGCGAAATGCATCCGCCCCATGCGACGTCCAGTCATGGAGCGGGTGGTTCAGGAATACCTTGTTGTTCTCGTCATACTTCTTGCGATACTGGCGCAAAGCCTCGATGCCCCTCATGCACCGGTCCTTCGAAAAGTAACATGTTGGCAAGAAGCTCCGGACCTGCTCAATGCCATCCATGACCTCGTGGCGCTTCCCAACATTGAACTTCAGCCCCAGATCCTTAGCGACCTGACGCCTACTCTTACCAGTCCCCAGTTCTCGGACCTCAATGTCATGTGGGGCGAGATGACGTGAGTAGAAGTATTGGCTCCTATGTGTCCCATCCTCAGCTTGACCCGCCAGGACTTTGACGTAATGTGCGAGACCCTCACCTGAGTTTTCATAATAATCTATGAACCGATGTTCCATCCCGTATTTCTGCATGAACCAGATCGTCGTGGAATCATCCATGCCAATGTCCCACCAAGTCTCCACCGGGAGTTTCGGATCCCAGGGTATTGTCTCGAGTATGTGCTCGTTCTTCTCGAGGAACAACATCTGCGCGCCATAGTAACTACCAACGAATGGACTGTCGAAACTACAGAAGTATTCCTGCTGCACCATTTCCTCGGGCATCCCCGATTCCCGCTCCCCCTCAATCATCTCATCGCTAAATACTGGGGTCCCATCAGCGCGCTTCGTCCCCTTGTCACCAGCAACCAATACCTGGCAGAACCACCTCTTGTTCTTCTTCGCCATCTCCAATAGCGTCCACCCATGGTTCCGTCCACGTGCCGTATAGATGAATAGCGCCCACCCGCCATTCTCCAGCAAGATCGGCCTGATGTATTCCCAGGCGCCAGGGTCATGGAGGCTATACTCAGAGAAGATGCACCCAATTGGATTCGTTCCGACGAGTGAGTTGATGTCATCCGTCCCCACAACCTGATACTGGCTCCCATTCTTGAAGGTGATCCGCATCTCCGTGCTATTCTTCGCCTCAATGAGATCCGGATGGAAGTGATCCAGGAACGCACGACCATCCCGCGTGAACCCGTTCCACACGATCGCGCGCCCCTGCTTATACGTCGGTAATAGATGCCAATACAGCCCCACCCTCTCCTGGCTCTTGACGCTAACGATATTTATGGCGGTGACATCTTTCCCCGATCGGCGGTGCCAAACACAAACCGCCCGCTTATTCTCCTGAAGTCCCTCCATGTAGTTCCACACATCAAGCTGATAGTCCCGGGGCTCCCAGCTATAGGGCAACACCAATTCCTGGCGGTCTGGCATCATCTCAGTCACCCACCACCTCCTGGTCTATCACGGAAGCTAACGCGTCAGTCGGCTTCGCATCCTGGCTTACCTCCTTGGGAGGCTTCTGGGCGGCTGGGAGTCCCGGAATTCGCTTCATCTGATCCAGGGGCACATCCCGTTCCCCGAATCTCCTGATGACAACCACGTGGGCATGCTGCACAGTTCCGCTGACTTCCACGCTCTTCAGCTTGGGAATCATGAACTCCGTGAGAAACATGCAAATCTTGTCCTTCCGCGCGCCCTCTATATTAGGGTCCATTGCCGCGATCACCAGCTCCTCGACAGGGCTGAAGTCATATTTCTGAAATAGCAAGTCCAGGCCCTGCCGGATTTCCTGTGGCGACAACTTCCGCGACTTCTTCAGGATCTCCAGCTGCCTGATCTTCTGCTCCATCGCCCTATTCACTGCCGAATGTATGTCCCTCCTGGGAACAACTGGTTCCTGCGGCAGCGAGGGCACGACCTCCGGCTCTGGGGGTGGGACGTATGTGCCGCTCAAGCGGGCCCTCATCTCCTCGACGGATGGGACCTGCTGACCATTCTGAGTGTTCCACGCCATATAGTATCAATATAGATCGGATCAATGTCGAAGTAAACTTGGATTTAATTTCCTGTTATTATTTACCGGTGTCGTGACGATCCTGGAAGTGGCCGCCAAGTTGCGTGGGTTGGTGTCTGATCGTTCGTCAGTCAGAAAGGCCCCCTGGCCATGCTCACCGGAATCATTGTCCTCGCCAAAATTGTCGATGGTTCATGGAGCATGAATCAGGTCTTATGGTCCAATTATGACCATTCCCATGGACCAGGGCTCACACTCCCGATCTCACTCAGCGTTAATCCCCGACACCCCGTTCACGATCCCGTCCTCATGCATCAATACAGACCTGATACACTTTTCCAATCATCACAGGATCCAGGGGTCAACGAATCCCACTCCATTGGTAATCACCCGTAAAATCTCTAGCAGTTTTATATGCTAGTTATTGCGCAGGTAATACATCTGATATCCACGCAATATCAAGCCCTTTATAATACTCTGTTCACGATTATTAGAGTTATTAAGGTTATTACCATTTTTTTAATTTTATCACGACTGATCAAAATATGCCCCAATCAATAATATCCTCAATAACCTATACAAAACTATTTTATAAGTTATTACCTATTAACAACTTACAACTTATCAAACACGTAATACCCACGCAACACCAGCTCAAACTCACTGATCGGGGCGATCAATGAATTGAGTCCCGCATAACATGGTTCTCATCATTTGTTTTCATGTTTCGCTGCTCACAAGATCTTGTCTGCTTCGAACATCGTGCGCCAGCCACGGGTGCCCGCGAAAGCGGGCGAATTGTGTCTGTCACACCGATCTTCTAGCAGACATTCCCGAATATAGGATATATTTGACGGGAACCGATCTTGTTCCCACATAAAAAACGAAACATGAAAACAAACTCTTCGAAACCAATAACAATCTGCGGGACTCAATTCATTGATCGCCCCGATCAGTCAATATCTCGCTCCACAGAAGAATCCATCGACTATACTCCGGAAAACCTCATCGCCTTCGGCTTCAAGAACCTCACAATCACACAGAATGGAACTACCAAACCTCTCTCTCGTGACGATGACAAATTCATTGCTTATGGTCCAACTCTCGAAGAAGCCCGCGCCACCTTCTGGGCTCATTGGTCAATCTTCATTAAGAAAGCATTCAAGACTAACTATCTCGTAATTCACCCTAACTAATGCAAATAGCTATCAACTAATACCACAATGAAACATACAAACATGCAACATTTCGAAATCCTGGGCTATCGCAATCATATCACATGTATTCGCATTCCCAGCACCAACAAAGTAGGCTACACAAGAACAGCCCCTGTCTCCACGCCACATAAGCAACTAGAGGCATTTGACAGCCGCTTTACCACTTTCCCGCACAGCTTGGCTACCATGTCTGATAGCTTCGAAACTCTGAAGCGGGAATTCCACGCATAACTAAGACGACAACTATCAAAATAATATGAACAAGGACATCCAATCCAAGATCCGGCCCATCACGCCAGAGGAAATCAAGATCTGGCACAAGACCGGCAACATCCATCGCGAAGACATCGACGAAAACCACGTCGAAGAAACATATTTTGTCGATGACGAAACCACGCTCCATGTCATCCTCAAGACTGACTCCGGCACTCGCGCCGAAGACAGACAACTCACCATCATTGGAGCATTCACAACCAAGAACTAACATGAGCAAACAAAAATCGAAAGAAGTCAAGTCCACTCCCGAAATCTACCAGGGACTGAGTCTCACCATTCAGCGTCCCAACATCTGCATTGTTGAGGACCTCAATGGTAACTACTCGCTCCACAACTCTCGAGCAGACCTCGAAAAACTCCAGTCATTCTCTGCCCTCATCAAGGACACACTATCAAAGGTCTGGAATAACTTCAACAAGTTCCTCGAAGAGAACAAGCAAACCATCCTCGCCTATCACGAACAGTTCTTCAAGGTCGATCCCGAAAAAAATCAGACCATTGAACAGACTGCAGTAATGGTCTGGAACAAAATCATCTCCATCGCAAAGACCGATCTCACCACAGCAGTCCCTATTATTGCAGGTCGCAAATCTACAATCGGACTCTGCGAATACCGCGCCGGCACTGAAAAGGACGATGGCAATCTAAAGACTCCACAAGCCCGCATATGCCTCAAGCTCTTCAAAGAATGCCTCGGGACACAGGAATGCATCACTGAGGCAGTCCTCCGTCAACACATCATCGACCACGCCAGCGAATTACATACCCATCAGGACCCATGGCGTATCTTCCAATACTATCGTCCTGAACTCATCGCACAACACCTCATCATCCGCAAATGAACATCAAGATACACTTCCCAGAACCAAAAATCGCACACTCATTCTATGTGCCCATTAGACCATCGAAAAAGACAGGCCCGACGCGCTCTCGTCCGGCTACTCATGATCTGGGCACTATTATGGATCGCCGTAATCCTCATGTGCCTATTCGGCCATAAATAACTCACCACAGCCTCTCTGCAAGGAGAGGCTTTTTTAGTTCTCACTAATCCTTCCCAGTCTTATTATGTTGTCTCCCGTTCACACACGGGAGACAATAACTACAACAGACCGCCAGGTCACGGGAAACGGCCAAGATGATTGTAATGCCAGGTTATTCAATCGGGGGAAATTCTGACATATATTCTTATGACTATTATTCACCCGCCGCGGGAAGTATGTGGTGACCCACACTCATTTAGCAGTTTACTTATATGCTATCCCGTGATATATTAGATTCATGAATGCTACAATACAAAATATGGAACACACTTCAAAACGAGACTGGGTTGACATGGAAGACTGGTATGATAAGCTAGTAAAGTTACAAGCATCCCAAACACCAGTTGAAGTCCTGTGTGTTGGTTGCGAAGTTGATGGAACTTTCGAAAATGATTATCATGACATCAAAGTTCCTGATTCCCAGCATCCTGAGGGAACTATCTTGGAAGCTGTTTCTGGATTTCATCTCAAGAAAATTGGTTAATCGGAAAATGCATTATCAAGTTTACTTGGCTATCATCCCGTATTATATTAGATCCATGAGAGTGAGTTACTCTCGGTAGTAAATAAACAACATAACAAGAAAACATATATGGCAAAACAAACAAAGAGTGCCGCGGCTCCTGCCCCGGCGAAAATTAAAACTGCGACTCCCACGAATCCCCCGACCACTGGCGGCAAGCCGACTCGCGAGCCCAACAAGGCTGATCGCTTCACACGCGTGCTCGACAAGACCACTGGCAAGGGCGTGGAACCGAAGAATGCGGATGGCACCTCCAAGAAACTGGCTCCGCAATGCAACGTAATCCTGAACCTCCTCGAGACCGCTGGCGAAGCGGGCATGACTCGCGGTGAGCTCTGCGAGAAACTCCCGGCTGCTGGTCTTGTGACTCGCCAGCCCGTTGGCCGCATCGTGTCCTACTACCAGAAGGACCTGGTGAATTACGGCACGGTGATGCTCACCAAGGGCGCTCCGGCCGCGGCGTAAGCTGTTGGCTCTGATCAGGCCACCATCCCTCGTGGGTGGTGGCTTTTCCAGAACCAATAACTTATGACTAGCCCACACTTCAAGCCCCTGTTGGCCGCCAGCCCGTGGCGAGTCAAGGACAACCTGTCAGTCGAGCAGAAGATGCAGATCCTATCGGGACTGCGATATCCCGTTTTCGCATCACCAAAGTTTGATGGCATCAGGGCAACCACGACTGAGGGAGTCCCAGATCCTGGCAAGTCATCCATACCAGTCTGTCGATCGTTATTGCCTATTCCCAATAACTACATCAGGGGATTGCTGGCTGAGCTACCGCCAGGTTATGATGGTGAGATCCTCACCTATGATCCTCCCACGCTCTTTGATGGCAAGATCCCAGAGATAACGATTGCAACGAAACCCAAGGACTTCAACGGAGTGCAGTCAGATGTCATGACTGAGGGTGGACGGCCGAATTTTCGCTTCCTGATCTTCGATGATTTCGACTTTGAGTTGCGGACTAATCCATTTGTCGACAGGCAGGGGTATCTCGCCGTTGCAAATCTTCCATGGTATTGCATCAGGCTCATGTCGGAGGTGTGCTGGAATGCCCAGGAGTTGTGGGACTATTGCGAGAGGTGCCTGGCGACAGGATATGAGGGAGTCTGCTTTCGCACTCCTGAGTCTCCCGCCTGGAAGATCACGAGCAATGATGGCCGCAGCTCCATGCGAGAACAGTGGCTCGTCAAGATGAAGGTTTTCGAGCGTGCTGAGGCGATGATAATTGGGGCATATGAGGAGATGGCTAATAACAATCCGATCACCCTAGGATTGAAGGGGAATGCGGAGAGGTCATCCCATAAGGCCAACATGTCAGGCAAGGGCACTCTCGGTGGATTCAGGGTTCGGGATCTTGAGACTGGTGTCGAATTCAATGTTGGTGGCGGATATGACCGGACTCAGCGTGAGAACTTCTGGAAGGTGTGGAGTATAGCTCCCAATCAGCTGATGGGCAGGATCCTGCAATATGTGCACCAGCCGCATGGCGCGAAGGAGGCACCTCGCATTGCCATATTCACCGGCTTCAGGGACCGTCGGGATATGGTGATATAAATCCCGTTTACAGATACTTCTTCGGGTGATATAATTCTCCCATGATTACTCCAAATCCAGTGAGTCAGCGAATCCTGCTACCAGATGGCCAGCGCATAGACCTGTCTGAGGTCGTCCAGTATGCGGCGAATGGATCGACCATTACGTTCACCTACACTTCTGGGGGCACGACCACTTACTCATCCACGAATACTGCGACAGTGATGGCGCAGATAGATGCCGTCAAGAACGGTCAGGGCGGTCAGGTCGTGAACACAATCAATGATTCCGCCCTGTCATTCACGGGAGTAAGCCCCACTACTGGAACAGTGAATATTGCCCAGGACGCGACACTGACTGGGACTGGATTCGGAACTTCAAGAATAAACTATCTTAAGCTTGATGATGGTGCGGGACATGCCGTGGTCCAGTATCTTGTGACCCCATATTCCGATACTGAGATCCAGTGGCTAATGCTTGTATTAGTCGCAGCCACCTACACCCTGTATTACTCCACGGATAGTGGCGCGACCTGGACGACCACCGGACAGACCGTTACCATAAGTTAATTTGTCGGTTTACAATAAGTCATTCGGGGATTATATTAGTTCAGAATTAAGAATAATGATATGCAAATGATACCAGTAACTTCAAGTAGTATCAAGGCTGTGGGCCATGACCCAGAGACCAGTAAGATGCGAGTCCAATTCCACACGGGGCACACCTATGAGTATGAGGAGGTCAGCGAGGAGCAGCATGCTGACTTCATCTCCGCTGATTCAATTGGCAAGCACTTCAATAATCACATCCAGGGTAAATTCCAGGGGAGGCGCCTATGATTCTGGATCCAGTCTATCGGGAATGGTGGAAGAAGGGTCCGATCGTGAGTGCCTCGGAACAGCACAAGAAGGATGTTGAGCTCGGATTCTACACGGGTGTGTGGGTCGCGCTTGGCTTGCTGAAGCGTGCCAATAAGATGTCTCGTCAACAGGCTGAACAGATGTTCAGGGATATGTGTGAGGAGACGAAGGCAAAGATCATGCCGGGAGTCCAGCCCAAATTCACGGCAAGTATTGATGGGCAACGAATCGATCCAACCAAGAACTGAGAATATGAATGAGCACGGAAAGACCATCGATAAGACGTTCCTTAGCATCGACAATGCGGAGGACCGTGGATTCATCCATCGTGATTACATCGCCCACTGCTTGCGGTGGACCCATGTCATCAAGCGACTATATGAGCGCAAGACGTATCAGACGGCTAGAATACTGGACGTGGGATGTGGCAGAGAATTACCGTTTGCAAAGACGCTGTATTCCAGCAAACTTGCCCCTGCGATATATCTTGGCGTCGACGCTGGCCCGATTCTTGACGAGGAAGTAGCCAAGATCGCGAAGACCCAGAAGTTCCCACACAAGCTGTGGGAGAATACGAACTTCTTGGAATTAGACAAAACAGATGTGGATGCCTACACTGATAAAGATGCAGGTGGTGATGGATTACCTAATCTTGTCACCTGCTTCGAAGTTCTCGAGCACGTTGAGCCGAAGATGATGTTCGACATGCTTGAGCATATGAAGCAGCTCACCTCCGATGATGCTCGATTCTTCATATCGACACCGTGCTGGAACCGGGTGGACTGTGCTGCCAACCACGTGAATGAGATGCTCTATGAGTCCCTGGGTGCCGGATTTGAGCGGCACGGATTCATTGTGGAGAATGTCTATGGGACGTTCGCGTCCATCAGGGACTATGAGCACTTGCTTGACCCTGCTCGTCAAGGCGTAGATGTTGATCACTGTGAAGCAACACACTTGAATGACATCTTTAACCAGCTCCGTGAATACTATGACACGAACTTCCTGTCATGCGTATTCGCCCCACTGTTCCCGGCACAGTCTCGTAACTGCCTGTGGGAATTGCGCAAGGCAAAGCAGATCGAATATGATCGACCCGATCTGAAGAAATTTCGATCAATTGCAGAAATTGAGCAACCCTGGAGCAGCTCCACCAAGTGGGAGGACATGTCGCTATGAGAAACTGGGCTGAGGATGTCGCTGACTTCCATTACAAACATGGGATCGAATATGAGGGTCCAGTGCGTAATCTGCCCCCCGATCTCGCACAGTTCAGGAATCTTCGAAATATGGAGGAGGCTGAGGAATTCGCAGACTGTGCCGCCACGGGCGACAAGGTGGGGTGTCTCGATGCCATCATCGACCAGATCTACATCATCCTGGGCACTGCCCACCTGATGGGATTCTCACCCGAGGTTCTGGCCGAGGCATTTATGCGGGTGCATCGTGCAAACATGATGAAGGAACTCGCACATGATGGGAATCCAAGCAAGTATGCCCACCTGGGCCAGAAGCGAGACATCGTGAAACCAAAGGGCTGGACACCACCAGATCTCACAGATTTATGCCAAAGCTAATCATACTTGAGGGACCGGATTCAACTGGCAAGTCCAGTCTCGCAAAATTCCTGGCCAGGAAACTTGATGCATGCTATCATCATGCATCTGGACATCGATCACTCTATGAGGCGATGTTTGAGCATCACAAGAACATTGTGCAAGCTACCAAGGTCAACTTGGAGAATGGCCACAATGTGGTGCTTGACCGTCACTGGCCATCTGAGCTCGTCTATGGCGGACTGTTTCGTGTGCGATACCAGGCATACTATGACTTCAACAAGATGCTTGAACTCCTCGAGCCCCTGGATCCCCAGTATGCCTTCTGCACTTCTGAGAATGGTTGGGATCGATACCAGGAGACTCACAAGGATCATGATCGCACAGTGTTTCGCCACCTCACAAAGGAGGAATACTATGCTGTGCAGTGCGAGTATCGCCTATGCTTTGACAATTGCCCCCACGTGGAATACTCGATTGAGAAGTATGGGCACGACTTGAACACCTTCACTGAGAGGTTCGCATGAGCGCCAATGACGCATACCTAGACCTGATCAGGAAGATCCTGAGCAATGAGTCCAGGAGAGTGTCTCCCCGAGGACTTGGAACTCTGGAGCTCTGTCCCCACACTACCAGGGTCAACATGAACTTGCCCCTTGTCACGATCAAGGAGCGGGAACTTGACTATGAATTCATGGCAGCTGAGGCATACTGGATCCTGAGTGGTGATCGTCACCTGAATCATCCCGCCCTTGTGAGGAACTTGAAGAAGTATTCAGATGATCTGGTATCGATGCGTGGTGCCTATGGTCCCCACTTCCAGTCACAGATCGAATATTGCGTGAACACCCTAGCACTTGACCCAGACTCACGCCAGGCAGTCATGACAATCTGGGAGCGGAATCCACGTCCAAGTAAGGATGTTCCATGCACCATCGCAGTCCAATTCCTCATCAGGAGGAGCCTGATCTGTGTCAATGTCTTCATGCGAAGCTCCGATGTGTGGCTCGGGTGGCCCTACGATGTCTTCACATTCTCGATGATGGGCCTGTATCTACGCACCAGGATGCACCAGAAATACATGGTTGGTGATCTCACGATTATTGCGGGTAGCCAGCATCTATATGATGAGCGGGCCAGATCTGCACAAGATCTCCTGGATCTTCCTAGTCACGGGGATATTTTGACCATAGATACACAAAGGTTTAATAACCCCGATGACCTAATGATTGCGCTAGATGAGGTGCGGTATGCCCATAAACCAATTGAAATGATGAAAATCAAGCTATGCCAATAACCAATCCAGCCTATTTCTGCCGGGTGTGCGAGAAGCCCCACCTCTATGAGGAGCTCGTGGATAACGATCCACAGGGTGATGAGCGGGGAATATGTGCTAATTGCCTACTGAAGCAGTGGCGCATTCTCAAGAAGCTCGCGCTGGGATGGAAGACTCGATACTATAACCTGAAGGCCAAGAATCAAGAATATGGCAAGAAGAAGAATCAATCACGACGCCGGTGATGGAATTTGTGGAGCATTGTTTGCCCCAGCATCTGGCTGGAAGCCACCCACGGTCTTTCCTGACCTTAGTGGTGAGAAGATCATTGGACTCGACATTGAATCGAGGGATCCTAATCTCAAGACTCGAGGTCCAGGGTTTATACGTGGAGATGCTACAGTTGTTGGAATTTCAGCTTCTACGCTTGACCGCTCTTGGTATTTTCCCATTGGCCACCTCGGAGGGGGTAACATTGATAGAGACGCGACATGCCAGTGGCTGCGAGATACTATTAAGGTGGAAGATCGATTTGTTTGCGGAGCCAATCTCCAATACGAATTGGAGGGACTCGATATTGGCCTTGGGATCCCAATTAAGTCAAAGCTTATCGATGTTCAGATTGCTGAAGCCCTGATTGACGAGGAGTCCGAGACTACCGCGCTAGAAGCATTGTGCAAGAAATACCTGGGCGGATCCAAGGATGAGACCCTGTTGAGGCAGGCTGCCAGGGAGCATGGGCTGGCTGATGTGAAGGGATCCCTGTGGAAGCTTCACTCAAAATATGTGGGTCCGTATGCAGAATACGACGCCCTGTCACCACTGCTGATCTTTAGGGAGCAACAGAAGATTCTTGCCAATGAGGAGCTAGAGAGCATCTTTACACTGGAGAGCAAGTTATTGCCACTGCTATGGGCAATGAGGAAGCGGGGCATCAGGATGGATGTCGAGAAGGCGACCAACCTGTCCAAGGAATTGGGGCGTAAGGAATCCCAGATGCGGGGTGAGATGAAGCAGAAGTATGGCGTGGACATCGATGAGTGGAGTGGTCCACAGCTCGCCATGACCTGTGATAGACTCGGCATCAAGTATCCCAGGACTGAGATTGGGAATCCAAGCTTTACTGCAGACTTCATTGAGGGAACCATACATCCGTTCCTGGATGACGTGAGTGATTTGCGGGAACTGAGCAAGCTCAAGGACACTTTCGTGGATGGCTGGATCCTGAAGAATCTTGTTGGGGAATACATCCACCCGCAATGGAGGCAGATCGCCACTGATGAGGGTGGAACGCGGACAGGTCGCATGGCTGCGGCCAATCCTAATCCCCAGCAGGTGCCGGCAGGCAAGTATCGCAAGACGGGTAAGCCAAATGACATTGGCGCCATGATCCGATCATGCTTCATTCCCCATGAGCGGGGACTCAAGTGGGCGAAGTATGACTATTCGGAGCAGGAGCCTAGGATCCTCACACATTTCGCAGCCCTCTGTGGCTTCAGCCGAGCCGAGGAGATGGCGGCAAGTTATCGCGCGGATCGGGCATTCAAGATCTATCCCAAGATGATGGAGTGGTGTGGTGGAATCGATAAGCGTGTGGCCAAGGATCTGTATCTTGGACGATGCTATGGAATGGGTATCAAGAAACTTGCCATGAAACTTGGAGTCTCCGAGGATAATGCGAGAGCCGTATTGAAGATGTTCGACGAGGGAGTTCCATTCGTCAAGGAGATTGCCGACTCATGCATGAATGCCGCACAGAAGCGCGGTTACGTTAAGACCCTGTTGGGGCGCCGAAGACACTTCAAGTTCTGGGAGCCCCGAGAATCATTCAAGATGCGGCAACAGGGGATGGATGTGATCCCAGTCAGAGAATCTGCTGCCAAGGACAAGTGGCCTGGTCTGACGCTGCAGCGGGCGAATACCCACAAGGCGCTGAATGCCCTGATACAGGGCAGTGGCGCAGACATGACCAAGGCTGCGATGATAAAGAATTGGGAGGAGCTGAAGGTTCTGCCATATATGCAAGTTCACGATGAGCTGAACTATGGAGTTCATGATGATGAAGAACATGGTCAGATTCATCGGCGCATTGAGACCTGCGTTGACATGCGAGTCCCAGTATTAAGTAACCCCACAATAGGAGAACATTGGAAATGAAGATACGAACACTGATGGAAGCCCGTAAATCCCTGGGTGAGGCAGGAGTTGACCTCGCCAGGATCCAGTGGGCTAAGCAACAATTCGACAATCTCAAGGAGATTGACTCGATCCACACGAATAAGCGGCTTGCCACATTCTGCATGCTGGTATGGCCCCAGCACACCAATGATCCCAGGCACAAGAAGTTATGGCGGGATGAGGTGGAGCTGAAGCTTGAATATATCGAGAAGTATATGGAATCGGTGTATGCCTATGCCAGACACAAGTGGCATATCGACTTGAAGCCAAAGCTGACGGCAAACACAAAATACCGAATGGGCTCCTTGCCAGTGATTGTGAAGAGGCCATTCAAACCGGAGAGATCTATATGAGCGACACTCCTAAACTCTCCTCCCTAACCCCCGAACAGAAAACCCGCTTGCTGGCGGAGTTGGATGGGTGGACTTGGCAACAAGGAAAACCAATGCTTATTGGGGGTGCAAATCCACAATCATCATGGAAAGGTTGGATTGGTAAAGGGCAATTTAGAAAACAATTACCATCCTACCTCACCTCCTACGACGCCATCATTCCGCTGGTGCAGAAGTTGTGGTCAACACAAGGAGAAGATGCAGATTTTGGCATAAAATTTTTACAATCTTTATACAAAATTCGTGGCTGCTCTAGCTTTGGCTACTTTGAGTTATTTATTTCAACGACATCCCAACTCTGCGACGCAGTTCTTGTCGCTACTGGAAAGGCGGAGGTATGAGTGACACACCTCGAAAACAACCATGCAGACTGAAATTGTCTGCCGCGCTCACCCAATTTGAAAGGAAAATAATATTATGCAAATGATAGACAACATGACCCCAACCAAACCAAACAATCCACCGGCGTTTCCTCAATTAACAGATGATTCAACTGGAGTTCATGCTATTGGCGGCATGTCCCTCCGCTACTGGTCAGCAGCAATAATGGGACAGGGTGAAGATTGCTACCTAACTCGGAACCAACAGGTATTACTCGCGGGCAAAGAACCTAATCAAGATACCATTGAACATTTACAGTGGGAGATTTTAGCCGACACTAAATTCCGATTCATGCGTGCCGACGCCATGTTAGCCGAACGTGAAAAGGAGAACGCCGCCAACAACATTAAGGAGGATTTGAAGTGAATAATAGACAAACAGGAGTGGTATTAACAGTCATTGTAACCATATGGGGAGCATTACTGGCAACATTAAGACCAATGGAGGCAATTATATTGGTAATTGGTGCCTGTTTCTTGGCTCAATTTTTGAACCACAAGGATTAACATGGCCACCCCACAATCAACCCCGGAGCAGTCGGCTGCTGAATACCCTTTAATTAAGTTTGAAGGATGCGATGTGTATGTCATTTCTCCAGAAGAACTCGCCAAACTCATCGCCAAAGCCGACGAGTGTGAGGACTTACAAAAGCAACTCGCTATTGCAACTGTTAAAAACAGAACATCTTTGGCTAACAACCTTTGCCCAGACCATCGTGACAAACAGTTTGGAAAGCCGTGTTTAGCTTGCACTATTGAGCAAATCCAATATTCCAACGCCAACCTTGTTTTACAACTTCAAAGCGCAACTGGAATCTTGTTTAAGAATGGTTTCGTCAACGCCGCTGCCGACATCATTGAACACGTTCCGGCTGTTAGTGCAAAGCTGAAAGCCATCGAGGACTCCAACGCCAAGCTGCGGGAGGTGGTGAAGAATCTGATTAAACCTATTCCTCCTGTGAGGGTTGGTTGTGAATGTTTTGAATGTAAAGCAAGAGCCGCCGCCGAAGTGGTGTTGAAGGAGGGGGTATGACTCCTGAACAAAAATTCTACCAGTGGTTCAGGAAGCAGCTACCCATCACGGCAGATGTGAATCGTATTGAGACCACCACCATGGCTGGGATGCCTGATACCAACATCTGTCTTGCTGGACGAGAGGTGTGGGTTGAGCTGAAGGTTCTTACAGAGGGCAGGATCCTGATCAGGAAGGGCCAGAATGCCTGGGGACACCGCAGGGCTTTTGCCGGTGGACAGGTCTTTATAGCGTGCCGCTGTGATCACGCAGTCCTCATCTGGAAGTTTCCAGATGTGGAGGTGGAGCCATACTCCAAGTATCTGTCTGTTCGAAATGCACCCCGGTGGACAGCGTCTGGATCAGATATTAAAACAATCCTGTTCCCATAGTTAAATCAGCGGTTTACTTATAGTTATTCGGATGTTATATTAGTTCAGAATTAAGAATATATGAGCAAAGTGTATGTAATACAGGACTCGCCTGGCAAGAATCTCGAACCTGCGAAGGAATACGGGGAGATGATTGTTATGCTCACTGGCAATGAGTCGATTTCAGATGCCAGGCAAAAACTTCGTAAGTATCTAGGAGACTTCACCACTCGAGACCACCTGCTACTGATTGGAAATCCCAAGCATATTGCGATGGCTTCCATCATCGCATCATTCGCAGTGGACACAATAAGCTTTCTCATCTGGGACCGTGAACACTATCGCTATGACGTTGAAACAATATCATGCTAACTAATCCACTTACCGGGGAGCCGATCAGCAATGACGAGCTCCAGAGCATCTCACAGATGGTGCACAATCAGAAACGACTTGAGCTTGACCTCGACCAGTTGCAAGAACAGATAGCTCAGAAGGCCGAGCAGCTCAAGTCTCTCAGCGAGGTGCAAATCCCAGAGGCCATGAGCGCCATTGGCTTGTCTGAACTCAAGCTCTCTGATGGATCCGTCCTGTCTGTCTCCAAGTATTACTCATGCCGGATTCCTGAGGAGCAGGCCGAGAATGCCTTTGCCTGGCTTCGCAAGACTGGAAACGATGACATCATCAAGAATGAGGTGAAGCTCTCATTCGGCAAGGGCGAGGATGATCTCGCACAGACCGTTGCCCAGGAGCTTGTCAAGCGGGGCCTCTCACCTGAGCAGAAGATTTACGTGCACCCAATGACCCTGAAATCCTTCGTCAGGGAGCGTATAGAGAGTGCGCAAGAACTTCCACAAGAACTGTTTGGCGTTTTTGTGGGGAACAAGACCAAGATAACAATGCCAAAGAAAGCAAACTAGTATGGCAAAAGCACAAAGAGTTCATTTGCTATCCGGTGGATTCATAGATGTTCCAGTGGATGGCAATTATGAAAAACTACAGTTGACTAACGATCAGGGGATACTTATTTGGGTCCATGAGCGGAATGTCATTCCCCACAGTAATGTTTCGGCTATTACTGAGGTGGAAGTAACAGATAAGCCGGAAGAACAAAAGTAGAGTTATGCCACCAACAAAAACAACGAAGAAGCCCGGTGAACAGCCGGCCAATGCCGTGGCACCCTATGACTGGAGTCAGTCCCAGGCGAGCGGCTTTGAGAACGTCAATCGTGAGGATCTCGGTATTCCGTTTCTCACGATCATCCAGAAGGGCAGTCCCCAGCTTGACAAGGACCATGCTGACTATGCCACGAAACGTATCGATGGTGCCGAGATCGGCGACATCATCAATACCGTCGCCAACCAGGTGGTTGCAGGTCCGGGTGAGGAGATCGAGGTCATCCCGTGCAATTACCAGCGCCTGTTCATGGAGTGGAAGCCACGCAATGCTGGCGGTGGTCTGGTGACCACGCATCCTGATTCGAGCATNCTCCTGCAGTGCAAGCGCACTGAGAAGAACCAGGACGTCCTCCCCAGTGGGAATCTGATCGTGACGACTGCCTACTTCTACTGTATCGCCCTGATCGATGGCGAGCGCATTCCATGCATGATTGGCCTGAGCAGCACACAGCTGAAGAAGGCGAAACTGTGGCTCAACATGGCCATGAGCATCAAGCTGAAGAAAGCTGATGGAACTCCCTACACTCCCCCGCTGTTCAGCCATACCTATGTGCTGACCACTGTTCCCGAAAAGAACGAGTCTGGAACCTGGCGCGGCTGGGCAATCAAGATTGGCAAGCAACTTACTGATCCTGTTGCCATCGCCGAGGCCATGGACTTTGCCAAGCGCGCGACCTCCGTGCAGCGCCAGTTGGCTGCCCCCAACAAGGAGGACGCAGTTCCCTTCGCGTGATTGTTTAGAAATCACGACCGTAGAGCCCGGGTCTGAGGCTCATTGTGGAACCTACTAAAGTGGTTCGGCTGACTGGCTACAGTCCCAACAACAATTTTCGGTTATGGGAAGTCTATATGCGACAACTAGTTCCAGACCTAATGCTACTATTTGATGGAGACAGGCACACATATGGAACTTATGGCTCAAATCTCATGGATAAGGGCGGTGGGAAGATGGTTGGCAAGCCCACCACAGTCAAGGGAGAAGTCACGATAGAACTCTGGATTAAGCATCTTACTGGGCAACAGGGGCTTGGGATAATACCGATTGACGATACTTCGCGCGTGAAATTCGCAGCAATCGACATCGATGAATACCCGATAGATCACAGGAAGCTGTGCATCGATATTGAGCGACTGAAGCTTCCACTCGTAGTCTGCAGGACAAAGTCTGGAGGAGCCCACCTATACCTATTCCTGGATACCTATTATCCTGCAGTGGATGTCCAGTCAAAGATGCGGGACATGGCAGCACTACTGGGCTGGGGCAACTCAGAGATCTTTCCCAAGCAGACGAAGATAGTGGCGGAGCGCGGAGACATAGGTTCCTGGATCAACATGCCATACTTCGACTCCACGAACACCACTAGGTGGGCCCACGACACTGAGGGAAACCCAATGAAGTTCGCTGAGTTCGTGCCATTCGCAATCAGCAGGATAGTTAGCTATGCCCAGCTCAACAGCACAAAGTCGGCAAATAACGAATTACTTCGCGGTGGACCCCCATGCCTGAACCACCTCGTCTCGATGGGATTCCCGCAGGGAACCAGGAACAATGGGCTATTCAATATCGCAGTCTATTGCAAGAAGGCCTATGGTGATGAGTGGGAAACCTTCGTCCAGGAATACAATGGCAAGTATATGGATCCACCACTGGAAGCCTCCGAGGTCCAGGGCATCATCAAGTCTGTGGAGAAGAAGGAGTTCATATACACATGTAAACAGGCCCCAATATCGAACTACTGCAACATGCCCAAGTGTCGTGCATGCAAGTATGGCATCGGCATGGGAGATGCAGGCATGCCCAAGTTTGGTAGTCTCACAAAGATAAAGTCGCAGCCACCCATCTGGTTCCTGGAAGTCGAGGGAGGTGGACGACTTGAGCTTACTACAGATGACTTGCAGAGTCCGCGGGGATTTCAGAACAGGTGCATGGAAGTTCTGAATGTGATGCCGATACTTCCCAAGTCAGATGTGTGGCAGGAGATCATCCACAAGCTACTGCAGGAGGTCAACGAGGTTGATGTCCCTGAGGAAGCAACTCCAGCAGGAATGCTGTGGCAGCACCTCGAGGACTTCTGCACATCGCGAGTTCAGGCCAAGGTGGCTGATGAGCTACTGCTAGGTAAGCCATGGCTCCACAACAACTTCTACTACTTTCGTCTGCGAGACTTCCTGTCCTATCTGGACAGGCAAAAGTTTAAGGCACTGCCACTCAATCATGTTGCCATGCACCTGAGTGAGTGGAAACTTGGCAAGAAATTTTGGAACCTGAAGGGGAAGGGATGCAACTGCTATGTCATCTCCGAGAAGGAGTTCCAGAAACAACAGGAACCATTTGAGGTTCCAGAAATTCACAACCCAGAGAAGGTGCTAACATGACTGGTCCACTTGAAGAATTAACAAGGCAATTACGATCCATGGAAATCATGGAGCTGTATTATGCCAACAGAAGATTACGACTGCAGATAACCATCAACGAACTGATAGAGCAACTATATGAACGAACCAAAGATACTAGCCTTCATGCAGAACCCGTGGTTCCCAGAAGGCACGAAACCTGAGATCATCGATAAGTATCGCACTGACCAGGAATTCCACCAGCGACTACTCGTGCGAACCATGAGCGGGGGGAGGTTGCTACAGGCCTTTGGACCCAGCATGTTCTCGTCCATACACTGGGACAACGTGGCCCCGACTGCTGCTGTCGAGGCTGCAGGCAAGGAGGACGTGGACATGGAGCACGTGGAGAAGGTGATCTCCACCATCAAGCCAGACGTGATTCTAGTTTTTGGTAAACATGCTGAGGAGACTCTCGAGGACTCCATACAGCGAGGTGAGATACCTGTGCTAGTGTGTCATCATCCCAATGCCCGTGGCAAGACCATGGGGGATCTAGCACAATTCGCAATAGAGGTGTGCTTATGGATGGACCAGTGGAGATTACGCCAGAAGGACAGCCCGAGCCAGTCAATCTGGCGCCCTCAGAAATTGAACTTGCCTGGCGGAAGTTCAGAGAAGAAATAGAATCTGAGATCGCAAAGAAGCGAACAGACATTACGATAACATTGCTTACTCGATATGAAGACGACTGACATCCTATTCGGTCCACCAGGGACTGGTAAGACGACGAGCCTACTCAGAGTGGTAGAGCAGAAGATCGCGGAAGGCCTGAGCCCGGATCAGATCTGCTTCATCTCATTCACGAAGAAGGCTGCTACGGAGGCGAGGGAGCGCGCCATGGACAAGTTCAAGCTCAATGAGGATCAGCTTCCATGGTTCAGGACATTGCACAGTCTAGCATTCCAGCAGATGGCAATGAACAGGACTAACGTGATGGGTCTCGGAGACTACATAAAGCTCTGTGAGATGCTTGGACTCACCATCACCTACAAGATGAATGATGATGGAACCTTCGCAGGACAGACACTTGGTGATCGACTATTCTTCACCGAGAATATGGCTCGTGCGAGGATGATCCCACTGATGGAGTTCTGGGAGTCGCTTCCTGATGAGGACATCCTGTGGCCACAACTGGAACAGCTGAGCAAGACCCTGGATGAGTATAAGCGAACCAACAACAAGGTGGACTTCACGGACATCATCCACACCTTCATCAATGCTGGTGGAGCTCCGCCATGCCAGGTGTTGATCGTTGACGAGGCCCAGGACCTATCTCCCCTACAGTGGAAGATGGTGGAGATCCTGATGCGCGATATTCCCGAGGTCTATATCGCTGGTGATGATGATCAGGCGATTTTCAGGTGGGCTGGCGCTGATGTGGACAAGCTAATCAATCTCCCAGGGACTCAGCATGTGCTTGGCCAGAGCTATCGGGTTCCAGTCAAGGTGCAGCAGGTCGCTGACACCATAGCCCGACGAATCCACACCAGAGTAGAGAAGCAGTGGAAGCCCCGCAAGGCGGAGGGTGCAGTGGACTATGTGACAGGCATTGAGCACATCGACATGTCGTCTGGAACCTGGCTACTACTTGCCCGTAATGCCTATCTACTGGACTCATATATCCAGCACTGCATCAGGGAGGGATTCGTATTCGACTGCGTCCGTGAATCACCAATGAAGCGAGATAGCTTCATAGCAATCAGGGACTGGGAATCGTTGCGTGCAGGCAACAAGGTGCACATGGCATCGGTGAAGAAGATCTACGACCTGATGACTGTTCGAGTCGGGGTGACCCATGGATTCAAGGGCAAGGTGCAAGATGCACCAGACAGGCAATTAGTATCACTCCAGGAACTCAGGGATCGGTGGGGCCTGTGCACTGACAAGTCCTGGGATATTGCCCTCGACAAGCTCTCAATGCAGGAGAGGGAATACTTCCTCACGGCACTACGCAGGGGTGAGAAGTTCCTCGCCGATCCCCGCATCAAGATCTCCACGATCCACGGTGCGAAGGGTGGTGAGGCGGAGAATGTGGTGATCCAGACAGACATGGCCTGGAGAACTTGGAATGAGTTCGAGAAGATGCCTGATGATGAGCACCGAGTATGGTATGTTGCAGTTACCCGAGCTAAGGAGAGGTTGGTAATTGTGACTCCTCAAACCACACAATGCTATGACATTTAAGGCATATCCTATCGCAATTTAGGCATTCAATAGGAATAACAGGATATAATAACACATATATTCACATGGCTAAAATATCCCCGATGATTTATGAGAACCATCAATGAAACGGAGAGCTTCAAGCATAAGCTAACTCCAATGGCCCACCAGGAGAAGATCTTCCTGGAGTCAGCCCATAAGCCATACTACGCCCTATACTGGGAGATGGGCACTGGCAAGTCAAAGACCCTGATCGACACCTTCACGTGGCTGTATATGAATCAGCAGATCGATGGAGTCATAATCGTATCTGACAAGGGAGCTTATCTGAACTGGCCACTGTCTGAGATCCCTAAGACGATGATCGACATCCCACATCGCATTGCCACCTACTCATCGTCGATGAATAGCACTGAGCGATGGAGGATGGAGCAGATGATGGTTGCCAAGGACGATTGTCTCGACATCCTGGTGATGAATGTGGAGGCATTCAGCGGAGAACGTGCCGCCGACGTGGCCAATAGATTCTGCAATAGCCACTACACGATGATAGCAGTGGACGAGGCTACCAGCATCAAGAACATCAAGTCTGAGCGAACCAAGAAGCTCATTGCCATCGCGAGGAAGTGCGACTATCGGCGCATCCTGACTGGCACGCCAATCACCCTCAGTCCCCTGGATCTCTATAGCCAGTGTGAGTTTCTACAGCCAGGAATTCTGGGTCACAGGACCTTTGTGGGATTCCGCAATGAGTATGCTGAGATGAGGACCATGACATTTGGATCCAGATCCTTTCAGATGGTGGCAGGGTATCGAAACTTGGAGAAACTCACATCGAAGATACAGCAATTTAGTTCCCGCATCCTGAAGGAGAATTGCCTGGATCTACCAGACAAGGTGTATGAGACGATCTATGTGGAGCAGACACCTGAGCAGAAGCGACTCTATGACAAGCTCAAGGGTGAGGCGATGGTGCTATTTGAGCAGGGGTTACTCACATCCACATCCGCGATAACTACGATCAATAAGCTTCACCAGATCAACTGTGGCCACGTTAAACTTGATGATGGGACTCAGATCGATATTCCAAACAACCGTATACCAGCACTACTGGAGTTACTTGAGAAGATCCCCGGCAAGTGCCTGATATGGTGCGCCTTCCAGAGGGATGTTGAGCTGATACTTGCTGCACTAGCCGAGGTGAAGGACGGATATGCTTGCCACTACTATGGCAGGACTACCGATACAGAGCGGGCACGAGCCCTCGAACTATTCGACAGAGATCCACTATGTAAGTGGTTCGTGGGGACCGCTGCAACGGGTGGTAAGGGTCTGACGCTGATAGGAGCAACAACAACGATCTATTATAGTAACTCTGATTCTGCAGAAGACCGTTGGCAGTCTGAGGATCGCAACCATAGAAAGGGTCAGACGCAGAAGGTAACCTACTTCGACCTAGTGTCCCCTGGGACTGTGGATGTGAAGAAACTTCAGCAGCTCCAGAGGAAGGAAGATCTTGCATTTCAGGTCCTCGACAAGTTCAGGGATATGCTGGCTGGTTAGTTACTGTGATCCCCACTGGATTGGTATAGCAATACGGATTGATGGGAATGGTATGCTGTCCACCAGGGACTATGACTATCCACGTCACCCACGTATTGGTGGGAACAGTGCTCATCGGGGCAGATGTGGTGGAGCTATTCACATCGACAAACTGGGTCCAGTTAGTCGTCTGGGCATAGTTAGTGCCAGTATCCAGATTGGTCAGGGGTGTCCAGAACGCGGTATACCTGAGCACGGGACCATTTGTCCAGGTAGTCCAGTTGAGGACCGCGTTGTTGGTGGATGGGTTACCCCAATCAAGGGAACCTGCGTGAATTAGCGTAATCAATAGGAAACTGGCAAATAGATATAGTGTAATTGTCTTCATGATTTATTCCTGTCGGAGTCAAATGATGATTTCCCGAAATCACAAACGGCCCGGTATATGATTTCCCGCGTAACAAGATTAACTCCCTGGGATTCCATCGCCTCAAGCAATAGCTGATTCGACTGATCCTCAGTCATGGTGATCTTCTCCCAGGTCAATCCGGGCTCTACCAGGATCTCCAATGTGTCCCTGTATGCAGCATCATGCATTATGTAACTGAACCATCCCACTCCGAATGGCGGGATGATATTCCAAATTTCCTGTGGAGTGGAAGCTCCATCGGTGGTAGTTCCAGTAATGGCTCGAAGACATCTGCCATCATTACAGACATACACTAGGGGTTCCAGGAGCACAAAATTGTGTCCGTCACTGCTGGAGACCCGTAGTGTAGTCTGTTGGAACATACTATTTGGCGGATGGCCCCACACCCATCTGAGTCAGTTGGGTGTTCAGATTATTGGCAGTGCCATTAGCCACAGTAGCAGAGGCTATACTTGCCTTGACTGCCGATAGAACTGTCTGGGCAGTAGTCGCCGCTGATGTCCCAATTGAGGGGGCAGCTGCAGTGATAGCTGTTTGCACTCCTGGAAGGGCAGTCTCAATTCCTGCAGCAACAGCCTGTAATGTGGACTGATGCAGATTTGCTTGCGAATTTTTATAGGTCGCAATACCAGCGCCAATCAGCCCAATCAAGCTGCCAACTGCCCCAATGATGGCTCCATATGGAGCTGGGGCCAGTGGAGCCAGGGCAGGAACTGTCTGCCCAATTTGGGTTGTTACTGGATTTGCAACATAGTTAGTAACTTGTTGCCCAGCCGAGTTTGTGGTGACCGTGGGAACAGCACACCCAATAAGGATGCTGGCTGTGACTGCCGTGAGGATTATTGCGATCTTATTTCTTGTTTTCATTATTCATTAGTTTCTGGAGCAGCTCATGCGTCTGCTCGTGGTTCTTCTTACTGGCCTTGTTTCCCCGCCGCTTCTGTCGATATATCTTCTTCAGTAGCGAGGTCTGCAGCACGAGATTCTCTTCGCGAACTTGGCGGCTGGTGATCTCCGCCTTATCACGCTTCATGTCCCAGAACAGCCACTTCAATATGATCGCAATAACGGCTCCTGCCGCTGTTGTCGTTGTTGCTGTATCTGACATGGCTTGGGCTAGCATCATGGTTGAACTAATATGATGTGGAAGTTAGTCGGTGGAGCAATTGTCGGAATAGTGTAACTCACCACGGTGGACCAAGAGCTGGTGATATTCTGACCACCATAGTTTGCCACTGTAGTTGCCGCGAAATAGTAGTTCGTGCCCTGATACAGTCCAGACACCGTCCAGTTAGTCCCCTGGATCCCACTGATAGTATTCCAGTTATTCGTGGTCGTGGAATAGTAGATATTGTAGCTATAGTTCGTTGACCAGTAGATTGGTGGTTGCCAAGCCAGAGTCACTGATGATGACTGCGCATCGAGCGCGAAAGCTAGCAGCAGCAGCGCTAAAATGAGGGAGATGGTTTTCATTAGTGTCCCGCAACGATGAAGTTGGTTTTGGTCGGACTGACGTAATACAGATCGTAATTCGAGCAGGCAAACTTCACCTGTCCCGCCGCCGGCGGCGAGAAATCCGCCACATAACCGTTCGTCGCCAGCGTCAAAACGCCCTGCACCAGCAGGTTGGTGGAAATGATGTTTGTAGTCGTGAATTGCAGGCCGCCGCTCAAAGTGCCCGCCGTGTAAAAACCGAAGTTCCCGGAGTAGTCATCCCACAGCTCGCTCCAATAAGCCCCGCTGTCGTGAGCCATTTGGAACACGACATAATGCCCCGTCACGCCGTCGTTGCCTTTGGCATTGGCGCTGTTCGCGTTGAACGACATGGAGCCGAACGAGCCTTGCGCCGTGTTGCCGCTGCCGTTGTCGCCTAGCTGCCAGAATGTCCCTTGCAGCGTGTTGCCATTGTTGTTTCCCACCTTGCCAAGGCTGATATACCCGGTTTGGGTGATGACATAATTTCGACAGTTCGTGTCCGTCAAATCGCCCGTCACCAAATTTTGAAACAATCCCCAGCGCCAGCTGTTGGTTGACGGCAGATAGGCTCCTGCCGCCAGATATGGAAAGCCCACATTGGCATTGGCCCAATCCACCATCAATGCCGAATAGTTTCCATTGTCCGCCCCGTTGCCGCCGGCGCCCGGCTGGCTGATGGCATAGTAGGGAACGTCTTGGTTCATCACCGTCATGCCGGCCCCGGGCAAATCGACGGCGGCGCAGTTGGTGGGAGCCAACTGAAATTGGAAGGCCACCGCGTCCGTCACATAAGGCACCCCATTGGCACTTAAACCAATTTTGGCCACCGACCACGCTCCGCCCGGACTGTTCGTCGCCATGTTGGCCATGCACCAGGTTGAATCCCCCGTATTGTTCCAACTGGCCGGACTGCCGTTCTTAAAAACCATAGTGTTCCCCGAATCCGTCGAGGAATTCATATTGGTCGCATCGCCGACGACGGAAATGTCTTGGGGAAATCCAATCATGTATTTCCAATCGCCAACCGCCGGACTGCCGCTTGCTCCAATGCCGCCCAGATACAGGTTGCCCCGCCCGCCGCTCATGCCTTCGATGCCGAGCTGGCCGCTAAACTTGGGCGCATTGGTGGCCGCCGCCTGATAATTGTTGTTGACGGTGTTGCCGTATGTGGAAGGGTTGAGTTGCTGCACCGTGCCAATAGATCCGTTGGTGATGCCGCCGCCGCCCGTCACATTGGCCTGCGCAATCGCAATGATGGCATTTGTCCCAGACGAATTGAAGATGGTAGCAGATGGAGATCCACCGATAACGCCAGCGAGATTATTGGTGAAGGTGGCACTGCCACCAGATGCTCCGCCACCATTGGCTCCAGCAAACACGACTGCCGCAGACCACAGCAGTTCCAGGATGATGAATAGCTTCGTCATACTCCCTGGATCCTCACGTCAGCTCCACCCGCAGCGGAGATCGCATATACGTCATCGTTGTAGTGATTCCGCACATTGTCGTTGTCGAGGGTGAACCATGACTTGGCAGCAATGGGGAATCCATTCGATGTGGTCAGCGCAGTGCCGCCACCTGCAGGATCCGTAGCCCCATCATAGCAGATGTAGATGGGGTTCGTGTCATTGTTGTAGATGTGGATGTAGCGACGATTGCCAGCCGAAGCAAGCTTCGTCATTGATGTTCCGACGGTTACTTGTGTCATACTATTTGTTTACGTGTTCGCTTGGCTTAACTATGAACCGCTGATGATTCTGGGTCTCGGTCCTCGACTCACTCCGTTCGAGGGACCCTGGACTCATCATCGCTTGTAAATTCCATAATACAAGATAATCCAAGATTGGTCTAAAGTAAAATAAATTAGTAAACGGGGCATTATCCAGGAGTAATTTTGTCGCTGGCCAACTCACATTCTTCCCCTTCTCCAGGTCGCCCTTCATGTTGAAGACGTTATCGAGTTGTCCGAAAGTTGGCCCGGCTAAGTATTCCAGATAGGATCGATACTGACCAGAGAACTCCCCCATCGTGGTCTCACCAAATAGTCCAAGGGATCCGCCACGCACTGCGATCTGCTGGAGGTTATTCCAGTTCACCTTTCCATCGGACACTAGGGGCATGGGTCCCTTGCCCTTGGTCAGATCATGCAGAGTCTGTGAGACATACCCTGCGGCAGTCATCATCGCGATCGTCATTGCCATGTTGAACTTGCCCCTGTTATCATTGAGCAGCCACTGCTTGACTGTGTCAGCCCCATTGCCATAAATGTCGCGACCCAGGATCTTTGACATGATGGTGATTGGGAAACTCTTGAACATCATCATGAGGCGCAATGATTCGCCAAGCGGAGTTCCCGCCTGTGTTCCGAAAGTCGCAAACTTCCGCTCCTTCGCGCCAGGTGTTGGGATTGCGATGTCTGCACGATCAGCAAAATAGGTCCCGAGGGACGTTTCCAACTTATCCCTCATTCTCGCGATGTTGGCATCAGTTGGCTTTAGTCCCTCGGAAATAACAAGATCAGCAATTGAAATTCCCTGCTTATTAGCATTAACAACAGATTCTTTAGGATTAAATACTATTATTGTGTCATGTTCTGGGTGCTTGTTAAGCTCATCATCTTCTATTTCAGTGAATTTAGCAGAATCATACCCCTGCTTATTTAACTCATCCTGAACTTTCTTTGAATAAGCCATATATGCTAGTGAGTCACCACCAGCCTTATTATGCTTAGGTATATCTTTTTTAGCATCTTGTATTGCAGCAAATGTCTTCTTACTAAATGGGTAAGTAAATTCATGTTCCCATCCAGGGTATACTTTCTTAATAGCTGCCTTCAAGATTGCCTCATTAGCAGTATTCTTCAAATTCAACTTTACTGGCTTAACATCACCGTAAGCACTAGCTGCATCTTTATCACTTGTAACAAACAAAGTTTTCTTATTACTAGGATCTTCCCCCTTTTTGCGTCCACCACGATAATATGTAACACCTTGAGGTATCTCATCAGGAATTTGATGAAGCATGTCTGGGCTGATGAACTTAGAGCCATTATGGTCATACGCCGTGCTACGCAATGCATCCCAGCGTGAGCCATGAATATCATATTGAGTCAATATATTCCTCAAGGGTCCTGGAAGTTCTTCGAATGGCAGGTGACTATTCTCACCAAGGTGGTTGGATAGGGCAACAGCCACTGAGCTGCGCAATGCGTCATTCCACCTGGGCAACAGGGACATGGAGTAGAACTTCTTCTGTGCCTCATGAGACCAGCCGTAAACTGAGCTATGCTCCTGGAACCGTGATAGGCTATT
>JGI24891J29808_1000292_pt1 | contig 42601 bp, 36 predicted proteins | sample FreactcultuFSWF8_FD_29808 | JGI IMG/M metagenome (IMG submission 29808) | reverse complement strand
CCCGCTCGCTGACATGAGCAGGATTGTGGTCTAAACATGGGTCAACTTAGGATGCAAATTTCCTGAGAAAGTGGGTCAGATTTAGATGCAATTCAACAGCTAGGGCTCTTCACGTGAAAACTGCAAAGGGAGACGATGTAAAATGTATTTTCATTGATGATCCCATTCATTCAATGGATTCGATCAACGTGCTTTCGACTGTGGACCTGTTACGGACAATTTCACAAAAATTTGACCGCCAGATAATCTTGTCCACACATGACAGAAATTTCTTTGAATTGTTGAAGAAAAAGGTGCCGCAAGAAGAATATTCGTCTCAGTTCATTGAATTAGAGTCTTTTGGTCGTGTACGCCGAAGTGGGAATAAAGCTGCAGAGGAATAACACCCTGTGATGCGTGGGATAACGCAGAAAAAAGAATCTATATTATTCCTCGAAGTGAGACGGCAAGATCACTTATCCACAAGGAGTTTCCATGAGCAGCAAAGTAGCCCTGATCACCGCCGCCGGCAGCGGCATGGGTGCCGCCGCCGCGCGCCGCCTGGCGGCCGATGGCTTCCAGGTCGGCATCCTGTCTTCCTCCGGCCGTGGCGAGGCGCTGGCCGCCGAGCTTGGCGGCATCGGCGTGACCGGCTCGAACCAGTCAGTGGACAACCTGCAAAAACTGGTCGACCAGGCCGTGGCCCGCTGGGGCCGCGTGGATGTGCTGGTCAACAGCGCCGGCCATGGTCCGCGCGCTCCCATCCTCGACATCACCGATGAAGATTGGCATCGCGGCATGGATACCTACCTGCTCAACGTCATCCGTCCCACGCGCCTGGTGACGCCGCTGATGCAGGCACAGGGTGGCGGGGCCATCATCAACATCTCGTCGGCCTGGGCCTTCGAACCCTCCGACATGTTCCCGACCTCGGCCGTATTTCGTGCCGGGCTGGCCGCGTTCACCAAGCTCTTCGCCGACAAGTACGCCCCCGAAAACATCCGCATCAACAACGTCCTGCCGGGCTGGATCGACAGCCTGCCACAGCGTGAGGAACGCCGCGCCGGCGTGCCCATGCAGCGCTATGGCACCAGCGAGGAAGTGGCCGCGACTATCGCTTTCCTGGCTTCCTCCGGTGCCGGCTACATCACCGGCCAGAACATCAAGGTCGATGGCGGACTGATGCGTTCCGTGTAATACAGCCATCCCGACCGACACGACGGCTCTGCTTTGCAGGGCCGTTTTGCTGCGCGGCATCGTATTTCATTCTCCACCCCTTCTTGCGCAAAAAAGTATCAGTCCTTCCTCGCTGGTGATGTAGAAGCCGCAGCCAGAGGGGCACTAAGATGCAGCACATGATGAAAACTGACAACAGCGATTTGTCAGTTTCAATAAGGAAAATGCTCTCGATTGAGAGGAGACACGATGCAGCCCGACCTGGAACTGGTCCATATCCGCAAGGGCGAATCCTTTGCGGCATGGATGCACGGCTACCCCTTCCGTACCGTGCGCTGGCACTACCATCCGGAGTACGAGATCCACCTCGTGGTGGCGACCTCCGGACGTTTCTACGTCGGTGACCACATCGGCGACTTCGCGCCGGGCCAGCTGGTGATGACCGGTCCCAATCTTCCGCAGAACTGGATTTCCGACATCGGCCGCGATGAGGTGGTCCCCGTGCGCTCGCTGGTGATCCAGTTTCCCGAGCAACTGGTGGATCAATGCGCCGCCAGCATCCCCGAGATGGAAGCCATCATGCCGCTGCTCGAACGCAGCCATCGCGGCCTGCTGTTCGATGCCGCCACCAGCGACACGGTGCGCCCGCTGATGCAGCGCCTGATCGACCAGCGCGGCTTGAAGCGCCTCGCCCTGTTCTGGGAAATCCTCGACGTGCTGGCCAATTCGCCCGAGCCGGAAGTGCTGGCCAGCCTCTCCTACAAGCTGGACCTGTCCGGCGTGAACAGCAGCGGACTCAACCGTGCCATCGCCTATCTGCGCGAACACCTCACCGATGACATCGGCGAACAGGACCTGGCCGACATGGTGGGGCAGAACCTGAGCACCTTCTCGCGGGCCTTCAAGCGCCACACGGGAACCACGCTGGTGCGCTACAAGAACCAGCTGCGCGTGGATCTGGCCTGTCTCGCGCTGCTCAACAATCCGGAAGCACGCATCACTGACATCTGCTACGAGACCGGGTTTTCCAATCTCTCCAATTTCAACCGCCACTTCCAGAAGATCAAGGGCATGTCGCCTTCGGAGTTTCGCAATACCTTTGCCAGCAACGGCATCTTTGCCGCGACCGGATAGCGCCGGACGCACGCCGTAAATCATTTAAATCATTTCCTTGTCAGGGAAAACGCATTCAGGAAAGCCCCCGCTTTCCGGAACAGGACAGGTGTTGCCTGTCACTTCGCAACGAGCATGCCGGGCAATCCCGTCATCAAGCACACACCAACAACAATGGAGACTGCAATGAAGAAAGCACTGACCGCACTGGCCTTGTCCACCGCCACGCTGGTGGCGTTCACCGCACCGGCGAGCGCCCAGGAACTGTCCAAGCTCAAGATCGGCATGAGCTTCCAGGAAATGAACAATCCGTATTTCGTCTCGATGAAAAAGGCTCTCGATGATGCGGCCAAGTCCTTCGGTGCCAAGGTCATCGTCACCGATGCTGCCCACAACGTGGCCAAGCAGATCGCCGACATCGAAGACATGCTGCAGCAGAACATCGACATCCTGCTCATCAACCCGACCGACTCCGCCGGCGTGGAAGCCGCAGTCAAAGCCGCCAAGGCGCGCAACGTGATCGTGGTGGCGGTCGATGCCAATGCCTCCGGTCCGGTGGACATGTTCGTCGGTTCCAAGAACAAGGATGCCGGCTACCAGTCCTGCCGCGCACTGGCCGATGCCATCGGTGGCAAGGGCGAAGTGGCGATCCTCGACGGCATCCCCGTGGTGCCGATCCTGCAGCGCGTGGAAGGCTGCAAGCAGGCCCTCGGCGAATACAAGGACATCAAGCTGGTGGCCACCCAGAACGGCCGCCAGGACCGCTCGGTGGCGCTGGGCGTGGTGGAGAACATGATCCAGTCGCGCCCCAACCTGAAGGGCATCTTCTCCGTCAATGACGGCGGTGCGATGGGCGCACTGGCCGCCATCCAGGGCAGCGGCAAGGACATCAAGCTGACCTCGGTGGACGGCGCGCCCGAAGCCGTCAAGGCGATTGCCGACGGCGGGCCCTTCATCGAGACCACCGCGCAATTCCCGCGTGACCAGGTGCGCGTGGGCCTGGCCATGGCGCTGGCCAAGAAGTGGGGCGCACGCGTGGTGCCCAAGGAAGTGCCCATCGACGTCATGCCGGTGACCAAGAAGAACGCGGCCGGCTTCAGCTGGTAAGCCGCTGGCGCGGCGGCCTTCGTCCGTCGCGCCTTCCTTTCCCTTGATGGAGGCAGCCATGCTCCAACTGACTGGTATCAAGAAGAACTTCGGCCCGGTGACGGTGCTGCGCGGCGTCGACCTGCAGGTGCGCGCCGGTGAAGTGCACGCCCTGCTGGGCGAGAACGGCGCGGGCAAGTCCACGCTGATGAAGATCCTGTGCGGCATCGTCACACCCGATGCGGGCGAGATCCGCATCGATGGACAGGCCTGCCGTTTTGCCAGCTATCACGAGGCCATCGCCGCCGGTGTCGGCGTGGTGTTCCAGGAATTCTCGCTGATCCCTTATCTGGATGCGGTGGACAACATGTTCCTGGCACGCGAGTTGCGCAGTCCTTTAGGCCTGCTGCAGCGTGCAGCCATGAAGCGCCGCGCGGCGCAGATCATCGCGCAGCTGGGCGTGGAAATCCCGCTGGAGGTGCCGGTGTGCAAGCTCTCGGTGGCGCAGCAGCAGTTCGTCGAAATTGCCAAGGCGCTGGCGCTCGATGCCCGCATCCTGGTGCTGGACGAACCGACCGCGACCCTCACGCCCGGCGAGGTCGAGCACCTGTTCAAGGTGATGCGCGGCCTGCGTGAGCAGGGCGTGGCGATCATCTTCATCTCGCACCATCTGGAAGAAATCTTCGAGATCTGCGACCGCATCACCGTGCTGCGCGATGGTGCGTACATCGGCACTTGTGCGGTGAGTGAAGTGGACCAGGCGCGTCTGGTGGAAATGATGGTGGGGCGGCGCATCGAGAACTGCTTCCCGCCCAAGCCGGCCGCCGCGGCCGAGGGCGACGTGGTGCTGGAAGTGCAGGCCTTGCAGCTCAAGCGCAATGGCCCGGTGTCGCGTTTCCAGTTGTGGCGCGGCGAGATCCTGGGCTTTGCCGGCCTGGTCGGCTCGGGCCGCACCGAGACCGTACTGGCCATGCTGGGCGCGCATCCGGCGGCGCAGTGCAAGCTCTCCATGCACGGTGTGCCGTTGCGCTTTGCCGATCCGGCACAAGCCCTGCAAGCAGGCATCGGCCTGCTGCCGGAAAGCCGCAAGGAGCAGGGACTCATTACCAGCTTCCCCATCCTGCACAACATCTCGCTGAACAATTACGGCAAGTATCGCGCGGGTGGCCTGTTCCTGGATCGCCGCCGCGAAGCTGAAGCGACCCGCATCGCCATGCAGCGCGTGCGCGTGAAAGCGCCGGATGCGCATGCGCGGGTCGATACGCTGTCCGGCGGCAACCAGCAGAAGGTGGTGATCGCACGCTGGATCAATCACAACATGCAGGTGCTCATTTTCGATGAACCCACACGCGGCATCGATGTAGGTGCCAAGGCCGAGATCTATCAGCTCATGCGCGAATTCACCGCGCAGGGCTATTCCATCATCATGATTTCTTCCGAGTTGCCGGAGGTGGTCGGCATGTCCGACCGGGTCTGCGTCTTCAAGGGCGGCGGCATCGTGGCCACCGTCGAAGGCGATGCCGTGACTGCCGAAGAAATCATGACCCATGCCACCACCGGGAGACTCCACCATGCAGCATGACGTCAATACCCTGGGCAGCGCCCCCGTGCGCGCCTCATCGCAGGCGCGCTGGCGCGCCCTGATCCATTCACCGCTGGCACTGCCGCTGGCCGGACTGGTCGTGGTCTCGCTCCTGATGGGGCTGGCCTCGGACAATTTCTTCACCGTCTCCAACTGGCTCAACGTGCTGCGCCAGGTCTCCATCGTCGGCATCCTCGCCGTGGGCATGACCTTCGTCATCCTTACCGGCGGCATCGATCTGTCGGTCGGTGCGGCCATGGCATTGGCCGGTACCTTGTCTGCCGGGCTGATCGTCAACAGCGGCCTGCCCGCACCGGTGGCGCTGCTGGCCGGCATCGCTCTGGCCGTAGGCATCGGTCTGCTCAACGGCGCACTGGTGGCCTGGGGCCGCATGCCGGCCATCATCGTCACGCTGGCCACCATGGGCGTGGCGCGCGGGGTCGGGCTGATCTACTCGGGCGGCTATCCGATCTCCGGTCTACCCGGCTGGATCTCGTGGTTCGGCGTGGGCCGCATCGGCATGATCCCGGTGCCGGTGATCCTGATGCTGGTGGTTTATGCACTGGCCTGGGTGCTGCTGCAGCGTACGCCCTTCGGCCGCCATGTCTATGCCATCGGCGGCAATGAGATGGCGGCGCGTTTGTCGGGCGTGAAGACCACGCGTATCAAGCTGGCGGTGTATGCGATTTCCGGTTTTACCTCGGGCCTGGCCGCGATCATTTTGACGGGCCGCCTGATGTCGGGCCAGCCCAATGCGGGCGTGGGCTTTGAACTGGATGCGATTGCCGCCGTGGTGCTGGGCGGCACTGCCATTGCCGGTGGACGCGGGCTGGTGGTGGGCACGCTCATCGGTGCGGTGCTGCTGGGCATCCTCAACAATGGCCTGAACCTGATGGGCATCAATCCCTATCTGCAGGACATCATTCGCGGCGTGATCATCCTGCTGGCGATCTATATCGCCCGGGAATGGCGCTGAGCATTTCCATTCCTTTTTTTCATACTTGATTTCATTCACAAGGAGACAGAACATGCCCCAATCTCTCGCAGGCAAGATCGCCGTCATCACCGGTGCCGCCTCCGGCATCGGCCTGGCCACCACCGAAAAGCTACTGGCCAATGGCGCGACCGTGGTGATGGTGGACTGGAATGCCAAGGCCCTGGACGAACTGGCAGCCCGCCTCGGTCCGCAGGCCATCCCGCAGGTCACCAACCTGCTGGACGCCGACAGCTGCGCGGCGATGGTGCCGGAGATCCTGGCCAAGGTCGACCACATCGACATCCTCTACTGCAATGCCGGCACCTACATCGGCGGCGAGCTGGTCGATACCACGCCCGAGGCCATCGACAAGATGCTCAACCTCAACGTCAATGCGGTGATGAAGAACGTGCATGCCGTGGCACCGCACATGATCGCGCGCAAGACCGGCGACATCATCGTCACCTGTTCGGTGGCCGGGCATTTCCCGACTTACTGGGAGCCGGTCTATGCCGGTTCCAAATGGGCCATCACCTGCTTCGTGCAGACCATGCGACGCCAGATGATTCCCCATGGCGTGCGCGTCGGACAGGTCTCGCCCGGCCCGGTGATCTCGGCGCTGCTGGCCGACTGGCCGGAAGAGAACCTGCGCAAGGCCAAGGAATCGGGCAGCCTGATCGAGCCCTCGGAGGTGGCCGATGCGGTCGAGTACATGCTGACCCGCAACCGCAATGTGACCATCCGCGATATGCTCGTGCTCCCCACCAATTTCGATCGTGTGTGAGTGAGCAACGCGGCAGGTGGCCCTTTTCCAAACCAGCGAGGAAAGATGGAGACCTATCTGATCGGCATCGATGTCGGCACCGGCTCGGCCCGGGCCGGCGTATTTGATCGCAGCGGCAAGCTGTGTGGCAGCGCGAAACATGACATCGATCTCTTCCGCGACGAGCGCCGCGCGCGCGTCGAACAATCCAGTGCCCAGATCTGGGATGCGGTATGCCATGCGGTGCACGGCGCCGTCGCCAAGGCCGGCATCGATCCGGCCAGCGTGACCGGCATCGGCGTGGATGCCACCTGTTCGCTGGTCGTGCAAGGCGCGCCGGCCGGCGTGGGCGATGCCGGCCATCCCGAGCGCGACGTGATCGTGTGGATGGATCACCGTGCGCTGGAGCAGGCGCAGCGCATCAATGCGGGCGGGCATGCGGTGCTGTCCTATGTGGGCGGCGTGATTTCGCCGGAGATGGAAACGCCCAAGCTGCTTTGGTTGAAGGAGCAGCTGCCGGAGGTGTATCACGGGGCGGCGCATTTCTTCGATCTCACCGATTTCCTCACATGGAAGGCGACGGGTTCGCTGCAGCGCTCGTCCTGCACCGTGACCTGCAAGTGGACGTATCTTGCCCATGAAGGGCGCTGGGATGCGGATTACTTCCGCCGCATCGGCCTGGGCGATCTGGCCGAGGAAGGGTTTGCGCGCATTGGCCAGGAAGTGGTGTGGCCCGGCACCGCTTTGAATGGCGGCTTGTCGCCCGAGGCTGCGCAGCAATTGCAGTTGCGGCCCGGCATCGCGGTGGCGGCCGGCCTGATCGATGCGCATGCGGGCGGCGTCGGCACGGTCGCCGCGCGCGGTGGTGCGGAGGATGCAGCGGCTTGCATGGCCTATGTGTTCGGTACCTCGTCCTGCACCATGACCAGCAATGCCAAGGCGGTCTTCGTGCCCGGTGTGTGGGGCCCGTATTACAACGCCATGGCCCCCGGCATGTGGCTCAACGAAGGCGGACAGTCGGCAGCGGGTGCGGCCATCGATCATCTGCTGACGCTGCATCCGGCTACGCCGCAAGCGCGCCAGCTGGCCGCTGCCGAGGGAATGGAATTGCCGCAGTGGCTGGCCGCACGCGCGCTGGCCTCGGTGGCGCAGCCGGCGCAGGCAGTCTGGCTGGCCGGACAGATCAACGTGGTGCCGGAATTCCTCGGCAACCGTTCACCGCTGGCCGATCCGCAGGCCCGCGCGGTGCTGCTGGGGCTGGGCATGGAGCACGACATCGACAGCCTGGTGGCGCTCTACGTCGCCGGCTTGTGCAGCCTGGGGTATGGCCTGCGCCAGATCATCGAAGCGCAGGCGGCATGCGGGGTGCGCATCGCCAGCATTTCGGTCTCGGGCGGCGCGGGTACGCATCCGCTGACGCGCCAGTTGCTGGCCGATGCCACCGGCCTGCCGGTGGAAATCACCGCCTGTCCTGAGCCGGTGCTGCTGGGATCGGCCATGCTGGCGGCGGTTGCTGCGGGCACGCATGCCGACCTGCAGAGCGCCATGGCGGCCATGTCCAGCGTGGCCGGGCGCAATGCGCCGACAGGGGAGGCCATCGGCCGCCTGCACGAGGCGCGTTACCAGGCCTTTCTCAAGAGCCAGCAACTGGCGCGCGAGGTACGCGACAGCCTGGCCCCGCTGCTGGCGGCGCAGTCCGCGCCGGCCACAGCGGCTCACTGAATGGAGACAAGCAGATGGAATTTTCAGGAACATCGGTCATCATCACCGGGGCCGGCAAAGGCATAGGCCGCGCCTGCGCACGCTTGATGGCGCAGCGCGGTGCCGAGGTGATCGCCTTGTCGCGCACCGCCAGCGACCTGGCCAGCCTGCGCGAAGAAATCGGCTCACGCTCGGTGCAGGTCGATCTGGCCGATGCGGCTGCCGCCCGGCGCGCCATGGAGCAGGCCGGTACTGCGGACTTCCTCATCAACAGCGCCGCCATCAACGTTTTGCAATCCAGTACCGAGATGACCGATGCAGGCTATGAAGCCGTGCTGGGGGTGAACCTGCGCGCGGCCCTCATCACCTGCCAGTCCTTCGCCCGTGCGCGTATCGCGGCCGGGGGCGGCGGTGCCATCGTCAACATCTCCTCCATTGCAGGCCATCGCGGCTTTGCCGAGCATCTGTGCTATGCCGCCTCCAAGGCCGGTCTGGAAGGTGCGACGCGGGTGCTGGCCAAGGAGCTGGGGGCGCATGGCATTCGCGTCAATGCGGTCGCTCCCACCATCACCCTGACCGAACTGGCCGAGGCAGCCTGGAGCGATCCGGCCAAGTCGGCCCCGATGATGGTGCGCCATCCCTTGCAGCGCTTCGCCTCCGCCGAGGACGTGGCGCGCAGCATCGCCATGCTGCTGTCGGCGGATGCGGCCATGCTGACCGGCGCGGTGGTGCCGGTGGATGGCGGCTTCCTGGCGGTCTAGCGGTGCCTGCCATTGCGTGCTTCAGACGCGACAAGGGCGACCCGAAGGCCGCCCTGGCGAAGCTGCTGCGGCCGTCGCCGCGCAAACTTGACGAAACTTGACGGGATCAGCGACCGATCTGGTGCCCGATCACGCCGCCCACGGCCGCACCACCGGCCGTACCGATGCCGCTGCCGCCGGTGAGGATGGCACCGCCGACGGCACCCACGGTGGCACCGATGGCAGTGTTCTTGTCGCGGGTGCTCATGTTGCTACAGCCGGTCATGGCGGTCAGCGCGATGGCAGTGACGGAAATGGCAGCGATCTTGTGAAGTGTTTTCATGATTTTTTCCTGATCGTAAATAAAGACTTGTTCCCGAAGTTTTTTGAATGAGGGTCCGGCTCGCGCATGCTGCCCGAGGGCGCCGTGCTTGCGGGAGCGGGTATGGCAATAGACCAGCTCGATCTCGAAAAGATTCGAGTTGCAACACGTTCTCTTACAGTTGTTACATACTCTGGCCTGCGCCGTACCAGCCCTTGGGAAGAGGGTGAGAGGGCGTGTAATTTTTACAATAATCGGACCAGAGAACCTCATGACTTTGACCTCAAGCCTGCGCCGGGCCGCCCGCCTGTTGCTCACCTCCGCCACGCTGCTGCTGGCGGCCGTTCCGCTGCACGCCGCCGAACCGCCCAAGCCGGTCGAAGGCAGCTGGGTGGCACCGCGCTTCCAGTTCCATACCGGCCAGAGCCTGGACAACCTGCGCCTGCACTACGTCACCCTGGGCGAGCGCAGCAACCCGGCGGTGCTGGTGCTGCACGGCACCTACCAGAGCGCCGGTGCGATGCTGTCCAAGGACTTCGGCGGCCAGCTCTTTGGCCCTGGCCAGCCGCTGGATGCCAGCAAGTACTTCATCATCATTCCGGACGGCATCGGCGTGGGCAAATCCACCAAGCCTTCCGACGGCCTGCGCGCGGCCTTCCCGCAATACAACTATGACGACATGGTGCTGGCGCAATACCGCATGCTGACCGAAGGCATGGGCATTTCGCACCTGCGCCTGATCATCGGCAATTCCATGGGCGGCATGCAGACCTGGATCTGGGGCGGCACCTATCCCGGCTTTGCCGATGGCCTGGTGCCGATGGCCTCGCAGCCGACCGAAATGGCCAGCCGCAACTGGATGATGCGGCGCATGCTGGTGGAGTCGATCAAGCAGGACCCGGCCTGGAACAACGGCAACTACACCACCCAGCCGCCGTCGCTGCGCCTGGCCAACAACATGTTCGTCTTCGCCACCAATGGCGGCACGCTGGCCTACCAGGCCATCGCCGGTACGCATGCCCAAGCCGACAAGCTGGTCGACGAGCGCCTGGCCGCGCCGGTGACGGCGGATGCCAATGACTTCATCTACCAGTGGGGTTCCTCGGCCGACTACAACGCCGCGCCGGGTCTGTCGAAGATCAAGGTGCCGGTGCTGGCCATCAATTCCGCCGACGATGAACGCAACCCTCCCGAGACCGGCATCATGCAGGCCGCGCTGAAGGAAGTGCCGGGCGCACAGCTGCTGCTGATCCCGGCCAGCGCCGAGACGCGTGGCCATGGCACCACCGGCATGGCGCGCTTCTACGTGCGCGAGCTGACGCAGTTCATCCAGGGCCTGCCCGCCCGCTGACGCCGGAGCCAGTGATGCACAAGCGCAACGGGCGTGCCGGCCTGGTGCTGGCCGTGCTGCTGCTGGCCGCCGCGGTGCGGCCGGCGCAGGCCGGCACCGGCTATTACCTGGTCAGCGTCTATTCCGACCCCGGCCAGTGGACGCTGGATTACAAGTACTGGAACGCCAAGGCCAGCGTCGGCCCGCCGATCGGCTCGCCCGAGCTGGGGATCGCTTATGGCGTCAATTCGCGCTGGTACACCGAGCTGTATGGCGTGACCCAGCAGGATGCCGTGCAGGGCACGCAGATGCTGAGCATGAACTGGCAGAACGATGTCCTGCTCACGCAAGGGGAATATCCCTTCGACCTGGCCATCCACACCGATGTCGGCCAGTATCGCAACAGCCAGCGCGACGGCTATTCACTGGAGTGGGGGCCGGCGCTGCAAACCGAATGGTGGCGCACGCAGTTCAACGCCAACCTGTTCCTGCAGCGGGACTACCGCAGCCAGCGCGACGGGCCGACACAACTGGTCTATCAATGGCAGGTACGCCAGCACTGGCGGCCCTGGTTCAACTTCGGGCTGCAGGGCTTCGGCGAGCTGGGACGATGGGATCACTGGGCCACGCGCGATCAGCAGTCGCATCGCGCCGGACCGGCGCTGTTCGGTACGCTGCGCATGGGGCATCAGTTCGTGAAATACGAGGCCGCCTACCTGTTCGGCAGCAATGCCACCCTCAGTGCGCGTACCTTCACCATGCGGCTGCAAGTGGGCTTCTGACAGGCGCGCTGCGCCTTATCCTGCGGTGTAAAGTTCATATCCGCTCTTTCCCCGGTGCTTGACGTGATACATGGCGGCATCGGCCTGCTCCAGCAGGCGTGACAGGTCTTGCCCGTGGCTGGGATAAAGGCTGATGCCGATACTGGCGCCCAGGACGAATTGCTGGTGCCCGACCTCGATGGGGGCCGCCAGTTTGGCCAGCAGCTTCTTGGCGATTTCCGGGGCCTGGTCCTGGCGTTCCAGCTGGGTGGCGATCACGGTGAATTCATCCCCGCCCAGGCGTGCGCAGATGTCGGTGCTGCGCACCGCTTCCTTGAGCCGCTGCGCCACGCACCTGAGCACCTTGTCGCCGACCGCATGGCCGGCCTGGTCGTTGACGGGTTTGAAGTTGTCCAGGTCGATGTAATACACCGCCACCAGATGATGCGGACGGGTGGCCAGCAGCAGCGCCTGGTCGAACAGGTTGTTCATGAAATGCTTGTTGTAGAGGCCGGTGAGCGGATCCTTGAAGGCCATTTTGAGGGCCTTGGCCTCGGCCTGGATCAGGCGGCGGTGGAACAGCGCCAGAATGGCCGTGAGCAGGCTCGTGTACTGCAGCGCTACCAGTGCCGTGCCCAGCAGGAAGCCGTAGCGCAGCCAGGGCGGATAGAAGTGTCCGATCAGCCCGCCGCTGGCCCAGTGCAGCGTCAGCGCAATACAGGCCGTGGCCATGCAGCGGCGGATCAGCGGCGGGCAGTCGAGTTTGTCGTGCAGGATCATCCACGACAGGCTGCCCAGCGCGAACACGTTGAAGAGGGCATAGCTGGTGCTCTTGATGAGCGGCAGCGCCAGCTCGTTGTCGGACCACAGCATCCACAGCCCGGCGGCGACTGCCGCCACGCCCACGGCGCGCACCAGCAGCGTTCTCTGCTGCAGATCGAAGAAGCGCACGAAGCCCATCACCAGCAGCACCTTTTCCAGGATCAGGAAACTGCCATACACCGGATTGGCCAGCGCCAGTTCACCCAGGGGCGTGAGATACAGCACCGCCAGCCGGCCCAGCAGGGCACAGCTGATGGCGGCGGCAAACCAGTTGGCACCGGGCGGCGTGCGCGGGATGCGCGCGGCCAGCAGGAACAGCGCGATGAAGACGCAATACACTCCGGCCCCGAAGGCGTGCACGATCTGATAATGCATAGCGTCCCCTTGCGCTTTGCTATCCACCTGCCCCGGCAGGCTAGTCCCCTCTGGCGATCATAGCCAAGCGGAATGGGCGCGTACAGGGGGAAATGAAGGCTTCTTCACACATCCCTTCCGGCAACATTTCCGATGCGCAAAGGCAGTCCGGAAACGCAAGCCCCGTGCGGCATTCAGCCCAGGCGAGCTGCGCTGGGCGGATGGCCGATGATGCGCTTGAATGCGCGGCTGAACGATGCTTCCGAATCGTAGCCCAGCCGGTTGGCCACCACCGCGACCCGCAAGCCGTCGCGGGCGATCCAGTGGCGCGCCTGGAACATCTTGACGCGGGCCACGTACTTGGCCGGGGTCTCGCCCACCGTGGCCGAAAACTTCTCGATGAAGCTGGAACGCGAGGCCCCCATCAAGGCCGCCAGTTCATTGACCGACCAGTCGCGTTCGGGATGCTGGTGCACCGCCGCCAGCACCCGTCCGACCAGCGGGCAGCGCACTGCGGCGATCCAGCCGCTGGCATCGCTGCAGGCACATTCCACCCAGCCACGGATGATGCTGGCGGCCAGCACGTCAGCCAGGCGCGCCAGGATGCCGCAGCCACCGATGCGGTTGAGCGCCACTTCGCGCTCCATCGCATCGAGCAGCGCCAGCACCGCCGGATCGCGCTGGGCCAGGTCACAGGCGCGCATGGCCTCGGGCATCATCATCAAGAGCGGGTGCAGCGGGTCCAGGTTGAAGCGCAGCGTACCCGAGAACACCACGTGCGTCGGCGGCGCGGGGGCAGCGTCGGATCGGGCATGCGCACTGTCATCGACCAGGAACAGATTGTCCGCCACCGCCTTGCGGGCCAGCTTGCCGATCTCCACCGTCGGCAGGGCGCGCGCACTGGCCAGCGCATGCGCCGAGCCGCGCGGCAGCAGTACCGCATCGCCTGCATTGAGCTGCAGCCAGTCGTCCTGGCCGACCTGCATCCAGCAACTGCCTTGGGCGATGAAGTGGAAGGTCGCCTCGCGCCGCGCCGGGAAGGCCACCGCCCAGGGCTCGTGCAGCACGTAGCGCGCGTACTCGACGCCATCAAGCCGCAGGCCCAGCAGGATTTCGGTCAGGGGATCGACGCCATCGGCGGGACGGTCCTTGGGGGCGCACTCAGTGATTTCCGGGAGATTTGGACGAATAGTCATATCTTTGCGAAATATCGGCATGGAAAGTCCAGACATTTAACCATAGACTGCGCTACCCAGTCATAAAACGTCACAAGAAAGGTTTTCCCATGTCCAACCCCGGCATCATCGAGGCCCCGCTGACCGAGGCGGCGGCCCCGGCCAGCGCCTCTGCGGCCCCTGCCCACAAGGCAGCGCAAGAGCTCCCGGCCAACTGGAGCGGCATTGCCAGCCTGGCGCTGGGCGTCTTCAGCCTGGTCACCGCTGAATTCCTCCCCGCCAGCCTGCTGACGGCCATCGCCACCGACCTGCACGTCTCCGACGGCGCTGCCGGCCAGGCCGTCACGGCCACCGCCATCGTCGGTGCCGTGGCCGCGCCCAGCATCCCGCTGCTGACCCGCAACATCGACCGCAAGCGCGTGGTGCTGATGCTGACCCTGCTGCTGCTGGTCTCCAACCTCATGGCCGTGCTGGCCCCCAATCTGCCGATCCTGCTGGTGGCACGCGTGCTGCTGGGCGTGGCGCTGGGCGGCTTCTGGTCGATGGCGGCGGCGCTGGCCATGCGCCTGGTGCCGGATCATCTCTTCGCACGGGCCATGTCGCTGATCCTCACCGGGGTCTCGGTGGCGACCGTGTGCGCAGCGCCCATCGGTGCATACATGGGCAACCTGTGGGGCTGGCGCAGCGCCTTCATTGCCGCTGGCGTGGTCAGCCTGGTGGCCTTCGCCATCCAGTGGATCGCGATTCCGCGCCTGCCGCCCAAGGACCATCCCAGCCTCAAGGTGCTGGCTGAACTGCTCGGCCGCAAGGATGTGCGGGTGGCGCTGATGGCGGTGCTGCTGGTGGTGTCCGGGCACTTCGCCGGCTTTACCTACATCCGCCCGTTGATGGAGCAGATCACCCACATGTCGGTGGCGACCATCTCGGCGGTGCTGCTGGGCTATGGCGTGGGCGGCTTCTTCGGCAACTTTGCCGGGGGCTTCATCGCCGAGCGCAGCGAACGCTATGCCATCGTCAGCGGCGGCACGCTCATCGCGCTGCTGGCGGCTTCCCTGTGGGTGGCGGGCAGCTCGCCGGTGGTGGCGGCCATCGCCATCACGCTGTGGGGCTTTGCCTTCGGGGCCTTCCCGGTGGGCTTCCAGACCTGGATCGTGCGCGCCGCACCGGACCATGCGGAAGGCGCGGGCGGCCTGATGGTGGCGGCGTTCCAGGTGGCCATTGCCAGCGGCGCGATCGGTGGCGGCGTACTGGTCGATCACGTGGGTGCGCTGGGCGGCCCCATCTTCGCGGTGATTGCCATCAGCCTGGGCACCTTGCTCACGTTGCGCTATGGACCTCGTGGCGGCGGTACGCCGGTGGCGGGCAATGCGCATTTCTGAACGGATGCGCCGGGTCCCGTGCTGACCCGATGTGAGCGCCTGACGGCTTCCGGCTTTTCACCGGAAGCCGTTTTCATTTCCGCTGCATTATTCCTGCCTGTGCAATAAAGAAGTACCGATGGCACGGATTCTCTTCATCCGCGCTTGGCTCCACACTGGCATCACGGTCAAGGAACACTCCATGACCGACCCAACCCACCAGGAGCCCTCCCATGAAGATCCATCATTTCTCCCTTTCCGGCCACGCTCATCGCGCCGTCCTGTTCGCTTCCCTCCTGGGCCTGCAGGCCGAGCTGATCGAAGTCAACCTGGCCGCAGGCGCGCACAAGCAGCCCGCCTTCCTCGCCCTGAATCCCTTCGGCCAGGTGCCGGTGCTGGAAGATGGGGATGTCGTCATCGCCGACTCCAACGCCATCCTGGTCTACCTGGCCAAGAAGGCGGGCCGCACCGACTGGCTGCCCGAGGATGCCCAGGGTGCCGCCGCCGTGCAGCGCTGGCTGTCGGTGGCCGCTGGTGAGCTGGCCTATGGTCCGGCTGCCGCACGCCTCATTACCGTGTTCGGCGCCCGTTTCAATCCGGAAGAAGTGATCCAGCGCGCCCACCTGCTGCTGGGTCGCATGGAACAGCATCTGGCAAACCGCGCATGGCTGGCCGCCGATCACCCGACCATCGCCGATGTCGCTGTCTACAGCTATCTGGTAGCGGCACCCGAAGGCAATGTCGACCTGAGCGGCTACCCGTCGGTGCTGCGCCTGCTGCAAGGGATCGAGGCCCTGCCGGGCTTTGTGCCCTTCCCGAGGACGGCTGCGGGTCTGCGCGCGGCGCAGGCCTGAGTTTTCCAATAGTCAGGTCATCCCGCGCCGCGTGTTTGCAGTTTCTTTTCGAGAGGTCCGCCATGAGTGCATCCCCCAAGTCCCCCGTCTGGCATGCCGGCGAGAAGCAGCTGCAAGCGCAACTCGGCGTGGCCGACAAGATGGAATCCGTAGGCCAGCGCGTGATACGCGACTTCATGCCCGAGCAGCACCGCGATTTCTACGGCCAGCTGCCCTTCATCGTAGTGGGCAGCGTCGATCCCTCGGGGGATGCGTGGGCGACTTTCCTTGAAGGCCGTCCGGGTTTTCTGGCTTCGCCCTCGCCGACCCGGCTTGACATGCATGCCCGTCCCGCAGCGGAGGATCCGGCGGCGGCCGGGATGTCGGCAGGCGCGCCGGTCGGCCTGCTCGGCATCGAGATGCACACGCGCCGCCGCAATCGCATGAATGGTGTGCTCGCACCGCTGGCCGACGGATGGCGCGTGCAGGTGGACCAGAGCTTCGGCAATTGCCCGCGCTACATCCAGCTGCGCGACTATTCCTTTGCCCGTGAGCCTGCCGAAGCGCACACCGGGCAGGCCGAGACGCTGTCCACGCTGGACGCACCGGCCCTGGCCCTGATCGCCGGCGCCGATGCCTTCTTCGTGGCTACCTATGCCGACCAGGAAGGGCGGCGGCAGGTGGATGTCTCCCATCGTGGCGGCAAGCCGGGTTTCGTCCGGGTCGATGAAGCGGGCGTGCTGACCGTGCCGGACTTCAACGGCAACCTGTTCTTTTCGACCCTGGGCAACATCGTGCTCGACGGCCATGCGGGTTTGCTCTTTGTGGACTATGCCTCGGGCGATGTCTTGCAGATGACCGGGCAGGCCGAGGTGATCCTCGACTCCCCCGAGATCGCCGCCTTCGAGGGCGCCGAGCGCCTGTGGACTTTCCGCCCGCAGCGCATCGTGCGCCGCCGTGCGGCACTGGTCTTGCGCTGGGCCTTCCAGGCGCAAGCCTTTTCGCCCTATGCGCTGATGACGGGGGACTGGCAGCAAGCCGCCGAGCGTGTACGCGCCCAAGCCCTGGCGGGCCAGTGGCGCAGCCTGAAGGTGGCGCGCATCGTGCAGGAAAGCGAGACCATCCGCTCCTTCCATCTGGTCGCCGACGATGGCGCCGGGCTGCTGCCGGCGTTGCCCGGCCAGCACCTGCCGATCCGGGTGCGTACCGAGGCCGGTACCGCGCCGCTGATCCGCACCTACACCTTGTCCTCGGCGCCGCACGAGGGGCATTACCGCATCAGCGTCAAGCGCGAGGGCGTGGTATCACAGTACCTGCATGCGCAGCTGCGCGAGGGCGACCGCATCGAGGCGCGCGCCCCGGCGGGAGACTTCACGCTCGATACCGCCACCGACCGCCCGGTGGTGCTGCTGGCCGGTGGCGTCGGCATTACACCGATGATGGCCATGCTGCGCCATATCGTTCAGGAAGGATTGCGTCGCCAGCGCATGCGCCCGGCCATCTTGTTTTATGCCGCACGCACGCTGGGCGAGCGCGCCTTCGACGCCGAGCTGGCCGAGCTGGTGGCGGCCTCGCGCGGTGCGGTGAGACTGGTTCGCGTGCTCAGTGACACCACCGGCGCGCGTGAGGTCGACGCGTTCGATGCCGCCGGCCGTATCGACATGAACCTGCTCTCGCGCAGCCTGCCGTTTGGCGATTACGAGTTTTACCTGTGCGGTCCGGGCGGCTTCATGCAGGGGCTCTACGATGCCTTGCGCGGCTTCGGCATCAGCGACGAGCGCATCCATGCCGAAGCCTTTGGTCCGGCCTCGCTCACCCGCACTGGCAACACCGTCGCCGCGGCGGTGCCGCTGGCACCGGTGGCCGAAACGGCCGTCCCGGTGATCTTCATGGAAAGCCTCAAGGAAGCCCGCTGGACGCCGGATTCCGGCAGCTTGCTGGCGCTGGCCGAAGCGCGCGGTCTGTCGCCAGAGTTCAGTTGCCGCGAAGGGCACTGCGGAAGTTGCCGCACCCGTTTGCTGGCCGGGGAAGTGACTTACCTGAAGCCGCCGCAGGCCAGCGTGGGCGAAGGCGAGGTGCTGCTGTGCTGTGCGCGCCCGGCCAAGCCCTCCGGAACCGATGCACCGCGCCTGGAACTGGCGCTGTGAGGGGGATATGAAGGCCTTGGCAAGTCCTCCGTCCTGATGCCGCTGAAGAGGGCATAATGCGACCTTCTCCGACAGGCAGGGAAGGAAGGCTCATGGACCGATGGCTGGCAATGCGAATCTTCGTGCAAGTGGCCGAGACTGCCAGTTTCGCCAAGGCGGCGCGGCAGATGCAGTTGAGTGCGCCGGTGGTCACCCGCACCGTGGCGGGGCTGGAAGAACTGGTCGGTGCGCGGCTGCTGGTGCGCACCACGCGTTCGGTCAAGACCACTGAAGCCGGGGCGCGCTATCTGGAAGACTGCCGTCGCATCCTCGCTGAAATCGCCGAAGCTGAAGCGGCTGCGGCCGGCCATTACGACCAGCCCTCGGGCACGCTGTCGGTGACGGCGGCCTTACTGTTCGGGCAGTTGCATGTGCTGCCCATCGTTACCGAATATCTCGATCTTTATCCGGGCATGCGGGCGCGCACTTTCTTCGTGGACCGCCCGGTCAACATCGTGGAAGAGGGGATGGATGTGGCGGTGCGCATCGGCCATCTGCCTGATTCGGGATTCACGGCCATCCAGGTCGGTTCGGTCAGCCGCGTGATCTGTGCCTCGCCCGACTATCTGCGCCAGCATGGCACGCCGGCCTCGCCCGCCGATCTCAAACAGCATCGCATCGTCACGTCCACCAGCGCCTGGGCCTCGCCGGAGTGGCGCTTTTCCGACGGCCAGCGCGTGTCGATCGACGCGGCGCTGCAGACCAATACCAATGAAGCCGCCATCAGCACCGCCCGCCAGGGCTGGGGATTGACGCGCGTGCTGGCCTATCAGGTGGCGGCCGACTTGCAGGCCGGGCGCCTGCAGCGGGTCATGAGCGAGTTCGAAGAGCCGCCCCTGCCGATCCACGTGCTCTATCCGGAAGGACGGCGCTCGCCGGCCAAGGTGCGGGCCTTCATCGACCTGGCGGTGAGCCGCCTGCGGGCGCATCCTGCGTTCCACTGAGCGCAGCCGGGTTCATCCGTAATACGCAGGGTCGCGTACCGAAATACGCAAGGGGCGGTCCAGCTGTCGCGTCCACGCTGCGTAGGTCTGGTCGGCGACCAGGCGCAGGGCGGCGATGCGTTCGGGCAGATGATCGAGGATTTGTGCCTGGCTTTGCGCAGCCGGGCCGTGCGCGCACAGCAGTTCGTCGCGTCCGGCCGCACACCAGTTGCGCACACTCTCTTCGGTGACTTCCAGATGGCCCTGGAAACCCCATTGCTTGCCGCGCATGAATCCCTTGTTGAGGCAATGGCTGCCGTACATGGTGCGCACCGCGCCGGTGGGAATTTCGAAAGTGTCGTAATGCCAGTTGAAGATGGTGACCTGGCGTGCCAGTCCCATGCGCTGCTGTGCCGGTGGCGTGACCCAGACCGGGCTCCAGCCGATGTTGGCGCAGAGGTTGCGGCTGACCTGCGCACCCATGCTACGGGCCAGCAGCTGGGCACCGAAGCAGTGGCCCAGAACCGGCACGTCGCGGGCCAGGGCATCTTGCAGGAGGGCGTGTTCGGCATGGATCCAGGGCAGGTCTTCATTGACGCTGTGGTCGCTGCCCAGCGTGACGATGCCGGAAAACTGGCTGGCATCGCGCGGGGCGTGGCCCTCTGCTGCGGGGTGGAACAAGCGATAGGGCAGGGCATGCTGCTCCAGATGATCCAGCAGGACACCGGGGCCCTGGGTGCTTTCATGCTGGAGGATGGCGATCGGTCTCATGAACGGGGGACGGGCATGGGCCGGTCCGTAGTGGAGGAGACCTCAATGTAGGATGGGGCGCGTAAAAAGCGGGTTGTATTTATCGGCCATTGCGTAAACAGCGGATAAACAGCCGGTTGCGGCCCCTCCTGCCTGCCCGGACGTTCAGCGCAACGCTGCCTCTTCCTGCTGTGCCGCCTGCTCTCGCTTGAGCCGGTCGGTGGCCAGCAAATTGTTCTTGGTCTCCTGGATATGCCGCTCCAGCAGCATGGCCACCTTGGCCGCATCGCGCTGCTTGCAGGCTTCGAGGATCTCGAAGTGATCGCTCTGCGGCCCTTCCTTGCCGGTGGCCAGGGACATCATCTCGTGGGTGTAGCGATCGGTGTTGAGGCAGAACTCCTCGATCAGGCGGCGCAACCGGGTGTTGTTGGACGGGGCGCACAAGGCCAGGTGGAAGCGGCGGTTGTACTCCGCCCATTCCGCCACCGACTCCGAGGCATTGTAGAGGTCGAGGATTTCCTGCAACTGCGCAAAGTCCCGCTGCACCATGTTCGGCACCCCCATCCTCGCTGCGTGGCATTCCAGTGCGATGCGGATATCCATCATCTCGCATAGCTGGTTCACATCCATGCCGGCCACCACCGCGCCGCGATTGCGCTGGTAGGTGATCAATCCCTCGGACTCAAGCTGGCGCAGCGCCTCCCGTACCGGCAGGCGGCTGGTATTGAAGCGTTCGGCCAGCGCGTCCTGGCGCAGCTGGGTGCCGGAGGCCATGCTCCCGTTGAGGATTTCATAACGCAACTGGTCGCGGATGATGTGGGGAAGACCCTTGGCGGCTTTGGCACGGCTGGCTTGCGTTGGCATTGTGGAGTTCTTTTTGGGCGTCGATCCTGCGGCGGCCCTGCCTGGCGGTGGTTTCACGCAAGAGGGCGTGATCCGCCCAAACAGCGCGCATCTGCAGAATCCGTGTTCTTAAAAGTTCCTATTGTGCCTCAACTTTTCCTCTGATAGACTGGATCCAATTAATTGTAACTGGATCCAATCCGTATATTTTTGAATAAAGTGATGAGCAATTCATATCCAATACTGGCCAATGAGCCCGTGCTGTCCTATGCGCCGCGCAGTCCCGAACGGGAAGTCCTGCGTGCCGAACTGGCGGCCCAGAAAAACGACTGCCGTGAGATCGGTGCAGTGATCAACGGCCAGCGGCTGCATGGCACGACCGCCACCCCGGTGCGGGCACCGCATGACCATGAGCGGGTGCTGGCCAATCTCTATCACGCCGACAGCACGGCCTGCACGGCGGCCATCGATGCCGCGCTGGCGGCGCAGCCGCAATGGAGCAACTGGTCGCTGCAGGAGCGCGCGGCGGTGTTTGAAAAGGCGGCCGACCTGCTGGCCGGTCCCTGGCGTGCGCGCATGAATGCAGCCACCATGCTCGGGCAGAGCAAGACGTGTTATCAGGCCGAGATCGATTCGGCCTGCGAACTCATCGATTTCCTGCGCTTCAACGTGCGCTTCGCGCATGAGATCGAACAGATGCAGCCCCTGAACGCACCGGGAGTGCGCAATCGCAGCGAGTACCGGCCGCTGGAGGGTTTCGTCTATGCCGTCACGCCCTTCAATTTCACGGCCATCGGCGGCAACCTGGCCATCGCGCCGGCGCTCATGGGCAATACCGTGCTGTGGAAGCCGGCCGCCACTGCCGCGCTGTCGAACTACCTCTTCATGGAATTGCTGGAAGCCGCCGGCCTGCCGCCGGGCGTCATCAATTTCGTGCCGGGTGATCCGGTACAGGTCAGCAACGCCGCCTTGAGCCACCCGGCGCTGGCAGGCGTGCACTTCACCGGTTCGACGGCCGTGTTCGATGGCATGTGGTCGGAGGTCGGTCGCAATATTTCGCGCTACCGGGCCTATCCGCGCCTGGTCGGCGAGACCGGCGGCAAGGACTTCGTGCTGGCCCATTGCTCGGCCGATGTGGATGCGCTGGCCGTGGCGCTGGTGCGCGGCGCCTTCGAATACCAGGGCCAGAAATGCAGTGCCGCCTCGCGTGCCTATATTCCCGCTTCGCTCTGGCCGGCCGTCAAGACGCGTATCGTGGCCATGGCCAAGTCGATCAAGATGGGCGACGTCTGCGACTTCGGCAATTTCATGGGGGCCGTGATCGACAAGCGTGCCTTCGACCGCATTCGCAGCTACATCTACCGCGCCCGTGAAGATGCCCAAACCGAGATCCTGGTCGGCGGGCAGTGTGATGACCGCCAGGGCTATTTCATCGAGCCCACCATCATCGAGGTCAAGGACCCGCGCCATGCCCTGATGGAGAACGAAATCTTCGGACCGGTGCTCACGGTGTACGTCTACCAGGACAGCCAGTGGAACGAAGTGCTGCAGCTGGTCGACAGCACCAGTCCCTATGCGCTCACGGGCGCGGTGTTTGCCACCGAACGGGCGGCCATCCTGCAGGCCGGCCAGGCCTTGCGCTTTGCGGCGGGCAATTTCTACATCAACGACAAGCCCACCGGCGCGGTGGTCGGCCAGCAACCCTTTGGCGGGGCGCGCCGCAGCGGCACCAACGACAAGGCCGGCTCGGCGCTGAACCTGCTGCGCTGGGTATCGCCGCGCACGGTCAAGGAGACCTCGGCAGCGCCGCATGACTACACCTACGCGCACATGAACAAATAACACCAGCGCAACGGATTGATCGTCCGCCGCCGGCCGGCAGCCGGCAATTCCAGCAATCTGGGCCCGACCCTGCAGCAGCGCTGCAAGGGAGCGGCTTTTCTTAAAAAAGGGAGTGAGCAATGAAGATCAGGATGAAAGTGGCCGTGGCAGCGGCTGCCTGTGCGGTCTCGGCGGGCGCGATGGCGCAGCAGGCGATACAGATGGGCGCTGTCCTGTCGCTGACCGGGGCCAATGCCACCGTGGGCGAAGACGTGCGGCGCGCCGTGGACCTGGCCGTGGACAAGGTCAACAGCCAGGGCGGGGTACTGGGCAAGAAGTTCTCGGTCATCGTGGAGGACTCCGGGGGCAACCCGACCACCGCCCTGAACGCCGCACGCAAGCTGGTCTCGGTGGACAAGGTGCCGGTGGTGATCGGTGAATATTCCTCCGGCATCAGCATTCCCCTGGGCCAGTACCTGGTCAAGGAAGGCGTGGTCCATATCAACATCGCCAGCACCAGTGTGAAGATTCGCGACATCGGGGCGACCTCCTTCAACCTGATTGGCCTGGAGAACTTCGGCAACCGCTTCTCGGCCGCCGACACCTGGGCACTGGGCTACCGCAAGGTGGCCGTGATCGCTCCCAACAATGCCTACGGCCAGGGTGTGGCGCACGGCTTCAAGCAGGAATTCGAAAAGCTGGGCGGGCAGGTCATCACCGAGGTGCTCTACACCGCCGGCCAGTCCACCTACCGCCGCGAACTGCAGCAGATCGCCCGCAGCGCGCCGGACGCCTACGTCTACACGGCCTATGGCCAGGAGTCGGCCATCATCAACCGCGAAGCCTTCGAACTGGGCCTGCGCAAGACCCCGTGGTACGGCATCCTGCTGTCGATGTGCCTGTCCGATACCCCGGCCGAGATCGCCAATGGCCAGCTTGGCATGGAAGTGGGCTCGGTGGACGGTCCGGCCGGCCGCGCCTATGCCGACGCCTTCAGCGCACGCTACAAGGAAGGCATGAAGACCTCCTACACCGGCTACGCCTATGACGCCGTGCTGATGACGGCCGCCGCGATCAACAAGGCCAGGTCGGTCGAGCCGGCCGAAGTGGCCGCAGCCTTGAAGGAGATCGGCAAGAACTACGCCGGCGTGACCGGCACGATCAGCTTCGATGCGGATCGCCAGCGCCAGGATCCGCCGTACGCCAAGCTCAAGTACCAGGGCAAGGTCGTACCACGTTGAGTCACAGGCGGCCGGCCTCTGGCAGGCCAGCCGCTCGCATCTGCTGCACGGGCCGCCGCCGCACCGGGGCGGACCCGGCATTTCCCGGAGTCTCCGATGTTTCAATTCCTGATTGACACACTGGTCCGCACCTCGGACCTGGCGCTGGTCGCGCTGGGTCTGTCCCTGGTGTACGGACTGGTGAAGTTTCCCAATATCGCGCACGTGCAGTACGCGATGCTGGGCGCCTATTTCAGCTATTTCCTGCACGCCGCCGGCCTGCCGATGGCCTTGGCCATCCTGCTGTCCTGCGCTGCCGTGGGCCTGCTCACGCTGGTGCTGCACTTGCTGGTGTTTCGCCGTCTGCTCGACGCGGGCCCGGCCATCACCATGATCGGTTCGCTGGCCCTGTCGATGTTGATGGTGGCGCTTGCGCTGGGCGTGTTCGGTTCTTTCCCGCTGATGTTCAAGCTGCCGCTCTCGCCGGCCTGGCAAATGGGCGATGTACGCATCGGCCACACCCAGCTCTACGCCCTGGCGACCACGGCGGTCCTGCTCACCCTGTTTGCGGCGCTGCTGTTTGGTACCCGGACCGGCCGCGCCATGCGGGCGCTGTCCTCCAACCGTGCGCTGGCCGCAGCGTCAGGCCTCAATGCCGAGCACCTCACGCGGCTGGTCAATGTCTGCAGCGGCGCGCTGGCCGCGCTCGGTGGCAGCATGCTGGCCATCACCAGCGGTGCCCACGTCAACCTCGGGCATGACATGCTGCTGCCGGTATTTGCTGCGGCCATCCTGGGCGGCCTGGGCAATCCGCTGGGTGCCGTGGCGGGGGCCTTCCTGATCGCGCTGACCGAGACGGTGGTCACTAATCTCAACGTCGGGTGGCTCTTCGGCAAGCCGGTGGCCTTCCTGCCGGTCGCCTACATCAGTGCTGCTTCTTTCCTCATCCTGCTGCTGGCGCTGTTGCTCAAGCCCTATGGCCTGTTCGATCGCGAGGTGCGCCGTGTCTGATTTCCTGATTTTTTCGCTGACCATCGCGGGGATCTACGCGATCATGGCGCTCGGCCTGAACCTGCAGGCAGGCTATGCCGGCTTGCTCAATTTCGGGCATATCGCCTTTGCGGGGATCGGTGCCTATGCCACCGGCATCAGCACGGCCGCCGGTTATCCGGCCGTGGCCGGCGCCGCCCTGGGCGTACTGGTCGCCGTCGCCCTGGGCTGGTGTGTGGCCCGCCTGGGCCGTCAGCTCGGTGCTGATTACTGGGGCATCGCCACCCTGGCCATCGCCGAGATCCTGCGTACCGTCGCCACCAACGAAGACTGGCTCACCGGTGGCGCCCAAGGCATCAGCGCCATCGCCTTCCCGTTTGGTCAACTCTCCAAGCCCTGGGGTGCCCTGGCCTTCCTGGCGCTGGTGCTGCTGTTGCTGGCAGCGGTGGCGGCGGCCGGCATCCGCCTGGCCGATGGCCGATTCGGCCGCGCCCTGCGCCTCATGCGTGAAGAGCCCAAGCTGGCCGCCTGCATGGGCTATGACCTGCGCGCGCTCAAGTCACGCGCCATCATGGCGGGTGCGGCAGCCACTGCGATCGCCGGCTCGCTCTACGCGCATTACATGAGCTTCGTCGGTCCTGACTACATGCTGGCGTCGGAGACCTTCATGTTGTGGACCATGCTCATGATCGGCGGCATGGGCAATACCGTGGGCGTCATCACCGGCGTTGTGCTGGTCCAGGCCGCCTACAGCCTCGTGCCTTTTGCCAAGGACGCCTTCCACTTTGGCTCCGACCTGGCCGGCGCGCTGCGCATCGGCCTGATCGGCCTGATCCTGCTGGCCTCGCTACTGTGGCGCAGCCAGGGCCTCATTCCCGAAAAGCTGAGGAAGATTCCATGATTCCAGTGACCTCAACCGCCTTGCTCGAAGTCAGCGCACTGGCCAAGGCTTTCGGCGGCAATCGCGTGCTGCAGGATGTCAGTTTTGCTGTGGGCCGCGGCGAAATCGTCGGCCTGCTGGGCCCCAACGGTTCCGGCAAGAGCACGCTGCTCAACGCCATCACCGGCTTTGAAGCCATCGATGCCGGTACGGTGCGCTACGCCGGCCAGGAAATCGGACGCCTGCCGGCCCATCGCATCGTGAGCCAGGGCGTGGCGCGCACCTTCCAGTTGCCCTCCATGCCGCAGAAGATGTCGGTGATGGAGGTGGCGATGGCCGCGGCCATCTCGCATCATGGCTTCTGGCAGACCTTGTTGCATACCGAGGGTGTGCGGCGGGCCGAAGACGAGGCGCGCCACAAGGCCAAGCGCCTGCTGCATGAGTTCCTGCTCACCCATGCGCGTGACCTGCCGGCCTCGGCGCTTTCGGGAGGACAGAAGAAGCTGCTGGGCATCGTCTGTGCACTCATGGGCGATCCGCAGCTGGTGATGCTGGACGAGCCGACCGCCGGCGTGCATCCCAACCTGCGCAATGACATCGTGCAAGCCCTGTTGCGCCTCAATCGCCAGGGCATGTCCTTGGTCATCGTGGAGCACGACATGCACTTCATCCGCGAAGTCTGCAGCCGCTGCATCGTGCTGGACCGGGGCCATATCGTGGCCAGCTGTGCGCCTGCGGAGCTGTCTTCCAACGAACGCGTGCTGCAGGCCTACCTGGGCGGCGGCACGCCACAAAAGGATCACGCCACGGAGGTCGCACCATGATCATGATCGACAAGCTGGTCGCCGGCTACAGTGCCGAGGTCGACATTTTGAAGGGCATGTCCCTGCACGCCGAACACGCCGAGATCATCACGCTGCTCGGTCCCAACGGCTGCGGCAAATCGACCCTGCTCAAGACCATTGCCGGCTTCCTCAAGCCGCGCCAGGGTAGCGTCACGCTGCAGGGCGTAGATATCTCGGCGCAGCCGGTGCATCACAAGATCCGCCATGCCGGCATCGGTTTCGTGCCGCAGACCGAGAACGTGTTTTCCGCACTGTCGGTACGCGAGAACCTGCAGGTCGGCGGCCATTATCTGGAGCGCCACCAGGCACGCCAGCGCATGGATGAACTGTGCGAGGCCTACCCGGTCCTGCGACGCAAGTTCAAGGCGCCGGCAGCCTCGCTCTCGGGCGGCGAACGCCAGATCCTGGCGCTGGCGCGCGCGCTGATGCCACGGCCGCAGCTGCTGCTGCTCGACGAACCCTCGGCGGGCCTCTCACCCAAGGTGCTGCTGGAGGTCTTTGACGCCATTTGCACCGTGCGTGACAAAGAGGAAGTGACCATCCTGATGGTGGAGCAGAACGCCATGGAGGCGCTGCGCATTTCCGACCGCGCCTACGTGCTGTCGATGGGAACGGTGGCGTTGAGCGGCAAAGCCGCCGAGCTGATGAACGATCCTCAAGTCAGGGAGCTGTATCTGGGTGGCCGCGCCGCGTAATCGCAGGCGAGTGCTTTGCGGGTCGTGGCGTGCGCTGCGGCCCGTTTTTTTTGACATCCAATGAGGGGAAACGAGGATGGGACGTCACTGGACGATCAAGACAGCCTTGGCAGCGGGCATGGGATTTCTCTCGGCCATGTTGCTGCTGCTGGGTTTGCTTGGCCTGTGGAGCCTGGCCGGCAGCAATGCCGAGCTGCGCGCCATGTATGCGCAGCGCCTGCTGCCCATGCAGCAGCTGGCCGAAGTCATGGCCGCGCTGGACCGCAGCCGCTCCGGTATTGCCACAGCCATTCTCGATCCCGGCGCCATCCAGTCCGAGATGGCCGCGCTTGAGCAGGCGCGCCAGCAGGGCGACCGCGCCTGGTCAGCCTATCTCGGCAGCATCGAGGATGATGCCGAGCGGGCACTGGCCGCGCGTTTTGGCCAGCATTATCAACAGCTTTGGCAGCAAGGCGTCATACCGTCGATGGAAGCGGTCAATGCCTTCAACATGCCGGGTGCCGCCGAACTGTACAGCCAGACACTGGCTCCGCTGTATGCCCGTGCCAGCATCCCGATGGCGGCTCTTATGGTCTTGCAGCGCGAGCGGGGTGCCGCCATTCATGCCGACTCGCAACGTCGTTACCGCTTGGTCTTCATCGGCAGCCTGCTGGCCATGGGAGCCGGATTGCTCTCGGCGCTGCTGATGTGGGGACTGCTCTGGCGCGCCATCTCGCGCCCCCTGCAGGAAGCCATCGCCCTGGCCGCACGGGTGGCCCGCGGCGATCTGGTTCCGCTGGGCGGGCATGCGCTCGCACACGGCCGCAACGAGACCGGCCGCCTGATGCAGGCGCTGGCGACCATGCAGGGCAATCTGCAGCAGATCGTCACGAAGGTCAGGCAGGGAACGGTGGCCATCAGCAGTGCCGCCGACGAGATCGGCAATGGCAACCGCGACCTGGCGCTGCGTACCGAACGCCAGGCCAGTTCGCTGGAGCAGACCTCGGCGGCCATGGCCAAGCTGGCGCAGACCGTTCGCCACAGCGCCGACGCCGCGCGCCAGGCCGATGAGATGGCGCGGCAGGCGGCTGATGTGGCCGCCGATGAACGCAGGGCGGTTGATGAGGTGGTACAGACCATGCAGGCCATAGACGGGGCCTCACGGCAGATCGTGGAAATCATTACCGTGATCGATGGTATCGCCTTCCAGACCAATATCCTGGCGCTCAATGCCGCAGTGGAGGCCGCCCGCGCCGGCGAGCAGGGACGTGGTTTCTCCGTGGTGGCCTCGGAGGTCCGTGCCCTGGCGCAGCGTTCCGGCGCGGCGGCCCAGGAGATCAAGACGCTCATTGCCGGCACGGTGCAGAAGGTCGATGCCGGCAGTCACCTGGTACAGATTGCAGGCTCTACCATGCAGCGCATTGACGGCCGCATCGAGGAGGTCAGCCGGCTGGTGGCCGCGATGGCCGGCAGCAACGATAACCAGCGCCAGGATATCGAGCTGGTGCATCACGCGGTGGCCGAGATCGAACAAGGGACTCAGCAAAATGCGGCCCTGGTGGAACAGGCCAGCGCTGCCGCCGCCGCCTTGCGGCAACAGGCCCTTGAGCTGACGACAGCGGTGGACGTCTTTCGGCTGGCCCGGTCTGCCTGAGCAGCCGCCTGAAAGACTTCCGGCCGCTTGCGCGGCCGGAGTCGGTTGCCTGGAACTACAGGATCGGAAGGATCAAATTCCGCCCATGCACAAATACTTCACCACCAGATAATCATCAATCCCGAAGTGCGACCCTTCGCGCCCCAGTCCCGACTGCTTCACGCCGCCGAACGGCGCGACTTCATTGGAGATCAGCCCGGTATTGATGCCCACCATGCCCGACTCCAGCCCTTCTGCCACACGCCAGATGCGGCCGATGTCGCGTGAGTAGAAGTAGCTGGCCAGCCCGAATTCGGTATCGTTGGCCAGGGCCACCGCTTCCTCATCGGTCTTGAAACGGAACAGCGGTGCCATCGGACCAAAGGTCTCTTCGCGGGCCACCTGCATGGCCGGTGTCACATCGGCCAGCACGGTCGGTTCGAAGAAGCTGTGGCCCAGCGCATGGCGCTTGCCGCCCAGCAGCACGCGTGCACCCTTGCCGACGGCATCGGCAATGTGCTGCTCCACCTTCTTGACGGCCTGCTCGTTGATCAGCGGACCTTGGGTCACGCCATTCTCCATGCCATCGCCGACCTTCAGTTTCTTGACCGCTTCCACCAGCTTGGCAGCGAAGGCGTCATATACCCCATCCTGCACGTAAATCCGGTTGGCGCAGACGCAGGTCTGGCCGGCATTGCGGTACTTGGAGGCAATCGCCCCTTCCACGGCAGCATCCAGGTCGGCATCGTCAAAGACGATGAAGGGCGCATTGCCGCCCAGTTCCAGCGAGAGCTTCTTGATGCTCGACGCACTCTGTTCCATCAGCAGCTTGCCCACGCCGGTGGAGCCGGTGAAGCTGATCTTGCGCACGATGGGGTTGGAGGTCATCTCGCCGCCGATGTCCTTGGCGCTGCCCGTGACCACGCTGAACACGCCTGCCGGAATGCCGGCGCGCTCGGCCAGCACGGCCAGCGCCAGTGCGGAGAAGGGCGTGGCTTCAGCGGGCTTCAAAACCATCGGGCAACCGGCGGCCAGCGCCGGACCGGCCTTGCGGGTAATCATTGCAGCAGGGAAATTCCACGGCGTGATCGCAGCGCAGACGCCGATGGCTTCCTTGATGACCACGATGCGGTTCGACGGCGAGGGCGAAGGAATGGTGTCGCCATAGGTACGCTTGCCTTCCTCGGCAAACCATTCGATGAAGGAAGCGGCGTAGCCGATCTCGCCCTTGGCCTCGGCCAGGGGCTTGCCCTGCTCGGCCGTCATGATCAGCGCCAGGTCGTCGGCATTGGCCATCATCAGCTCATACCAGCGGCGCAGGATGACGCTGCGTTCCTTGGCGGTCTTCTTCTTCCAGGCCGGCCAGGCGGCGTTGGCGGCTTCGATGGCGCGGCGGGTCTCGGCTGCGCCCATCATGGGCACGCTGCCCAGCAGATTGCCGTTGGCGGGGTTGTAGACCTCGTGCTTGCCAGCTTGGTCGGCATCGCACCACTGGCCGTTGAGATAGGCCTGCTGGCGCAGCAGGGAAGGATCTTTGAGTTGTTGCAGCATGTCGGGTCTCCGTAAAAGTGGGGGGAGCAGGCTCAGAAGCGCGCGGCCGCCTTGTTGCGCCCGCGCAGCCATTCCAGGGCCAGCAGCAGGCAGGTCGAAAACAGAATCAGGATCGTCGCCAGGGCGGCGATGGTCGGGCTGATGTTGTCCTTGATGCCGGCAAACATCTGGCGCGGCAAGGTGGCTTGCTCAGGCCCGGCCACGAACAAGGTCAGAACCACTTCGTCGAAAGAAGTTGCAAAAGCGAACAAAGCCCCCGAGATCAACCCCGGCGCGATCACCGGCAAGGTGATGCGGAAGAATGTACGCAGCGGACTGGCCCCCAGGCTCAGGCTGGCCCGCACCAGGTTGTGATTGAAGCCCTGCAGCGTGGCCAGTACCGTCGTGACGACGAAAGGCGCACCCAGCGCAGCATGCGCCAGGATCAGGCCAAGGTAGCTGTCGGACAGGCCGATGCGGGCAAAGAACAGATACACCCCCACGCCCACCACCACCACCGGCACGATCATGGGCGAGATCAGGATCGCCATCAGGATGCCCTTGCCACGGAAGTCCGACTTGTTCAGGCCGACGGCGGCCAGCGTGCCCAGTACGGTCGCGATGACGGTAGCCGCCGGTGCCACGACGAAACTGTTCTTGGCGGCACGCACCCATTCGTCGGAGCTGAACAGGTTCTCGTACCAGCGCAGCGAGAAGCCCTTGATGGGATACATCAGGAAACTGCTGTCAGAAAAAGACAGCGGGATCATCACCAGGATGGGCGAGAGCAGGAACAGCAGCACCAGCAGGTTGAAGCCGCGCGAGGCAAAGAACCAGGCGCGTTCCACCAGCGAGGTGTAGGGCGGGAAGAGAGGCGGTTTGTTCATGGCGTACTCCTTGGATTCTTCAATGGCTCAGCTGATGCCCACATCGACCTTGGCAAAGCGGCGATAGACGCCATACAGCACCAGGGTCGCCGCCAGCAGCAGGGCACCCAGCGCGCAGGCCATGCCCCAGTTGATGGTGGTGTTGATGAAGTAGGCGATGAAGTAGCTCACCATCTGTTCGTTCGGTCCGCCCAGCAGCGCCGGGGTGATGTAGTAGCCACCGGCCATGATGAAGACCAGCAGCACGCCCGCACCGATGCCCGGATAAGTCTGCGGCACATACACGCGCCAGAAGGCGGCGAAGGGATGACTGCCCAGCGAGACGGCGGCCTTCAGGTAAGTGGGCGGCACCGATTTCATGACGCTGTAGAGCGGCAGGATCATGAAGGGCAGGAGGATGTGCGTCATCGAGATATAGACCCCGACGCGATTGAACACCAGCTCCAGCGGCGACTGCGTGAGACCGGCCAGCATCAGCGCCTTGTTCACCAGTCCTTCGGATTGCAGCAGCACGATCCACGCGGCCACGCGCACCAGGATCGAGGTCCAGAAGGGAATCAGTACCAGGATCATCAACAGGTTGGCGCGGCGCTCCGGCATGGTGGAGAGCCAGTAGGCCAGCGGATAGGCCAGCAGCAGGGTGATGAGGGTGACCACCGCGCTCATCCACAGCGTGCGGCCGAAGATGGTGCGGTAGATCGCCGATTCAGGAGCAGCCGCTTCAATGTCGCCGAAGACGTTCTGGCGCAGGTCCAGCGAGGCCAGCAGATAGTAGGGGGAATAGACCGAGCCGTTCTGGGCGATCACGCGCCACACGTCCGGCTGGCCCCATTGTGCATTGAGGGCGATGATGGCCTCGCGCGCGGCGGCGGGGCTCAAGGCTTTGCCATCGGCATCGCGCAGCGGCATGGCACGCGCAGTACCCATCACCAGCGAGCGCGAACCGGACAATTCGATATTGAGACGGCGCGCCAGGTTGCCGGCGGTGGTGTCTTCCTTGGCACGGGCCAGATCTTCCGCGAGCGCTGAAAACGCCTGGTCCGGCAGGGCCGACTTGCGATCCCACTTCGACAGCACCGCCACGGTCTGCGGCAGGGTGGCGGCCACTTCCGGATTCTCGATGGCGCGCTGCAGGAGGGCCACGATGGGGGCCACGAAGGTCAGCAGCAGGAAGATCGCCAGCGGCGCGATCAGGGCCAGCGCACCCAGGCGCTTGCGGGTCTGGGCGGCGCGCAGTTCGCGCTTGAGTTGCTGCGGATCAGGTTCGGCCAGGGGCATGGCGGCGGCGGAGCGGGTGGCGATGGTGGTCATGTCTCGGGTGTCCGGTGGCAGCGGAATTCAAGGCAGCGATCCCGCCTGTAATTGCGGGATCGCTGTCGTTACGGCGTGCAGGCTTACTTCGCGATCCAGGCAGCGAAGCGCTGTTCCAGCTCTTCACCGTGGTCGGTCCAGAATTGCAGGCTCAGCTGCACCGCATCCTTGGCATTGGCCGGCGAGGTCGGCAGGTTGCCCAGGGTCTTGGCATCCAGCATCTTCAAGGCGCCCTTGTTGACCGGGCCATAGGCGATGTTGTTGGCGTAGACCTTCTGGTTTTCCGGCTGGCTGACGAAATTGATGAACTTCTCGGCCAGTGCCTTGTTCGGCGAACCCTTCGGGATCACCCAGTAATCCAGGGTGTAGACGCTGCCGGCCCACACCACCTTCAGGTTCTTGCCTTCGCGCTGGGCGGCATCGATGCGGCCGTTGTAGGCGTTGGCCATGACCACGTCACCCGAGGCCAGGAACTGCGCCGGCAGGGCACCGGCATCCCACCACTGAATGTTGGGTTTCAGTTGATCCAGCTTCTTGAAGGCGCGATCCACGCCTTCCTTGGTGGCCAGGACCTTGTAGACATCCTTGGTCGGCACGCCATCGGCCATGAGTGCGAACTCCAGGTTGTACTGGGCGCTCTTCTTCATGCCGCGCTTGCCGGGGTATTTCTTGGTATCCCAGAAATCGGCCCAGCCGGTCGGTGCGGTCTTGAGCTTGTCGGCGTTGTAGGCCAGCACGGTGGACCAGACGAAGGCACCCATGCCGCATTCGCTGACGGTGGCTTCGGGGATGTAGTCGTCCTTCTTGATGGTCTTGGCCAGGTCGAGCTTTTCGATCAGGCCATCATCACAGGCGCGGGTCAGGTCGCCGCCGTCGATTTCCACCACGTCCCAGCTGACCTTCTTGGTCTCGACCATGGCCTTGAGCTTGGCCAGTTCGCCGTTGAATTCGGCGGTCACGACCTTGGTGCCGGTGCTCTTCTGGAAGGGCTCTACGTAGGCCACCTTCTGGGCGTTGCCATTGGCACCGCCGAAGTTGACCAGGGTCAGTTCCGCGGCGGAAGCCGCGCCGGAAAACAGCAGGCCCAGGAAGAGCGGGGACAGCAGGGCAGGTGTCAGGCGTTTCATTGTTGTTCCTCGTTGGTTATCGTGCGTGTTGACTGTGTTGAACTAAGGTAGAGCCGAGCGGCAATCTGAGTTGCCTCGCTCATCAAGCGGTACTGCAGAACATCAGGTGCGACAAAAGAACAAAAACGGAATAACTCAAAAAACTAAGTAAACGGGGCGTGTGGGGAAATCAGAGGAAGCAGCGCAGACGATCCTGCGCCACATGCAGGACCACGCTGCTGCCCTCGCTCAGTCCCGCCAGTGCCGGGTCGGAGAGGGAGAGCTTGACGAAGCAGTCTTCCTGCCCCGTCACCGTGCAGCGCACGCGCACGTGATCCCCAAAATAGATCAGCCCGGCGATGGTGGCGCGGATGCTGTTGGGTTCGGCACTGCCGCCTGCGGCCAGGCGGATGCGTTCCGGGCGCACGCAGGCGGTGATGCTTTGTCCGGCATGGGCGCGATGCACGTTCAGGCCGGTCACCACCGTGCCATCGGCCAGGCGCACCGTACAGTGTTCGCCCTGGACCGATTCCACGCTGCCCTTGAGACGGTTGTTGTCGCCGATGAAGTTGGCGACGAATTGATTGTCCGGATATTCGTAGAGCTCGGTGACCGGGGCCAGTTGCTGGATCACGCCCTGGTCGAAGACGGCCACGCGGTCCGACATGGTGAGCGCTTCGCTCTGGTCGTGCGTGACGTAGACGAAGGTCACGCCCAGGCGCTTGTGCAGGGCCTTCAGTTCGAGCTGCATGTGTTCGCGCAATTGCTTGTCGAGCGCGCCCAGCGGTTCATCCATCAGCACCAGTTGCGGATCGAACACCAGCGTGCGCGCCAGTGCCACGCGCTGCTGCTGGCCACCGGAGAGCTGGGTCGGATAACGGTCGCCGAATTTGCCCATCTGCACCATGTCCAGCGCCTGCTTGACCTTGGCTTCGCGGGTGGCGCGATCCATCTTGCGTACCGACAGCGGATAGGCCACGTTCTGCGCGATGGTCATGTGCGGGAACAGCGCATAGTTCTGGAACACCATGCCGATGTTGCGCTTGTGGGGCGGCACGCGATTGAGCAACTGGCCATCGAGGCGGATCTCGCCGCCGGTCGGGAATTCGAAACCGGCCAGCATCATCAGGCAGGTGGTCTTGCCGGAGCCGGACGGACCCAGCAGGGTCAGGAATTCACCGCGACGAATGTCGAGATCCAGATTCTTGACGATCAGGTTTTCGCCATCGTAGGTTTTCTTCACGCCGCAGAACTGCACCAGCACGTCATTGCCGCTGCCGGTAGCCGGCGCGTGTGCTTGCGCCGCTTGCTTCATTGCATAAGCTGCCATCATCGATCCTCTCTTGTACGCAGGGCCGGATACTTGGTCCGGCCCCTTTAACCCACTGCTGAAAGCTGCCTTGCAATGCAAGACTCAGGCCAGCTTGATCGCCTTGGCCAGGATGCCCAGTGCCTCATCCATGACGGTATCGGGAATCGTCAGCGGGAACAAGAAGCGGATCACGTTGCCGTAGCTGCCGCAGGAGAGCAGCAGCAAGCCATTGTTCAGCGCATGTTGCTGGACCTTCTTGGTGTAGTCCGCATCCGGCTTGCCGGTGACGGGATCGGCAAACTCCACCGCCACCATCGCACCGACACCGCGCACTTCGGCGATCTGCGGCACGGCCGAACGCAATTCATTCAGGTGCTCCTGCAGCTTGTCACCGAGGCGTTGGCCGCGCGCGACCAGCTTTTCTTCTTCCATCACATCCAGCACCGCCAGCGCCGAGGCGACGGCCAGCGGGTTGCCGGCATAGGTGCCGCCCAGGCCGCCAGGGGCGGGCGCATCCATGATCTCGGCGCGGCCGTTGACGGCCGACAGCGGCATGCCACCGGCCAGGCTTTTCGCCATGGTCATCATGTCGGGCAGGACGTCGTAATGTTCCATCGCAAATAATTTACCGGTACGGCCATAACCGGACTGCACTTCGTCGGCGATCAGCAGGATGCCGTGCTCGTCGCAGATGGCGCGCAGGCCGCGCATGAAGTCGGCCGGGGCAGCATAGAAGCCGCCTTCGCCCTGCACCGGTTCGAGGATGATGGCGGCGACGCGCTTGGCTTCGATGTCGCTCTTGAAGAGGCCGTGGACCGCGTCCAGCGCGTCTTCGGTGGTGATGCCGTGCAGGGCGCTGGGGTAGGGCGCATGGAACACGTCGCCGGGGAAGGGACCGAAGCCCAGCTTGTAGGGCGCGACCTTGCCGGTGAGCGCCATGCCCATCATGGTCCGGCCATGGAAGCCGCCAGCGAAGGCGATCACGCCGGGACGGCCGGTGTGGGCGCGGGCGATCTTGATGGCGTTTTCCACGGCTTCGGCGCCGGTGGAGAAGAAGGCTGTCTTCTTGGGATAGTTGCCTGGCGTCACCGCATTGATGCGCTCGGCCAGTTCGACATAGCTGGCGTAGGGCACGATCTGGTAGGCGGTGTGGGTGAACTTGTCGAGCTGGGCGCGCATGGCGTCGAGCAGCTTGGGATGGCGGTGGCCGGTGTTGAGGACCGCAATGCCGGCGGCGAAGTCGATGAAGCGGCGGCCTTCCACATCCCACAGCTCGGCGTTGGACGCGCGCTCGGCGTAGAAGTCGCACATCACACCCACGCCGCGCGGGGTGGCGGCATTCTTTCGTTGTTGCAGCTCTTGGTTGGTGGCCTTGCTGGTCATGGCTTGCTCCGATCTTGCTTCGTTGAATGCGCCGCAGGGCGCGGAAATGTGCAGGAAATTGCTGAATCGGGAAACAATATAAAACCCAAGTGGCACTGTAATATAGAGCCAATTTCAATTATTTGATGGTGCCACTTGAAACTCGCTTCCTTGTCCGACTATCTGCTGCTGCGCATCAATCGCACCTCCGCCAAGGCCGCGCCGGGCAAGAGCAAGGCGGCGGCCAGCCGCGAAAGCGGCGCAGCGAAGACCACCAAAAACGTAAAGACCGGCAGCGAGCGCATGCCCGTCAACCGCCAGATCTACCAGTTGATCCGCGAAGCCATCCTGGCCCATACGCTACCGGCGGGCATGCAATTGCCGTCCTCGCGCGACCTGGCCCTGGAGCTGGGGACCTCGCGCAATACGGTGACCTATGCCTATGAACAATTGCTGGCCGAGGGTTATCTGGAAAGCCGCACCGGTGCCGGCACCTTCGTGGCCGATACGGCGCCGGACCAGATCCCCGAGGCGGTGGAGCGCAAGGAGCCGCTGACCGATCCTTCCGGCAAATCGGAACTGTCCGCGCGCGGTGCATTGCTCACACGCCAGGCCGGCGTGGGCGAGCGCCAATGGGGGGCCTTCATGCCGGGCGTACCGGACGTGACCTGCGTGCCGCACAAGATCTGGGGACGCCTGCAGAACAAGCACTGGCGTCGTTCCAGTTCGGACCTGCTGACCTACGGGCCGGGCGCCGGTTATGCCGGGCTGCGCGAGCAGATCGCCGAGTACCTGCGCGTGGCGCGTTCGGTCAACTGCACGCCCTCGCAGGTACTCATCACCACCGGCATCCACCAGTCCATCGACATCGTGGTCAAGCTGCTTGGGGAACATGGGGATACTGCCTGGGTGGAAGACCCGTGTTACTGGGGCACCCGCAGCGTGCTCAATTCGCTGGGGATCCAGTCGGTCCCGATTGCGGTGGACCAGGAAGGCATGCGCATGCGCCTGGCTAATTTGCGCCGGCCGCCGCGCTTCATCTGCACCACGCCCTCGCACCAGTATCCGCTGGGGATGGTGATGAGCCTGTCGCGGCGGCGCATGCTGCTGGAGTACGCGGCCACCCACAAGGTGTGGATCATCGAGGATGACTACGACAGCGAATTCCGCTACGGTGGACGTCCGCTGGCATCGCTGCAGGGCATGGATACGCAGGACCGGGTGCTGTACATGGGCACCTTCAGCAAGATCATGTTTCCGGGATTGCGCATCGGCTTCCTGGTGGTGCCGGAGTCGCTGGCCAAGGCCTTTGCCACCGGCATTGCCGAGTTGTATCGCAACGGCCAGGTGTTCCTGCAGGCCACGCTCGCCGACTTCATGGCCGAGGGCCACTTCGCTTCGCACATCCGCAAGATGCGCGTGCTGTATGCCGAACGGCTGCAACTGCTGCAGCAGTCCATCAACCGGCACTTCGGCGAAAAGATGACCATTACCGGCGGCGAGGCCGGATTGCATCTTGTGCTGGGCCTGCCGCAGGAGTGCGACGACGTGCTCATCTGCGAAGAGGCACTGGCCGCCGGCATCGTGGTGCGCCCGCTGTCGCGCTACTACATGCATGCGCGTGGGGCGCGGCGGGGCTTGCTGCTGGGCTATGCGAGCGTGCCCAATGAGGAGATCGCGCGCGCCTTCGACAAGCTGGCGGCGGTGATCAAGCCGCATCTGGTGTAAGCGATCACCTGCGCGGATGCGGCGGCGGGTGTGGGACAGGGGTGGATTTTCGCCTGTATGAAGAAACTCTTTCGTGGTCCCGGGAGTGGTTGATCGGGTGGCGCTGTCCTAAGATGTCTCCCATCTGTTGCTCATTATCGTGAAGGATTCAGCATGAAAGCCATCATCACCAACCCGCAAGCCAAAGCCATCCACGACGCCGCCTCGCTGGCCGACACCACCTTGCCCGATCCCGTCGCTGGCGAGCATGACCTGCTGGTCGAGGTCAAGGCCATCTCGGTCAATCCGGTCGACACCAAGATCCGCGCCAGCGCTGGCGAAGCCCGCGTGCTGGGCTGGGATGTCAGCGGCGTGGTGCGTGCGGTCGGCCCGGCGGTCAGCCTGTTTGCGCCGGGCGACGAGGTGTTCTATGCCGGTTCCATCGTCCGCCCCGGTGCCAACAGCGAACTGCACGTGGTCGACGAGCGCATTGTCGGCCGCAAGCCCGCCAGCCTGGGCCATGCAGATGCCGCCGCCATCCCGTTGACGGCCATCACCGCCTGGGAACTGCTGTTTGACCGCGTCGGCGTCGCTGAAGGCGCGGGGCAGGGCAAGCGACTGCTCATCATCGGCGCAGCCGGTGGCGTGGGCTCGATCCTTACCCAGCTGGCGCGCAAGCTCACGCAGCTGACCGTCATCGGCACTGCCTCGCGCCCGGAAACCGCGCAATGGGTGAGCGAGCTGGGCGCGCATCACGTGATCGACCACAGCCAGCCCTTCAAACCGCAACTGGAGCAGTTGGGTTTCCCTGAGGTCGATATCGTCATCAGCCTGACCCATACCGACCAGCACTATGCGCAGATCATCGAGGCGTTGGCACCGCAGGGCCAGCTGGCGCTGATCGACGATCCGGCCACGCTGGATGCGGTGCCGCTCAAGCGCAAGAGCATTTCGCTGCATTGGGAATTGATGTTCACCCGCTCCATGTTCCAGACCGCCGACATGATCCGCCAGCACGAACTGCTGCAACGGGTTTCACAACTGCTGGATGAGGGCGTGCTGCGCACCACGACCGGCGAGCATTACGGGCGCATCAGCGCGGAGAATCTGCGGCGTGCGCATGCCCTGCTGGAGTCGGGCAAGGCCAAGGGGAAGATCGTGCTGGAAGGGTTCTGAGGCTCACCGCAAGCGGTGGCGGCAGTGCGGCAGCAAGCGGCGGGCCGGCGCAAGGTCCGGCCCGGGCGGCAGGGCTTATTTGGCCGCCACCGTGGTGGTGCGCGGCGGCAGGTCGAAGGTGTTGTGGAACACTTGCTGCGCCTGCTCCACGGCGTCCTTGTTCAGGGAGAGGGCAGCTTCGTCCGCATTGCTCTTGAGGCTCTCGAAGGTGCTGTAGGTTTCACCGTTGTCCTTCTTGGTCAGTTCCATGAAGACCAGTCGCTTGCCGCCCGGCTCACGCAGGACCGCGTGCGTGATCATCAGCGAACGGTAGGAGGCAGTGGCGCTTTCGGCACCATAGCCCGTGGTCACCCGCAGGATCAGGCGCGCGGTACCAGGCTGGGTCAGCGCAACCGGCATCGCGCTGGCGGCATCGGTGCTGCTGGCCGTGGTGACATCCATCAGCGGCGTTTCTCCGGTGGGACGTTTCACGCTGGTGACGATGACTTCGCGTCCCGACTTGCGAATCAGCCCGGCCAGGTATTCGGCCTGGGCAGCATTGATATCGGGCGTGCCCTTGTCCTTGAGCAGGGCCGTGAATTCCTTGGAGCGGGCGGCTGCTCTGTCGGCAAAGCTCAGCTTGCTGGAGGCGTCCAGCGCCAGTCCGGCGACCAGCCCGAAGATGCCGAAAGCACCGCTCATGCCGGCCGCCCCCGATCCGCCCAGGTCCATCACGCCGTACTCCGAGGGGTGATAGAAGATTTCCACGCGGGTGATCTTTTCAATTTCGTTGCGCGCCATTTCATTCTGGGCGACGGGCTTGGACCGGGGCGCACTGGCGCAGCCGGTGACGAGCAGGGAAACACTGGCAAGCAGGGCGACGAAGAGCGAGGCAGGCTTTTTCATGATGTGAATAAAAAGACGCGAGGTGCCGCGCAGCAGCACGTGCGTTGTGAAGTCAAGTTGAAGTAAGTGAAGGCGGCTACCCAAAGTCAAGTTGCCGTACGTCAATTATAAACGTGACTTTACATATATTTACTGCAGAATGAGAACTTTCGTTCATTTTGTTTGTAGGCGGCAACATCCTTTCGATACGGCTTCCGCCTTTCATTTCTGACAACGAATCGGGTTCCATGCCACATGCATGGTAAATTACGGAGTCCGGACCGGCTCATGGCGTTCGGGCCCTTAGACAACCCCGATAGGAACCCTAGTTGGAAAACATATTACTGATCGTCGCAGCCTTCTTCCTGGTTGCGTTGAACGGTTTTTTCGTTGCAGCAGAATTCAGTCTGGTCAAGTTGCGTCAAACGCGCATCCGGGCCATCGCAAAAACACAAGGCATGCGCGGCCGCATCCTGGCCGTGGTCCACAATCAGCTGGATGCCTATCTCTCCGCCTGCCAATTGGGTATCACCCTGGCCTCGCTGGGCCTGGGCTGGATCGGTGAACCCGCCTTCGCACGCTTGCTGGAACCGCTCTTTTCGCTGGTCGGCGTGACCAATCAGGAGCTGATTCACGGCATCTCGTTCGTGTTCGCCTTCTTCGTCATTTCCTTCCTGCACATCGTGGCCGGTGAACTGGCCCCCAAGTCGATGGCCATCCGCAGCCCGGAGAAACTGGGCTTGTGGTGTGCCGTGCCGCTGTACGGTTTCTACTGGGGCATGTATCCGCTGATCTGGGTGCTCAATGCCAGCTCCAACTGGCTGCTGCGCGTGGCCGGACTGGGTGCGGGACATGGTCACGATGCCCATTATTCTTCGGACGAACTCAAGCTGATCCTGCGCGCCGGCAGCAAGAGCGGCAAGAGTGGCAAGTTCACGCGTGACGAGTGGAACGTGCTGGCGCAGAGCCTGAATTTTGCCGAACTGGACGTGGCCGACATCATGCGTCCGGCCAGCGAGATCGTGTCCCTGGGCGATGACAAGAGTCTGGAAGAGAACCTGGACATCATCTATCGCAACCGCTATTCCCGTTATCCCTATTTCGATGCCGAGCGCCAGCAGGTGCTGGGCCTGGTGCACCTGAAGGATGTGTTCCTGGCGCAGCAGGATGGCCGCGCCATCGGCAACCTGAAGGAATATCTGCGTCCGGTGCAGTTCATTTCGCCGGCCTTGCCGGCACTGGACCTGCTGCGCCGCTTCCGCACCGGCATGCCGCACTTTGCCATCATCGGCAAGAAGGGCCAGTCGCCGCAGGGTTTCATCACGCTGGACAACATGCTGAGCTTCCTGGTGGGCGAGATCCGCGACGAATTCCGCCACAACACCGGCGAGTGGAGCCGTCAGGATGACGGTACCTTGCTGGGCAAGGGCAGCCTGCCCATCGTGACGCTGGAGCACATGCTGGGCATCGACATCGAGTATGACGACAGCATCGACTCGGTCGGTGGCCTGGTGATGGAGAAGCTGGGCGACCTGCCCAAGGAAGGCCAGAAGATCGAGTTCGCGGCCTTTGATGTGGTCATCAAGCGTATGTCCGGACCGAAGATCGTGCTGGTGAAGGTGTATCCGAAGGGTGGGGACGTGCGCGAATAAGGAGAGCCAGCGCCTCTTTGCTTGCGCCTGTGGCAGGGTGATCGGGTGAGGCAGCCGGGTGCTCTGCGATCCGCTGGTTGAGCGTTCTTCAGCAACACCGTAAAGGCAGGCGATGGCGAGCAGTCATCGACTGCCTATTTTTTTGATGGGGACCGGGGATCCTGTTTCTCCGTGCCCTCCACCAGAAAGCTCGCCGTATAAACAAGGAAGGCTTTGCCATTGGCATCACCGTTCCGATCGTCTGGTTATTCTGCTGCGCCAGATTGTCTTTCATGAACAGCGTCGTGCCGCCAACAATGAGTTGATTGGTGGCGCTATTGCTGCCCTGTGCGAGAAATCTCACTTGGATGGCTTCAATATCATTACGCTCCGGCGGTGCGACATTGCCCACCAGATTGATCCCGGTGTTGAGTTGCGACAGGGTGAATTTCAGCGTTGAGGACGTTTGGATGCCAGCAGCGCTGGCATCCAAATCCAGTGGTGCAGTGGGCGTAGTGTTGATGCGGACCTTCATTGTTGCGCCGGTGGCGCTGGTATTGCCTAACAGGTCGGTTTGCGTGGCGCTAAATTCATGCGAATCACGCGGGCTGTTGGTGCCGATCAGGCTGATGTCAGAACGCTTGAGCGGACGCTGGTGCGTACTGCTGCCGTTGCTCCTCAATTCACTTTCTACAGTGAGCCAGTTGCTATTGTCGAAGGAGTATTCGATCTTGGTACCCACCTCGGCATTGGTGATGCGCACGCGGCCATCGCTGGTGATCTTGTCGGTATCGGTGGTGATGACGCTGCTGCCAGCCACGCCCGCCGTATCGCGCACCAGCGCCAGCAGCGGCTTGATGGGCGGGGTGGTGTCGAGGG